>Ga0181520_10001977_pt1 | contig 39968 bp, 38 predicted proteins | sample PEATcosm2014_Bin_29_FD_132451 | JGI IMG/M metagenome (GOLD analysis project Ga0181520, IMG submission 132451) | Peatland microbial communities from MTU Mesocosm Facility, Houghton, MI, USA - PEATcosm2014_Bin02_30_metaG | ecosystem: Environmental > Terrestrial > Soil > Wetlands > Peat | place... | reverse complement strand
CGCGACAGGCGGGCGCGGGGGAGGTGTTTGTTGCCGACCTCGACGATGCACGGTTGGACATGGCGCGCGAACTGGGAGCGACGGCGACCTTGAATTCGCGCAACGGCGATGTGGTTGCGCAAATCCTGGAGCGGACCGAGGGCCGTGGGGCGCAGGCAGCACTGGAATGCGTGGGCGTGAGCAGCGCGGTGAAGCTGGCCATCGACAGCGTGCGCAAGGGCGGAGCGGTGACGCTGGTGGGCAATGTGGCGCCGAGCATCGAGCTCGGTTTGCAATCGGTGGTCACGCGGCAGATTCGCGTGCAGGGCTCATGCGCCTCGTCGGGTGAGTATCCGGCGTGCATTGCGATGATGGCGCGGGGTGCGATTCGGGTGGAACCTCTACTGTCTGCCGTGGCTCCGCTCGAAGATGGAGCCAAGTGGTTTGAACGCCTGTATGCGCGCGACTCGGGGCTTTTGAAAGTTGTTCTGGAACCGTGACAGCCTGGGGTGAAAGCGGGCTGCGCGAAATCGCAGGCATGGATTCGCGCCGCCCCTCCGGGGCTGTAGTCAATCGGGGGGGGGCTGACCCAGGGCTTCCGCCCTGGGCTAATCTCAATCGGCCCCTCCGGGGCCGCAGAGCAAAACGCGGGTTTCATCCATCGCGGGTGGGAAACACCGGTGCGTGACTCTTATTAAACTTACTTTCACCACAGACAGATAAGGAAGAAGAAGATGAGCGAGTTATTCGATTTATCGGGAAGAGTCGCCCTGGTGACCGGCACGAGCCGCGGGCTGGGGCAGTATTTTGCGCGCGCGCTGGCCCGCGCCGGAGCGGACCTGGCCATTACCAGCCGCGAGAAGGGCACGCTGGCCGCGTTTGCCGCCGAGATCGAGGCGCTGGGACGGAAGACATTCTCAGTCTCGCTCGATGTGCGCGACCACGCCAGCATTCAGCAGGCGGTGGCCGCGGTCGAGAAGCACTACGGCAAGATCGACATCCTGGTGAACAATGCCGGGTGCAACATCCGCAAGCCCGCGCTGGATGTCACGTGGGAGGACTGGAACACGATTCTGGACACCAACCTGCGCGGCTCGTTCTTTGTGGCGCAGGCGGTGGCTCGGGGCATGATCGAGCGCGGTTACGGGCGCATCGTCAACATCGGTTCAGTGACCAGCGTGTGCGGATTCGCGGGGCTCGCGCCCTACGGCGCCAGCCGCGGCGGCATCAAGCAACTCACGATGAGCCTGGCCGACGACTGGGGCCGTCATGGGGTCACGGTGAATTGCCTGGCGCCGGGGTGGTTCCAGACGCAGCAGAACCGGGTGCTGTACGAGAATGCCGAGTGGGTCAAGTACATCTGCGACCGCATTCCGGCGAAGCGGCCGGGGCTGCCCGACGATCTGGACGGAGCGGTGGTCTTCCTGGCGTCGGAGTCGAGCCGGTACATCACCGGGCAGACGCTGCTGGTGGATGGCGGGGTGTCAACCGGGGCGACCAAGGCGACGGTGTAGGGTTTTTCAGGCCGACCTAGGCTGCCCGGACCCGCTCGATGGCCAGGCGCAGGCCCATGACCTTGAGGATGGCCGCGAGGCTGCGGAGTTCCGGGTTGCCCTGTTCGGAGAGCGTGCGGTAAAGCTGGGTGGGATTCAGGTTGGCCTTTTCCGCTACGGATTGCACGCCGCCAAATGCTTTGGCCATCTGGCGCAGGGCGATGAGCAGTTCGCCTTGTTCGCCGTCTTCTAGGATGGCGTTGAGCAACTCAAGCGCGTAGGCTGGGTCTTCCTTGAACTGCTCCGCCATGGCTTCGTCGTGGGGTTTATCTTTCATTCTTCTACCCTCCCTTGCCAGTCCAACCAGTATTCGCAGGCGCGGTCGATATCCGTATCCTGGGTCCGATTGTCGCCTCCGCAGAGCAGCAAAACCACCTGAGTACCGGCGATGGCGTAATAGACTCTGTATCCCGGCCCAACGTCGATGCGCAGTTCCCAAACCCCGTCGCGGCAGAATTTGCGATCGCCGAAATTGCCCAACTCCATCCGGTTGACTCTGCGGTCAATGGCGATTCTTGCCTTCGTATCGCGAAGTAGGCGACGCCATTCCCCGTAGACGTCTTTGCCGTTCTGCGTCAGATAGTGGCGAATCTCGTGCACGGAGAGATTATCGTTTATAAACGAACAAATCTCAAGAAGAAACGGCGCTGCGGCTGCGGTTTCCACCGAACAGTGCCGCGACACCTTGGAGCCCCGTAACGGCACTGATTCCTCCCGGGCGGGCTGCGGAAAAAAGCATCCGGCTCTGGGGCTATAGTGAAATCTGGCGATCCTCACGACCTTGCTCAGGGCGTGATCAGACAAAGTGACACCACAACCCGTCCCCCGGTTTGGGAAGACGAAGCGCCCGCGGAGACCCGCTACCGGCGCGTGCAGCAGGGTGTGCCTCCTTTGGGGCGCGGCTTGCCGGGCATGCAGCAGGAAGCGCAGGGTTCCGACGGCGACGAGTTTACGCGCCTGGGGGCAGCTCGCCGCGGCAGGCAGCGCTTCGACGGCGCCGACACCCCCTGGTGGCGGCCGGCGAGCGGATGGGGCCGCGCTTTGATGGCGGTGGGCACTTTGATCGTTCTGGGCGGTTTGGCTGTATCCGCCACCCTCCTCAAGACCTATCTCGGACGCGACGGGCGCTTCCGCATTGCGGGATCGGGCAACATCGCGGCTACTGGGTTGAGCGAGGTCAGTCGCGCGGAGATGCTGCCGGTCTTCGGCGAGGATATTGGGCGCAACATCTTCTTTGTTCCGCTGGCCGAGCGGCGCAGGCAATTGGAGCAGATTCCCTGGATCGAGCGGGCTACGGTGATGCGGCTGCTCCCCGACCAGATTCGCGTCTCGGTGGTGGAGCGGCAGCCGGTGGCTTTTGTGCGGATTGGGGATCAAGTGCAGTTGATCGACACGAACGGTGTGCTGCTGGCCATGCCCCCCGCCCTGATGGCCCAGCATCGCTACTCGTTCCCGGTGGTGACGGGAATTGACCCGCACGACCCGCTGGAAGGACGGAAGAACCGGATGGCGGTGTATGGCCGGCTTCTGGCCGAGCTGGATGCCAGCAACCAGCACCTTTCCGAGCAGATATCGGAGATCGACCTGAGCAAGCCCGAGGACGTGCGAATTCTCATGCCAGAGCAGGGCACCGACATTCTGGTTCACTTGGGCGAAGACCGCTTTCTTGAGCGCTACCAGCGTTACAAGGCACAGATCGCGGGCTGGCGGCAACAATATCCCAAGCTGATGGCGGTGGATCTGCGCTATGAGCAGCAGTTGGTGCTGGAGATGACGCCGGGAACCAGCCCAGTGGAGATCGCTACGGGGGATGCCGCATCGGCCACGGCGCAGACCAACGCGCCAGCACCCGAGACGGAGAAGAAGGCAGCAGTCAAGCCGGCCGGCAAGCCATCGGCAAAGGCAACGCCCGTCAAGACCTCAGCCAAGCCGGGCGCCAAGGGTACTGAGAAGCCGAAGATCGTCACCGCAAAAGAAAAAGCTGCAAGAGACAAAGCGGCAAAAGACAAGAAGAAGCGCGCGGAGGCCAAACGCGCCGCGCTTGACCTGAGCAAGAAGAAGAAAGCCCGCTCTGCCGCTTTATCAAGGCAGGGTCAGTGAGCCTGAAACGATGAGCCAGAAACAGGACAACCTGATCGCAGTGCTGGACATCGGCAGCGCCTGGACGCGCGTGCTGGCGGCCGACCTGAATGAGGGCGCCCTGCGTTATCGCGGCTACGGGCAGGTGGAATCGGCCGGGATGCGCAAGGGGCTGATCTCCGACCTCGGCCCGGCCTTCAAGGTAGTCAAGGCGGCCAATGAGCAGGCCGAACGGGTGGCGCGCGCCAACATCGACGAATGTGTCGTGGGGGTGGGCGGACCGCATATCCGCGGGCTGAATACCAACGGCGGCATCGAACTGGGCAACCGCATGCGGGAGATCGCGAAAGAGGATGTGCGCTACGCTGTGGAACGGGCGCGGGCCGTGGAGCGGCCTCCGGATCGCGAGATTCTGCACCTGCTGCCAAGGCAATTCATTCTCGACGATCAGCCCGGCATCTTCGATCCCGTGGGCATGGTGGGCGCGCGGCTCGAAGTGGACCTGCACATTGCCACCTGTTCCGGCAGCGCGTTGCAAAGCACAGTCACCTGCGCCAATCGCGCCGGGCTTGAGGTCACCGAGGCAGTTCTGGAGTCGATTGCCGCGGCCGAATCGACCCTCTCGGCCGACGAGCGGGAACTCGGCGTTTGCCTGTTGGACATCGGCTGCCACTCCAGCGACCTGGTGGTCTTTTTCGAAGGTGCGGTGGCCCATACAGCGTCAGTGCCGATTGGCGGGGCGCATTTTACCAACGACCTGGCGATGGGACTGCAAATGCCGGTGGTCAATGCGGAGGAACTCAAGCGCCAGTTCGGCAACGCCGTGGTGACGGCCGTGCCACAGCAGGCGGAGATCGAAATTGCCAACCCGCAACCGCGGATCTTGCGCTTGCGTTCGCTGGCAGAAATTCTCGAACCGCGAGCGCGAGAGCTCTTTTATTACGTCAAGGAGAGCCTGCGCCAAGGCGGAGTGCTGGACGCGCTGGGCGCAGGATGCGTGCTGACCGGCGGAGGGGCCATGTTGCCGGGGCTGCTGGATGTGGCGGAGAGCCAGTTGCGCGTGCCCGCGAGGACCGGAGTGCCGGTGCGCCTGTCGAACATGCCTGCCGAGCTGGTCAATCCCAGCCTTTCGACGGCCATTGGATTGCTCTTGTACGCCCACCGCACCAGGGTCACAAAAGCGGCGGAAAACAACAGTTTGCGTGCGAAGTTGAGAGCTATTTTTGCAGCCAGCTTTTAGCAGCGGATAACCAAGAATCAGGAGGTCGGAGATCGTATGGAACAGCAGGGAATCGAAGCCGGCGAGATGCGTATTCAGTATCACGAAGAGCCCTTGCGCGGAGCCCGCATCAAGGTGATCGGCGTGGGTGGCGGCGGCGGCAACGCCGTAAATCGCATGATTGACGCCAACATGGAGGGCGTGGAATTCATCGCCGCCAATACCGATGTGCAGGCGCTGAAGCTGTCGAAGGCTCCGGTGAAGCTGCAACTGGGAGTCCGGCTCACTTCCGGCCTGGGCGCCGGAGCCAACCCCGACGTGGGCCGCATGGCCGCGCTGGAGGACTCGGAAAAGATCATCGAGGCCCTGGAAGGCGCGGACATGGTCTTCGTTACCGCCGGGTTGGGCGGAGGCACGGGTACCGGCGCAGCTCCGGTGATCGCCTCGCTGGCCAGCGAGATGGGCATCCTGACCGTCGCGGTAATTACCCGCCCCTTCGGCTTTGAAGGCAAGCGCCGCCTGCAACAGGCGGAGCGCGGCCTGAAAGAGTTGATCGAGAGCGTGGATACGATGATCGTGATCCCCAACGAGAAGCTGCTGGCGGTGGCCAAAGACGCCGGATTCTTCGAGAGCTTCCGCATCGCCGACGATGTGCTGCGCCAAGGCGTGCAGGGCATCAGCGACATCATCACTATCCCCGGCATCATCAATCGCGACTTTGCCGACGTGAAGACGACCATGGCGGGAATGGGTCATGCGGTGATGGGTACGGCGGTGCGCTCTGGTGACAACCGCGCCGTTGAGGCTGCTCAGGCGGCGATGGCATCTCCGCTGCTTGAGGCCGGCGCAATCGACGGCGCGCGGGGCATTCTCATCAATATCACCGGTTCCAGCTCGTTGAAGCTCTCCGAAGTCAATGCAGCGTCTTCTTTGATTCAATCTTCCGCACATGAGGACGCCAACATCATCTTCGGCGCGGTGCTGGACGAGAAGATGGGCGAAGAGGTCAAGATCACCGTCATCGCCACAGGGTTCCGCGACCAAATGCCCGAGCGCCGCGCGCGGATGTTGAGCGTGGAAGAGGCACCGGTGGTTTCGGTTCCCGTGATGGCCCCCGAGAACTGGCTCAAGGAACCCGTTCCCGAGCCGGGTCCGGCCCGCTTCCAAAGCCAGGACGAGGACCCCGAAGAGGAGTTGGTGGAAGAGGACGAGCCGGTTTTCTTCTCCTCATCGGCAGCGGCAGAGGAGCCGTTTCCCGAGCCGGAGCCCGAACTGGTAGGAGTAGCGGCCAGGGCGAAGTACCAGGAGTTGGCAGAGGACCCGGTGTTTACGCCTCTTCCCCGGGACTACGCTGCGGAGTTCGGAAGCGGTTTGCGCAGCCCGGCGATGCGCGCGCCGGAAGCGCATGGAACCCAGGAGGAAACGTCGCTTTTTCCGGAGCCGGACGAACAGGCACAGCGGGATTTGGATGTACCGGCGTTCATGCGCCGCTCGCAGTTCTAGGACTTGTATCGCTTCGTAGGGATTTGCATTCGGCTTTCAGGGCTGTATAGTGCAATATAGCTCTATGAAACTTGCGTACCTGTAGGTTTTTTGGGGACAGCCCTGTTGTCGTTTGAGGTAATGTGTTTGGAATCAACATCTGGATTGTGATGGTGATGTGAATCACATCTCGATGGCCGGAATTGTTGGCCCTTTTGCGTAAAGCAGCGAAAGCAATCCGGAGAATGGCCGATAAATCCGATAGGCAGGGAGTGTGCAGCCGAAAGGGCTGATGCGCGGCACGAGATTCATTGTTGAGAGGAATAAGACTGGATGAAGGATTCTCGCGTTTGGGCATTTGGGTTGGTTCCGATGGTTCTGGGCACTGCGCTTTGCGCGGCGGCATTGGATGCACCACAGCCGCTGCATCGCGCCAAGCCGGCTGAGCGCCATCTGACGGAGCCTCATCGCGCCAGCGGCCACCACGCCGCGGCGACAGCTAAGTCCACCAAGGCTCATTCGAAGGCGAAAACAGCGTCCTCAAGCACCGAAACCAAGCTGACCGCGAGAGGGAAGGCCAGAGCCAACGCGCGCCGCGTGGCGCTCACCGGCCGCCGTCACCATTACTATGAGCGCTTTACTGCCAACTCCTTTGCGCAGGGAGACATCTTTGCCGGGGACGTGACGGCCGGGGAAGACCCCGTGGTTCGCCAGGCCGCCATCGATGCACTGGGCGATATGAACGGCACCGCCGTGGTCATCGACCCCTCGAACGGGCGCATCCTGGCCATGGTCAACCAGAAACTGGCTCTCTCTCCGGGCGCCGAACCCTGTTCCACGATCAAGATTACGGTGGCCATGGCCGCGCTCTCCGAAGGCCTGGTCACGCGCGACACGCCAGTGCAACTGGCCGGCTTCCGCATGAACATGACCGACGCGCTGGCCAAGAGCAACAACCTTTACTTCGAGGAACTGGGCAGGGAACTAGGCTTTGAGCGCGTCCGCCACTACGCCAACCAGTTCGGGTTGGGCGAGCTGGCCGGCTACCACATCGACGGCGAGCAACTGGGCGTTTATCCTGACAAGGAACTGCCCGCCGCGGAGGGCGGCGTGGGCCGCATGTGCAGCTTTGGGCAAGGCGTCTCCCTGACTCCGCTGCAACTGGGCGCCTACGTGGCTGCTCTGGCCAACGGAGGAACTCTCTACTATTTGCAACACCCGACCAGCCAGGAGGAAGTTGCCAAGCTGGAGCCCAAGGTAAAACGCACTCTGGACATCGCCAAGTACGTTCCGGATTTGCAGGACGGCATGGCCGGCGCTGTCGAGTACGGCACCGCTCGCAGCCTGCGCGCCACCTTCCACGATTTGCCGGTCTTCGGCAAGACGGGGACCTGCTCGGACAAAGGAACCCGCTTTGGCTGGTTCGCGTCGTTTTCCGATTCGCCGCAGGGCAGTCTGGTGACGGTGTTCTTCCTCGAAGGTGGCCGGCCGACGTTCGGTCCCCGCGCGGCGGAGTTGACCGGTGAGTTCTACAAGAATCTCTGGGACCGAAACTATTTTGCTGCCAAGGGGCAACAGGAAGCCCAGACCGCACCCGCGCCGCCAGTCGCCGAGTCGCAGCCCGCGCCGGCTGCACCCGCTTCCCCGGTTACGCAGTAAGGCAGCAGGACAAGCATGTGTCGAAAAGAGGCCGCCTTCGGGTGGCCTTTTTCGCTAAGGTGAGCTACAGATGCCCTGGAGGCGTCAGGCCTGCTTTGTTGCAGAGTCTCTTTGAGCGGTCAACAAGAAAGCTGCAACGAACAGCGCTCCCAGCAGCCCGTGGGGGATTGTGCTGCCCAGAACCTCTACGGTGGTAATCGTTCCGCGAAGGTAAAACACGACGAGAGTCAGGACCCAGAGCGCCTTCTCCAACATGGCGGGAACCATGATCGGCCGGTAGCGCCCTGGGTCGACGGCAATCAGAAAGAATACGAATTGCCAGGCAACCAGCGGTCCGAGCACTCCATAGTAGCGATAGGTGCCCGGAGCCATATACATGGGAACGATGGCCAGGAGACCCAAGCTCCCGGCTATGGCGAAGACGATACTTGCAAACTTCATTTTGGGCCTCCATTGACGCCGGGGAAGGCGGCTCGGTGGATGCAAATCCATGATGGGGAAAGCGCAGGGGAGCGCCGTGTGACAAATATATCGGAAATGGGAGGGGCGGGGACACGGAGAAATGCGCCGACCGGCGGCTGGAGTTGGCGCATCGCCCCAGAACGCCGGCTTTTTGGCGTGCACCATCGAGAGGGTGTCCCGGCCGTGACCTTCACAGCGGGCCTGTTCAAATTCTTCTCAGGCTGTGAGGAGATAGCCCAGTCGCAGATGATTGAAGTTGAGCGCCTCAAGCCCCGATTCGTTCATCTGCTTCACAAGTCGCGCATCGTCGGTGACGATCAGGTATTGGCGGGAAACCTGCGCGAGGGCGCTGTCGGTCAGGCCTAGAAACGGAAATTCAGGTCTTTGTGCCGCTTCCATGCTTGGGATGGGTAGTTCATCTATTTCGACGAAAGTCGCATAAAACTGCTTCAAGCATTCGGCTTTTGTCTGTTCGGGCAGGTCGTTTGCCAGGTTGCTGACTTCGGTCAATACATGCGGTGTGGTGACGGCCTTCCTGAAGCCTTTCTTGAGTCGGACAAGGATTTTGTAGTCTTCGACAACATATTTTGAAAGCTTATTGTATTTTCCATCGCCGATCAGCCGCAGATCGTGGGAGCCGACCAAGTAAAGGAGCGCGAGATTCGAGTCAATCAGGAGGCCTTTTGTCAAGAACCTGCCAATTAGAAGGTCGACGTAAGTGCTCATTACTTCCAGACTTTCAGAGACTGTGCCCTTCCGCTCTTAGAGTCGATGGCGATCTTCTTGTAGACACGAGATTCTTCCTCGCTCCTCATAATGGCAAATGTAGAGGATTGGTTCGGCGCATAGGAGATGACCACCGACCATCCGGCCGGAGTCGGTTCCACTTCTTCAAGCCTAATATCCTTAGCTCCAGGGAGCATCTCCTGCGCAAAAGCCATTGCAGCTTGTACTGCGACCTTCATGTCGATCAAGGCTGGTTTCACGCTGGGCGGCGGCGTGAGCGCACCCGCCCCTACCTTTCGCGCAGTTTTGATTCCGTTCATGCCATTCTCCTTGAAATCAACACAATAATAACGCATTCTTCGGGGCATCACGGGCCGTTCTTTACATTCCGCCTATGGCCCTGCCACACTTGATACGTGGCCACTCAAACAATCGTTATCCTCGACTTTGGTTCGCAGTACACGCAACTCATTGCCCGGCGCATCCGCGAACAGAACGTTTTCTCCGTCGTGCTGCCCTGCACCGCGCCTCTCAGCGAAATTCAGGCGCATCAGCCGCTGGGCGTGATTCTTTCCGGCGGGCCTTCGTCGGTTTACGATGCCGACGCTCCAGCAGCCGACCCCAAGGTGCTCGATTTGGGCGTACCCATTCTGGGTATCTGCTACGGCCTCCATTTCATCGTCCATCACCTGGGCGGGAAGGTGAAGCCGGGGACGCTGCGCGAGTACGGCCATGCCGAGGTGCAGATCGAAGACAGCTCAACGGCGCTCTTCGCCGGGCTGCCAGCGACCCTGGCGGTGTGGATGAGCCACGGCGACGAGGCGGAAGCGCTGCCCGCGGGATTTCATCGCACCGCTGTTACATCGAATGCCCTGGCCGGCATCGCCAACGACGAGCACCGCATCTGGGCGGTGCAGTTCCATCCCGAGGTGCATCACACGCCGCTCGGGCCGCAGCTCATCAAGAACTTCGTCTTCAACATCTGCGGCGCGGCGGGCGACTGGACACCGGCGCACTTCATCGAGAGCACCGTCGCCGCAATCCGCGAAAAGGTGGGCAAGGGACACGTGATCTGCGGCCTCTCGGGCGGTGTGGATTCGTCGGTTGCGGCGGTGCTGGTGCACAAGGCCATCGGCAGCCAGTTGACCTGCATCTTCGTCAACAACGGCGTGCTGCGCAAGAACGAGTTCGCGAGCGTGCAGAAGAACCTGCGCGAAAAGCTGGGCTTGAATATCGTGGCCGTAGACGCCAGCGAGCGCTTCCTGAGTAAACTGGCCGGCGTGACCGAGCCCGAGAAGAAGCGGAAGATCATCGGCGCGGAGTTCATTGCCGTTTTCGACGACGAGGCGAATCGCATCGCCAAGGAAACCGGAGGTGTTGACTGGCTGGTACAGGGCACGCTCTATCCGGACGTGATCGAGTCCAGCAGCGTGAAGGGCCCGAGCCAGACCATCAAGAGCCATCACAACGTGGGTGGGCTGCCGCTGGGCATGAAGCTCAAGTTGATCGAGCCGCTGCGCGACCTCTTCAAGGATGAAGTCCGGCGCATTGGCCGCGATATGGAGATGCCGGAAGATGTGCTGGGCCGCCAGCCGTTTCCTGGCCCCGGCCTGGCCGTGCGCATTCTGGGCGAGGTCACGCCGGAGCGCGTGGCGCTGCTTCAGGAGGCCGACGAGATCGTGGTGGCCGAGATCAAGGCCGCCGGGCTCTACTCCAAAATTTGGCAGAGCTTTGCCGTGCTGTTGCCGGTGATGAGCGTGGGCGTGATGGGCGACCAGCGCACCTATGCCTACACCTGCGCGGTGCGTGCCGTGCACTCAGAAGACGGCATGACCGCCGACTGGACGCCGCTGCCCTACGAGGTGCTCAAGCGCATTTCGAGCCGGATCGTGAACGAAGTGCGGGGCATCAATCGCGTGGTCTACGACATCACCTCCAAGCCGCCGGGCACCATCGAGTGGGAATGACCACCTGCGGTGGGGCCAACCGCGCCTTCGGCGCAAGAACGAGAGTCTGAGCCTGACTGATTGTTTTGCCAGCCCACCCTTCGATAGAAAAAATCGAAGGATGGGGTGCCACAATCATTTGTGGTTATTCAAGAACTCGTCACCCGCCAAAATAATGATTATTGCTGCGAATTATGCAGCTGTTCATTCAGATCGTCCATCTGTGGTTCTATTTGGTTAAATCGGTCCATGATTTCCGGTAACACACCGACGCCCCCCTCCCGGTTGAGGCATTTTCGTGTCCATAGATCGAAGGTCACATAGTTCACTGCCACTAGCTTCCCGCCAAACGTCATCAAGGCATTCGGCTCTTCTACCCCAGGAGTCGGATTCGCATCGTGAATCCAAAGACAAACTGTATTGTCCGGCATAATGACTACAGCATCAAAGCGCAGGTTTTCACGCTCATTGAAAGCGACAGGTGTCCCCTTCCACGCCGTAACCATAGCGTCTGCGCCTAACTTGAGTTGTTTATCTTTTTTAGCTTCATCCGGCGTCTGAGTGGCTTCATTGTCTGTTGCTTGCGGGGTTAGCGGCGCTGCTACTTGTGGTGCCGGTAGCTGAGATAAGTCCGACTGATTTGGAGTCGAAGGGAGCAGGTTTCCGATGACAACCAACAGGGTGAATATCCCTAAGATGAAGCATCCCCAAGCGATAAATCTCCGCGATGTAAAAGAAATTCCAGGCTTTGGGAACAACGGAGGAGGAGGTGTGCCCATCCATATTGGCGGGGTTGGAGATGCCACGGCGGATACGGGCACCCCGCACTTCCCGCAAAATCGCACGAATTCCAAGTTGTTATAGCCACATCGGGGACAGATCGGCATGGGTGTCACCGGTAGCGCTACGTTTTTGCCCATCCCCTGATGGACTGTCGGTGAATTTGATGGGATTAATGTTTTTTGCCCGCAATAGCCGCATCTCATCCTGAAACCGGCTCCCATTCTAAGCGGCGGGTAACGCCGGGACAACATCCCGCAAGAGAGGCAGAAAAATTCCTTCTTGCCCTTTAGAATCATAAACAAAGCCGCGAAAGGCCAGGTGATGATTGCGATCACGAGCACTATGCCAATGAAAGATAAGAAAAGGAACAGCATGGTTCACGCCCTATCTTGCACGCCGGTACACACTCTGGGGGATCAATATTTCAATGCTCCATGGAGCGGAGAAGTGTTCATCTGAACCTCAGATTTTGGAATCCTAATCCAGGGACAGTTTACACCCGGCCAGATAGCGGGTGCCCTTGGTCCCGGTGAGCTTCTCAAACCAAGATGTCGATGGGGCCCCCGTCGAGTTTATGGCAGCTTGGGGTGAGTTGTTCCTGCCTTCTTATGAACGAATCTCACAGCATCTCGAATCACAAAGTAGAGGTTCCGCAGGTCCATACCCTCGCCAGCTTCATCGAGCCCGAGAACAACCCGGATTGGTATTCCAGGCCTGGTTGCGGGTATTTCTTCGTCAGAACTCCGCACATGCTTGAAATGATGCGCGAGGATGTCCACCAATTTGAACTCCAGGGATTCTCTACACCACTTTTGGCGGATCGTTGCAGGGCTGACTCCACTTTCTTCGGCGGCACGATCGACGGCGTGGAAGATCGCCACACAAGCTATGTAAGCGTGGCGAAATGAACCACTGTTGCTCAGAAAATCGTCGAACGTCGGGTCAACTATGACGTCAAGATAACGGGCAATCGTCTTCATGCGAGGTAGTTTAGTCGATTCGGCTTTATGCTCAAGCAAAAAGGTTCAGCACTCGGCGGTCAGTTAGCCTCCAACAATCCAGAGCAAGGTGTATTTCAACTGCTGGCGGGGGGAAGTTTGCCGTGGTGGATAATCGGCTGCCACAACTCATGCCCCCAGGATCAGAACCTGTTTGGCGTGCTCTCCGGCAAGATGGCCGATGCGCTTGTCGAATGTGGCGAGGATCAGATCGCCTGCGATCGCCATGCCGAGCAGGTACGCATCTGTGACTTGCTTGTGACCGTGCAAACGCCGGAAGAAGGGCTTGGTCAACGTGCGCCAGTTATGAGCGCAGGTGTGGTAGCGATAGCCCGGATGGAGTTCCATTTGCTCCAGCAGCCCAGTGGCTTCGCTCATGCTAAGCCTCTCCGGGCGCGTCGCAAAACGCAGGAATCCAGCCTCCACCCACGGGCAGAGCGCCCATTGCAGGTCGGGAGTCTCAAACCACTCCGTGGCCAGATCGTGATGCTCATGGCCCTCGAAGAGGCGGGCGATCAGCAGATTGACATCGACCAGGTAAAGGGCTTTAGCCAAGATCGTCCTCGGACTCTTCCTGCACCATTTCAGAGGTGATGATTGGACCGGCAGCCTTCACGATCAGTATGCCGTGCCGATCCCTCTTGAGTTTCGGCGATGCTTCGAGGGGCAACTCCGGGGCTTGATCGCTGCGGCGAATGAGTTCGCTGATGGCCGCGCCCAGGGCGATACCCCTTGCGGCCGCATACGCGGTTGCGACCCTGTATGCGTCGTTGTCGAGGTTTACGTTTGCCCTTGTTCTCATGTCCTTATTGTGCACCGTGCTCAGCATCTGTGCAAGAACTCCGGCCGGTGCATAGCGGCCCGCCGGTTCGCAAATGATATTCATGACGGAAAACTGTCGTCTTCTTCGGCCGCGATGATCGTGCCCTGGTGGTAGAGGATGCGCCATCCATCTTTGGCGCTCTGCCAGATCGTCGAACGCCGAGTGCGGCGCCCGGCCTGATCGAGGGTGTAGGTCAACAGAAAGGTGTCGGGGCCAAGGCGCCGCAGGCCGAACTCCGAGGTTTGCCATCCAGCCGCAGCGGCATCGACGTAAGGGACGCTCTTGGTCAGCTCGCGCAAAATGAAATCGCGGCTGTAGCGGCGGCCCGATGCGCCGACCTCCCAATACTCCGGTGCGGTGGAGCGTTCGAATTCGGCTGTTGTCGAGCCGAACTCAGGATTGTGAAAGATCGGCTCGCGCCGGCGCAATTCATCGAGAATTGGCAGCAAGCCGGGATCGACCTTGCTAAATGCCAGGTTCATTTTCATGCCCAACATTGTAAGTCATGTTGAGAGTGACACCAGAGCAAGCGGGCCCTGGCAACGGAATTCAGGGTGACCTCTTCTTGAGGGACATCCACCTCGCGGGTTTGCTTTCGGGATACATCTACTCTGGTATCGCTGTGTTCGATACCCGGCACGTCTATGCCGCCGTAATTAGGGTCATTTACCGATGCCCTCGAATGGGCAGATCTCTTAGCGGAGGCTTTCCTCAGGGGCTAAAGCCCAGCTCATTTTGGGCCGTTTACGGCACGACTGAAGTCGTGCCCTTTCAAAACATAAACGACCATCTGCGTGACGGACACCACTCGTGTGGTGGCTCAGAAGTTCATCGAAGAACAACCGCAGGGCCTTCGACTCCGCAAGCCGCAGAAAGCGCGGCTTTCTACGCTCAGGATGACAGCATATTCGTTTAGCGAATTCTGGGTTCAGGACCATAGTGTCCTGAACCCAAAGTTCGCATCAAAAACCAGGGAGTGAGAAAGCAGATTCTTCGCTCACCACCCCCGAACTGAACTGCGTTCGGGGCCCCTTTCGCTCAGAATGACAGCATATTTGTTTAGCGAATCATAGGTTCGGGAGACTAGCGGTGGCCTCTGAGGTCTCTTCTGCATATCTTGTCCGTCCTTTGCGGGATTTTGCATTCCGTATCGCAACTCAGGCGGCTTTTGGGCGCGTGTACCAGCGCGAGGCGGCAATCGCAAGGAAGATCAAGCCCAGCATCCCGATCCAGGCCAGACCGGCGCTGTGCTCGACCTGTGCTTCTCGCGCTTCGACCTCGCGCCTATGACGCCCTACCAGGACGAAGCCGGGATGCGTTCCGACGCCGCGCTGCACCACCGCCGCGATCCGCACGCCAGCCGCGAGTGCCAGCCGATGCAATCCTCTCCATGCTGGGGACGTTGCCGAAGACACCGCTCGTCGGAGCAGGCGTCTCACCGTCGAGGCGCGCTTGTGCAGGCTCGGGCTGTTCCTGGCCGCCGTACTCGATCAAGAATGGCGAGTGACCGCGGGGGTGGTTCAGGTCGCCATGGAAACAACCTGTATCCGTCAGAGATATGTCTGCGGCCGTACTCTTTCGATCATTGTGCCTTGTCTTCTGGAAGCAGGTACTGGCCGCCAGCGGCTCTTTACCGTTGAGCTACCGTTCTTGCCGGCAAATGGCGATGGCGTGGCTGAAGGCATCGGCCAATTTTTGAGTCTCCTGGTGGTTCGCTCCGCCTTGAAGGGGCAGAACGGAGCTTGAACTGACCAGCGCGCCTCCGCGGCGCATCAAGATAGACTCGTTCCGGTCGGCTGTCCTGAGGATGACCCACTCCCTGCTGTCGGGCAGCGTATTGCCGTTCAAATCTTTGGGGCTGGCGGCGACCTCGGGGTCCATATTCTTGAGGTTGAACAGAGTGTCAAAGTTGACGGATTCTCGCTTGTAAGGCGGCTCGTCCGCGCCCACGGTCAACACATGCAAAGTGACTTTGCAGCCATCGAAGGCGATGTGATCCCGCTCGCTTAGGAACTCGCCGTTGGGGGCGCTAGACTGATAGAACCCATTTTTCTCGACGAAGCGGTGGATGAAATCTTCGCAGCTCTTCAGTCCATCTTGCTGGGCAATGGCTGAGAAGCTCATCGCGCAGGCTCCCAAGATCAGCAGCCCCGCGAAGGCCAAACCGGCGGACTTGATTGATTCGTTCATCTTCTTTCTCCGCTACGCGGCACTATAGCAGGCCGCCCTCGGTGCCGGTTTCGGCCGTGCTGGTCTGGCCTGCGGTGCGGTTCGGATGAGCGGTGCATTTCAACATCGCGATTTCCCCGTGCAGCGCATCGATGCGGGCCAGCAGTTCGGCGTGGCGTTTGTCGGCGGCGGAGGGATCGAAGGCCTCCACGTAGAAGGCGCCATTGGGCTCCAATTCGCAGCGGTGGACCTGGTGGAAGTTTTGAAAGCCCTGGCGATGGATCGCATCGAGCAGTTCCTCGCGGGTGAGCGACTCGCGCTGCATGGCCCGGGGATCGAGCTGGCCATTGCGGATCAGCACGGAGGAGCGGCCTTCCAGGGCGCGGGTGAGGCGCTTAGAGCGGAAGAGCACGCGGACCACCAGCCAATTGATGGCCAGCAGCCCGAAGGCGCCGATGACGCCGCCGGAGACCGAGTTGTCGTCGCCGATGATGGCGTTCTGCACGGTGTTGGAGAGCGACAGAAGCACCACCAGGTCGAAGGGGTTCAACTGCGCCAGTTCGCGCTTGCCGAAGAGGCGCAACAGCAGCACCAGGACCAGGTAGACGATGACCGGGCGTGCCAGCTTCTCCAGAATGGGAAGCGGCAACTGAAACATGTGGTCGAAGATGACAGAGTGCGGCATGGAACGAGGATAGAACAGTTGTCAGAGATCAGAGATCAGAGATCAGAGATCAGAGACCAGAGACCAGAGACCAGAGATCAGAGACCAGAGACCAGAGACCAGAGATCAGAGACCAGAGACCAGAGATCAGAGACCAGAGATCAGAGACCAGAGATCAGAGATCAGGGAACAGGGAACGTTTTGCTGCAATCGATGCGCGGGGAGCCGGCCCTATGGCTTCCTTTCCAGTCGCAGCGTGACATCGACGGTGTGGGTCTCGATATTTGCAGCCATCTTGTATTTGCAGAGGGCGGAGGCAAAGGTTCGCCCGAGCGGGGTTTTATCGCCCTGCAAGGTGAAGTAATCGTGAATCGCCTTCTCGCTGAAGACTGCTCCGACGGGAAGCTTCCAGGCAGCCAACATCGCGGCGCGCAGGTCCTCGGCGCCGTTATCAATGGTTAGCTTGCCCATCGTATAAACTGGGCCGGGTTGAATCTCGAAGGTGTAATTGGCGATGCCGTTGGCGTCATCGTACTGCGGATGCGGCGTGACAACGCATTCCATGTGGCCTTTGGACTTGCACTCTCCGGTAACAGCAAGTAAGGCCGAACGAAGAGTAACTCCTCCCTGGATGGACATCTTCTCTGTCGCATTCGATCCGGCTCCGGCGATTTTGTTGATCTCCGCCAGCGTCAGCAATTCGCCGGACGGGAGACGGATGGAGCCGAGCTTATAATGCCTGCCCTCTTCGACGGTCACGTTGAAGGGAATGTCAATGGCCTCGCTTCCCAAGGCCGGATTGGCTGACGATGCGGCATGAACCTTGACGGCGGCATAGCCTTCATCGCTGTAGAGCAGGGCGAATGCGTGTTCAATGTTGCCCGCCGAGTTCTCAGTATCGTAAGGGGTCTTTGTGGTTCGATCCGCGACAACCTTGACTTTGGCTTGCATCTCTGGCGAGACGCCTTGCAGATGAATCTCGCCCACACGCACTGCTGGGGCGGTGATGGAAAAGACAATCGCCGTCACCTGCACCAGTTTCTGATCGGTATACGGAGTGGCCGCGACTGTGGCTTGGATGCCTTTGGCCACGAGCATCTCCTCCAGGGTCTTGCGCACCTGCTCCGCCAGTCCACCGTCAAACGGCACCTTGCCGTGATACAGCGGAAGCCGCTTGTGCAGCGCTGCGTCCAGCTCCTTGCCCGGCGTGATCGGCAGATTCCCCAAACGCGCGGGATAGAGGCTGGTGGAGGGCACCAGGGTATAGATCAGGTTGACGCCGTCGAACTTGTAGTTGAGAGTGTCGAAGACGCCGCTGTCTATCAGCTTCTGGGAATGGTTCTTCATCCCGTCAGAGTCGAGGACCGTGCCCTCTTTCAGCTCCGCGGCCGCCATCAACTCCTCGTTGGAGTATTCCGGGTCGCCCTTGAATTGAATGGTCTTGGGAAGAAACTTCTGCCCTGCGGCGGGCACACTGGAGGAGAGAAGAAGAATGGCAATTGAAAACAGAAAGAACTTCATCTTCATGGCAAGGAAAGACTAACAAAGCAGATAGCGATTCTGAAAACAGCATTGCCGTTCGCGGCACAGTTGTTTCATCGCCAGGCAGGGCCAATGCGCATCGCCGATGTGTGGTCAGCTCAGAGGCTCCTCGTATGGCGAGTCTGAAGTTCACCGAAGAACAACCGCAGATTCTTCGACTGACCACCCCCGAACGGAACGACGTTCGGGGCTCCGTTCGCTCAGAACCACAGCCAGTTTTGTGCTGCGAACTTCAGGCACAGGGAGCTAGCATTGCAGTTGTTATTGTCCATTTGCGGCAGAATAGCAAACAGCCCGGGCCCGAAGGCCCTGTAAATGTGCATTTTTTCCGGGGGATGAAGCCCTCGGCTCCCTCCGGAAGTTGCGATCTGCAACTGTAGTACTAAAACAGCAACTCGCCCGCCTCTTCTTCGATGGCGGCGATGAGCGCGAGAAGCAGCGCAACTCGCGGCGCGGCCAGGCTCCGGGCGCATTCCAAACGCAGTTTTCCCGGCAACCGATCCGCCGCCCTACGCAGGACCGGAAGCACGGAGGAAAAGGTGGCGTAGCGGGTGTCGCGGCCGATTTTGACCACGGTGCGCAGAGCGCCGATGGCGCCCAACTGTTCCATGATGTCGGCATCCCGCAAGAGAACCGCCTCGATCGAGGCCGGCTCGTCCTGGGGCTGATGGGTGCGGATGGCCTCGGCGACGCCCGCCAGCTTCTCTGCTGGAAATCCCCAACTGGAGAGCAGCTCCCGCGCGCGCGCGATGGTGTAGGGTACATGATCCCAGTTGGCGAGCTCGGCCGGGTTTTGGGGCCGGTGGCCGGAGAATACGCCGAGATCGTGCATCCAGGCAGCCGCAAAGAGGATGTCGTCGTCGTATTGCATCCCCTGGCCCAGGCGCGCTGCCAGCGCATAAAGGCGCGGCTGGTGGCCGAACTTATCAATTGGTAGCGCCTCGGCGCGGATGAAGGAGCGAACAGACTCCCGCCAGCCAGTTTCGGTCATGGTTACCTTCCTGGCCAACGCGGTGAGATGCGGATCAGCTCCAGGCCTCCCGAATCTTCGACCGTAAATTCCGGTGAAGCAGCCGGAACCGCGACGATGCCGCGCGTGGGCAACTCGACTGCATCGAAGGCCGGTCCAACGATTCTGCCTATTCCTTCGGCGGCAAACAAGTAGGAGAGCCCCTTCGCCGGCTCGCGTTCACCGCGCAGGGTTGCGCTTGCCCGGACTTTCTTCACCGCGATGCGCTCCACACAGAAGTACTCGGCTTCCACCAGGATCGTACGATCCGCCAGCTCGATTGGAGGAATCTTTCCGGCGCGCGTCTCCAGCCGGGTGGCTTCCAGAGCTTTTACAACATGCAGCTCGCGGGGTCGTCCGTAGTCGTAGAGCCGGTAGGTCAGGTCGCAGTTCTGTTGGGTTTCCAACAGAATGGATCCGGGCCAAATGGCGTGAACTGTTCCGGCATCGACGAAGATCAGGTCGCCTCCGGCCACTGGCAGCATATTCAGACTCTGCTCCAGCGTCCCGTCTTGAACTCCGGTCTTGACCTGTTCCAGCGTGACGCCGGGCTTCAGGCCGGCGGCAACCTGTGCGCCCGGTTCGGCTGCCAGCGCATACCAGCATTCTGTTTTACCGCGCGGCTCGCCGTACTTTTGCGCCAGCTTGTCGTCGGGATGCACCTGAACGCTCAGTTTTTCCTTGGCGAAAATTGTTTTGAGCAGCAGCGGCGATGCCGGCGAAGGGGCTCCGTAGCCCAGCAGGGACGCGGAGGCCTCGCTAAACAAGCTGGCCAGCGTCATTCCGGCGTGCGGGCCGGTGGAGATCACGCAGTCGTCTCCGGTCAGCCAGACTTCTCCAATGGGATCGCTCTCGGCCAGGCGGTCGTACCAGGGATGCAAATCCCGGTAGCCCCACACCCGGCTCACAAATCTGGGTTCAATGCCAAAGGGCGCCAATCGAAGTTGTTCGGAAGAAACTGTTACTGTCATGTCAATTCCTTGTATCCTCGATCCGGCGATCTGGATGCTGAACCTTGGGAGACTCGCAGGAAAGGCGCGTTTTATGCGCTTTTTCAATGCAATTCCACTCTATCAGAGCGGAAATCGCCAACAATGGCACTCCAACTTCATTTCCCATTGTGAGGAACGCCTCTCTTCTTGGGGGCGATTGCTTCATTTCGGTATTCCGGTTAGCCTAGACTAACCTCTCCGGTGCGGAATTCCCCGCTCCGCCAAACTTGAAGTGATATCGCCCAAGGAGACAGAGCAAGCTCATGTCAAAGCAAGTTTCCATTTGTGTGATCGGTTCGGGCTATGTGGGACTCGTCGCGGCAGTTTGTTTTGCCGAAATAGGCCACCGTGTGACCTGCGTGGACAACGATGAAGCTCGCGTGAAGATGCTGCACGAAGGCGGAGTGCCGATTTACGAGGAGCACTTGCCCGAGTTGCTGGCCAAACATCACAACCGGGGTGTGGAGTTCACCAACGATCTGGCCTTTGCGGTGAAGCGGAGTGAGGCGATTTTCATTGCCGTTGGCACGCCCCAGGGCGATAGCGGCGCCGCCGACCTCTCCTATGTCGAAGCCGTGGTCTCTGAGATTGCCCGGTCCATCGACGCCTACAAAGTTATCGTGGAAAAGAGCACCGTGCCGGTCTACACCAACGAGTGGATCAGCCGCGTGCTGCACCGTTTCGGAGTGGCTCCAGACAGCTTCGACGTGGTTTCGAACCCCGAGTTTCTGCGCGAGGGCACGGCCATCGGAGACTTCCTGCATCCCGACCGCATCGTGGTAGGCGCGGGCAACGAACGCTCTGCCGAGGTGCTGCGACGCATCTATGCGCCTTTGACCGAGGGTGTCTATTACACGCAACCGGGCGCATTGCCGGGTCCTTGCAGCGCGGCCAACCCGGCCAAGCTACTGGTCACTTCGGCGCAGAGCTCGGAGATTATCAAACACGCCTCGAACGCCTTCCTGGCTTTGAAGATCTCCTTCATCAACGCCGTCGCCAATTTGGCTGAGGCGGTAGATGCGAACATCGAAGATATCGCCGTGGGCATTGGATTGGACAGCCGCATTGGCCCCAAGTTTCTGCGCGCCGGTTTGGGCTATGGCGGTTCCTGCTTTCCCAAGGATGTCGCCGCTTTCCACTGGGTGGCGCAGCAGCGCGGAGTGGATTTCCAACTGCTCCAGGAGATCCGCAAGATCAACGAGACGCAACGGGATGTGTTTTTCAACAAAGTGCTCTCGGCGTTGTGGACGCTGCGCGGCAAGCGCCTGGCTGCCCTGGGACTGGCCTACAAGGGCGACACCGACGATATTCGCGAGTCCCCGGCCATCCAGATCGTGAAGAAACTTCTGGAGGCGGGCGCCACGGTTACGGCGTACGATCCAGCGGCCATGGAGCGCGCCAAGGCGGAACTGCCGCCCTCGAAAAAGCTCAGTTATGCCGAGGACATTTACGAAGCCGCCAAGGATGCCGACGCGGTGCTGATTCTCACTGACTGGAAGCAGTTTGCCACCCTCGACCTGGTGCGGCTCAATCAGGCGGTGCGTTTCCCCATCGTGATCGACGGGCGCAATCTCTACAACCTCCAGACGATGCAGGAGCACGGCTTTACCTACGTCAGCATGGGCAGGCCGGCAAGCTATCAGGCCCAGCAGGGCAAGCCCCGGAATACGATGTTGTAAGCAGATGAATCCCCCAAAAGAACCTCCCCACCTGGATTCGGCCTTTGCCGAGCCTTCGTGTTCTTGAGTCTCGGAGTATGAACCTTTGACCTTGCGAGTCCTTGTCACCGGCGCTGCCGGCTTTCTCGGTTCCCACTTGGCAGACCGTCTGCTGAATGAGGGGCACACCGTTCTGGGCGTAGACAACCTGTGCACCGGCGACCGGGAGAACATTGCCCACCTTGCCAGTGAGCCGCGCTACCGTTTCGAGGAGCGCGACATCTGCCAGGCCTTCGATCCGGGTCCGGTGGATTACGTCTTCAATCTGGCCTCGCCAGCCAGTCCGCCGGAGTATCTCCGGCTGGGGATTGAAACCCTTCGTGTGGGCTCGGTGGGTACAGAAAACACCCTGGAGATCGCAGCGAAATATGGCGCGGGCCATCTGCACGCTTCCACCTCGGAGTGTTACGGCGATCCGCTCGAACATCCGCAGAGCGAGGAGTACTGGGGACACGTGAATCCGGTCGGACCCCGCTCGGTCTACGACGAATCCAAACGCTATGCCGAGGCGCTGGTGATGGCCTACCACCGTTCCCGCGGCGTCAACACCCATCTGGTCCGCATCTTCAACACCTACGGTCCCCGCCTGCATCCAGACGACGGCCGGGTGATCTCCAACTTCATGATGCAGGCCCTTCGCGGCGATCCGCTGACGATTTATGGAGAGGGAAGCCAGACGCGCAGTTTTTGTTATGTAGACGACCTGATCGAGGGAATCGTGCGCCTTTCGCGTTCCGGCGAGCACTTGCCGGTCAACATCGGCAACCCGGAGGAGTTCACCATCCTGGAGTGTGCGCAGGCGGTGCTGGAAGTGACCGGGTCGAAGAGCGAGTTGCGCTTTGTGGCTCTGCCGGAGGACGATCCCACCCGCCGCTGCCCCGGCATCGCCAAGGCCCGGGCCTTGCTCGGCTGGGAGCCGCGCGTCACGCTCAAGCAGGGGCTGGAGAAGTCGCTGGAGTTTTTCCGCAGCAGGGCCGACAGGACGGTCTAGGCTGGCGAATCGCCAACTCTTCGGACCGGATTCAAGACCTGCTCTCTGGTGGAGCTTGGATTGCAAGGCGCAAGCGGCACCTCGAAATCAACATACCTGGCAGGGCTGGTGCACTCCAGCCCCCGGCTTTTCTTTCTCCCAGAAACCCCAAATTTGTCCCCATCGCGCTGATCTGTGTAGAGTTCTATGCACGGATGTCCGGCGCATTACGCGTCGCCTGAAGTGGATGTCCCTGAAAAATCGTTTTTCTTAATTGGGGCGCACCTTCTGTGCCGGAACGTTCGTCAATCAAGGTAGAGCGCAAAGGGACAATGAGGTGGGTTGAGATGCGAAGGCTGTTTCTTTTCTGTTTGTTGGTCGCCATGGTTCTTCCCGCCGGCGCAGCCAAGCGCGAGACAGTGGAGCAGTTGGAGCAGGCGCTCGCAGCCGATTTCTCGGTACACCGCGCGGATTCTGAAGTCGCCCGCCACATCGGGGAATTCGAACTTTCCGAGCGGCTGACCGGCGCGACGCTGGACCGCTTTGCGGCCAGAATGCCACTCGGTCCCAGAACGGCACTGGCTCTTCAACTCCTCGCCGACCAGTCGGCTTTGCTTGACCCTCCGGCCAAGGAACTGCCTGCCACCGCCCCTCCCGACGCCGCTACTCAGCAGCGCATGATGGATGCCGCGCGGGGTTTTGTGACGCAAGCACTACCGCGGCTGCCCAATTTCTTTGCCACGCGGACGACGAATCGCTTCGACGATAGCCCGCAGGTGTTGGCCAAGGGCGATTGGCCGGTTCGCGCGGGCCTGCACCTGGTGGGAACCACGAGTCGCGGGATTACCTTCCGCGATGGCAAAGAGGTGCAGGACCAACTGCCGGAGAAGGCTTCAGGCACCCCACAGAGGGCCCAGCAGGAACTGGGGCTCAGCACATGGGGCGAATTCGGACCGGAACTGTCGATTGTTCTGACCGATACAGCCAAAGGAACCGTGTCTTTCAGTCACTGGGAACAGACTCCAGCCGGACTGTCCGCAGTCTATCGCTATGCGGTGCCCAAGGCCGCCTCGCACTACGCCGTCAGCTACTGCTGCATCTTTGAGGAGAGAGGCATTGTCAGTCCTTCGGGTGGAATGGGGACTCGGAGAGGCGGCGGGGTAGGCCAGTCGCCCTATCTCTCCGAGTCGGTGGCCGTTCACCCGTTCAGCGAGACCCCTGGCTATCATGGGAGTTTATCGATTGACCCGGCCACGGGCGCAATTCTTCGCATCACGTTGGAAGCGGAGCTGAGCAAGGGCGACCCGCTCTTGCGGGCCGCCACAGTGGTCGAGTTCGGGCCTGTGGCCATAGGCGAAGGGGCTTATATTTGTCCGGTGCGCAGCCTTGCTCTCTCCACGGCAGGGCCGGATGCCAGCGGCGCGCTCAGTGGCGCGGCCACAGCGCCGGAGACATCCAAATCCAATGGGCCGGCCTGGCAAGGCCCAACGAACGTTCATTCGGTCAGTGCGCCGCTTCTGCTGATCAACGAGACCAGCTTCACGCGCTATCACCGTCTAGGCGCGACCATGCGGATGCTGGCGGATGCAACCGAGCCGGCCGCGGCTAATGCAGCAATCCAGAATGCCGCGCCTTCCGGCTCTCCCGCTTCAAATTCCCTGCCAACCGACGCGGGCACGCCGCAATTAGCCTCCCCGACGACGGCTGCTGGACAACCGGCAGCCCCGGGAGGTCAAGCACCGGCCCAGGCCGCCCATCAACCGGCTCAGCCGGCCGCGCCCGCTCAACCAGTGATCCCGGAGATCAGCCTGACGGCGGCCAATGGCGTTCCGGACGAGCCCGCCAACGCGCCGCCAGCGCAAGAGGGTGGCGTCACGCTCAAAGTTACCTCGCGGCTGGTGGACGTGAGCATTGTTGCATACGACAAGAAAGGCCACCCGGTAAAGGACCTGAAGGCGGAGGATTTCGAAGTCTACGACAACGGGCGCAAGCAGGAAATCCACTACTTCACGCAGTTTGCCAGCGAAACCGCAGCGCTTCCGGCTGCCGCGGCGGGTCCGGATCAGAGCTTCACCAACCGGCAAGCCGATGCGCCTGTGGTGGGACCTCGAGCACCTGTTGCCGAGACCGGAGCCACCATCCTGCTGATTGACGAGAACCATATTGCGTGGGGAGACCTCAGCCACGCGCGCCAGCAGATTTTCAAGTTTCTCGGTCAACTGGCACCTGGCGAGCGCGTTGGTCTTTACGCCATGACCGGTCTCGGTTTCCGCGTGCTAACGGAAATTACTACCGATCATGCGGCGCTGATTGCCCGCCTGCAGAAATGGATGCCGACGGCGCAATCGGCTTCAAACGCGCAGGAAGAAGAGACCCGCAACCGGCAGCAGTTCAATGAGGTACACAACATCTCCGACCTGAACTCGGTGAACGGCAACCGCATCGATGTGCCCGATTCGGGCTCGCCGGTCGATCCCCAATTGCTGACCCTGGGCAGTAATCCGGCGCGCGCGTCGCTGATCATTCTGGGTGGAGTGGCGCGCCACCTTTCCGGCATCTCCGGTCACAAGAACCTGGTGTGGGTCTCCTCAGACAACGTCTTTGCCGAATGGGAAGACCAGTCGGTGGGCATCGACAAGGGCCCCAAGAGCATCGACAGCTTCGCTCTGCGGGCGCAGGAAGCCATGAACGAGGCCCATGTTGCGGTCTTCCCATTCGACGTATCGCAGCTTGAAACCGCGGCCATCGGCGCTGACTTGCAGCACCGCAACGTTGAACTGAACCAGGCGGCCAAGGATACCGCCAGCCTGGGTGGTGGAGCGCTGGCGCGGAACATGACTCCGGGGCGTATCAGCGCCCAGATGAGTCAGGATTTGCACCCCATCCAGGGGCCCATCCGGCAAGTCGCCGAGGCTACCGGCGGGCGAACCGTCCGGCGCGCCGGCGAATTGGCCGCGGAACTGGAAGGGATCGTGGAGGACGGCCATGCGACCTACCTGCTGAGCTTCACTCCCCAGGGGCAGGCGGATGGGCAGTACCACACCATCGCGGTCAAGCTGGCGGGCAGGCGCGGCCTCACCCTGCGCTATCGCACTGGTTATCTGTTCTCAAAGGAGCCGGCGACGCTCAAGGAGCGTTTCCAACAGGCGGTATGGAGGCCCATGGACACGAGCGAGATCTCGGTCCGGGCCGATCTCTCCCCCTTGAGTGTGGGCGCCATGGTAAAACTCAATATTCTGGCCGGCGATCTGGGCCTGCGGCAACAAGGCGGCCGCTGGATGGATAAGCTGGACATCTTTTTCATCCAGCGTGACGATGCAGGGCTTCGTGCCCAGGTGCAAGGGCAAATCCTGGGACTGAATCTGAAGCCCTCGACCTACCAGAACCTGCTGCCCAATGGCGTTCCTTTCGAGCATTTTGTCCAGTTGAAGCCGGGCATGGCCTCGCTGCGCGTGCTGGTGGTGGATGAGAACTCCGGCCGGATGGGGTCTGTCACCGTGCCTGCCTCCGCACTGGGAGCGGGGCAATGAGTGCAACCTTGCAACCTGGAAGTTATTTGCGCCGGAAGGCCGGTAAATCGATATAATTGCCGCGGCTCAAGAATGGCGAAAAGACTCGTAACCAGTCGTGGGTTATGGATGTCCAATAGGCGCAAAGCGCTTTTTCCTAAGGAGTGAGGGAATGAAACGGTTCGGTTGGATTCTTGTTCTTCTGATGCTGGCAACGCCCGCGTGGGCCGCCAAGAAAATCACCGTGCAACAACTGAAGGATCTGCTTTCCTCGCTTCAAACGGGGAAGAAAGGCGACGCGGAAGTAGCCAGCGAGCTTCAGCAGGTCGAGCTCAGCGAGGAACTGACACGCAGCACCATGAACAGCCTGGTGGACTTTGTGCCAGGGCCGCTGTCAACCGTGCAGATCTACGTGTTGGAAGCCAAGAGCGCCGTGCTCGCGCCGCCCGCCTCCGACCTGCCCGCCACGGCAGCGCCCGATGCGGCTGCGCAGAAGGCCATGCTGGACAAGGCAACGGAGTATGCGACCAAGACACTGGCGCAATCGCCAGTCCTGACCGCGACCAAGACCACCGTCCGTTTTCAGGACAACATCGAGGCGGCGCCAGCCGGTTCGGGCATGCACTCCAGCGCACAAGACGTATCGACCGGATCGGCCCTGGTCGCCGCCAACCTGTTTGTCCGCTATATCGGCTCGACCGAAACGCCGGTGACAATTGAAAACGGCGCCGAGAAGGCTTCGACAGCCAAAGATAAGACGCCCTGGGGCGCAAACGGCCAGATCGCTTTGCAAGGACAGGGACCGATCCTGGGCAGCGTCCTGCAAGAGGCGCAAGCGGCCGGCAAGATCACCTGGCTGCGCTGGGAGACGGTCAACGGCCGGCAGACCGCCGTGTTTGCCTTTGCCGTGGATAAGAAGAAAACTCATTACACGGTGAACTATTGCTGCTTCCCGGATGTCGACCAGTCTGGAACCGCGCACTTTACCGGACAGATGGGAACCGGAGCCCCGGGGGGTAAGGCAGGCTCGGGGGGCGGCGCCAAGGGCAACTTCCAGACCAACACCAACTACGACAAGTATTTCAAGTCCACTGTGCCTTACCATGGCGAGATCTTCGTCGAGCCGGAAACGGGCATCGTGCTGCGCCTGGTGACCATTGCCGAGTTCAAGACTTCAGACTTGGTTCACCAGGAAGATCAGCGGATCGATTACGGTCCGGCGACCATCGACGGCAAGGCGTTGATGGTGCCCGTAGGAGCGGTCATCGATACCGAAGTGGTGCCCAACGGCGACTCCGGTTCGGCGGGCAAGTACAGCACGCGCCACACCCTGTTTACCGCCGCGTACAAGGATTTCAAAACGGCAAAATGATCGCCGCCTGGCTCAAACCCCGGACTGTGGCGCGTGCCCTGTGCATACGCACCAGTCCGGGAAACCCATCAAGACGTATTACCGGGAACGTGGCTGTTTTTTCAATAGAGTAAGAAACTCTCTCCAAAAGAAAGATGGAATGAAACCGTTTTTATGCGTAATTGCACTCTTGCTGACCGCGTCGCCGGTCATGGCCGCAAAGAAGATCACCGTTCAGGAATTGAAGGATGCGCTCCTTGCGATGCAGCAGGCGCACAGGGGCGATGAAGATGTGGCCACCCAACTCAAACAGGTTGAACTGGGCGAGGAATTGACCCGCAGCGCCATGAACAGCCTTGCGCCGCTGATCCCCGGACCGCTGTCAACGGAACAGTTGTACCTGCTGGAAGGGAAGACCGCCCTGCTGACGCCTCCGCCGGCCGACCTGCCGGCTACCGCCGCGCCCGATCTGGCCACGCAGCAAGCCATCCTGGCCAAGGCCGTGGATTTCGTAACCAAGACCTATATGCAGAACCCCCACATGACGGCATCCAAGACCACCTCCCGCTTTCAGGACGGGGTGGAGGGCATCCGCACGAACTCCGGGATGACCAACAATATGCCCAATGTCGATCGGGCGTGGGCAACGCCCAACATCTTCATGCGTTTGCTGGGCACCCACTCGGCTCCCGTGGAGAGCGAGAAGGGCGCGGAGATACCGCCCGCCTCAAAGGCGAAAATCCCCTGGGGCCAGAACGGCCAGGTCTCCGAGAGCGGGCCTGGGCCGATTCTGAGCGTGATCCTCCAGGAAGCTGCCGCGGCGGGGAAGCTCAACTGGCTGCGCTGGGAGACGGTCAACGGCAAGACAACCTCCGTCTTTTCCTTCGCGGTGCCCAAGAAGCAGTCCCATTACCAGGTTGATTATTGCTGCTTCCCTATCACTTCGGATGCCGGGCGCATGGGCTACGAGGGCACTGAAGCGAACTTCCAAACCGGAACCAGCTGGAAGTCCTTCAAGACGCTGGCCGGCTACCACGGCAGATTTTTCATCGATCCGGAGACCGGCGCCATCGTGCGGCTGATCACCCAAGCGGAGCTCAAGCCCACGGATTTTGTTCACCAGGAAGACATGCGCATCGATTACGGCCCGGTCACGGTGGAAGGCAGGAGTTATGTGCTGCCAATTGACTCCTTCACGATTACCGAGGTGGTTCCTAACGGAGATAACTATGCGGCCCGGTACTCGGTTCGGCATACTCTGTTCAGTGCTACCTACCAGGAGTATCGGATGGCCGGGGCCGCGCGGAATTAGCCGGCGCCTTTACTCCCAGCAGATAAGTTGAACGACTCAGCCCCCGCGGCAGCTTTGCACGTGAAAGTGAGTGTGAGATGAAGCGTTTGGGATGGATTCTGCTGCTGTTAGCGGTGTCGGCTCCTGCGTGGGCCGCCGCCAAGATCACGGTCGAGCAACTGAGAGACAAGCTCATCGCGCTTCAGCAGGGTTATAAGAGCGACGAGGAAGTGGCCGCCCGGTTGAAGGAAGTGGAACTGAGCGAGCAACTGACCCGCCACGCGAAGAGCAGCCTGATGCAATACACGCGCGGCGAACAAACCAGCGAACAGTTGGACATCCTGGAGGGGCGCAGTGCCTTTCTCGCGCCTCCTGCCTCCGAGATACCCGCCATTCCGGCGCCTGACCCGGCCGCACAGAAAGCTATCCTGGCCAAGGCCGCGGACTACGCCGCCTCAACCTTCTTGCAGAATCCCCATCTTGTGGCATCGAGAACCTTCAGCCGCTTCCAGGACAATGTGACCAATATGAGCAACGCCCCAGTGCTCAAGGTCGACTCGCCCAATACCTATGCCCGGCTGTGGGAGGCACGCACCGAGGCGGTAGAGAGCGAGAAAGGCACGGAGAAAGCCGGCCCATCGGCGGCCAAGACAAAGTGGGGCGAGAACGGGCTGATTTCGGATGGCGCGCTGGGACCGAATCCTGCCACCGTTTTGCAGGAGGCCACCTCTGCGGGCAAGCTCTCCTGGCTGCGTTGGGAGACCATCGACGGCCGGCCGGTTGCGGTGTTTTCCTTCGCCGTGGACAAGAAGAAGACCCACTACGAAGTGAGTTATTGCTGCTTTCCACAAACCGATACCGCGACGGGTGTGGCCGCTTCAGGCACATTTGTACCTGTTCCGGGAGAGATTCAGTCGGTAACCACATGGAAGTATTTCAAGAAGACAGTGGGTTACCATGGCGAACTCTTCATCGAGCCGGAAAAGGGCGCACTGGTGCGGATTCACACTTCTGCCGAGTTGAAGCCCACCGACTACGTCCACACGGAAGAAAAGCGCATCGACTACGAGATTGTGGTGGTCAACGGCAAGGAGTATGCAGCCCCCGTGGCCAGCTACCTCATCAACGAAGTGGTTCCCGGCGGAGATGCCGGTACTGCCGCGTACTCCGTGCGCCACACCCTCTACAGCGTCACCTACCAGAACTACCAAATGGCAGGCGGATCGATGAAATAGCTGGCCTGCCCGCGTTTCTCACCAGGCGCGCCAGCTAATTCACTCTCCACTTTCAGGAGAAGTGTGTTCAACAGGCTGCGAAAGTGGACTGATTCACAGCAAGAATCCCCAGGGCATGCCTCCGGTCATCCTGAAAGCCAGAGTTGACGCCACGGAGCAAGCGTCCGGGAATCGGGCCCGCAGAGATTGAATTGCCTGGGTAGAGCATTTTCACTGCTGGTGTTAGGAAGCCCTGTGCCCATCCATTTCGCGTCCTTTGTGAAATGGGTGGGAAACCTAGGATCTCCCCCACAGGAATTGTGAAAATGCCCTAAGACTCGTCAGGCGAAGAAGCTGACCTTGCGTTCGAGGGGGGGGTCGGCGGTATGCATCTTGATTTCGGGCTGGAACTCGCTATCCGGCTCGGGTTCGACTTCCGCGGCAGTTTCTTCGTACTTGTCTTCGTCCTCTTGCTCCGACTTGCCGCCGCCGGGCGAGTAGGTCTCGTCGCCGGCGCGAGCGGAGTCCTCTATTTCGAAAACCGCCCACTGTTTGGCATCCGCCGCCGGAAGCTTGGCAGGGAAGGAGCGAACGCCGGAAATTGGGCTGATCTCCACAGATGCACCTCGATCAAGGACTCCCCATGTCGGCGAGTATCGGCCAATGTCTCAAAAAGTTTAGTGATTTACGAAAAAAATATTGCACGATTTCGACGCGCGGGGTGGGTAAGGGCCTGGATTTTCCACAGGGATATGAGGAAAACCGGCAACAAAGCCTCTCCCCCATGCTTCGAAGGAGCCCTGGAAGCAGGTGGTGTTCGTCGAGTCGAAGCCGTTCTATCGGCGCATAGCCAGGGCTGCGGGGGTGACCAGGGAGCCAATCTGTTGAGGCTGCCCGATCAGCGCCAGACCCTGCGACAGATTCATGCCCGCGGGCACCGGCGCAAAGCCGCCTCGGGTCTCGCTCGTCTCGCGGGCGATGGTCTTGAAGAGCATGGCGCGGCCGTTCATGTGCACTTCCAGCCGCTCCGTCTTCCAATCGGTGGCGCTCACTTGGGTGCGCTCCAGGCGGAACCACCCACCCTTGTAGAGGCGGCCCAGAATGCCATAGCCGAAGTCCACGTTCTCTTGAAGACGCCCGTCCAGGCGCGCCATCCGCTTGTGGCGGACGTCCACCCACAGCTCACCGCTCATCGCGTGGAAGATGCGGGCCTCGATGGAATGGGCCGGATAATCCGGATTGGGTCGAAAACGCAGCCGGTTGCAGCCATTCTCTTCTCCGGCATATTCATAGAGGAATGCGTCGGGCAGCAGCGCCACAATTCTGCCGATTCGTTTTTCGTCCTCGGCATACTCCTGGCGATGCCGAGCCTGTTCTGAGGGGGAGGTGAGCAGCCGGTTCAGGCGTGCCTGCTCGGCCTGTTGGGCTTCAGCATTGAGGGGGAGCCCATTGCTCAACGCCGTTCGCGTAACCGGACCCTCCGCGGTCTCGACCTGGTCGTCGCGGCGAACTTCCTTGGGCGTGCGATGTTCAATCCAGTAGCGCCAGTAACCATGGCGCTGGTGGTCGTGCAACTCGTTGTAGACGACCTCGCGCACCAGTTGGCCCGGAGGCAAAGCCTGTTTTGATTGTTGAGCATGCAGGCCAACGATCCCCTGCGCCACGGCAAATAGCACGACAGCCACCCAAGATACGCGCATCCTCGTGCCCTCCCGACCAAAGGATTGAGAAGCAAGAAGAGTATGACGGGAAGGCAGTGAACAACAGGCAAGATTCCCATGAAAAGGAGGAGAAAAGCGGGAATATTCCCAAAATCCCGGAAGTAGGCCGAACGCAACAGGGCCCGGGGGACTTGCTACACTGGGGCCATGTTGGATGAACTGGAATTTCGCAGCACGGCAGAGAGCGCTCTGCTGGCATTGAAACAGTACCTGATTGTGCGCGAAGAAGCCGAGGATGCCGGGTTTGAGGTCGAGGAACAGAATGGCGTATTGAACGTCCTGTTCGAGGAGCCGGCCGGCAAGTTTGTGATTACTCCCAATGCGCCGGTGCGGCAGATCTGGATTTCCGCGCTTTCAACCAGTTTCAAGCTCGATTGGGCCCCGGCGGTCGAGGCTTTCATTCTGCCGCGCACGGGCGAGCAACTCAAGCCCCTGGTGGACCGGCTGATCGAGGAACATCTGAAAGGGTAAGGGCGGGAGTTGGGTTGGAGTCCTGCCGCTGCGGCTTCCGCCAGGAGACGGCGGATGAGTTTTGTGTTCTCCCACCCTTTCCGCACAAAACGCGGAACGGGCGGGGCGTCCAGCATTTACTGGGAGCCCGGATTGGGATTGGAAGTCTCAGGGGGACCGAAAAGTAAAAGGGTCCGGTTCTCGAACCGGACCCTTTCACGCGAAAGAGATTACTGGAGCGAATAGACGGTCTTGAGGACCTTGGAGGCCACGTTCTTGGGCAGCGGAGCGTAGGAAAGAGCCGAGACTTCGCCTTCGCCAGACTTGACGATCCAGCTCAGCAGGTCCTTGATGACCTTGCCCTTGGCCGGGTCGGGAGACTTGAGCGGCACCAGGAGCCAGGTAAAGCTGGAGATGGGATAGGCGTTGGCGCCCGGCGCGTTGGTAATGGAAACGCGATAGTCGTCGGGGATGTCCTTGACGCTGGCCGCGGCTGCGGTAACGCCTTCGATGGAGGCCTTGACGAATTTGCCGGAGGCGTTCTTGATTTGTCCGAAGCTGATCTTGTTCTGCAGAGCGTAGATCAGTTCGACGTAGCCTACGGAGCCAGGAAGCTGGCGGACAAGGCCGGCGACGCCTTCATTTCCCTTGCCGGCAGCGGCGGTCGGCGCGGGCCAGGTGGGTGAGGCGCCTTTGCCCGGTCCAGCGGCCCATGCGGGGCTGACCTTGCTCAGGTAATCGGTAAAGATGTAGGTGGTTCCGCTGCCATCAGCGCGGTGAACCACAACGATCTTGGCGTCGGGCAACTTGACTCCAGGGTTGTCCTTGGCGATGCGGGCATCGTCCCACTTGAGGATCTTGCCCAGGTAGATGTCGGCCAGCACGTCGGGGCTGAACCGGAGGTCGTCCACACCAGGGACGTTGAAGATCGGAACAACCGCGCCCATGACGGTGGGGATGTGGATCAGCGGGTTCTTGGAACCGGCCAACTGCTCGTCGGTGGCAGGTGCGTCGGTGGCGCCAAAGTCTACCAGACCCGCAGTGACCTGACGGATTCCGCCGCCTGAACCGATCGATTGATAATTGATCTCGACGCCGGGATGCGCGGAAGCATACTCGCTAAACCACTTGGAATAGATCGGATACGGGAAGGTCGCGCCTGCCCCCGTCAACTTCTGCGCTTGAGCCGCGCTCAACGCCAAAACGAACAGCACTACCGCTACCAAAGTCTTTTTCACAGATAGCTCCCTTGCAGATGAACTGCCACATTCGATTCTCTACGGCGAATGTTACGGGGATTTGAATTGACGGCAGATTGTCGCTCAAGATTACTTCAATTCTTCGCATCTCCGCGGTCTGCAAAAAACGCCTGCAACTCCACCAATCCCTGTCAGACAGCGGGAGCCAGGGGATGCTGCGGTCCTGGCGCCAGGGGCAAGGTGAAGTGGAAGGTGGCGCCGGAACCGAGTTCGCTCTCAGCCCAGATGGTTCCGCCGTGGGCCAGGACGATGTGCTTGACGATGGCTAGTCCCAGTCCGGTTCCGCCCGACTCGCGGGAGCGTGCCTTGTCGATGCGGTAAAAGCGCTCGAAGATTCTGTCCAGGTGTTCGGAGGCTATGCCGGGACCGAAGTCCTGAACAGTGAACTCGACCTTGGAATTCAGCAGCCGTGCGCCAACGCGGATGCGTTTGCCGGCTTTGGCGTATTTGAGGGCGTTTTCGATCAGGTTGCCGAAGACCTGGTTCATGGCGTCGGGATCGGCCATTACCGTGGAGTCGGGCGCGCCAGCCGATTCCAGCTCAATTCCCGAATCGAGCACGATGCCGCCAAGTGAATCGATCGCGTCGTGAACGAGAGCGGAGGCGCGGGCAGGCTGGAGCACCAGCTTGTAATCGGGGCTCTCAACGCTGGCCAAGGCCAGCAGATCCTCGGTCAGCCGGTTCATGCGAACGGCGTTTTTCAGAATGATGGCCAGAAACTCCCGAGAGGTTTCGGGTTCGGGTTGCGGCTCCTCCATCAATGTTTCGACATAACCCTGAATCGAGGTGAGCGGCGTTCGCAGTTCGTGGCTCACGTTGGCGATGAAGTCGCGGCGGGATCTCTCTGCCGTTTCGATGCGGGTTACGTCGTGGAGAACGGCGAGTGCGCCTCCGCTGGGCAAGGGGGCTGCGTTGATCTCGAAGACGCGTCCCGGTGAAAGCGAACTGGCGCGGCCGGAGCGGGTTTCTCTCTGCTCCAGCGCAGTGCGCACGCAGGCCAACAACTCGGGGTCGCGGACGGAGTGGACGAGCGGACGGCCGGGGTAAATGGGCGTTCCGGCCACGCGCTGCATCTGGGCGTTGAACCAGCGCACCAGCCCCTCGGAGGTAATGGCCACCACCGCTTCCTGCATGGAGTCAAGCATGGCGGCTAGTTCCTGGCGGCGGCTCTCGATCTCAGCGAAGCTCTCGCCCAACCGCTCGGCGGTCTGGTTGAGGGCGGTCTCCATCATATGGAGTTCGTCGTCGCCGGTCTGATCCAGGCGGGCGCTCAAATCGCCTTCGGCAATTCGCCGGGCAAAGGCGACTACCCGCTTGAATCGTGCGGTAATGCGGTGCGCGGCCCACGCGGCCAGAGGCAGCACCACGAGCAACGCAATCAGGCCGGACCAGAATGCCTCCCGGCCCAGCAGCAGGAATGTCTGACCGGTGGAGCGGTTCAACAACTTGCCCGCGATCATGGGAATGAAGACCAGTTCCATTACTGCAGCCTGAAGCAGCAGCAACAGGAGGATCAGTCCGAGCAGCTTGGTAAAGGCTCTAGGTGTCAACTTCGCTTACTCGCTCTTGGGAAGCTCGAAGCGATAGCCGGCGCCGCGTACCGTTTTCAGGTAGCGGGGATTCTCCGGATCGATTTCGATCTTTTCGCGGATGCGGCGCACATACACATCGACGGAGCGGGGCGTGACAAAACGCGCGTCGCCCCACACCGCGTCAAGCAGGCGGTCGCGGCTGAAGACCCGGCCCGGATGGCGGGCAAGGTAGTCCAGCAGCCGGAACTCGGTGGCGGTGGTGGTGGTCAGCTCGCCGCGCACCATCAATTGCATGGCATTGGCGTCGATGACGACCTCTTCAAAGCTGATGACCGAGGGCGTAGTGGGACGCTCGAAGCGGCGCAACACCGCTTTGACCCGTGCCACCAGCTCGCGCGTGGCGAAGGGCTTGGTGATGTAATCGTCGGCGCCTAGCTCCAGGCCCAGAACGCGGTCGTTTTCACCGGCGCGCGCGGTGAGGAAGATGATGGGAATGGTGGAGAGCGCGGGGTGAAGGCGCAGGCGCTTGCAGACGTCGAGACCGTCTCCGCCGGGTACCATGATGTCCAGCAAGAACAGGGCCGGAGCCTGGCGCTCGGCGTCTGGAATCAGGTTGGTGGGGGTATGAAAGAGCCGCGCTGAAAAGCCCGCTGCCTCCAAATGATGCTGCACAAGCCGCGCAATATCGGTGTCGTCTTCCAGAACAAAAATGGTTTGGCTCAACCGGTCAACCCTCGTCCGGCGGCCGTTTTGACTCCACTTCAGTGGCCGCACGGAACCATTAACAGACTAATGCAGCCAGGCAAAGATTTTGCAAACGTTCTGTGAATTTGACCGAGGGGAGCAATTTCCGCGCACCAACCTCGTTGCAGTTCGAGGCACCCGGGTTTCGGGGCCGGCAACCGAGACGCTCGACGATTGTTTGGCGAGGGAACTTCTCGCATGGCTGGGACGTAATCGAAGGAATTGGCAGAGATCTGACGATCCCTGCCCCCGGGAGCGTTGTGAAAGCGATTGTCTACACGCAATACGGACCGCCAGATGTGCTCGCATTCAAGGATGTTCCACCCCCCGCGCCCAAAGACAACGAGGTTCTGATCGAAGTGCGCGCGGCCTCGGTGAATCCGCTGGATTGGCACATCATGCGTGGCGAGCCGCTGCCTCTGCGGCTGATGACCGGGCTGCGCAAGCCAACACGCACCGTCTTGGGTTGCGATATTGCCGGACGCGTGGAGGCGGTTGGCAAAGACGTGAAGCTGTTCCAGCCCGGCGACGAGGTCTTTGGAGGCGCCGGCGTGGGAGGGTTTGCCGAATTTGTGTGCGCTGTCGAAGAAAAGTTGGCGCTCAAGCCCTGCAATCTTTCCTTTGAAGAAGCGGCGGCCGTGCCTGTGGCGGCCACTACTGCCTTGCAGGGCCTTCGCGACAAGGGCGGAATCAGGCCGGGATACAAAGTCCTCATCGAGGGCGCATCCGGCGGCGTGGGCACATTTGCCATCCAGATTGCCAAATGCTCCGGGGCAGAAGTCACCGCCGTGTGCAGTACGGCGAAGATGGAGACGGCGCGTTCGCTGGGCGCGGACCATGTGATCGATTACACGCGAGAGGAGTTTTCGCGAAGCGGGCAGCATTACGATTTGATCTTTGCCGCCAATTCCTATTGTTCGCTCTTCGATTACCGGCGCGCCCTGAAGCCGGGCGGCGTCTGTGTCATGGCGGGAGGCAGCGGGGATCAGATTCTCCAGACCATTTTTCTAAGATCGTTGCTCTCGGCGACCGGGAACAAGAAGATGCGCGGCCTTTTGGCGAAGATAAACAACAAAGACCTGGTCGTTCTGAAGGAGCTCCTTGAGGCTGGAAAGATTGCGCCCTTCATCGAACGGCGCTACCCGCTGAGCAGGGCGGCGGAAGCGATCCGCTATCTGGAAGAGGGACACGCACAAGGAAAAGTGGTGCTGACGGTCGAAGGGAGATAGAGGCGGTTTGCTTCGAACCCGGTGATCGGCCGGTTGCGAGGATCGGTCTCCCACCCTGTTCGCAAAGGTTGCAAGGCGAAGGTCTCATCTGCTTCGCTCAGGGTCGCTCAGCGATGACAGGCTTGGGTGGGGCATCTGGCGGTTTTTCAGAGACTCAGTGGAACTACGGAAGCTGCTTGCGGGCCCGGCGATTCGCAATCTTTTCACATCAAGGCGCGACCACATTTCCGATCCCCAGCAAAGAGTGCAAAAATTAAGAACGATATGAGTATCCGATTTGTACTTCCCGCTGAGCTTCGCGGCGCCGTAGACCAGGCTGCCGCCGATTGGACCGAAAACAACAAGGTTGCCCGCTTCTGGCAGAAGGACCCCAGCCTGTGGACCCGCGACGGCGAGGAAAAATGGCTGGGCTGGATCGACATCGTGGAGCGCGAGCAAAAGGAAGCCGCGGCCCATGCTACGCTGGCTGCCGACGTGCAGGCCGCCGGCTTCAAATCGGCGCTGCTGCTAGGCATGGGCGGTTCCAGCCTTTGCCCCGAGGTGCTGTCCGTCACCTTTGGCCAGCAACCGGGGTTTCCCGCGCTGCATATTGTGGACTCGACCGATCCGGTGCAGGTGCAGGCCGCCCGCGACAAGGTCAACCTGGCCGAGACGCTGGTGATTGTGGCCAGCAAGTCTGGCTCGACGCTGGAACCCAACGTCCTGAAGCAGTACTTCTTTGAAGAGATGAAGAAGGCCGTGGGCGCGGATAAGGCGGGTAGCCACTTCCTGGCCATTACCGATCCCGGCTCGAAGATGGAGCAGGTGGCCAAGGCCGACGGCTTCCGCCACATCTTCTACGGCGACCCCACCATCGGCGGACGCTTCTCCGCGCTCTCGAACTTCGGCGTGGTGGTGGCTGCCGTTGCCGGGCTCGATACCGGCAAGCTGCTGGCCGAAGCGGCCAAGGGCGTTGCCGCCGCCAAGCTGGCGGTGGCGGAGAATCCCGCCGTGCAACTGGGCCTGACCATGGGCCTGGCCGCCGAAGCCGGGCGCGACAAGATCACCATCTTCACTTCGCCGGAAATCTACGACCTGGGCGCCTGGATGGAGCAGTTGATCGCCGAATCCACCGGCAAGCTGGGCAAGGGAATCACCCCGGTGGACCGCGAGACGATTGCCGCTCCCGAGTTCTACGGCAGCGACCGCATCTTCGTCTACATCCGCCTGGCCAGCACCGCCGACGCATCGCAGGACGCCAAGGTCGCGACTATCGAGGCTGCCGGACATCCGGTGATCCACATCGAGATCGACGACCTCTACGAGATCTTCGGGCAGTTCTTTACCTGGGAGGTGGCGACCGCCGTGGCCGGTTCGGTGATGGGCATTAATCCCTTCAACCAGCCGGACGTGGAGTCGGCCAAGATCGAGACGCGGGCGCTGACCTCGGCGTACGAGCAGACCGGCGAGTTGCCCACGCGCGAGCCCGTGCTGGTGGATGCGGGCATCCAGGTGTTTGCAACCGAGGCCTATGCGGCCACGCTCAAAGCGGCGGCGCCGAGCTTGTCGCTGTCCGAGGTTCTGCGCGCGCACTTCGACCAGATTCATGCCGGCGACTACTTTGCCGCGCTGGCCTATCTGCCCATGTTCCCCGAGCATGAAGCGGCGATCCAGGGCCTGCGCCACAAGGTGCGCGACACGAAACATGTGGCCACCTGCCTGGGCTTCGGCCCGCGCTTCCTGCACTCCACCGGGCAGGACTACAAGGGCGGCCCCAACACCGGCGTCTTTTTGCAGATCACCGCGGACCATGCCGTGGATGTGGCGATTCCAGGCCAGAAGCTGACGTTCGGCGTGGTCATCGACGCCCAGGCCGGCGGCGATCTGGCGGTTCTCGAAGCGCGCGGACGCCGGGCGCTGCGGGTTCACCTGGGAGCCGATGTGGCCGCCGGGTTGAAGACGCTGGCCGCGGCGGTGGATCAGGCGCTGGCGTAGAAGGAGCACCAGCCGGTGCGTGGACCGGTCGAATGCATAGGTTTCCCACCCTGGCCGCATCAATCCCCGGTCCCCGAATGCGAGGGACCGGGGGCACCCTCAATTTTGGCTCGGAAAGGTCTCGGGACCGGGGCCACCCGCCACCAGCCGGTGAGTGGACCGGCTGAGAGTCTCGGTTTCCCACCCTAGCCGCATCAATCCCCGGTCCCCGAATGCGAGGGACCGGGGGCACCCTCATTTTTGGCTTGGAAAGGTCTCGGGACCGGGGCCACCCGCCACCGTCATCCTCGCCCCACAGAAGTGTCATCCTGAACACAGTGAAGGATCTGTGGTTGCCTTTCGGGCTTCCAAGTGGCGTTACTTCCGAGTTGGCGAAAAACCGGGCGTTACACTGAATGACATGAGTTCTATAGCAGGGTCGATGTTGGCGCTTTTCATAGCGAGCACCGTTACCTCGGGCATGAGCGTGCCACTCACCCACCTACATTGGGGAAGAGGCACAGTTCACTACGCCCACCCGCCGAACGTGGTTTTGGACCTTCGGCTCGTTTCAGGCAAAATGAACCGTGTCCCACTTTCTTACGAAGAGATTGGGCAGCAGCGGAGAGCCGAAATCTGGGATGCAACAGTTCTCGCAGAAGACTCCGGGCACTTCGTGATCTTCACTGATCGGTTCTCTTCCAATGCGAACATCCAAGGCCAGTGCGGTGCAAATCCAGATGGCGAGCGGTATCTTCATGTCGTTGCACTCACCACCCCTATGCGGGAGACCTTTTCGTTGAACATCGACAGTTGTTACCCAGTAGTGTCCGGCTAAAATCGAGGAGATCGCTGTAACCGTCACATATTACACGCGATAGGTTATAACTCTCATTTTTCGATTTGAAATTGACGGCAGCAAAACAGGGGGCAATCGTGGGG
>Ga0181520_10001976_pt1 | contig 39987 bp, 41 predicted proteins | sample PEATcosm2014_Bin_29_FD_132451 | JGI IMG/M metagenome (GOLD analysis project Ga0181520, IMG submission 132451) | Peatland microbial communities from MTU Mesocosm Facility, Houghton, MI, USA - PEATcosm2014_Bin02_30_metaG | ecosystem: Environmental > Terrestrial > Soil > Wetlands > Peat | place... | reverse complement strand
CGCAACGAGGCCGCTCCGACTGTTGATTGCCGGCAAAGAAAAACCCCCTGTTTCCATAATAGATTCAGGGGGTTACAGTTGCGCGGCTGGAGGGATTTGAACCCCCGGCCGACGGATTCGTAGTCCGGCGCTCTATCCAGCTGAGCTACAGCCGCACGCTGCAAAAGAACAAAAAAGGGCCTTTTTCCTAGCACGGGCTTATGGCGGTGTCAACAGAACGTGGCGGGCCAAGGAGCCAGAAGCCAGAAGTCAGAAGTCAGAAAGCGGCAGACCGAGCAGGAACGGCGAATGAGAATGGATGGCCGGAATGATTAGAGAAAGAAATGGAACCGCTAATGCAGGCGAAGCGGCACGATCGGACGGTCAATCAATGCTTATCCGTTCTTGTTCGCGTGCATTCGCGGTAAAAAAAACAAAAAAACAAATCCCGCTTCGTTTGCGGTTAAAAACACCGCGACATGCGGATTTCTGAATCTTCGCAGCGTAGCGAGTGTCCATAATTTGACACCGTGACGCAAGTTCGCTAGGTTGCCACGCATGTTTGTCGATAGGGAAAAAAGCGGAGTGCTCCTGTTTGCGCTGGTTGCGGCGTTTTTGCTCGCCGGCGTCGGCGCGGCGGACGCGCAGATGTATTGGGGCACGAGACCGATCGGCATGGGCGGGGCGTTCACGGCCGTGGCGAACGACGTGGACGCGATCGAATGGAACCCGGCGGGCCTGACGACCTTGACGAAAAACAAGCAGATGGGGTTCGATATCAACTACGAATACCATCAGTACCTGTTCGGCGATTTCCCTTATTTGCAACCGCAACTGATTCAGAAAACATCGAGCAACGAATTCGGCAACGGCTATTTCAACAACACGACCCCCACCGCGCCCGCGAACAAGAAATTCAGCGAAGATTGGTATCACCTCGCCATCGCCGATGGCTACGTCAACCCTCTGGTCGCCGTCGGCGCGGCGTTCACGACCCAAGACCCGTCCAACCAGTTGTTCAAACACGGCACCGACTTTCAGGCCGACTTGTCCGCGGCCGGCGGCTTCGCCAACATCGTGAACTTCGGCGGGACGGCGCGCTGGGTGAATTTCGATCCGACCGGCAAAGGCAAGTTCGATTTTGACGTGGGCATGTTGATCAACGCGATCAACCTGATCAAAGTCGGCCTGACCGGGCGCAACCTGCTGGGCAACGACGAGCCGTTGGTGGTCCGGCGCGAAGTGGCGCTGGGCGTCGCCGGCTACGTGATGGACTACGCCACAGTCAGCTTGGAAGTGACCAAGGTGTTCGACGGCTTGAAAAAACTCAACGGCCCGCTTTATCAGCCGAAGGGGACGTTTGTGTTTGCGGCCGGCGCCGAGGGCGTCATCGTCAAACTGCTGTCGTTGCGCGGCGGTTTCAACTACGACGAGATTTCCGGCGCGCGAATGTACTCGGTCGGCCTCGGTTTCGTCGACAAACACGGCACGATCGGCTACTCGTTCCAGGGCAGCGTAGATCACGTCAGAGACTTCACGCATTCCATCCAACTAGTCATTTATTACCCCTAAGGCTATGAAATACCGAACCGACAAGCTCGTTCCCGTCGCCGCGTTGCCGGGCCGCCTGGCCGAAGCGCGCCGCGCCGGAAAAAAAGTGACCTTCACCAACGGCTGCTTCGATGTGCTGCACGTCGGCCACGTGCGCCTGCTGGAGGCGGCCAAGGCGGCAGGCGACCTGCTGATCGTGGCAATCAATTCCGACCGTTCGGTCCGCACGCTGGAAAAAGGCGCCGACCGGCCGATTCATCCCGAGCAGGAACGCGCCGAACTGCTCGCGGCTTTCGACGCCGTCGACTTCGTGACGATCTTCGACGATTCTACGCCGTTGGCCGCGATCGAGGCGATTCGTCCGGATGTCTTGATGAAGGGCGGCGACTGGGGCCCCGATCAGGTCGTGGGCCGCGAGGTCGTCGAGTCGTACGGCGGCAAAGTTATCCGCTTTCCGCTCGTGCCTGGCCGGTCGACGACGCAGACGGTGGCGAAGATCAAGAACTGCTAAAGACAGCGGTCAGTGGTCAGTCGACAGTGACCGGTTCGCTGACGCCGTTTGTCCCGAGAACGACGCCCAACGCGCCCATCCTCGGCGTCCTCTGCGACCTCTGCGGTGTACAAAATCATGCCGAAAATGTCGGGCTCAGCAGCACCCCGCGGCGTCCCGCAGCGAAATGACGAACCCGCGGCCGCGCCGGCCGTCGGGGGCGAAATCGATGGTCACGCCGCCGCCGTTGCGAACTTGTTCCTGAAGGCGGGCGTCGCCGAGGATCGTCAGACCGTTTTCCCGGTAAATGATCTCCGCGTCGTTTGACTCGTCCAGAGCCAGGCCCAGTTTGGGCCCGCCTCAACTGAAGCCGGCAAACGTGAGGCGGATGGTTTTGCCCGCGCGTCCTGGCTCGGCGAGGACGTGGCGAAATTCGTCGCAGGCGGCCGGGGTGACGACGACGGACAGTGGTTTGAGGTCGACATTCGGCATGAGGCGTTCCCTTTCGCATGTAGCGTTGTCACTATATCGTGAGCTTATGGGCTGGTCAAGCGGCATTCAGAAACGCCGGACCGATTTAGACAAAAAATTGACGACACCAAATGCCGTTCCGTTATTTCAAGACCGCCATTTGTTGAGCGTTGCGGAAACTTCGCGAATTCGATCAGTTTTTCCTTGTCAAACTTCCGACGCTTTGCTAATCTCCGCCGCGTCACTGGCGAAGAAACGGGAAAATGAACCAGGGTCGACCACAATGGCGATGACGGAATCGCGCCGGGCCACGATTCAACTGGTCGGCGGCGATTGCGCCGAAAACGCGGAGTTGCGCCGGCATCTTGCGGGCGAGGGGTTTCTCGTCGTCGAATCGGGCGATTGCGCCGAGGCGCTCGACGCGTTTCGCGCGCATCTTTGCGAACTGGTGATCGCCGACCTGCGGTCGCCGCAAGCCGCCGGCCTCGACCTGGTGCGCGAATTCAAGACGATTGCGCCGCGCACGATGATCGTGGTCGTGGCCGATGCCGGCGCGGCCCCGGCGGCGGTGCAGGCGATGCAAAACGGGGCCTTCGACTACCTGACGCATCCGTTCCGCGTCGAAGAACTGCTGATCGTTCTGCACCGCGCCCTGCGCTACCAGGAACTGCTGCAAGAAAACGTCACGCTCAAGACGCAACTGCGGCAGAAATACCGCTTCGAAAACATGGTGGGCGATTCGCGGCCGATGCAGGAAGTGTTTCGCCTGATCGAAAAGGTCGCCGACACCGATTCGACCGTGCTGATTCAGGGCGAGTCGGGCACGGGCAAGGAACTGGTGGCGCGCGCGCTGCACTTCAACTCGAAGCGGCGCGAACGCTATCTCGTGCCGGTCAACTGCGGCGCGCTGCCCGAAACGCTGCTGGAGTCCGAACTGTTCGGCCACATGCGGGGCGCGTTCACCGGCGCGACGACCAACCGCATCGGGCGGTTCGAGGCCGCGGCCGGCGGGACGCTGTTCCTCGACGAAATCGGCGACATGAGCCCGGCGCTGCAGGTCAAGCTGCTGCGTGTGTTGCAATCCCATGAGTTCGAGCCCGTCGGCGCCAATCGCGCGAAGAAGGTCGACGTGCGCGTGATCGCCGCCACCAACCGCCGCCTGGAGGATTTGGTCGCGCAGGGCAAGTTCCGCGAAGATTTGTACTATCGGCTGTCGGTGATTCCGATCGCCATTCCGCCGTTGCGCGAGCGCCTCGATGACATCCCGCTGCTGGCCAATTACTTTCTGGAGAATTTCTGCCGCCTGCGCCATCGCAAATTGCGGCCATTCGGCCCGGAACTGCTGGATGTCTTCCGGCGGTGCGAGTGGCCGGGAAATGTCCGCGAACTGGAGAACCTGATCGAACGCCTCGTGATCCTGGCGGAGGACGACCGCATCGCGCTCGGCGATCTGCCGGAAAAATACCTGGCTGCGAAGATCGATCCCGCGGGCGAGGCGGCCGAGATTCCGGAGGCCGGCGTCGATTTCAACGGCCTGGTCGACGATTTCGAGAACCGCCTGATTGCCGCGGCGATGGCGAAGGCGCGCGGCAACAAGAACCTCGCGGCCCAACTGCTGGGCCTGAAACGCACGACGCTCGTCGAAAAACTGAAGAAAAAAGGGCTCGACTACCAATAAGCCGCGAAATGGGAAATCCCGCGCTGCGCTTGGGATAATGAATAAAGAATGAACCGCAGAGCCACAGAGAACACGGAGAGGACCTTACATCGAAATCTCTGTTTCCTCTGTGCCTCTGTGGTGCAAACCTAATGAGGCCATCTTGACCAATCACGAATTTGAAAGTCCGGAAGAACTGGAACTGCGCCGGCGGCTGCCGATGGCGGTGAACGAAATCCGAAACCTGGTCGAACGGATCAAAGATGTGCGGCTGCGCGCCAATCCGGAGAGCCTGCCGCGCGAACTGGCCGGCGTCGAGAAGAAAACTCTGCTCGAAGGCCTGTACCGGGCGATCGTCGAGGACTCGCCGCCGGCGGTCAACCGCTCGGTCGCGCGGCGCATGGCGGACGCGATCGGCGATTACCTGCTCTGGCGGCGCGAAATGACGACGCCGGTCATCCACGAGTTGCTCGTGCTCGCGCCGTGGTGGGTCGCCGCGATGCCGGGCGAGGTGTTCGCCCGCCTGCGCGAGATCGGCTTGGAGTACATTCTCAACGGCCGCGTCGTGCCGCTGCAAGCCGTGTGGCGCGATCTGCTCGATTCGCCGCTGGTGTTCATGGGCCACTGCACCTGCCGCAGCGCGAAGGTGGCGGACGACCTGCTCCGCGACGACGGCCGCGTGTTTACGATCGCCTCCGACGCGGACAACCGCCTGCTGCTCGACCGGATCATGGGGCGCTACGACGCGCTGATCGAGGCGCACGGCGCGCTGCCCGATACCGCGCCGCGCTACCGGGAGATGTTCGCGCGGCTCGCCGCCGGGCGCGCCGCCGGGTCGCCGGAATACAGGCTGGAGACGTTGCTGGCATCGACCTACCCGGATTGGGAATTTCTGCCCGTTCTCGCCGACAAGTACTCGCCCACCTGGATTCGGTCGTTGCACGCCAATCGCAAGTCGTTCGTCTTGCACAAGGAACTGGCCTTCGAACTGGCGACGACCTTCTACCTGGCCAAAGGCATCGTCTTTTCGGCGATGAAATTCTTCGACACGCCCTATTGCATTTGTTCGTGCCCGACGCCGGAGAACGCCGGCGGCTGCGTGCTGACCAACTGGCATTACCAGGGCGGCTCCGAGCAATCGCTCATCCCCAACGACGCCGTACACGGCCGGCGCGTCGACGCCGCGGGCCGCCTGTTGCCTTGCGACAAGTTCCCGATTCGCGGCGCGCGCCAATGCATTGGCTGCGGCTGCGTCCACGGCGACGCGGCGCCGCGGTCGATGCAAACGATCCTCGCCGAGGCCGACCGCGAAATGGCCGCGTATCGGCGCCGCGAAACGCCGCGAAACAAGGTCGATTGAAGCGCTGGAACCGCGAATGCACCCGACTTCGCCGAGGCTACGTCGGGGCAGGCCGCGAATGCACGCTAATCGGCATGATCGGCACGGTTGGACAGATCGCTCATGCCCGTCAAAATGTTGACGGGCCAGAGGCCAAGCGCCGCCGACATAGGGAAAATCCGCCAATTTGAGGCGGTTTTCGCAACAAACGCGCCGGCATGGTGTTTGCTAAGCACGTAATTCAGGACTTTTTTGTCGCAGGGTCGATGACTGCATTGCGCACGATATTGCTATCGCTGATTGCCGCGTGGTCGGTGGTCGTCGCGCCGCGCGCCGCCGAAGCGTTCTCCGGCGCGAGCGACGACGCGGCCACGCCGTGGCTCGTGGTCGGTTTCGCGATCGTCGCCGCGGTCTGCGGCTGTTTGTTGCTCTACGTCGTTTACCGACGGCCCGGGCGGGTGAAAACCGCGCTCGATTTCCCGCCAATGTATGACCTGCCGCCCGAACGTCTGGCCGCGCTGACGATCGGCGAACTCGAGGCGCTGGTCGCAGGCGGCGCCGCCGCCAACCTCCGGCCGCCCGCGACCGGCCAGCCGCCTGCCGAAACGCTCGGCCGACTCCAAAAAGAAAAAGCCGATTTGCGGCGCTTTGCGGCCAACGATAGCGAAGCGGTTGCGATGGTCGTCAAACGCTGGCTGAACCTGCCCGAACGCGCGCCAGAGGAGACCGCCGGCGGGCGGCGGACGGTTCCCGGCGCCAAAAAAGCCGCGGCCTTGTTGATGTTTCTGGGCGAGGATCTAGCGATCGAGGTTTTCCGCCGGCTGAACGAAGACGAGGTCCGCGTTGCGGCCGGCGCCATCGCCGGCATCGACGGCGTCGCGCCCGAAACCATGCAGGCGATTCTCGATGAATTCATCCGCCGGCTGACGCGGGAAGCGCACCTGGCCCCGGCCGGCGGCGACTTCGCCGCGAACCTCGTCGATCAGGCGCTGGACCCGGCGGAGGCGCGGCACGTCTTGCGGCGTCTGGCGTTCGAGCGTCAACTTGAACGCGTGCGCCGCAGCGACCCGCGGGCGATCGCCGCGGTGCTGCAGCGCGAACATCCGCAAACGATCGCTTTTGTCCTGGCCCGCCTGCCGCCCGACGCCGCGGCGCAAGTCGTCGCGGGCCTCGCGCCGGATTTGCGCGCCGAAGTCGTGCGCCGCGTCGCGCGGCTGAACGAGGCGGCGCCCGGCGCGTTGGAGGAAGTGATCGAGGTTCTCGGCCGCGAGTTGGCGGCGCTCGCCGCCGACCCAGGCGAACCGGCCGGCGGCGTCGCGGCCGTCGCTGACATTCTCGGCGATCTGCCGGACGAAACCGCGGACGCCATTCTGGAAAAGCTGACAAAAGACGAACCCGAGTTGGCCGCGCAGATGGGCCGGCAGCGCCTCGCCTTCACCGACCTGCTTCGGCTGGAAGACGCCGACCTGCGCCGCGTTCTCGCGGCGACCGCGGTGGGCGATGCGGCCGCCGCATTGTCTGCCGCCGACGACGCAACGCGCGAGAAATTGCTCCGTTGCCTGCCGGTTCACGCAGCGCCGATCGTCGCCGCGGAAGTCGAGCGTACCGGCGCCGCCTCGGCGGCAGACGTGAAAAGGGCGCGGGAAGCCGTGGTTCGCAACGCCCGCCGGTTGGCGCGCACGGGCCAAATCAAATTTTGAACTCGCAGACTTCGATGCCGGCCGGCGGAGTAGAAGGGGCGGGGCCCGGGCTATAGAGATCGTCGATAAATGCCACCTCGGCCTGCCGACCACCGATGGCTGCGAACTATACGTTTCTTGGGACGGCAAACCGGAATGTAGAATGTTGAATGGCAAATGGCGAATTTCGGGCGACGTCGGCAATTCTGCATTCGCCATTCGCCATTCGCCATTGTGCGGAGGATGCGTTCGCAAAAATCGGTCGATCCGAGAAAATCGACGTTCTCTATCAGGACCTCCATGAGACCTCTGGGGCCTATCCGACCTATTCAACCCACCGATCGGTATCCAGCGTGCGCGCCAGTTTCAATAGTTGGCGCCGATGCGGCCGCGACTTGTCACTTTTTCTCGTCGAGCCGATATTCCTCGCGCGGGCCGGCGACTTTGCTGATGACCACGCCGTTTTTCGCGGCCTCGTCGATGAGCAGGTCGAGGCCGTCAAAGGGGGGCACGACCTGAAAGCGGTTCGCGTAATTTTGCAAGGCGTGGGCCTCGCCCGCCGCCACGCCGCGGCGGAGCGCCGCGATTTCGGCGTCGGTTACGGGCGCGCCGGTGAGCGCGGCGATCATTCGCAAAAAGGCTCGCTCCGGCGGTTCGTCCTCCGGCCGGAGTCGGACGCGGGCGGCGGCCGCAATGGCGCCCAGCCATTTGCCGAAACCGCGAAAGAGAGAGGCGCGGGCCGCCGCCGGGTCGGGCGCCTCGCGCCCGGCGAGTTCGAAATAATAGCGGATATGCGAGCAAACGCGCTGAATGTCGGGCGACGTTTGATTCAGGTCGCCGCCGGCGATCAGCCAGCCGTAAAAATCGAAAATCGCGGAGTCAAAGCGGAACGGCGAGGGCAGCAAGCCGGCGCCAAAGCCCTCGAAGTAGTTTTGCGCCAAGAGCGGATCGTCCGCTGCGAAGCGCGCCAAATCCCGACGCAATTGAAACTCGTCGACCGATTCTATGGTCTTGGCGCCGGCGAAACCGGCGGCTTCGTGGCCGGCGAAACCGCGCACCAGGCAGCCGGCCTGTTCGCGGTCGCGTAATGCGCTGCCGGCGAGCGCGTTATGGACCTGCGAAAACGAGAGCCCCGCGCCGGCGGAGATGAACCCGTCGCAGCGCCACGCCGGCGTCAGCGCTTCGACCGACCGCGCCGTTTCGTCGAATTCGGCGCCCCACGTGGGCGGCAGCGCGACGTAGATGAGATAATCGTTGTCGTCGCCGCGGAAGAACGTCAGCGTGTCCCAGCCGTAGCGCAGCGTGCGGGCGTCGGGCAGCGGGTCGGCGGCGACATGGAGCGCGCCGCCGAAAAGAAACGGCGCGGCCAGCGCCGCGGCCAGAAAACCCGGCGCCGAACGCGCGGCCTGGCACAGAAACGCCAGCCAGAACGGGAAAATCACCGCCAGGTATTGCAGGGCGCCGAAGCCTTTGAAGTCCGCGCTCGGCGCCATGTAGAAATGGGAAAAACCGTAGGCCCCGAAGAAAATGACCGAGTGCGCCAGCAGCGCGACGCCCAGCAGGTCGAGCTTCGGCAACCCGGCGTTCCACGTGCGAACCGTTCGCCAGACGAGCAGGAAATATCCCAAAACCGCGGCCAGGAAAAAAGCCTTCGACAAAAGCGGATATTTGTATTCGCAGGCGAGCGTCCAGAGGATCTTGAAAAACGAGGCGTATCGTTCCCAAAACCACGCTTTCACGGAAGCGCCCTGGGCGAGATCGACCATGGCGTGCGGAAACGACGTCGGCGTCAGAAAGTGCGGCGAAAAAGCGAAGAGAAACGCGGGAATCGTCAAGAACAGAAGGCGGCGCGCCAGACCGACGCCGTGGCAGATGACAAGCCCGACCAATAGGGCGGCGAAGAAGAGCGCGTTTTCGAACGAAAAAAAGCAGGCGAAACCGCCGAGCAGGCCGGCCGCGATCAGCGCGCCGGACCGCGCCGACGGATTGGGCTTGTTGGCGAACAACAGCAGCAAGAGGCCCGTGAAGAACAGGCTTTCGCTGTGATTGGCCCACGACGCGTGCAGCAGCGCCTCGAAACGCGGCGGCGGCAGAATGCACAGGAGGGCGAAAACGATCGCCGGCTTGCGGCCCCAGCAACGCCGCACGGCGACCGTCCAAAAGATCGCGCCGAGGACGACCATCGCGCCGGAGAGGAGCTTTGTCCATAAATATTTCGAGCCGCCGAAATAGAAAAACGGCGTCAGCGCGAGGCCGAAGATCGCCGTGCCGTGCGAAAACGGTTTGTATTGATAATTCCACCACGGCGCCGCCAGGCCTTCGATGATGCCGCGCGCCAGCATGCCGTTTTTCGCGGTTTCGACGTCGAACGCGTAGTAATGCGAGACAAAGCGAACCGCGTAGAGCCCCACGCCGGCGATCAGCAGCGCGGCCCAGAAAAATCGCTCACCGGCGGAGTGCGTCGCGGCGTTCGATTTTTCGGCGGCCATGGGACCTCGGGCGATTACGGCGTTGCGCAGATTGTTAGCGCAGCGCACGCGGGGTGACAAGCCGGCGCCGCCATCGCGGCCGCGTCTGGACGCGCGGCAAATCGCGGTCGATAATGGCCAAAACGATGGCTCGGGAGGAAACGGCATGAGCGATTTTCACGCGGCTCGGCGGTTGGGGAACACCGATCTGACCGTCGGCCGGCTCGGCGTGTCCGGCGGCTACGGCGCGCCGGCGAAGGCGTTTGAAATGGCGTTCGAACGCGGCTGCAACTACTTCTATCACGGCTCGCGCCGCAGCCCCGGCATGGCCGAGGCGATCCGGAACCTCGTGGCGCAGGGCCGGCGCGACCAACTGGCGATCGTCGCGCAGGTTTACACGCGCTTCGGTTGGCAGTTGCGGCGCAGCGTCGAGTCGTTCCTGCGCGACCTGAAACTCGACCATGCGGATGTGCTCCTGCTCGGTTGGTGGAACGCGCCGCCGGCGGAACGCCTTCTCGACCTTTGCCGCGAGTTGAAAGCCAAAGGGCTGGTGCGTTGGCTGGGCGTGTCCGGACACCACCGGCCGCTGTTCCCGGCGCTCGCGGCCCAGGGCGGTTTCGACGTTTTTCACGTTCGTTACAACGCGGCGCACCGCGGCGCCGAGAGCGAGGTGTTCGCGAAGTTGCCGGCGGACAATCGGCCCGGGGTCGTCATCTACACGGCGACGCGGTGGGGCCGGTTGCTCGACCCCGCGCGCATGCCGCCGAACACGCCGACGCCGCGCGCCTCGGATTGCTATCGCTTTGCGCTCACGCAGGCGGGCGTCGACGTTTGCATGACCGGCCCGAAAAATTTCGCGCAGATGGAAGAGGCGCTGCAGACCCTCGATCGCGGGCCGCTGACCGCCGACGAACTCGCGTGGCTGCGGCGCGTCGGCGATCACGTTCACGCGCAATTGCCGATGGGGCCGGCGTGGCTCAGCCGCCTCGTCGGGCGATGAGGGCCAGGACGCCTTAAACACAGAGGGCGCGGAGGTTTCACAGAGGACACAGAGAATAAATCGATCCCGTCGATCCTGTTGATCCTGTCAAAAAAACTACATTTCATTCCGGATCTCGCCGAAGATGGAATTGACATAAGGCCAGTCCGAGTCGATGTTATCCATGCGTAGAGACGCAACGAGAGGAGGGCTGGACATGACGAAGTTTTCCCGGACGGAATTGATCGAAGCGCCGCCGGAGCAGGTCTTCGATTTCGTCACCAATCAGGAGAATCTGCCGAAGTGGTCGCCGGAGGTGGTGCGCAGCGAAGTCGTCGGCGGGCGGCCGATCGAGGCGGGCGCGAAACTGCGCCAGGTCCGCCGGCAGGGCGGGCGGCAGATGACCAACGAGGTGGAGGTCGTGGCGCACAACCGGCCGAGCCGGCACGCGGTGAAAGCGCGGATCATGGGCGTGGACGCGTCATTCGCGTTCGACTTCGCGCCGGAAGGCGCGGGCACGCGCGTGCGTTTCGCATGCGAGATGGACGCGCACGGCGTGGCGAAATTATGGGCCGGGTACATCGCCCGCATGGTCGAGAAGACGGACGACAAGCGGCTGGCGAATCTGAAAACGGCGATCGCATCGGCGAAAAACTGAACGGCGCACAAACAGAAGGAGGCGAATCGTGGGCGAGAAAATCGTCGTCGGAGAGAGCGTGTGGAATCTGATGCAGCACCGGCTGGGCTACACCGACGAGGAACTCGAAATCTTCAAGAGCGATCCGCGGAATCAGCGGATCATGGAACGCGCCGCCGACCTGCTCAACAAGACCGTCATCTTCGAAGTTGTGGAATCGCACGGCTGCAACATCGAACATAAAGTCGGCGAGCAGTTTCCCTTTTCGGCCGAAGGCTACATGCTCGCGCACCGCGGGCCGAAAAAGGTCTGCCCCTATCTGATGCCGGCGTTCGCGCGGCTGATGTGGCTGATCCAGGAGCGCATTTATGAAGGCCTCGATCCGAAGCCATTTTTTTATCGCGCGCATTGCGACGACGTGGGCATCGGCTGCGGCGGCTGGGGGCAGGTGCTGATCGAGGCCAAGATCGTCGACAGGGTCTAGCGGGTCTTGCCGCGCGCCGCCGGAGCCGCCTTTTCGGGCGCGGTCAGGCCCGTCGACAATAGCGAATACACGGTGGCCGCGATCTCGCCGCGGTCGAGCGGGCGTTCGTTTTTCCAATAGTCGCTGCACAACACGTCGACCAGGCCGACCACGCCGACGGCCGCGAGATGGAAATCGATCGCCTTGATATAGCCGCGGCGATGGCCGTCGGCGAGGGTGTCCGCGAGAAAGTCGACGTAACGGCGGCGCACTTCCTCGATCTTCTTCAGCGTCTGCCGGTCGATGCCGTTGGACATCTCGCGGTGAAAAATTCCGGTCAGGTCCTCGTGTTGCAAATACAGCGCCACGTGGCGCTCGACGAGGCGCTGAAAATGCACGCGAAACGGCAGATCGGATTCCAGTTCGGCGCGCAGCCCGCCGATGATCTCTTCCATGCCCTCGGTCACGGTCGCCGCGAACAACTGCGCCTTGTCGGCAAAATACAGGTAAATCGTGCCCTTGCCGACCCCGGCGCGCTCGGCGATTTCCCCGACGGACGCTTTGTGGTATCCCTTCTTCGAAAAGAGAGCGGCGGCGGCGCGCAAGATGAGTTTTCGCTGACGCTTGGCATTGTTTTCTCTTTTTCCCACCGCGCGCCGCCGCCTTTCACGATCAGTCCCGGTTCATCGCCCAGAATAATTTCTTGTTTTGCTGATAAAGTTTTTGGAAAACCGCGAATCCGCGGTCGTACAGCGCCCGAAATTCGCCGCGCGGCTCGTACGATTTTTTCAGCGGCACGAAGGAATGGGCCGCCGCGAACGACGGGATCGCGCCCATCCCGACGCCGGCGATCATCGCCGCGCCGACCGCGCCGGCGTCCTGCGGGTTTTCGATCGTCTCGATCGTCCGCCCGGTGACATCGGCCATGATCTGACACCAGACCTCGGACTTGGCGCCGCCGCCGACAAAGCGCAATTTGCTCTGCCGCGGAATGCGTTTTTCCATCGCTTCCAGCATCCAGCGCTTGTGATAGGCGACGCCCTCGAGCACCGCGCGCACGAGCATCCGCTTGCCGGTGTTCAGGCCGACGTTGAAAAACATCGCGCGGACGAACGGGTCTTCGCGCGGGGCGCGGTTGCCGTGGAGCCAGGGCGTGAAGATGACGCCGCCGGCGCCGGGCGGGGTCTGCTCGACCGTCTCGTTGAGCAGCTCGTACAGCGGCCGGTCGCCGCGGTTCTTCGGGCCGCCGCGGCCGTCGAGATAGACGCCGATTTCATCGAGCGCGAGATGATCCCGCACCCACGCCAGGCACAGGCCCGACGTTTCCTGCTCGGCGACGTAGTTGTAGCGGCCGGGAATGGCGCCGAGAATCGAGGCGATGAAGTTGCCGATGTCGACCATGCGTTTTTCGACGTTGGCCACGACCCAGCCCGACGTGCCGACGTAGATGTGCGTGTCGTGCGTGCGCGTGCAGCCGGCGCCGAGCGAAATGCACGACACGTCGCCGCCGCCGCCGAACACCGGCGTGCCCTCGCGCAAGCCCAGTTCGCGCGCCGCGCCGGCCGCAAGCTCGCCGACGCGATCGGTCGATTTGATCACGGGCGGCAGATGGTCGCGGTTGACGCCGAACAGCGCGCAGAGTTCGCGGCTCCAGCCAAGCTTGCCCGGGCGCGTGTCGTAAACAAAGGTGATATTGGCCGAGTCCTGCGTCATGGCGAATTGGCCGGTGCAGCGCGCGGCGAGGTAGTCCTTGACGTCCAGCCACTTGTACGCCGCGCCGAACACGGCGGGTTCGTTTTCGCGGACCCAGTGATATTTCCACAATGGGTCTTTCGCGGTCGCGGCCATGCCGCCGGTGATCCACAACGACGGCAGCAGCTTGAAGGCGTTGATTTTCTCGATGCGCAGCGGGCCGGTGTAGAGCGCGTCCTCGATTTGTTTGGTGGCCCGCGCGTCCATGTAGATCATCGGGTTGCGCAGCGCGGCGCCGTCGCAGTCGACGAAGATCGAGCCCTGCATCTGGCAGCAGAAGGCGATGCCGGCGACATCGGCCGCGGCGGTTCCGGTTTGCTTCAAAATCCGCTTCGTCGAGCGGCAAATGGCCGACCACCAGTCGTCCGCACGCTGTTCCGCGCCGCCGCCGGGGGGCGTCAGCAACGGATATTCTGCGAGCGCCGAGCCGAGCGATTCAAGCTTGTCGCCGATGCGGTAGAGGCAGGTTTTGGCGCCGGTCGTGCCGACGTCGATCGCCAGCACGATGGCGCCGCGGGCGGCGGCGGGGCTGCGGCGCGCGGGCTCAGCCATCGATTTCTTCGCGCACGATCTCGATGAACGTCCGCAGCTTCACGGCGTTGGGCAGCGCGCCCTCGACCTTCAACGCGCCGGATTGATAGGCGCCCGTCGCGTCCTTCTCGCCGATGAAGATCATCGCCGCGTCGTTCGCGGTGGCGCGCAACGTGTTGGTCGGCTCGTCGCACGCGCCTTTGCCCCACGAGAAATCGCCGCTGGATATTTCGAGCCAGAACGGCTCGCCGCCGGCGAGGATGATTTGATAGCGCAGGTTGACGCCCGAGGCTTCGTCCTGCACGTCGTCGGAGTCGTTGGCGATCTGGCAAAAGAGGGTGAGAAAGTCGGGCAAATCGGCGTAGGTGAATTCGCCCTCGTCGATCTTCGCGACGATCTTCGCTTTCAGCGCTTTGTCGGTCATGATGCGCTCCTTATTTGATTTTTAATTGAACCACAGAGGCACAGAGGACACAGAGGCATGAAATTTGCTTTTCTCCGTGTTCTCTGTGTCTCTGTGGTTAAATATCACCAAATCCTCATTGCCCCGCCGGCTCGATGTTCGCGAAGACGCGGTCGAAGCCCGCGAGCGCCTCGGCGAGCACGTCGTCGGTGTCGGCCATGCTTGTGTACAGCCGGCTGCCGGCGAGGGTGACAATGCCCTCGGCCATGAACGCCGCGCCCATCTCTTCCATCATGTGCTTGCGCGGCTTGGATTCGGGCAGCGCGTTCGGGTCCATGATGTCCAGCAGCATGACCGCCGACGTTTCCAGGTGCGTGATCGAGCCGTGATTGAATGCGACGAACGGCAGGTCGTGCTTGGCGATCAGGCCCTGGAGGCCGCGGCACAGTTTGTCGCCCGCCTGGCCGGCGATCACGTGCGCGCCGGTGCGCTCGATCTCGAGAATCGAGAAGTAGCCGGCCGCGCAACTGAGCGGATTGGCCGACAACGTGCCGCCGACGTAGGCCCGCGGCTTGCCCGATTCCAGACCCGCCGCGAGGCACGACATCACATCGGCCCGGCCGCCGAGCCCGCCCGCCGCGGGGTAGCCGCCGGCGACGCACTTGCCGAAGACGGTGAGATCGGGCTTCACGCCGAAATATCCCTGCGCGCCGCCGAGACCGACGCGAAAGCCGGTGACGACCTCGTCGAAGATCAGCAAGGTCTTGAATTCGTCGCACAGCTCGCGGACCTGCTGGTTGAACGCGCGCGTGACGGGCCGTGTGGCGCTTTCGGGCCCGAGCGGTTCGACGATGACCGCGGCCGTGCCGCCCTTGGCCTCGTTCTTTTCGAGCAGCGTGCGCAGGCCGGCGACGTCGTTGGGGAAGAATTCCTGCGTGTCTTTGTAGCAACCGCGCGGAATGCCGAAGGCCTCCATCGCGCCCGTGCCCGGCACGTGCAGGGCGAAGACCATCTGGTCGCTCCAACCGTGGTAGGCACCGCCGACCTTGACGATCTTGGCCTTGTCGGTGAAGGTCCGCGCCGCGCGGATGGCCGCGAGCACGCCCTCGGTGCCGCTGCCGAGCATACGGAACATCTCGACCGCCGGCATGTGGCGATTGATCAGTTCCGCGAGCTTCAACTCGTATTCGTGGAAGAGGCCGGTGACCGGGCCCGCTTCGCGGATCAGGTCGAACACCTGGTCGCGGACGGGCTGATAGTTGCTGCCCAGCAGCGTCGGCCCGCCGGCTTGCAGAAAATCGACGTAGCGGTTGCCGTCGACGTCCCACAGATGCGCGCCCTCGGCCTTGGCGATCGCCAACGGAAACGGATAATTGAACGCGAGATTGTGCTGGACGCCGCCGGGGATGAATTTGCGCGCCCGCTCGTGCAGCGCTTTCGAGCCCGCGCATTTGACGTCGAAATATTGGAGATATTCGCTCATCTTCGCGCGCTTGACGGGTCGCATCGGCTGCTTCACGAGCCGATCGAGGGCGGCGAGAATTTCCTGGGTGTCGGGCCATTCGGAGATGGCGTATTGCGGATCGCACATGGCAAATCGCTCCCGTATCGCAGTTAATCGGCGCAGGGGGCGCCGGCTTCCGGTTCTTTGGCGCGCTCCAGCTTTTTCTTGCGGCGGATTTCCTTGCGCTGCTCGCTCTTCATGAGGTCGAAAATCGTTTCGGTCATCGTCGGCGGCAGCAACGAAATCTCCTGGCCGAGCGCGAGCGCCAGGTAGTAAACGTGCGCCGCTTTGTCGAGCAACTTCACGTTGCGCACGGCGTGCTCCATGCTCAGGCCCAGCAGCAGCGCGCCGTGGTTGCGCAGGACGAACGCGTTGCACTGGTTGCCGACGACCGCCGTGATGTTCTCGAGCAGTTCCCCGCTGCCCGAAAGCCCGTACGGTGCGACCTCGACAGCGGCGCCGAGATTGGCGACCTGCTCGTCGAAGAGCGCCGGAATGGGCCGGCCGAGCAGCGAAAAAACGCTGGGATAAATCTGGTGCGTGTGAATCACGGCGTTGACGTCGCGCCGCTGCCGATAGACCGCCAGGTGCATGCCCGTTTCGACCGACGGCGCGTGCTCGCCCTCGCGCAGGTTCCGCGCGAAATCGACGATGCAAATGTCGGCCTCGGTGAGCGCCAGGTAATCCATGCTCGACGGCGTGATGGCGATCGCGTCTTCGCCTTCGATGAGCACCGAAACGTTGCCGCCCGTGCCGACCAGATAACCTTCGCGGGTCAGGCGTTGCGCGGCTTCGAGAACCAGCTTTTTGCAATCGAGCAGGTCGGCCATGGGTCCCTCGTGTGAAAACTGACCGGTCAGTCAGTTTCTAAACGAAACCGCGGCGGATTGTCAAGGAGGACCGCCCAATGCGGAATGCGGATTGCGGAATGCGGAATGCCGGACCCCCGAATCCCGAATCCCGAATCCCGTTCGGCATACTCCGCCCGCTTGCCAGCGGCCGTCATCCATAGAACACTGCGCCGCGAGGTGAGCAATGGCGGCGACGCGAGGCGGTGTGTTTTTCGATTTCGACAATACGCTGATCTGCGGCGACAGCCAGGATCTGGAAATCCGCTGGCTGTTCCGCCAGCGCCGGCTGCCGATCGGCTTCATGTTGCGCGTCGCCGCCGCCGTCTGGTTTTATCGGCGCGGCGCGCTCTCGTCGAACGACGCGGTGCGGCTGTGCCTGACGCACTACCGCGGCCGGCGGCTCGCCGACGTCGAGCGCGATGCGGAGCGGTTCTTCCGCGAGGTCGTCACCGAACGTTTCTTCGACAAAACCCTCGACGAAATGGCAAGGCACCGCGCGGCGGGGCGGCCGTTTTTCATCCTCTCGGCCTCGCCGCGGCATTTGATCGAACCGGCCGCGCGCTTCCTGGGCGCAGCCGATTGCCGTTGCACGAAATTGGAAATCGGCCCCGGCGGCCTGCTCACCGGCCTCGTCGACGGCTTGGTCATGCACGGCGAGGAAAAAGCGGTCGCCGTCCGCCAACTCGCCAGGAAACACCGCCTCAGCCTGCGCGAGTCGTTCGCCTATTCCGACCACGAGGCCGACATCGCCTTTCTCGAGGCGGTCGGGCATCCTACGGCCGTGCGGCCGACAAAAAAATTGACCGCGTACGCGAAATTGAAGAACTGGTCCATTATCAACTGATTTCAAGCCTGCGAACGAACCTCGATAATCTTGTCTCCCCAATCCACCTCGATCTCACCGTCCCGTTCCAGCAAATCGAGATAGGCGACGGTTTCGGAGAGCGCGAGGAATTGATTGATGACATCGAGGTCGCCGAAGACGGCGCGTGCGAGCTCGTAGGGGTTGGTCGGGCCGACGGAGATTTGCACGGCGTAGCATTGTTTGCGGTCGGCGAGGAACTCCTTGTTGCGCGCGATGAGGCCGCGGAAATCGGGGATGTCGGCGCCGTGGCCCGGGTGGCCGACCGAAATCGGCAGCCGGGCGACGCGGTCGAGCGAGTCGAGGTAGTCGACCAGCGGGCGGGTGCGGCGCCAGTTGTCGCGCGGATCGAAGTGCAGCGACGGGTTCGGCGTGATTTTGGGCAGCAGCAGATCGCCGCAGAAAAGCTCGCCGCCGCGCGGGTCGAAAAACGCCACGCCGTCGGGGCTGTGGCCGGGCGCGGGAATGATTTCGAGCGTCAGGCCGTCGCCGGCGTCGATGACCTCGCCGCCTTTAATATATTCGACCTTGTGGGGTTTGGCCTCGAGGTTGCCGAAATGCGCGCCCGCGGCGAAGGCCTGGAACGCGCGGTCGACGGCCTCCGCCGGCACGCCGCAACGCAGCGCGAAATCGCGCAGGCGGGCGATCGTCTCGGGTTCGCGGCGCAACGTGAGCGTGCCTTTCTCGTGCAAGCGGAGCGTCGCGGGGCAGATCTGCGAAAGGTGCAGCGCCGCGCCCGCGTGATCGTAATGGTCGTGCGTGATCAGGATGCGGCGAATGTCGGTCAGCTTCCGACCGTGCGCCTCCAGACCGTCGCTCAGCGCCTTCAGCGATTTGGACGAATACACGCCGGTGTCGATCAAAATCGGCTCGGGACCGTCGATGAAATATGTGTTGACGTCGCCGACCGGGTAGGGCGTCGGCAACGGGATCTTGATGATTTGCGGAACGGAATGGGTCATGCGAAGTCGCCCTCGTCGAAAGAATCGCGGGAAGGTTGTCGTTTCCGCGGTCCGACGCATTGCGTCAGGGACATAATCTAAAGCCGGCGGCGATCATTGGCCAGGGGGCGCCGGCCGATGGCTGTGAATGAAAGTTTTGGTTATCCGCAGATTGTACAAATTTGCCAGAAACCAATAATGTCGAGTAATCTGTAAAATCTGCGTAATCTGTGGACAAACTCGAAAATCATCCATTCTGCGCGGCGTAGAAATCGCAGCAGCCGGCCACGGAGCAGTGGCCGCAATCGGGTTTGCGCGAATGGCAAATGCGCCGCCCGTGAAAGATTAGCGTGTGGCCGAGTTGCGTCCAGTCTTTCGGCGGGAACAACTCCATCAGGTCGTATTCGATTTTCACCGGATCTTCGTTCGCGGTCAGCCCGATGCGGCCGGCGACGCGTTTGACGTGCGTGTCGACCGGGATGCCCGGCTTGCCGAAGGCGTTGCCGAGCACGACGTTCGCCGTTTTGCGGCCGACGCCTGGCAGCTTCACCAGTTCTTCCATCGTGTCGGGAACCTGGCCGCCGTGGCGCGCGACGAGCGCCTCCATGATTCCGCGAATCGCCTTCGCCTTGTTGCGGAAAAAGCCGGCCGAGCGGATGTCGTTCTCCAGGTCGGCGATGGGTCCGGCCAGATAATCGGCGGGCGCGCGGCGCTTCTTGAACAGGTCTTTCGTGACCTTGTTGACGCGCACGTCGGTGCACTGGGCCGACAGCACGGTGGCGACGAGAAGTTCGAGCGGGGTCGTGAAGTCCAACGCGATGCGCGCATCCGGATGGTCCTTGCGCAGGCGTTTGTAGATTTCGCGGGCGCTCGCTTTCGGATCGGGTTTCATTTTTTCCTCCGGGCGAAAAAGGCGGCGATTTTTTTGACGTCCCAGCAGTTCGGCACGTTGTCGGCAGTGAGGCAGCCTTTGCGCGCCACGCCTACGCCGTACGCCACGTCGTCGAGCCCTTCCTCTTTGTGCGCGTCGGGGCAGATCGGGATCGGCACGCCCAGCGCCGTCGCCTTCCGGTGCCAGCGCCAATCGAGATCCAGGCGGTACGGGTGCGCGTTCAGCTCGATCGCCGCGCCGTGCCGCGCCGCCGCTTCCAGCACCGCCGGCACGTCGATCGCGTAGCCCTCGCGCGAGAGCAGCAGGCGGCCCGTGAGATGGCCGACCATCGTCGTGAACGGGTTTTCGATCGCGGCGACAATCCGCCGCGTCATCTCGGCCTCGCTCAGATTGAAGCGGCTGTGCACCGAGGCGATGACGAAATCGAAGGTCGCCAGCGTCGCCTCGTCATAATCGAGCGCGCCGTCGACGAGGATGTCGGCTTCGACGCCCTTGAAAATGCGAAACGGCGCCAACTCTTCGTTGAGCCGGTCGATTTCCTCGTGCTGCCGCTTGACGTCGTCCGGCTTCATCCCGCCGGCATACGCCGCACTCTGCGAATGGTCGCAAACGCCCAGATATTGCCAACCGCGGGCGCGCGTCGCCTCCGCCATCCGCCGCAGGGGCAGGTCGCCGTCCGAGTAATTCGTGTGCACGTGCAGCGCGCCGCGAAGATCGGAAACCTCGATCAGCCGCGGGAACTCGCCGGCGGCCGCGCGCTCGATTTCGTCGAGGCCCTCGCGCAGTTCCGGCGGAACGAAGTGCAACCCCAGCGCCTTGTATACGGCGGCCTCGTCGCGCAGGCGAAGCGGTTTCTCGCTGGCGAATAACCCGTATTCGGAAAGCGTGCGGTCTTGCGTTTTCGCCAGCGCGCGCAACTGGATGTTGTGGTCTTTCGAGCCCGTGAAATGCACCAGCGCTGCGGCGAACTGGCTGTCGTCAAGGACGCGGAGGTCGGCGGCGATGCCCGTGGCCAGGACGACCGACGACTTGGTGGACCCGTGGCCGGTGACGCGCCGCACGTCCGGATGGCCGACAAACGCGTCCATCAGTTTTTTCGGCGTTTTGCTGGTCGCGAGGATGTCGATGTCTTTGACGGTCTCGCGCCGCCGGCGCAGCGAGCCGGCGACCTCCAGCCGCTGGGCGGCGCCGGTCTGCCGCAGATGTTCGAGCAGCGCCTCCGCCTGCGCGCGCGCGGTCGAATACAGAAATCGGCCGCTGTATTCGCGAAGCTGGGCGATGCCGGCGAGGATGTTGTCCTGCGTTTTCTGGCCGAAGCCGGCGAGATCGAGCAGGCGATTTTCGCGGCACGCGGTTTCGAGATCGGCGAGCGACGCGATGTGCAGCGCCTCGTACAGCGCCTTGACCTTTTTCGCGCCGAGGCCGGGCACGCGCAGCAGCTCGAGCAGCCCCGGCGGGAAGCCCGAGCGCAGTTCGTCCAGATACGCGGAGCGGCCGTTCGCCTGGAAATCGGCCATTTTCTCGACGAGCGCTTCGCCGACGCCTTTGATCTGGCCGGCCCGCGCCTGTTCGAGAAACTGGTCGACCCCGCCGTCGAACCCGCGCAGAAGCCGCGCGGCATTGGCGTAGGCGCGGCTCTTGAACGGGTTTTCGCCGGCCAGTTCCAGCAGCACCGCGATTTCTTCGAGCGCCTGCGCTATTTCTGCGGCGGTCGCCACGTTTTCCCTCGAGCAATAACTTTGCTTCATAATAAGAATCGCGCGGGCGACGCGCCAGCGGGAGGGCGCGAACAAGTGACGAGTTACGAAGTCGGAATGGCGCGCGAACCCGGCGGAACACCGTCACCGCGTGACACGCGGCATCGCGGTCCGCCGGCGCCGGCTGGCCTCGTTCCGCCGCCCGAGCCACGGAGGCGACAATCGACAAAAATCGTCAAATATATTACCATAGTATGAAATTCGACGAGACGCGCCGGAGACGTGGCGGCGGACCGCACGGCGCGCGGTTTCTTCCGTCAAGGGTTTTGGCTTCTCCCGACGAAAATCGGGAAAGGAGGCGCGGATGAAAGCGGTTCGTTGGTTCGTGTGTTTGGCGTTTCTGTTGGCCCTGGCGTCGCCGGTTCCGGCGGCCGATGCGACGCCGGCGCCCGCTGGCGATAAGACGCCCGCGCCGGCGGTTGCCGTGGCCGGCCCGGCAACCCGCGAGTCGTGCTTGCAATTGATGACCGCGGCCGACGATGCCGTGGCCACAGGCGCGGCGCTCAAGACCCGCGGGCAAATCTACGGCGACAGCGGCATGATCGCGGAAGGCGTCGCGGCTATGGCCCGCGGCGAAAAGATGTTGGAAGCCGCGAAAAACTCGGACCCGTTGTGCAAGCGCGTCATTGAGGAGGCGCAAAAGGAGAAGCAGAAGCCGGTCACGATTATGACCGACAGCAATCCGAAGCCCGCGACCAAGGACGAGCCGCACCGGTAGCTTCCGGCCGGATCGGCCGGCCGCAGTCGGCCCCGGCCTTCATTTCCTGCGCGGTTTCTTCGCCTGCGGGTCGTCTCATGCTTGACATGGCCCCAGTGAGACCGTACAAGATGCCACCCGTCAACCGCACCGCGAGAGAGGCAAGTCGTGGGCCAGATCGTCGTCATCACCAATCCGCACGCGCGACAAAATGCGAAAGACCCGGGCCGCCCCGAGCGGTTCGAACGTCAACTCGGTGCGCGCGGCGTGGTTTGCGAGACGCAGCATCTGGAACATCTCGACGAAACCTGCCGCGGGCTGCTCGATCGCGACATCGACGTCATCGGCATTTGCGGCGGCGACGGCACCAACCACCTGGTGTTGACCGCGCTGGTGAAGGCGTTCGCGGCGGCCGGGCGGGCGCTGCCGCCGATCAGCTTTCTTAAAGGCGGCAGCATGAACACAATTCGGGGGAACCTCGGGCTGCGCGGTTCCGCCGAAAAAACGTTGGCCGCGCTGATCGAAAAAAAAGAGACCGGCGAGGCGTTCCAGCTCAAGCGCCAGTCGATCCTGCAGGTCAACGGCGAAAAATGCGGCTTCTTCTACGGCAACGGTTACGTCGCCAACTGGCTGTACGAGTACTATTCCGAAAACGGCGTCTCGGGTCCGCAGCGCGCCGCGGAAACCGCGTACAACGCGATCGCCTCGGTCATCTCGCGCGGCGCGATGGCGCAGCGGCTCGGCCGGCGTTTCCAGGCCGACGTGACGGTCGACGGGACGCCGGTGGCGATCCGCGAGTTCGGCATGATCATGGCGGGCTTCATTGTGGACGTCGGCATCGGCTTCAAAGCGCTGTATCGCGCGCACGAAAAAGAGGGCAGCTTCCACGTCGTGGCGACCGCGCTTCGACCCGGGCAGATTGCGGCGCAGGTTCATCGTTTTTACATGGGCCGGCGGCTGCAGGGCGAGGGCCACTTCGACGAACTCGCGCGCGAGTTGGTCATTCGCAGCGAGGAACCGCTCGGCTATACGCTCGACGGCGAGATGTACAAAACGACCGAATTTCGCGTCGCGACCGGCCCGACGATTGATATTGTTATGTCGTAGCCGGGCGACGATGAATTATTTTGACAGATCAACGCAGGATCAACGGGATCGGCGTTCCGTGCAGAACAAAAACCGACACGGCGGGGAATTGCCAAGGCGCGGCGCCGTCTGTAATATCTGCGCTTGAACGTAGGGAAATAAATCTGCCGTCTTAAACTTTGCAGGCCGGAAAAGGATTCGCCGATGAAGAAAAACGCCTTGTTGATTGGCGCGCTCGTCGCCGCCATGCTGATCCTCGCGGTCGCCGCGCAGGCCGAAGACATCGCCGCGTTGCAAGCGCAGATCGACGCCGCCGGCGCGCACTGGACAGCGGGCGAAACGCCGTTCTCGCATTTGTCGCCCGCCGAAATGTCGCACTACGCCAACCTGGTCGTCGACTTGTCCGCCGGCGCAAACTACGAGGAAGGTCTTCCCGTTCCGGCGGCGATGCCCAGCCAATTCGATTGGCGCAATCAAAACGGTTTGGATTACATGACTCCGGTCGAGGACCAGGGGCAGTGCGGCACGTGCGCGACGTTCTCCTCGACCGGCGCGTTCGAGGCGAATTTCAAAATCGCGATGAACAACTCATTCATTCAGCCTGACTTCTCCGAGCAGGACGCGTACTCTTGCGAAGGCAACATCGTGGTGTACACGCTCTTCGGGCCGATGATCTACTTCCAGGAAGACGGCGAAACCGACGAAGCCTGTTTCCCGTACCAGTGCAACAACTCGAACGAACGGCTGCCCTGCGCCGACACGTGCAAAGATCGCGCGCAACGCGCCTTTCGCACCGATTCCTACCAGGTCTACATGTTTGCGTCGGTCGACACCTTGAAGGCCGCCGTTTTGAAAGGCCCGATCGTCGCCGGCTTCCAGGTCTACGCCGACTTCCAGAACTACACCGGCGGCGTCTACAAGCACGTCAGCGGCTCGTTCCTCGGCGGCCACGCCGTCGTGATCGTCGGCTGGGACGACGCCGAGGGGTGCTGGATCTGCAAAAACAGTTGGGGCACGAGCTGGGGCGAGCAGGGCTATTTCCGCATCGTGTACGGCAATTTCGGCGGTTTGCTCCCGTTCGGCTACCAGGCGGCGTCCATTAAGGTCGATCCGCAAACGCTGTGCGGCCAGAAAACCGAGGCCGTGATTTCGGCGCTCGACCTGACGAACGCCAGCCCCCAGTTGGCCGCCAACGCGGATCTGGCCATCGCCTTCGCCTGGCAGGCGACGAATGCCGATCTCGAAGGCAGCGAACTTTGGTACACGATCGACGGCGGAACCAGTCAGCAGTACGCCAACCCGCTCGTCGAATTGAAAGGGACCGCTTCCGCCGCCGGTTCGCCGGCCGCGTACACGATCCCGGGCCCGTTCGCGGGCGGCGAGCACACGATCCGGATTTGGTTGAAGGACCTGTGCGGCTTGTCGAGCAATGACCTCTCCGCGACGTTCACCGTTGAAGGCGGGACGTCCGACGACGATGCGGCGGCCGACGACGATGCGGCAGCGGACGACGACAATGCGGCTCCCGCCGCGGCCGCCTCGAACAACGCGAAAACCGGCTGCGGCGCCTGAACTTTCCGATAAATATCCGACCGACGGGGCGATGATTTTCATCGCCCCTTTTTTTCGGCCGTTACGGATGCTTGCCCGGCCCGCCGCGAAACGATACATTGCCCGCCGGCAATCAAATTCAGACGACGGAAACTCATTGTGACTCTTGCCGAAGCGCTATACCGACGCCGGCCGCCGTTCCCGTGGAACGTCGTGTCGCTGCTGCTGGCGCCGTTCGGGGCGCTTTACGGCGCGTTGATGCGCCTGCGGGCGGCCGTTTATCGGCGGCGCGCCGTGGGGCGCCGGCGGCCGGCGTTTCGCGCGATCAGCGTCGGCAACCTGACGCTGGGCGGCTCGGGGAAAACCCCGGTGACGGCGTTTCTGGCGGAGAAACTGCAAGGGCAGGGGCGGCGCGTCGCCGTGGTCTGCCGCGGATATCGCGGGTCGCTCGAAGGCCGCTCGGCGGTCGTCGCCGACGGCGAGAAATTGCTGCTCGACGCGGCGCAGGCGGGCGACGAGCCGGTCATGCTGGCGCGGCGTTTGCCCGGTGTGCCAGTGGTGATCGGCGCGCGCCGCGTCGAGGCCGCGGCGCTGGCGGCGGAGCGGTTCGGCGCCGAGGTCGTCGTGTGCGACGACGCCTTTTCGCATCTCGCGCTGCCGCGCGACGTCGATCTGGTGCTCGTCCACGGCCGCGACGGCCTGGGCAACGGCCGCTGCACGCCCGCCGGGCCGCTGCGCGAACCCCCGCGCGCCCTGCGGCGGGCGACGGCGATTTTGCTCAACGTCAGCAGCGGCGAAGACCCGGCCGTCGCGGACGAGCTGCGCCGCGCCGGCGTGCAATGTCCGATCTTCCGCTTCCGCTACGGCAAACCCGTGCTGCGCCGCCGGTCCGATGGCGAACCGCTCGACCCGGCGCAGATGGCCGACCCGCGCGTCGTGGCGTTTGCCGGCACCGCGCGGCCCGCGGACTTTTTCGCCTCGCTCGCCGCGGCGGGCTGGAATGTCGCCGCCGCCGAGGCGTTTCGGGACCATCATGCCTACACGGAAACGGATCTGGCGCGGCTCGCGCAACTTGCCGCGGCGCGGGGCATTTGTTATCTTGCGGCCACCGAAAAGGACGCCGTCAAATTGCCGGCGGCGCCGGGCGTCGAAATCCTCGTCGCGCGCGTCGATCTGGCGTGGGACGGCGACGACGGCGAGGCGCTGCTGGCGCGCGCCAGTGGCCAGTGGCCGGTGGCCAGTGGTCAGTAGTCAGTGGTCAGTGGTCGGCAGCCGAAAAGACTCCGGCGCGGGTCTTCTGACTTCTGACTTCTGTCTTCTGGCTTCCGGCCTCTAACCCAGAAGGACTATCGCGTGGCCCGCCCCGCTGTTTTTATTGACCGCGACGGTTGCCTCACCGAAGAGGTCGGCTACGTCAACCACATCGATCGCCTGCTGCTGCTGCCGCATTCGGCCGCGGCGATCCGGAAACTGAACGCGGCTCGCGTGCCGGCGGTGCTGGTCACCAACCAGGCCGGCGCCGCGCGCGGGTATTTCCCGTTCGGCTTGATCGACAAGGTCCATCGCCGGCTGGAGGAGCTGCTCGCGGCCGAGGGGGCGCGGCTGGACGGCATTTTCTTTTCGCCGTTCGTCAAAGGCGCGTCGTGTCCGCCGTTCAATTTCGACCACGAGTGGCGCAAGCCGGGCGGCGGAATGATCGGGCAGGCCGCGGCCGACCTCGATCTCGATTTGGCGCGGTCGTTCATGATCGGCGACAAAATCACCGACGTGGAGTTGATTCACCGCGTCGGCGGCCGGGGCGTGTTCGTCCTGACCGGTTACGGCAAAGGCGACCTGGAGAACTTCGGCGCGCAATGGCGCGATCGGCCGGATTTCATCGCGGCGCATGTCGAAGACGCCGTCGATTGGATATTGGCCGGGTTGCGGTTGACACACGAGTTTCGGGAGGTATGAAATGCGTTCCAATAACCGCCATCCCGATTTTCGCGGCCGATTCGGGGCATTCGCATGTTGATCCGCAGTCTCCAGATGCGCAATTTCCTTTCCTACGGACCGGACAGCGCCAGCATTCCGCTGAAACCGCTAAATCTCATCATTGGCGCGAACGGCTCCGGGAAATCGAATCTGCTGGAAGCGATGGCCCTGCTGCAATCCGCGCCGGGGCAACTGATCGCGCCGATACGAGAAGGCGGCGGCGTCCGTGACTGGCTCTGGAAAGGAAGCGACAAACTGCCGATCGCCAGTCTGGAGATCACCGTCGAGCCGCTTTTCAAGAATACAACCGCGGCCCTTCGTTACCGCTTCGATTTCACCGAATCTGCCAATCGTTTTGAAATCGTCGATGAGCGAATCGAAAACGCTGAGGCCTCGCCGGGCCGCGACGAACCGTACTTTTATTATCACTATGAGAACAATCAGCCCGTCATCAAAATGGAGGGCGAGGAACTCCCTCGTTTTCTAATTCTCCGCCGCGAAGATATCGACCCGGAGAAATCGATTCTGGCGCAACGCCGTGAACCGGTCATCTACCCCGAGATTACTCGCCTGGCGGAGGAACTCGCGCGCATTCGCATCTATCGCGACTGGTCCTTCGGCCGGTACACGGCGCCGCGTTTGCCGCAGCCCGCCGACCTTCCCAACCAATGGCTTGAAGAAAACGGGCGCAATCTGGGTCTGGTGCTGAATCGCTTGAAGAGAAACGCCGAAACCAAGAGCCGGCTGATCGAGATGTTCCGGGCCGTCTACGCGGAAGCGCAGGATTTCGACGTCATGATCGAGGGCGGAACCGTCCAGATTTTCGTTCAGGAAAGCCGTTTCAACGTTGCCGCCACGCGCCTTTCCGACGGCACGCTGCGCTACCTGTGCCTGCTGGCGATTCTCTACGATCCGGCGCCGCCGCCGCTCGTCTGCATCGACGAGCCGGATTTGGGTCTGCACCCCGACTTGATCAATCACATTGCCGACGCGCTGCGGTTCGCCAGCGAGAAGACCCAGCTCATCGTGACGACGCATTCGACCGCCTTGGTGGATGCCTTTACCGACGAGCCGGACGCCATTTTGGTTTGCGAAAAAACGGATGGCTGCACGACGATGCGCCGTCTCGACGCGCAACAACTGAAGCCCTGGCTCGAAAAATACCGTCTTGGCGCCCTTTGGACCAGCGGCGAGATCGGCGGCGTCCGATGGTAGGCGTCAAACTCTTTGTGGAAGGCGGCGGCGATTCCGAAGCGCTGCTTCGGCGATGCCGCGCGGGCTTCCGACACTTTCTCGAAGAGGCCGGATTCAAAAAACATATGCCACGGATCGTCGCTTGTGGCGGCAGGCGTGCTGCCTATGACCGGTTCGTCACGAATTGTGAGGCCGGGGAAACCGGCGTGCTGCTGATCGACAGCGAGGATCCCGTTTCCGCCGGATCGGCTTGGGCGCACCTGGCCAACCGGCAGGCCGACAAATTCGCCAAGCCGAGCAACGCCACTGACGATCATTGCCATCTTATGGTGGTCTGCATGGAATCGTGGTTCCTTGCCGACAAGGAGGCGCTCGCAAAGCACTTCGGCCAAGGTTTCAATGCGAATGCGTTGCCGCAAAATGCGGATATCGAGGCCGTTCGCAAAAATGACCTCTATGAGGGGTTAAAACGGGCGACGGCCAATTGCAAAACCAAGGCGCCATACAAGAAAGGCGAGAATTCTTTCAGGATTCTTTTGCGTATTTCGCCGAGCAAAGTTCGCCAGGCGAGCCCGTGGGCGAAAACTTTCCTGGAAAAACTCGACGCGTTGATGGCGGGATAATGAATGAACGTTTAACGGATTTGCTCGATCGTTTCGCCGGCCGGCGCGTGGCCGTGGTCGGCGATCTGGTGGCGGACTTTTTCGTGTACGGCGAAGCGACGCGGGTCAGCCGCGAGGCGCCGGTGCTGATCGTCGAGCACGAACGCGACCAGCTTTCGCTCGGCGGCGCCGCGAACGCGGCGCACAACGTCAAGGCGCTCGGCGGCGAGCCGCTCGTCGTGGGCCTCGTCGGCGCCGACATCTACGGCGAGATGCTGCTGGCGGAACTCCAGGCCCGCGGCATCGACACGCGGTTAACCAAGCGCGTCGCCGGTCGCCCGACCACGACCAAGCAGCGCATCGCCGCCAGCGGCCTGCACACGACCTATCAGCAATTGGTGCGCGTCGATCGTGGCTCGCGCGAGCCGGTGAGCGGCCCGCTCGAACAGGAGTTGCGCGCGGCGCTCGTCGAGGCGGCCGGTGCGGCCGAGGCGGTGGTCGGCAGCGATTACGGCTACGGCATGTTTTCGCCGGCGTTGATCGGCGACCTGCCGGCCATCGCCCATGCCGCAGGCCGGCAGGCGCTGGTCGACAGCCGGTACCAGATGCTTAGTTTCAAAAAAGCGGATTTGTTGACGCCGAACGAACCGGAAGCGGCGGCGGCGTGCCGCTGCGCGATTCGCCACGACGACGACGTGCGTTATGCGGCGGACACGGCGTTGCGCGAGGCCGACGCCGGCGCGGTGGCGGTGACGCGCGGGAAAAAGGGCATGTTTTTGCGGTCGCGCGACGGCGCGGGCGAGTTTCTGCCGATCTACGGCTCCGACCAGATCGCCGACGTCACCGGCGCCGGCGACACGGTCATGGCGGTCTTCGCCTTGGCCGCGGCGTGCGGCGGCGAGTTGGCGCTCGCCGGGCGTCTGGCGACCGTCGCCGCGGGCCTCGCGGTGATGAAGCACGGCGCGGCCGTCGTCACGCCCGACGAAATTCGCGCCGCGCTGGAGAGGAATCCGTGGCGAGAGCCGTAAGCCAGGCCGAACTGGCCGAAATCACGCAGCGGCTGAAGGCCGAGGGCAAGACGATCGTCTTCGCCAACGGCGCGTTCGATCTGCTGCACGTCGGCCATGTGCGCTATCTGCAAGGCGCCGCCGATGAAGGCGACGTGCTGATCGTCGCGCTGAATTCCGATGAAAGCGTGCGGGCGTTGAAGGGCGAAGGGCGGCCGATCGTGCCGCTCGCGGACCGCTTGAAGATGATCGCGGCGATCGAGTGCGTCGACTACGTGACGACGTTCGAGGAAACCAACGTCGCCAGACTGCTGCTGCGGCTGACCCCGCACGTGCACGCGAAGGGCAGCGATTACACCGTCGACACCGTGCCGGAGATCGAGACGGTGCGCTCGTACGGCGGCCGGGTCGCCATCACCGGCGGGCCGAAAAGCCACAACACCACGGACATCGTCGCGCGCATCCGGCGTGGGGAGGCGTCGTCGTGAAATGCATCGTCACCGGCGCCGCGGGGTTCATCGGCTCGCATCTGGTCGATCGCCTGCTCGCGCAAGGGCGCGAGGTGGTCGGCATCGACTGCTTCACCGACTACTACCCGCGCGCGCAAAAAGAGGCGAACCTCGCGGCTGCGTGGAAACATCCGCATTTCAAATTCGTGATGGACGATCTGAATCGGCTGAACCTGCGCGCGCTGATCGGCCCCGGCGACCTGGTGTTTCACGAAGCCGCGCAGGCCGGCGTGCGCGCCAGTTGGGGCGGGAGTTTTCAGGAATACATCGCGCAGAACATCGCCGCGACGCAGCGCCTGCTCGAGGCGTGCAAGGAAACGCGGCCGGCGCGCGTGATTTACGCGAGTTCGTCGAGCGTCTACGGCGACGCCGCGAAATATCCGGTGAGCGAAGACGACCTGCCGCGGCCGATCAGCCCGTACGGCGTGACGAAACTCGCCGGCGAGCACCTGTGCCTGCTGTACGGCAAGGCGTTCGGCGTGCCCGCGGTGTCGTTGCGCTACTTCACCGTATACGGCCCGCGCCAGCGGCCGGACATGGCGTTCCACAAATGGTGCCGCGCCGCGCTGACCGACGCCGAGTTGCCGCTGTTCGGCGACGGCGAGCAGACGCGCGACTTCACCTACGTCGACGACATTGTCGACGGCGTCATCGCCGCGGCGACGGCCGATTGCGCGGGCCAGGTCGTCAATCTGGGCGGCGGCCATCGCGTCACGGTCAACGAGGTGCTGGCGCTGCTGACGGCGATCCACGGCCGGCGGCTGAAAATCGTTTATCGCGCGGCGCAGGACGGCGACGTCCGGCACACCGCCGCGGAGATCTCGCGCGCGCAACAGTGGCTGGGTTTTCAGCCGAAAATGTCGCTGGCCGAAGGCCTGCGCGCCGAATATGAGTGGTTGAAACGCGAAGGATGATGAGGATTTGAAGAGAATTGAACCATAGAGACACAGAGGACACAGAGAATGTTGTTGATTTTCTTTGTGCGGTCTCTGTGTGCTCTGCGCCTCTGTGGTTCAAATTAACATCGGGGGCGCTCTCATGACCATTTCCAAAGAACTGCTCGAAATTTTGCGCTGCCCGGTTTCGAAGCAGCCGCTGCGCCTCTCCGCCGACGGCGCGTGGCTGATCTGCGACGCCTCGCGCCTGCGCTATCCGATCATCGACGACATTCCGCGCCTCGTCGCCGAGGCCGCCGAAAAAATCGAGGAGCCATCATGAACGACGTGACAATCGGCGATGTGGTCATCGGTCACGGCCGGCCGTTGGCGCTGATCGCCGGGCCGTGCCTGCTCGAAGACCTCGACGATGCGCTGTTCATCGGCGAAACGCTCAAACGCGAAACCGCCAAACGCGGCCTGTCGTACATCTTCAAAGCGTCGTACGAGAAGGACAACCGCGGCAAGCCGACCGGCTTTCCCGGCCACGGGCTCGACAAGGGCCTGGCGCTGCTGACGAAGATCCGCGAGAAACTCGGCGTGCCGATTCTTTCCGATGTCCACCGCGAAACGGACGTCGACGCCGCGGCCCAGGCGCTCGACATTTTGCAAATTCCGGCGTTCCTTTGCCAGCAGACGAGCCTGGTCATGAAAATCGGCCAGGCCGGCAAGCCCGTGAACGTGAAAAAGGGGCAATTCCTCGCGCCGGAGGATATGGCGAGCGCCGTCGAAAAGCTGCGCTACGTCGGCAACAACCAGATCCTGCTCACCGACCGCGGCGTCAGTTTCGGCTACCACCGGCTCGTGTTCGACCCGCGCAGCGTGCCCATCATGCAAGCGCTGGGCTGCCCGGTCGTCGTCGATCCGACGCACATCGTGCGCATCTACGGCATTTCCAGCAGCGATCCGCAGGGCGGCGAGCCGGAATTTGCCGCGACCCTGGCGCGCGCCGGCGTCGCCGCGGGCTGCAACGCGCTGTTCATCGAAACGCACCCGACGCCGTTCAGCGCCGCCTGCGACGCGGCGAGCATGGTTTGCCTCGGCACCGAGCTGCCGGAACTGCTCGATCAAGTGACCCCGATCGCTCGTGCGATGCGCGAAAAAAATCTAGCCTGACAAGGAGCGCCGCGTGAAAATTTTCATCGATTCCGCCGACGTGAACGAAATCAAACAGGCCGTCGAGATGAACCTCTGCGACGGCGTGACGACCAACCCGACGCTGATCGCCAAAACCGGCAAGAAAAACGCCGACGTGATCGCCGCGATCTGCAAGGTCACGAGCATGCCGGTGAACGCCGAGACGGTCGGCATTTCCTACGACGAGATCGTCCGCGAAGGCGCGGAATTGGCGAAGATCGCGCCGAACGTCGTCGTGAAAATTCCGATGTGCAAAGACGGCCTGCGCGCCGTGCATTATTTCGCCGAGCGCAGCATTGCCTCGACCGTCACGCTGATTTTCAACGCGCCGCAGGCGCTGCTCGCCGCGAAAGCCGGCGCGTCGTTCATCGCGCCGTTCGTCGGGCGGCTCGACGACCAGAGCGAGACGGGCATGGACATGATCGCGGACATCGTCGACATCTACGACACGTACGATTTCGAAACCGAAATCGTCGTCGCCTCGGTGCGCAGCCCGCTGCACGTGAAGGACGCGGCGCTCGCCGGCGCGCACGCGGTCACCGTGCCGTATGCCCTGCTCGACAAGCTGATCGCGCACCCGCTGACCGACCTGGGCATCGCCAAATTCCTGGCCGACGCCGGCCGCAAATGACCGCGATGCGCCTCTCCGTCACGGTCATCACCAAAGACGAAGAGCGCAATCTCGCCCGCTGCCTGGAAAGCGTGCCGTTCGCCGACGAGATCGTCGTTGTCGATTGCGGCAGCGCCGACCGCACGGTGGAAATCGCCCGCCGCTTCACCAGCCGCGTCATCCACCACGATTGGGAAGGGCACGTGCGGCAGAAGCAGTTCGCCGTCGACGCGGCGGCGAACGACTGGATTCTCAGCCTCGACGCCGACGAGGTCGTCAGCGAACCATTGCGCCGGCTGCTCGAAGATCTCAAGACCGGCCGGCCCGATTGCGACGCGTACCAGGTGCGCCGGCGCGTGTTCTATCTGGGACGCTGGATCGATCACAGCGGCTGGTATCCGGATAAGCGCATCCGCCTGTTCGACCGCCGTCGGGCGCGGTGGGGCGGGGTCGATCCGCACGACGAGGTGGTCTGCGAGGGGCGGGTCGGCGCGCTCGACGGCGATTTGCTGCACTACAGCTACCGCGACCTGGCGCACCATCTGAAACAGATCGACAGCTACACGACGATCATGGCGCGCGAATATTGGTCGGCCGGCCGGCGCGCGCGGCTGATCGATCTCGCCTTGCGTCCGCCGTTCGCGTTTTTCAAGTCGTTCGTGCTGCAGGCCGGTTTTCTCGACGGCTGGCGCGGGCTCGTCATCGCCTCGCTCGCCGGGCATTACGTGCTCGCCAAATACGCGAAGCTGCGCGAACTGGCGCTGCCCGCGGCGGATGGCGATGAGCGGAATCAGATGTGAGGTTAAGGCTGAACACAGAGGGCGCAGAGAGAAGAACACAGCGGGCCGCGCTTCGCGCTGTGTTCTCTGTGCCTCCCTCCGTGCCCTCTGTGTTTGAAGTTTCCACTCTTCGGGCCGCAGGCGCGACGTCATGAATCGAATACTTGTCGCGCAGACGGCCTATCTGGGCGATGTCGTCCTCGCGCAGCCGTTATGGGCGGCGGTGAAGCGTCGCTGGCCCGAAGCCGAGGTCGACGTCCTCATGCAGCCGCAGTGGTCGCCCCTGTTCGGCGCAGACCCGGCGATTCATGAAGTCTTGGTTTTCGACAAGCGCGGCCGCGACCGCGGCGTCGCCGGTCTGCGACGGCTGGCCCGCCAACTGCGCGACCGCGAATACGACGCGGCGATTTGCCCGCACCCGAGCTTCCGCAGCGGACTGCTGCTGCGATTGGCGGGGATACCGCGGCGCGTCGGTTTCGCCGATTCGGCCGGCCGGGTTTTCCACACGCAAACGGTCGCGCGCGACCGGACGCGACACGAAGTCGATCGCGCGCTGTCGCTGCTCGCCGCGTTTGAAATCGCGCCTGGAAAGGCGCTCTTACAGAAGGATGGCGACGCGCCCGGGCGTGAGCCGCGGCTGTTTCTCGATGAGGCGCTCGTCGCGTCGGCGACGCTACGGCTGGCGGATTGGGGCCTGCCGGCGGACCGGCCGTTTGTTTGCGCGCACCCGGGATCGGTGTGGGCGACGAAACGCTGGCTGCCCGAAGGCTTTGCCGAGGCGCTCTCCGATTTGGCCGACCGGGGTTTCGCGCCGGTTATCCTCGGCGGGGCGGCGGATGTCGAAATCGCGAACCTCGTGCAGGACCGCTGCCGCACGTTGCCGATCAACCTCGCCGGCCGGCTGTCGTTGCCGGAACTGGCGCTCGTGCTGTCGCGCGCGGCAGTTTTGCTGACGAACGACTCCGGCCCGATGCACATCGCCGGCGCGCTCGGCGCGCCGGTCGTCGCGATCTTCGGCAGCACGACGCCGGCGCTCGGCTACGGCCCGGTCGGCTCGCCCTCGCGCGTCGTCGAAATCGAGCTTCAGTGCCGCCCGTGCGGGCCGCACGGCTGGAACAAATGCCCGCTCGGGCATTTTCATTGCATGACCGCCCTGCACGCCGCTGACGTCGTCGCTGCCGCGCGCGGGTTGCTTCATCTTTCTTAACAATCGCGACAAACGCGGGACACACGGCCGTCCTATTTTTCATCCCGTAAGTCGCGGCGGCGCAGTGGTTGCTTCGTTGCGGCAAAACGAAAAACGATTTGCGGAAAGGATCCGAACATGAAACGAAAGGCAATTCAGTGGACCGTGCTGGCGATTGCTCTGGCGGCGACGCTGGTCGCGCTGGGCGGCTGCCGGCATCACGGGATGACCGAGGCGTCGCGCGAGGCGATGTTCGCCATGGCGATGAAACGCGTCGACGGCGTGCTCGACCAGGTCCAGGCGACGCCCGAACAGAAACAGGCCGTCTTTGCCGCTATTGACGACGTGCATGCGCAAGTCAAGGCGTTTCACGATTCTTGCCAAGGGACGCACGCGGCGCTGCTCGCGCAATGGAAGAGCGACCAGCCCGACATGGCCGCCGTCAACGCGCTGGTCGACACGCGGCTCGAGGAATTCGAGGGACTGGTGCATGCCGCGGTCGACGCGGCGGCGCGGTTGCATGGGGTGTTCCAATCCGAGCAGCGCAACCAGATCGCGGCGGTGATCGAAGCGCACATGGCGCAGAAATAGGGGGCGGAACCGCGGGCGCGGGCGCGTCGTTGGGGCGCGCCTTCGCCCGTGAATTCCGGCCCGCAGCGTGGTAATTTGCCGTATGGTTCCGTTGATGCATATTCTTCTGGTCGAAGACGACGCGCGGCTGGCCGGCCTGACGCGCGAATATCTCGAACGGCACGGCGCGGCGGTGGAAGCCGTCGCCGACGGCGAGGCCGCGTTGGCCGTCGCGCGCCGGCGACGATTCGACGTGGTGCTGCTCGATGTGATGCTGCCCGGCAAAAGCGGCTTCGACGTCTGCCGCGAAATTCGCGCGCTCTCGGACATTCCGATCATCATGCTGACGGCGCGCGGCGAGGAAGCCGACCGCGTCCTCGGCCTCGAACTCGGCGCCGACGATTACGTGCCCAAGCCCTTTTCGCCGCGCGAGTTGCTGGCGCGGATTCAAGCGCTGCTGCGTCGCACGCGGGCGCCGAGCGGGCCGCGGTCGCCGGCGGTGGAGATCGCGGATTTGACGCTCGATCCGGCGTCGCGGACGGCGACGCTCGGCGGGCGGCCGCTCGAACTCACGGCCTACGAGTTTTCCTTGCTCTACGCGCTCGCCGAGCGCGCCGGCCGTGTGTTGTCGCGCGAGCAATTGATGGATTTGGCGAAGGGAAATTGCGAGGAAGCGTTCGACCGCTCGATCGACGTGCAGATTTCGCGGCTGCGGCAGAAGCTTGGCGACGACCCGCGCCGGCCGCAACGCATCAAAACGATTCGCGGCATGGGTTACCAATTCATCGCGCGGTCCGGCAAATGAGGCCGCTTGCGGAACCGCGCGTCCACAGCCGGATTTTTGCCCGCATATTCTCGATCAGTCTGATCTTTTTCGTGTTGATCGCGATCGCCGGCGCGCTCGTCGCGGTGTTTTTCGAAAGCCACACGGCCTGGTACCGGATGCCGCGCTTCATCGGCCGCCAGTTCGGCGAAGGATCGGCCGCGCTGCTCGACGATCCGGTGCGTTTGCAGGCGCGGCTGACGCATCTGGCCGCCGACTCGGAGTTGTCGGCGACCATCTATCGCCTCGACGGCACGCGGCTGGCGAGCGCCGGCGCGGCGCCGATGCCGCCGCTGCCGCCCGGCGTCGCCGCGGCGTTGTCGACGCCGCAGCTTCTCCGCATCCGATTCGCCTTCGGTTTCGCCATGCCGTTGCAAAGCGCGGCGGGCGACCGCGCCGTGTTGCTCGTCGGCGTCCCGGCCGGCCGGCATCTGCACCGCGTGCTCGGCTTTTTGGCGATTTTGATCGTCGCCGTCATGTCGCTCTCCGCCTTGCTGGCGTGGGACATCTCGCGCCCCTTGAATCGCCTGAAGAAGCAGGCGATGGCGTTCGGCGCGGGCGATCTGTCGGCCCGCACGGCCATTCGCCGACGCGACGAAATCGGGCAGCTCGCCGTCACGTTCAACGAGATGGGCGGCCAGATTCAGACCATGGTCCGCCGCGAAAAAGAACTGCTGGCGAACATTTCGCACGAGTTGCGTACGCCGTTGTCGCGCATCCGCGTCGCGGTGGAACTCTGCGCCGAAGAGGATGTCGGCGTCGAACGAATTCGCGGCCTGCTCGGCGGCATCGACGGCGACCTGGCGGAGTTGGAAGCGCTGGTCGGCGACGCGCTGACCACGTTCCGCCTCGACGCCGCGCCCGGGGGCGGCAAGCAATATCAACTGCGGCGCGAACCGCTCGATTTCGCGGCGTTGCTGCGCGACGCCGCCGAGAAATTCAACGCCGCCCAAGCGAACGCGCGTGCGGCGGTGCGCGGCGCGGTCGGTCTGCCGTCGCTCAACGCCGACGGCGCGCTCCTGCGGCGGGTCATCGAAAACCTGCTCGACAATGCCGCGAAGTACGGCGACCGTTCCGCGCCGATCGAGATCAGTGCAGCGTTGGAGTCGAACGCGATTGCCGTGGAGATCGCGGATCGCGGCGGCGGCGTGCCGGCGGACGAACTGCCGCTCTTGTTCGAGCCTTTTTTCCGCTCCGCCCAGGCCGACCGGAAAGGCGCCGGCCTCGGCCTGGGGCTTACCCTGTGCAAGCGCATCGTCGAGGCACACGGCGGCCGCATCGCGGCGCTGCCGCGGGCCGGCGGCGGTCTACTGGTCCGGTTTGTGCTGCCGCTGAGCTAGGCGTCCTCGGCTGTTTGCCAAATCAGATCCGAGTCCACTGTTTCCGGCTTCCCGACCGTTACGAATGGTAATGATCGCGTTCAAACACTCCGCTTTGTCGATTGATGTAAATTGTTAAGTATTCACTCATAACACATTGTAAAATAATAATAAAATGAATCAACCAGACTGTGGCACACCGCTTGCGATCCTTCACAATGGAACGTTGCAAAAGGAGGACCATCGCAGTGGGCGAGCTTGTGCTGAATTTCGGCGTGGTTTGGGTGCTCGTCATCGCACTAGCCATCGTTGGCCGACGCCCGAGGTAACGAAAAAAGCTGATATTACAGGTGTTTTCAGACGTGTGGACGAGGCCAGGATAACAAGCGTAGCGCTTCACCGCAATGAAGCTTACGAAATGTAATGCGCCGTTTCGTTTCTACCGATCGGAACGGCAACGGCGAAAGCGAGGTTGTTGCGTAAATAACTGTATTGATTTGATTTTCGTCAATCTTCGCACTTGGCGCGATACTTGAATAAGAAAGGTCTGCGCCCAAAGACAGGAGTGAGATCGATGGTGGAGTTAGCCGTAAATTTCGGCATGATATCCGTGCTCGTCATCAGTCTGATCGTGATCCGGCGGACCGGCGACGTCGCCGAGGGGAGCCGCCGCCGGTCGCCGCGGCGCTGAGTGGCGCGGAAGTTTATTTCGCGAGGGCGGGGTCGGCTATTTTCGCTTCGGCGAAACCTTTCGCGCGCAGCAGGCAACTATCGCAGCGACCGCACGGCCGGCCGTCCGGCGTCGGATCGTAGCAACTGTGCGTCGCGGCCAGGTCAACGCCTAGTTCGACAGCCTGCGCAATAATCTCCGCCTTGGTCAGGCGCAGCAGCGGCGCGTGCAGGCGATAACGTCCGCCCTCGACACCGGCCTTGGTCGCCAAATCGGCCAGGCGCTCGAACGCCTCCAGGAATTCCGGCCGGCAATCCGGGTAGCCGCTGTAATCCAGCGCGTTGACGCCCAAAAAGATGTCGAACGTGCCGAGCGTTTCGGCGAGCCCGAGCGCGGCGGCCAGAAAGATCGTGTTGCGCGCCGGCACGTAGGTGATCGGAATGCCCTCCGCCATCGCCGCGAGGGGGCGGTCCTTCGGCACCGCAAGGTCCGCCGTAAGCGCCGAGCCGCCCATCCAGCGCAAATCGAGCGGCGCCACGCGATGGCTCGCGACGCCGGCCGCCGCGCAAATCCGCCGCGCGCGGTCGATTTCGACGGCGTGCCGCTGGCCGTACGCAAACGTCAGGGCGTGCACCGCGTAGCCGTCGCGCAAGGCGATCGCCAGCGCCGTCGCCGAATCCAGACCGCCGCTGACCAGCGCCACCGCGGGTTTGTTCATGCGCCGCCTCCTTTTTGCCGGTTGCGGAAATCATCGGGTGCGGGGCGCCGGCGGTCAAGCCGTGCGCGGGAGGCGAAATGGGCCGTAATGAAAATGGTCCTGATGCTCCTCGCGGATCGCCCAAGTTGACGGGCGTTCCCGCGATGCGCTTATTATTTGCATGACGTGCCGGCCCGCGCGGATGGCAGGGCGGCGCGTCGCGCAATAACGAAGGGTTGGCGAGCCAACTTTCATGGAGGAGAAAAGGCATGAAGATATGGTTTTATGCAACGGCGATTGTCCTGGGTCTTTTGCTCATCGGTTTGGTCGCGTGCGCCGACAAGAGCCACAGCGTTTCCGAGGATGAGGACGACGACTCGGAGGAAGACGACGACTCCTACGACGACGACTCGACGGCGATGGATGACGACACAAGTCCGATTGTAATATCGGCAGTTGATCCCACAGCGGAAGCCCGGGATCGCAATTCGTAGCGCGCTCGCGCCGCGGCGCGGCCCCGGCCGGCTGCGCCGCGGCCCGTTCGCCCAGCCCCGCGCACCCGTTGAAATTGTTCCCCGTTCAGTGTTCACTGTTCATTGGTCACTGATTGAAGGGGCGCGCCATGGATTACGATCCGTTGCACCTCGGATTCTACATCATCGTCGGCCTGATCGCCGTCGCGTTGATGCTGATGGTGTTCAAGGTCGCGATGCGCAACCTGCCGCTTTGGCTGTTCGAACTCTGGCCGCACTTTCTCGGCGTGACCATCGGCGGCGCCATGCTCGGCAAAGGCCATTGGCAAGTCGGCGCGACCATTGTCGGCGTCGGCATCGTCATGGGCTGGTCCTGGACGTCGCTGCTCAATCGCTGTTGCCGCCTCGGCCGCGACAACAGCAAGCTCGAACTGGCCCATTGGAAGCTGATTCAGTGGGCGCAAAAGTAGCGAACAGTGAACAATGAACAGTGAACAATGAACAATGAACAATGAACAACACCCTCGTCGCGACCCCTCACGCAGCATAAGACCGTCGACGAAATGACTCGGTGATTCTGCAAAAAACCACCAAGTCGAGCGCCGCCCGCGCTTTTCTTTACTCCGCCAGCGGCGGTGGATATACTTTTCGAGTTATTGTAGCAAAGCATTGAACAAACGAGGGGTGCGGAGGTCGGCCGTGTTTCAAGATCTCGCGGAATTCTGGAGCGTGAAGCCCGAAGAGGCGCTGGCGAAACTCGAGACGCGCGCGAACGGTTTGACCGACGCGGAGGCGGAGATCCGCCGCGCCGCCTGCGCCGCGGACCGCATGGACCCGAAAGGCAAGACGACTGCCTGGGGTCTGCTCCTCGGCCAATTCAAGAGCCCGATCGTCCTGATTCTGCTCGCCGCGACGTTGCTGTCGTTCGCGCTCGGCGACCCGACCGACGCGCTGATCATTCT
>Ga0181520_10001975_pt1 | contig 40002 bp, 35 predicted proteins | sample PEATcosm2014_Bin_29_FD_132451 | JGI IMG/M metagenome (GOLD analysis project Ga0181520, IMG submission 132451) | Peatland microbial communities from MTU Mesocosm Facility, Houghton, MI, USA - PEATcosm2014_Bin02_30_metaG | ecosystem: Environmental > Terrestrial > Soil > Wetlands > Peat | place... | reverse complement strand
CCGATGAAACCCATCCGCACCTGGGTCTGAACCTCGCTAAAATCCGAGGCCATAGGCACTAAAACGGGACCTCGGGATTGGTAACAAAGCTAGTTAGTGACTTTCGTGCGGAACCCGGGCTAGATTTTGCGCCGGAATACCCAGCGGTCCTCCGTAGAGGCCTTGCGGTCGAAGCGGTAGCCTTCGGCCTTGAAGGCCTGCAGCCGGCTGGGCTCCTCCAGGCGCTTGCGGATGGCGTAGCGGCACATCAGGCCCCGGGCCCGCTTGGCGAACAGGCCGACCACCCGGTACTCGCCATGGCTCCAGTCCTCGAACCAGGGGGTGATGACCCGTCCCGCCAGGGCCTTGGGATCCACGGCCTTGAAATACTCGGCCGAGGCCAGGTTCACCACGACGCCGGAACCCCGCTCCAGCAGCCCGTTCAGGCACCGGGTGATACGGTCGCCCCAGAACGCGTACAGGTCCTTGCCCCGGGGATTGGCCAGGCGGATCTTCATCTCCAGCCGGTAGGGCAGGATCAGGTCCAGCGGCCGCAGGCAGCCGTACAGGCCGGAAAGGATGCGCAGATGGTCCTGGGCGAAGTCCAGGTCACCCTGGTCCAGCCCGGCCGCGTCGAGGCCGCCGTAGACGTCGCCGGCGAAGGCGAGCACGGCCTGCTTGGCCTGGCCCAGGGTGAAGGGCCGCTTCCACGCCTGGAAGCGCCCGGCGTTCAGGGCCGCCAGGGCGTCGGAGATGGCCATGAGGGCGGCCAGCTCGTCCAGGCTCAGCTTGCGCAGCAGCTGCACCAGCCGGGCCGACTCGCCGAGGAAGTCCGGCTGGGTGAACACGCCGGTGTGGGGCGGCGTGGCGAAATCCTGGGTCTTGGCGGGAGAGAGGACGAGGATCATGGGCGGCTCCTGGCCTTCCTCCATCTTCGCCCCTCTCGAGCGGCCCGGCCAGCTGCCCTTGGCCCGCAACTCTGGCAAGATGCTAGGAGCGGCGCCGGCGCAGCCGTACGTGGAGAAACCCCATGCCCCTGCTCGATGCCAACCGCAGCATTCTCGTCCTGATCGACCTCCAAGGCAAACTGGTGCACCAGGTGTACCGCTCCACCATGGTCCTGGAGGTGGCCCACCGGCTTTTGACGTTCGCCGACCTGTTCGCCGTGCCGGTGGTGCTGACCGAACAGTACCCCAAGGGCATCGGCCCCACCGAAGCCGGGCTCCGGGAGCGCTTCGACGCGCTGGCCTGCCCCACCTTCCTGGTGCCGAAGACCGCCTTCAGCTGCTGCGGCGACGCCGGCTTCCTCGAAGCCCTGGACCGGGCCCGCCCGGGCCTGGCGCCCGGGCAGCGGCAGATCGTGGTGGCGGGGATCGAGGCCCATGTCTGCGTGGTCCAGACCGTCCTGCAGCTGCGCGAAGCGGGCTCCCAGGTGCAGGTCTGCTGGGACGGGGTCAGCGGCCGCGGCGCGGAATACCGCCAGCACGCCCTCGAACGCATGGCCGCCGCCGGCGCCACCCTCACCAACCATGAATCCGTGGCCTTCGAATGGGCCCGCCACAAGGATCACCCTGGCTTCAAGGCCCTCTCGGCCCTGCTCAAGGAGGGCCAGCCGCAGGGGTGAGGGGCGGTTTATTTAAAATTTATTTCTTCTATTGATCTTGACAAGATTTTTTTGAACCCCAAACTAGCTTCGCAAATCGATCTGCCCTTTTAAGGGCAGGCCGTCTTGACGCACAGGGATGCGAAGCCGTAGGTCCTGCGAGTCGAAGGCGCAACAAACCCACCCCCATGACATGGGGAGGGTTGTTGCGCCTTTTTTCTTTTTCCGCCCAGGTCCACCCAGCTGGCCAGCCAGCCCTTTCCATGGAAACGCGATGCCTAACTGGAACACCTTCAGCATTCGCAAAAAGCTCACGATCACCAATTTCCTCCAGACCATGCTGGTCACCCTGGTGCTGGTCGCCGTTTCCGGCTGGATGCTGGACGACTCGGGGCGCCGGGCGCTCAGCACCAAGGGCGCGGCCCTCGCGGCCCTTTGCGCGGAATCCACCAAGGCGGCGGTCCAGTTCGAGGACACCAGCCTGCTGGACCAGCAGTTCGAGCAGCTGCTGGGCTCCGACCCGGAACTGAGCATCGCCGCCATCGTCGTGCTGGATCCGGCCAGCCACGCCTTGCGCGTGGTCAGCCAGAAGAAGGCCGCCGCGGCCGCGAACCTGGACGCGCTGGCCTTTGCCAAGCCGCTGACCAGCCGGGCACCGGAGAAGCAGGGCGAGGTCCGCACCTTTACCAGCCTCGGCCACCTGGGCGTGGCGATCCCGGTGGAGGACTCGGCCAAGAAGGCCTTCTTCGTCCTGGGCCTCAACGACGCCCAGATGAAGGCCCAGATCGTGCGGAAGATCGCCGCCATGGGCCTGGTGGGCTGCGTGATCCTGGGGCTGGGCTACCTGGGCGCGCGTTCCGTGGCCGGAGCCTTGAGCCGGCCGCTCGAACTGTTCCAGGACCGGATGCGGGAGATCTCCGATGGCGACGGCGATCTGACCGCCCGCCTGGAGGTCCGGGGCGATGGCGAGATCGCCCACCTGGCCACCCACTTCAACCGCTTCGTGGGCAACATCCAGGCGCTGGTGCGCGAGGCCGTCTCGATCGCCGCCAGCATCGCCTCCGGCACCATGCAGATCGCGGCCGGCATGAACGAGATGACCTCGGCCGCCGACGCCATCGCCCAGAGCGCGGAGGCGCAGAAGGGCAGCGTCGCCCAGACCAACCAGGGCCTGCACGGGATCAACAGCTCGCTGCAGATCAACCACCAGAACGTGGCCGGGTCCATCGAAGGCCTGGACCACGCCCGGGAGGCGGCGGGCAAGGGCGAGACCGCGCTGACGGCCTCGGTGGAAGGCATGCGGGCGATCGAACAGAATGCCAAACAGATCAGCAACATCCTCACGGTCATCACGGAAATCGCCAACCAGACCAACCTGTTGTCCCTGAACGCGGCCATCGAGGCCGCCAAGGCCGGGGACCAGGGCAAGGGCTTCGCGGTGGTGGCCGAAGAGGTGCGCAAGCTGGCGGAGCGCAGCGCCAAGGCCGCCAAGGAAATCGAATTGCTCATCCGCACCAGCGGCAAGAGCATCGACACCGGCACGGCCACCGTGGACGCCGCCAACAAGGCGCTCAAGCGCATCATGGCCGCCATCCTGGAGAGCGACCAGCAGATGCGCGCCGTGGGCCGGGAAAGCCAGACCCAGAGCCAGGCCACCGCCGGGATCGTCACGGCCATGGGCGACCTGGCCGGCATCGCCGAAGGCAACGCCGGCGCCACCGAGCAGATGGCCGCGACCATCCACGAGACCACCCGCACGGTGAACGATCTCGCCGGCCTGGCGGAAAAGCTGAACACCCTCGTTTCAAGGTTCCAGGCCGGATGAACCCGGCCGTTCCCCAACCCTGTTTCTTTTCAAGGAGGCAATCCATGCGCAAGTTCCTCGCCATCCCGGTCCTGGTGGCCCTGGCCATCCCGGCCTTCGCCCAGACCGCAACCCGCGACGACGCCAAGGCCCTGGTCACCGAGGCGGTCCAGTACCTCACCAAGAACGGACGGGAGAAATTCATCGCGGAAGTGGCCAGCCCCAAGGGCCAGTTCCACTTCCAGCAGGGCCAGAGGAAGGACCTGTACATCTTCGTCTACGACGAGAAGGGCACCGTGGTCGCCCACGGCGTGCGCCTGGAACTGATGGGCAAGAACCGCTGGGAATCCAAGGATCCGGACGGCAAGCCCTGGGTCCAGGACTGGACCAGGCTGGTGCAGGAGAAGGGCAGCGGTTGGATCGACTATAAGGAATTGAACCCCGCGGCCGGCAACAAGGTCATGAAGAAAGCCTCGTTCGTGCAGCTCAAGGACCACCTGGTGATCGGCTGCGGCATCTACCAGTAGCCAGAACGCCGGCAGGCAGGGGAATGCGGGGCCGGGCGGTGCGGGAAAGGATACAATGAACCAATCCTTGGAAAGCCCCCTCCTGTCAGGACCCCCATGAACCTAAAGATCAAGGGCCTCATTCTCGGTTTGGGAGCCTTGCTCACCGTGCTGCTGGCCAGCGGCCTGCTGGCGTACCAGAACACCCGCCGGCTCCGGGACGACGCCGCCCTGGTGGCCCACAGCCACCAGGTGATCGAGGCGCTGCAGAGCGTCCTGGAGACCATGACCGATGCCGAGACCGGCCAGCGGGGCTTCCTGATCACCGGCGACCCGCACTACCTGGAACCCTACCAGAGCGCGGTGGCCCGAGCCAGGCAGACCATCGCCCAGGCCAGGCTGCTGGTGCGGGATGACCCCAGCCAGCGCCTGCGCGGCCTGGCGCTGGAGGAACTGGCCGGCGCCAAGCTCGCGGAACTGGAGCAGACCCTCGCGCTGCAGGCGCAGGATCCGGCGTCCGCGCGCCGGATGGTCCAGACCCACCTGGGCAGGTCCATCATGGACTCGATCCGGGCCCAGGTGGGGGCCCTGGTCCAGGCGGAACAGGCCCTGCTGGCCACCCGGGAGCACACCTCCCGCCGCTCCTACCGGATCGCCGTCGGATTCACCGCGCTGTCCTGCCTGCTTGGGATGGCGCTGGCGCTGGCGCTGGGGCTGCAGATGCGCCGGCACCTGCGCGACGAGCAGCGCTTCCGCACCCTCATGGAGCTGGCGCCCGATGGCATCTGGGTGCACCGCGGCGACCGCCTCGAACTGGTGAACAGCGAAGCCCTGCGTCTCTTGGGGGCGGCCAGCGCGAACCAGGTGGCGGGCATGTCGCCCTACCAGATCTTCCACCCGGATTGCCACGCCAAGGTCCGCGACCGGATCGAGGCGGCACGGGCCGGGCAGACCGTCCACGGCTCGGAGGAGATGATCGCGTGCCTGGACGGCAGCGTGCGCCAGGTGGAAGTCTCCTCGGCGCCGTTCGAAGACGCCCAGGGCCCGGCCATCCAGGTGGTGCTGCGCGACATCACCCGGCGCCGCCGGCGCGACCAGGCCCTGGACCGGCTCAACCGGGCGCTGCGGGCGCTCTCCAAGAGCAACCAGGCCCTGATGCGCTCCCAGGTGCAGGATGAGGGGGCCTACCTGGCGGAGATCTGCGCCATCGTCACCCAGGATTGCGGCTACGCCATGGTCTGGATCGGCTTCAAGGAGGACGATCCGGCCCGGAGCATCCGCCCCGCGGCCTGGGCCGGGTTCGAGGACGGCTACCTCGAGGCCCTCCAGCTCACCTGGGCCGACAGCAGGTTCGGCCAGGGCGCCACCGGCGTCGCCATCCGCACCGGCAGGCCGGGCATGTGCAAGGACACCTTGACCGATCCCGCCTTCGCGCCCTGGCGCGCCGAGGCCGTGAAGCGGGGCTACCGTTCCTCTCTCGCCCTGCCGCTCCTGTCCAGCGGCAAGCCGTTCGGCGCGATCACCTTCTATGCCCGGGAACCGGCCGCCTTCGACGCCGGCGAAACGGCCCTGCTCGAGGAGCTGACCTCCGACCTGGCCTACGGCATCACCGCCCACCGCCTGCGCATCGAACACGCCATGGCCGCGGAGACCCTGCGCGAAAGCGAACAGCGCTTCCGCGCCGCCTTCGAGCTGGGCGCCAGCCCCATGGCCCTGACCGGCCTGGACGGCAGGCTGCTCAAGGTCAATTCCCGCCTGGCCCGGATGCTCGGCTACACCGAAGCGGAAATGCAGGGCCTCGCCGTCAGCGACATCACCCACCCCGACGACCTCCCCGGAACCCGCGCCGGCTTCGACAAGGTGCTGCGGGAAGGAGCGGTCGGTTTCCGGCAGGAGAAGCGCTACCTGCACAAGGACGGGACCATCCTGTGGGTAGACATGGGCACCGTGGCCGTTCCGGACGCCATGGGCCGGGCGCTGTACCTGGTGACCCACATCCAGGACATCACCGAACGGAAACGGGCCGAGCAGGAACTGCGCGCCGCCAACCAGCGCAAGGACGAGTTCCTGGCCACCCTGGCCCACGAGCTGCGCAATCCCCTGGCGCCGATCCGCACCGGAGCCTACCTGCTGAGCAAGCGCCCGACCAGTGATCCGGAGACCGGCCGGATCGTCGACATGATCGCCCGGCAAGCGGCCCACATGGCGCGGCTGGTGGACGACCTGCTGGATGTCGCCCGGATCGAGCAGGGCCGGCTGGAACTGCGCAAGGAGCGGGTGGACCCCGGCCTGGTGGCGGCCCACGCGGCGGAAGCCTGCAGGGCGCTCATCGAGGCCGGCAACCATCCGTTCAGCCTCTCCGTGCCCGCGCCCCTGCCGGTCCTGGAGGCCGATCCGGTACGGCTGGAGCAGATGCTCTGCAACCTGCTGAACAATGCCTGCAAGTGCACCCCGCCCGGAGGCAGGATCGAGCTGACCGCCGCCGTGGAAGGGGGCGAGCTGGTCCTGGCCGTCCGGGACGACGGGATCGGCATGAGCCCGGGGGTGCTCGCGCACATCTTCGATCTGTTCTTCCAGGCCGGCCAGGCCACGGACCGCCCCGGAGGGCTGGGCATCGGCCTGACCCTGGTGCAGCGCCTCGCCCAGCTCCATGGCGGCTCGGTCAGCGCCAGCAGCGCCGGCCCCGGCCTGGGCAGCGAATTCAAGCTGCGCCTGCCCCTGCTGGAACCCGCCCCGCCGGCGCCGGAGCCCGAAGCGCCCGTCCCGGAAGCCCGTCAGCGCCACGTGCTGATCGTCGACGATGACCCGAACGTGCGCATGACCATGGAGATGCTGCTGAAGACCCTGGACTACCAGGTGACCGCGGCCGCCACCGGCGCCAAGGGCATCGAACGGGCGGTGGCGCTGCGGCCGGATATCGCCCTCATCGACCTGGGCATGCCCGGGCTCAACGGGCTGGAGGTGGCCACCCGGATCCGGGCGGCGCTGGGCCAGGCGATCCGCCTGGTGGCCCTCACCGGCTACAGCCGCGACAGTGATTTCGCCCAGACCAAGGCGGCCGGCTTCGACCAGCACCTGGTCAAGTCCGGCGATCCCCGGGAGCTGCTCAGGCAGCTGGAAGCGCTCAACCCAGCCGCGGACCGATGAACTCGGCCACGGTCCGGCCGTCGTGCAGCGCCTGCACCAGGGCCGAGCCGATCACCGGGGTGGCGCCCATGGCCCGCACCTGGGCCAGCAGGTCCGGATGGTCCAGGCCGAAGCCCACGGCCAGGGGCCGGTCGGTGTGCCGGCGCAGGGCCTGGAGGCGCGCCTGGACCGGAGCCAGCAGCGGGGCCTGGCCGTCCCCAGTCACCCCCAGGCGGGCCACCACGTACGCGAAGCGCTGGGCGAACGGATGGCCCGGGCCCGGGTCGGGGCGCGCCGCCAGCAGCCGGACCGCCCGCTCCGGCGGGGTGGTGGGGCTCAGCAGCGGCACGATCGGGTAGCCCGCGGCGCGCAGGCCCGCCTCCCACTCCGGCTCTTCCCCGGCCGGCAGGTCCACCACCAGCAGGGCCTTGACCGGGGTGCGGCGCAGCAGCGGCAGCAGGTCCGCGCCCAGCTGCAGCAGCGGATTGAAGTAGGTGAACAGCACCAGGTCGGGGCTCGGACCGCCCTGGGCCAGCGTCTCCAGCACCCGCCGCGGCGCCGCGCCGCCGGCCAGGGCGCGCTGGGCGGCGGCCTGCAGCACCGGGCCGTCCGCCACCGGGTCGGAATGCGCCAGGCCCAGTTCCAGGGTGCCCACGCCGAGGGCGGCGAACGCCGCCAGCAGGCCGGGCAGCGCCGCCAGATCGGGATCGCCGGCGGTGATGAAGGGCAGGATCGGTTCCATATCAAAGCTCCTGGTCGAAAGTGGCGAGATCCTTGTCGCCCCGGCCGGACAGGCCGAGCAGCACGGTGCCGGCACCGCTTCCGGCGAGCGCCCGCAGATGGGCCAGGGCGTGGCTGGATTCCAGCGCCGGCAGGATGCCTTCCAGGCGGGCCAGGTCCCGGGCCGCGGCCAGGGCCTCCTGGTCCGAGGCGCGCCGGCCTTCGACCCGGCCGGCCAGGATGAGCGCGGCCAGTTCCGGCCCCATGGACGGGTAGTCGAGGCCGGCGCTAATGCTGGCGGTCTCGGCGGTCCAGCCGTGCTCGTCCTGCAGCAGCAGGCTGCGGCAGCCGTGCAGCACGCCGATCCGGCCGCCGAAGCTGCGCGCCGCGTGCTCGCCGATGCCGCTGCCGTGGCCGCCGCCCTCCACCGCCACCAGGCGCACCGGGTCGTCCAGGAACGGCACCATCAGGCCCAGTCCGTTGCTGCCGCCGCCGGCGCAGGCCACCACCGCGTCGGGCAGCGCGCCCAACTCAAGCACCTGGGCCCGCGCTTCTTCGCCGATGACCGACTGGAAGGTGCGCACCATGAGCGGGAACGGGTGCGGCCCCAGGGCCGAGCCCAGGATGTAGTGGGCCCGCTCGCAGCGGCCGGCCCAGGCCCGCAGGGCCTCGTTCACCGCCTCCTTCAGCGTCCGCTGGCCGGCCTCCACCGGCACCACCCGGGCGCCGAACAGCCGCATGCGCGCCACGTTGGGCGCCTGCCGGGCCATATCCACGCTGCCCATGTAGACCGTGCAGGCCAGGCCGAGCCGGGCGCAGGCCGCGGCGGTGGCCACGCCGTGCTGGCCCGCGCCGGTCTCGGCGATGATTTCCTGCTTGCCCATGCGCCGGGCCAGCAGGGCCTGGGCCAGGGCGTTGTTGATCTTGTGGGCGCCGGTGTGGGCCAGGTCCTCGCGCTTGAGGTAGAGCGCCTTGAGCCCGGCCGCCCGGGCCATGCGCGACGCCCGGGTGAGCGCGGTGGGCCGGCCGACGAAGGCGCGCAGCTCCTCCTTCAGTTCGGCCATGAAGGCCGGGTCGGCCAGCGCGTCCAGGAACGCGGCCTCCAGCTCCAGCAGCGGCTGCATGAGGGTTTCCGGAGCGTAGCAGCCGCCCAGGCCCATGGCCCCGTAGCGGCTGGACAGGCGGAATTCGGTCGGCGCGGATGGGTTCACGGTCTACTCCAGTTCATGGGCGTTGCGGACAAAACTTGCCACCAGGGCGGGGTCCTTGCGGCCGGGGGCCCGTTCCAGCCGGCTGGCCGCGTCGAACCCGCGGCAGCCCGGGCGCGCCTCCAGCCGCGCCAGCAGCGAAGCCAGGACGGCGCCGTGCAGGCCGCCGCCGAGCAGGAACGGACCCGGCGGCGGATGGGCCATGGGGTGGCCCTGGCCGGAGCCGCCCAGCAGGCCGGTGGCGCGGGGGCTGGCCTCCCACAGGTAGAGGTCGGCCGCGGGCGCCGTCTGGTCCGGCTCGTCCGGCCAGGGCAGCAGCACGCGCCGGCCATCGGCCTGCAGCATGGCCACCGCCCGGGCCCGCTCCGGGGCCGGCAGGTACGGCTGCACCCAGCCCGCCCCGGCCTGCCGGGCCAGGGCCAGCAGCTGTTGGGCGCTGTCGGCCACGGCGACCAGGGCGGCCCGATCCCCGGCCAGGCGGGCCAGTTCCAGGTCCGGGCAGTGGCGCGGGCTGGCGGGATGGTGCAGGAAGCCCAGCAGGTCCGCGCCCGCCGCCAGCACCATGGCCACGTCCTCGGCGCAGGTGAGGCCGCAGACCTTGGCCATCATGAGCGCACCCGGGGCCGCCGGATGCCGGCCAGGAACGCCGCCGGGTCGGGCGCGCGCATGAGGGCCTCGCCGATCAGCACCGCGTCGAATCCCCCGGCCAGGGCGGCGCAGGCGTCCTCCGGCGTGCCGAGGCCGGACTCCCGGACCAGCAGCGCCTGCGGGAACGCCTCGCGCAGCAGCGCGGCCGGAGCCTTGCGCACGGAGAAATCGGCCAGGTCCCGGGCGTTCCAGCCCACCATGCGCGCGTTCGCCGCCTGCACCGCGACGATCTCGCCCGGTTCGTGCACCTCCACCAGCGGTTCGAGCCCGCGCGCCCGGGCGGCGGCGGCGAAGCCCGCCAGGTGGTCCCCCAGCAGCCGGGTGATGAGCAGCACCGCCTGGGCCCCCAGGGCGCGAGCCTCTTCCAGGTGCGCCTCGGTGCAGACGAAGCCCTTGTAGAGCAGCGGCAGGCCGAACGCCGCGGCCTTGGCGAAGTCCTCCGGCTCGCCCAGGAACCGCGCCGGCTCGGCCAGGATGGAGCAGGCCGCCGCCCCGCCCCGGGCATAGCCGGCCAGCCGCTCGCGGATATCGGCCTGGGCGGCGAACGGCCCCAGGGAGGGCGAGGCGCGCTTGAACTCGGCGATGACCGGCACCGGCCCGTGGCGCAGGGCCGCCTCGAAGGGCCCCATGCCCTGCAGGGGCCGGTCCCGGAACGGGGAGCGGGCGCTGATCCCGCGCGCGCGGACCAGCTCCGAGGCCAGCAGATCCTTCAGGATGCCCAGGGAGCGGGCGCCCTGGAGCAGGGTTTCGGGGGAGGGCGGGAAGTCCATGGATTCTCCTTTCACGCCGCGAGCGCAAGCAGGGACGGCAGGTGCAGGCCCTGGAGCAGGGTAGCGCGGGCTTCGGCCACCAGGGCGGGCAGCGCGGCGAGCTCCAGTTCCCGCACCAGCAGCAGGCCCAGGGCGGCCTGCAGGGCCACCTCCTCGGCCACCCGCGGGCTGAAATCCGGATGCTCCCGGCCCCCGGCCAGGCCCTCGGCCAGGACCACGCAGGCCGCCCTGGAACCGGCGGCCGGGGCCGGCGGCGTGCGCAGCAGCCCGGCCTGCTCCGGCAGGAGCCGCACCATCGGCAGCAGCCGCCCGTCCCGCACCGGCTGTAGGCAGGTGGGGCCTTCCAGGGAGGCCTCGTCCATGCCCAGGCCGTCGGCGGTCAGCCCATGCACCACCAGGGCGCCGCTCAGGCCCCCGGCAGCCAGGGCCACGGCCACCGGCTCGATCCATTCCTCCCGGGCCACGCCCAGCACCTGGTAGTCCGGCCGGGCCGGGTTCAGCAGCGGCCCCAGCATGTTGAACACCGTGGGCACGCCCAGGGCCCGGCGGATCGGCACCATGCGGCCCAGCACCGGATGGAACTTCGGCGCGAACAGGAAGGCGAAATGGCTGCGGGCCAGGTCGGCCTCCACCAGCTCCCGGGGCCGGTCCAGATCCAGGCCCAGGGCCTCCAGCAGGTCGGCGGAGCCGCACAGGGAGCTGGCGGCACGGCTGCCGTGCTTGACGATGTCGACGCCCATCCGGGCCAGGGCCAGCGCCGACAGGGTGGAGAGGTTGGCGGTGTGCACGCCCTGGCGGGCGTCGCCGCCGGTGCCGCAGGTGTCCAGGGTCGGGTGCACGCCGGCGCGGAACGGGGTGGCGCGCTCGGTGAGCACCTGGGCGAAGGCGGTCAGCTCAGTGCCCTGCAGCGGTCTCAGGTTGAGCGCCAGCAGGGCGTCGCCCACCGCCTTGGGGTCCGAGGCCGGGTCCAGGCAGGCCTCCATGAAGGCGCGCGCTTCGGCGAGCGAGAGGGAGGCGGAAAGTTCGAACGGGTTGCTCATGGTCGGCTCCGGGAAAGGGATGGGCGGTCAGCGAGATCCGCCCCAGCCCAGGGCCCGGCGGATGAGCGGGACCTGGTTGGGGGCGAACGGCAGGGTTTCGGGCAGGTCCAGCCGGCGGCCCACCGCCTCGGCCACCGGCCGCAGCTGCTCGGCCAGCCGGCGGAATTCCGGCAGGTGCAGCGACTGGTCGCCGTCGGACAGGGCTCGGGAAGGGTCCGGGTGCACTTCCACCAGGATCCCGTCGGCGCCGGCGGCCACCGCCGCCCGGGCCATGGGCGCCACCGCGTCCCGGCGGCCGGTGCCGTGGGAGGGGTCCACCATCACCGGCAGGTGGGTCATCGCCTTGAGCACCGGAACGGCGTTGAGGTCCAGGGTGTTGCGGGTGGCGGTCTCGAAGGTGCGGATGCCCCGTTCGCAGAGGATCACCTGGGCGTTGCCCTCCAGCAGGATGTACTCGGCGGCCAGGACGAATTCGGCCAGGGTGGCCGAGGGGCCGCGCTTGAGCAGCACCGGCTTGCCGGCCCGGCCCACGGCCTTGAGCAGCGGGCCGTTCGACATGTTGCGCGCGCCGATCTGGAAGCAGTCCACGAAGGGCGCCATGGCCTCCACGTCGCCCGGCTCCATCACCTCGCTGACCACCGGCAGGCCGCTGGCGTCGCCCGCCTCGCGCAGCAGCTCCACCCCAGCCTGGCCCAGGCCCTGGAAGGCGTAGGGCGACGTGCGCGGCTTGTAGGCGCCGCCGCGCAGCGCCGTGGCCCCGTAGGCCGCCACGAAGCGCGCCGTGGTGAAGATCTGCTCCCGGTCCTCCACCGAGCAGGGCCCGGCCACCAGGGCCAGGGCCTCGCCGCCGATCTCGACCTTGCCGAGCAGCACGCGGCTGCCCTGGGGGTTCAGTTCCCGGGCGGCCAGGACCGGTTTCGAGCCCGCGGCCCTGGCCCATTCCACGCCGGCCATGGCCTGGATCTTCTTGAGCGGAGGGTTGGCCAGCCCCAGGGCCGCCAGGAAGCAGCCGAACGGCAAGCGCAGGCAGCGCACCTCGGCGCCCAGCGCCTCCAGCACGGCGCGGACCTCATCTTCATGACTGATCAGCTTGATGATCATCGTTCCCTCCGGCACAGATCGACGAAGTTGCGCAGCAGGTCCATGCCCCCTGGGGTGAGGATGGATTCCGGGTGGAACTGGACCCCGTGACACTCGTACTGCCGGTGGCGCACCGCCATGATCGTGCCGTCCTCGGTGCTGCCCTGCACCGCCAGGCAATCCGGCATGGCCACGGCGGTCAGGGAGTGGTAGCGGCCCACCGGGAAGGGGTTGGGCAGCCCCGCCAGCAGCCCGGTGCCGTCGTGCAGCATGGGCGAGGTCTTGCCGTGCATGGGCCGGCTGGCGCGGTCCACCCGGCCGCCGAAGGCCTCGACGATCACCTGGTGGCCCAGGCAGACCCCCAGGATCGGCACCCTGGGCGCCAGGGCCGCCACCAGCTCCGGACAGATCCCGGCATCCCTGGGATGCCCGGGGCCGGGCGAAAGCACCAGGCCGTCCAGGTCCAGGGCCAGCACGCCCGCCACGGTGATGGCGTCGTTGCGCACCACCTCCAGGCGCGGCTCCAGCGCCCCCATCATGGACACCAGGTTGTAGGTGAACGAATCGTAGTTGTCGATGAACAGGATCATGCTTGCACCTCGGCGCACAGCGGTTCGCGCCCTTCCAGGGCGGCCAGCAGGACCCCGGCCTTGGCGTGGATCTCGGCCCATTCCGAGGCCTCCACGGAATCCGCCACCAGCCCGCAGCCGGCGCGGAAGCGCACCGCGCCGTCCTGGAATTCCATGGTGCGGATGGTGATGGCCAGTTCCAGGTTGCCCGAGCGGTCCAGGATGCCGACCCCGCCGCCGTAGGCGCCCCGGTCCTCGCCTTCCAGCGCGGAGAGGATCTGGGTGGCGCGGATCTTGGGCGCGCCGCTCAAGGTGCCGGCCGGGAAGGTGCTCCAGAGCGCGTCCAGCGGGCGCAGCCCGGCGCGCAGCTGGCCGTGCACCTCGGAGGTCATGTGCATCACGTGGGAGAACAGCTCCACCTGGCCGCGCACCGGCACCGTCACCGAACCGTGGGCACAGACCCGGCCCAGGTCGTTGCGCGCCAGGTCCACCAGCATGGCGTGCTCGGCCAGTTCCTTGGGGTCGGCCTTGAGCTCCTCCGCCAGCCGCGCGTCCTCCTCCAGCGTCCCGCCCCGGGGCCGGGTGCCGGCGATGGGCACGGTGACGACCGAAGGCCCCTCCACCCGCACCAGCATCTCCGGAGAGGCGCCCACCAGCTGGCGCCCGCCCAGGGACACGAAGAAGTGGTAGGGCGAAGGGTTGAGCCGGCGCAGCCGGCGGTAGACCTCGAACGGATCCCCTTCCAGCCGGCCTTCGAACGGTTCCGAGATGACGATCTGGTAGGCCTCCCCGGCCAGGATGGCCTCCTGCACCGCCGCGAAATTGCGCTGGAAGCGGGCCCGGTCCGGGGTGCGGGTGAGCACGAAGCTCGCCGCCTTGTCCCGCCGCGGCAGCGCGCCTTCCAGCCGCTGGCGCAGCCGTCCGAGGCGCTCCGCCCCTGCCCCTTCGGCTTCCCCGGGGGCCGGGAAATGATACAGATAGCCCTGCTGCTTCAGGTGATCCAGCACCAGCCCGGTGTTGAACCGGCCGAAGCGCAGGCGCGGCGCCCGCGCGGCCGGGAACGAGGCCGCCAGCACCGGCTCGGCCAGGGCGAAAGCGCTGAAATCGGCCCAGCCCACCGCGCCGCCCAGAAACGGCACCGGCAGCCCGCTGCCGACCGCCCTGAGATCCGCCGCCCAGACCGCCAGGGCGGCCAGCGGATCCCCAGGCAGGGCCGAAACCCCGTCCGGCCGGACCAGACGGGCCTCGGTGCCCACCTCGAAGGTTTCCGTGACATCCAGGCCGATGAACGAGAACCGGGCCTGGGATTCCCCACCGGTGACCGATTCCAGCAGGTAGGCATCCTGGCCCGGCTCGGTGAGGGCCAGGAAGGCCCGCACCGGCGTGGTCAGGTCCGCCGGGAAGGAGAGCACCAGGGGCGCCTCCGGAGTTGGGTTGGGTTTCGCTGTCATGCCGGCCTCGGTGAAGGTGTTCAGGAACGGGTAGATACAAAAAGGCCCACCTGCGAGGTGGGCCGGGAAACTTGCCTTGGGAGATACGCCTAGGTGTGGACGCTCCGCACGCAATTGCCCGACCGCTGGGGCCAATAGCACCAGAACCAGGCCAACGTGTTGATCATGCGGGACACGGATACTCCACTTGAAAGGAGATTATAGACGGTTGGCAGCGAAATTCAACCACGGTCTTCTGCGCAGTCAGGTCCGAGCGTGGGCGCCAACCCGCCGAAACCCGAACGGCGCGCTAGGGAAAATTTCCCCGCCGCCCCAGGCCCAATCCCCATGGCGAGGACTCATACTTGGAATCACCAATTCTGGCAGACGGCCCAAGAGGCATTTAATGAGCAATAAGGTGGGTGCCCATCGCTTGACCTCCTGGTGCCTCCAAATGGGCGGGGTGGGCCTCGCCTACTTCCTCTGCGCGACGTTGGGTCTGCGCCTGGCGGTGCCGGCGACCAACGCGACCCCCATCTGGATTCCCACCGGGATCGCGATCGCTGCCGTATTGCGGTTCGGACCCCGGGCCTGGCCGGCCATCCTCTTGGGGGCCTTCGCGGCCAATGCCTGGTTCCTGGCTGGATTGGGCCTGCCGACCGCTCAGGTGCTGGGCGTGGCGTTCGCTACCTCCCTCGGGAACACGGCCGAGGCCCTCCTTGCCGGTTGGCTGATCAAGCGGGTCGCTGGCACCCGCTCACCATTCGGGCAAGTCAGCCATGTCCTGTGGTTCATCCTGTTGGCAGCGTCCCTGGCCACCCTGGTGAGCGCCCTGCTTGGTTCGGCGACTTTCTGCGCCGTCTCGGGTCAATGGCCGCTGTTCCGCTCCATGAGCGCCACCTGGTGGCTGGGGGATGCCGCCGGGGCGCTGGTGGTGACGCCTTTGTTGATGACATTCCACCGAGCCAAACGGATGGCCCTGCCTCGCGCCACCCACCGGGATGCCCTGTTGGCAGGGGGCCTTTCCCTGGGATTTTGGTTCGGGCTCTGCCCGCTGATGCCGCCCCTGGCTTTCCTATTCCTGCCCCTCCTGGTTCTGGGAACCTTCCGCCTGGGCTCCTTCTATTCCTCTGCCCTGGTCGCCTTGCTGGCCATCCTGGCGACCGCCAGCACGGTCATGGGCCACGGCCCGTTCATCCTGGCGGGATCCCGTCTGGCGTCCCTGCTGCTCCAGCAGGGGTTCATCTGCACATTGGGGATCACCAACCTCGTGCTCAGTGCCGCACTGCAGGAAAGACGAGCACTGGAGGCGCGGCTCACCCTGCACAACCGGCTTTACCGGACCCTTTCGGGGGTGAACCAGGCCATCGTCCATGCCGAGGACCGAGCCACCTTGCTGCAGGACACTTGCCGGTTCCTGGTGGAATTGGGCGGATTCCGCATGGCCTGGGCCGGTTTCCAGGACGAGGCCAGCGGACGGATGGTGCCCGAAGCCTCCGCGGGATTCGTGGAAGGCTACCTTGATGAAATAACCCCGCAGTGGGCTGGTGTTCCCGACGGCCGAGGTCCATCGGATCAGGCCGTCAGCGGGGACCGTGGCGTCATTCTGCAGGACTGTCAGAACGACCCCGACTTCGCCCCCTGGCGTTCCTCGGCCTTGTCCCGGGGCTATCAAACCAGTTGTTCCTTGCCTATCCGGCAAGGGGGAACGGTCTTCGGGGTGCTCGTGGCCTACCACGGGGAACCCAACCTGATAGGCCCTGAGGAAGGGAACCTGCTGGAGGAATTGGCGGGGGATCTGGGCTACGCCCTGGGGGCCCTGGAAACGAAAAAGGACCTGGTGGAATCCGAGCGCCGGCTGCGGACCACCCTTGAGAACGCCAAGCTTCTGGCCGTCAGCCTGGCCGCCGACGGCACCATCACGTTCTGCAATAACCACATGCTTCGGCTGGCTGGGTGGGCCCGGGAAGAAGTCCTAGGGCGGAACTATTTTCAGCTGTTCCTGCCCCCCGAGATTCGCCAGGACGTCCAGGCCAAGTTCACCTCCTCCCTCCAGTTCGGCGAGGACCCGCTTTACCATGAGAACGAGATCCTGACCCGGTCCAATGGACGCAGGATGGTTCAGTGGAACAATACAATCCTCAGGGACCGGGAAGAGGCCGTCATTGGCACGGTCAGCCTGGGCGAGGATATCACCGACCGGAAACTCGCCCAGGAGGCTCTGTCCCAGCGGGTCGGCCAACTTTCCGCCCTGAACGAACTGGGTACCCGCCTTAGTTCCTCACTGGAACTCGCCGCTTGCGCCCAGGCGGCCTTGGAGGGCATCTTCGCCGCAGTCAGTCCGGATCTGGCCCTGCTTTTCCTCCGGGAAGGGGAAGCGCTCCGGCTGCTCAATTCCATGACTGGGCCCCGGGGGCTGGAGCGGGACGGTACGCCCACCCATTTGGTCGGCCAGTGCCTGTGCGGCCTTGCCGTCCGGGAGGGGCAGACCCTCTATTCGGTGGACATCACCCAGGACCTACGCTGCACCTGGGACGAATGCAAAAGGGCAGGGGTCAAATCCTTCGCTGTGCTGCCCCTGAAGAACGGGGACGAGGTCATCGGCGTGCTGGGGCTGGCCTCGACCCTGCAGCGCGATTTCCGGCTCCAGTCCAGCTTTCTGGAAACCCTGGCCGCCCAGGTGTCGACGGGGATCCAGAACGCCCTGCTGCACCAGCGTCTGAAGGCCCACGCCGATGACCTGGAACGTTTCGTGGAGGAGCGCACCGCACTATTGCGCGAGGCCAACGAGGATCTGGCCAAGGCTGCCGAGCGCGCCATGGCAGCGGACCGCGCCAAGTCCGGCTTCCTTTCGGCCATGTCCCATGAACTGAGAACACCCCTGAATTCGGTGATTGGGTTCACCGGCGTCCTTCTGGGAGGAATGGCCGGTCCCCTCCAGCCCCAGCAGGTGGAACCCCTCCGGATTGTCCAGCGGAATGGGCGCCACCTGCTGGAATTGATAAACGACGTGCTGGACCTTTCGAAGATCGAGGCCGCCGAGATGCGGCTGGCCTCCTTGCCGTACGATCTGGTCCAGACCGTCCGGGAATCCCTGGAATCCATGGCTCCGGCCGCCGCGGCCAAAGGGCTCACCTTGAGCCACGCCTTCAGGGTGGAGCACCTCGCCCTGACCGGGGACCGCCAGCGCGTGGCCCAGATCCTGCTGAACCTGCTCTCCAACGCGGTGAAATTTACCGAAACAGGGACCGTGACCGTGCGGCTGTCCACTGACCCCAGCCATGCGACCATCTCGGTGCAGGACACCGGACTGGGCATCGCCCCCCACGATCTTCCCCGCCTCTTTCGGGAGTTCGAGCAACTGGACGCCGGACTGGCGCGGCATAGCGAGGGCACCGGCCTGGGCCTCGCCCTGAGCCGCCGCCTGGCCCGGCTCCTGAAGGGGGATATCGTGGCCGAAAGCCAGCTCGGCCAAGGCAGCACGTTCACGCTGATTCTGCCTTTGCCCACAAACTAAAGGAATCCAATGAAACGCGTCCTGGTGATCGAGGATAATCCCGACAATCTCCTCTTGGTGGCAATGCTCCTGGCGCCCCTGAAGGTGGATCTCCGGACCGCCGCGGACGGTCCCTCCGGAATCGCCGCGGCCCAAGGAGAGGCTTTCGATCTCATCCTCCTGGATATCCAACTGCCAGGAATGGATGGTTACCACGTGGCCAATGCCTTGCGCGCTCTCCCGCAACTCGAGGCGACGCCCATCGTGGCCATCACCAGCTACGCCATGGTCGGGGATCGGGAAAAAGCGCTGCGGGAAGGCTTCACGGAGTATCTGGAAAAACCCATCGACCCGGATACGTTCACCGACACGGTCGCTTCCTTCCTTTGAATCCGCATGAGTTGGAGACCCCCATGAAAATATTACTGGTGGATGATGTTGTTTCCAACCTCAAGCTGCTTGAGATGTTGCTGGAAAGCCAGGGGCACGTGACGCTTCAGGCCATGAATGGCCAGGAGGGCTTGCTGCGGGCCCGAGAGGAGCGACCCGACCTCGCCATCAGCGACATTCTCATGCCGGTCATGGACGGTTATGCGCTGTGCCGGGCCTGGCGGGAGGATCCGGATCTGCGGGAGATCCCCTTCGTTTTCTACACCGCCACCTACCTGTCGGAAGAGGACGAGCGCTTCGCCCTGTCCCTCGGGGCGGCGGCATTCCTGCGCAAGCCCATGGAACCTGATGCCTTTTTGGCCCAGATCCAGAAGGTTGTCGAAGGGATCCAGGCCCGTTCCCTTGTCGTTCCCGACTGTCCGCCAACGGATGAAGGAGCGTTCATGAAACTTTACAACGAGCGTCTGGTGCAAAAATTGGATCAACGGAGTCAGCAGCTGGCCCATCAAGTCGATGAACTGCTCTTGGCGGAATCCCGCCTCCGCCTTCAAAGCGCGGCCCTGGAGGCTGCCGCCAACGGCATATTTATAACGGACCGGAACGGAACCATCGAGTGGGTCAATTCCGCGTTCCTGGCCTCGAGCGGTTTCGACCGCACGGAGGTCCTCGGCCATACGCCCAGGCTCCTGAATTCGGGCCTCCACGATGCCGGTTTTTTTCAGAGCCTTTGGGACACGATCCTGGCCGGATCGGTCTGGCGCGGGGAACTCGTCAACCGGCACAAGACCGGGAGCCTCCAGACCTTCCAGGTTGCCATCACGCCGATGCTGGACGAGAGCGGAACCGTTTCCCACTTCATCGAAATCATGCAGGACATCACCGCACAAAAGCGCCTGGAATTGGAGTACCGCCAGTCCCAGAAAATGGAGGCGGTTGGCCGCCTGGCGGGCGGGGTGGCCCACGATTTCAACAACATGCTCAACGTGATCCTCATAAATGCCGAGATAACCCTGATGGCCAAAGACCTTCCCGAGAAGCACCGATTACGGATTCTGGAAATCCAGGAGGCGGCCGAGCGCTCCGCCGTCCTCACCCGCCAACTTCTGGCCTTCTCCCGGAAGCAGCCAGCTCAACCGAAGCGGATCAACCTCAATGAAGTGGTGCTGGAAAACCAGAAGATGCTCAACCGGATGATCGAGGGGGACATCGAACTGATATTTCACCCCGCGCCGGATATCCAACCGGTGTTCCTGGACCCCTCGCAATTAAGCCAGATCCTCGCCAATCTGGTGATCAATTCCCGGGACGCCATGCAGGGTGCGGGTACCATCAGCATCGAGACCGCCACCGTTCAGATCGAGGAGGATTCCCGGTTGATCCATGGCGAGCTGGCACCGGGCGAATATGTAAGACTCACAGTCAGTGACACCGGTTGCGGGATGGATGGCTATACCTTGGAACACCTGTTCGAACCCTTTTTCACCACCAAGGGCGAGGGCAAGGGCACGGGGCTGGGATTGGCCATGGTCTATGGCATCATCAAGCAGAACCATGGGGCGATCACGGTATACAGCCACGTTGGGCTGGGCACTTCCTTCAAGATCTACCTGCCTTCCTGCCCCGAAGAGGCCGCATGGAATGTGCCGAAAGTGGAAACATCCGTCCCGGGAGGCCAAGAAACGATCCTGGTAGCAGAGGATGAGAAATCCATGTTGAAGGTCATCAAGATTGGCCTCGAAGAAAAGGGCTACACGATATTGACCGCAGAAAACCCATTGGATGCCTTTTTGCTTGCCCAGCAGCATGGCGGGCCCATCCATCTGCTCATTACCGATGTGGTGATGCCTGGGATGAACGGGAAGGAACTTCAGGAGCGGATCACCAATGTCCGACCCAAGATCGGGGTTCTATTCATCTCCGGCTATACCGGCGAAATCATCGCCAGGCGGGGACTCATGACCGAGGATACCCACTTCATCCAGAAACCCTTCAGACTTAAGGACCTGGCCCGAAAGGTGAGAGAAATTCTGGATGACTCTCAGTCCGCCCCGTTGGACCAATCCTCTGGTGGCCCTGATCAGCAAAGTTGATCCGGACAACTCGAACGTCAGAGGAAGCCAACACCCATGCGATTTCTCCCTCACCTTTTCGCCAACAATCGTGCCTGGGCTCTTCAACAAACCCGGAGCGACCCTGAATTCTTCCAACGCCTCTGCGCGATCCAGAAACCCGAATATCTCTGGATTGGCTGTGCCGATAGTCGCGTGCCAGCCAATGAAATTGTTGGCCTAAAACCAGGAGAGCTTTTCGTTCATCGAAATATCGGAAATATCGTTCGCCAGGATGACCCAAACTGTCTATCAGTACTGCAATACGCCGTAGATTTTCTCCAAGTCTCCCACATCATCGTGACGGGTCATGATGGCTGCGGGGGAGTTCAGGCCGCTTTCGGGCCGCCAACGACCAATCCGCTCGAAGGATGGATTGCCCCGATTCGCTCGCTCCGGCAGACCCATGCGCAAGAGTTGGCCTTGCTTGCTGACGATGATATGCGTTGGCAGCGACTTTGCGAACTCAACGTCATGGATCAGATCCGTGTCCTTGGAAGCCTCCCGACCATTGTTCAGGCCTGGGAGCATGGCCAGTCCCTTGCCCTTCACGGCTGGGTCTATGACCTTCACGACGGCTTCATCCGTGACCTGGGGGTAAGCGTCAATTCCGCGCCGACCCGTTGAGGTAGCGGGGCGCGACGTCAAAATCAGCCGTGCACGAGACCCTGGCCGGAACTGCCAGTCAGCGCTTGCGGCCGGTCGAGGCCGAACCCATCGCGGCGCACGCACCGAAGCTGATAGATTGGTGCGATGAGCGACTTCGCACCCCTCCCCGGCGACAGCTACGACCTTTGCGTGATCGGCGCCGGGGTCAGCGGGTTGAGCCTGGCCCAGATGGCCGCCACCCGCGCGCATCTCCGGGTGCTGGTACTGGAGCGGCACCGCGAGGCCGGCGGCTGCCTCCACACGGCCCCGGTGGGCGGGGCGGGGGCCGGCTGGCTGGAACTGGGCGCCCACACCTGCTACAACTCCTACGCCCAGTTCCTGGAGGTGATGGGCGGCACCGATTTCCTCGCCCGGGTCACCCCGCGCAAGGGCCTGGGGTTCCGCATGATCGAGCGCGGCGCGCTGCGCTCCATCCCGTCCTGCCTGAACTTCTGGGAGGCGGCCCTCTCCCTGCCCAGGCTGTTCGGCGCGGTCAAGGCCGGCCAGACCGCCGCCGCCTACTATTCCCGGATCCTCGGCCCGAAGAACTGGGCCCGGGTGCTCCATCCCGCGCTCAACGCCGTGGCCTCCCAGGAGACCGCCGGGTTCCCGGCGGATGCCCTGTTCAAGCGCCGGGCCACCCGGCGCAAGGACGTGGTGCGGAGCTTCGCCGTGCGCGGCGGGCTCGGCCCGGCGGTCCAGGCCCTGGCCGGGCTGCCGGGCATCCACTGCGCCCTGGGCCGGGAGGCGCTGGAACTGACCCGGACCGCGGGCGGCTGCCAGGTGCGCACCAGCCTGGGTGAAACCATCCAGACGCGCATGGTGGCCGTGGCGACCCCGCCTGACGCCGCCCGGGCGCTGCTGGCCCCTGCCTTCCCGGGCCTCGCCAGCCTGCTGGGGCGGATCGAAACCCGAACGGTGAAATCCCTGGGCCTGGTGCTCGGCGATCCCCTGCCCCACCTGCCCCGGCTCGCCGGCCTGATCCTGCCCGAAGGCCCCTGCTACTCCGCGGTGTCGGGCGATGCCTTCCCGGTCCCCGGCAAGCGGGCCTGGACCTTCCATTTCGACGGCGCCCGGGCCGGGGACGAGGAGCAGATGCTCGCCCACGCCTGCCAGGTGCTGGGCGCCGCCCCGAAGCAGGTGGAGGCGCGGTTCCGCCGGGACCACACCATGCCGGCCCTGGCCCTGGGGCACGACCGGTGGCTCGAAGCCCTGGACCGGACCCTGGCGGAGACCGGCCTGATGCTGGTAGGCAATTACCTCTCCGGGCTGTCCATCGAGGATTGCGCCGGGCGGGCGCTGCACGAGTTCAAGCGGATGCTCTGAAATCCCCTACTGGGACATGATCCGCGGCAGCAGCCCTTCCAGCAGCATCAGGTCGGCCAGCACCGCCGCCGTCACCGCCTCCACCACCACCGGCGCGCGCAGGGCGATGCAGGCGTCATGCCGGCCGCCCATGGAGAGCACCGCGGGCTGGTTGGTCTGCAGGTCCACGGTGCGCTGGGGGGCGCGGATGCTGGAGGTGGGCTTCACCGCCACCCGGAACAGCAGCTCGTTGCCGTTGCTGATGCCGCCGTTGATGCCGCCGGCGTGGTTGGTGCCGGTGCGCCCGGCCGCGTCCTCCAGCAGGTCGTTCACCTCGCTGCCGCGCCGCCGGCAGGCCTGGAAGCCATCGCCGAACTCGATGCCCTTGATCGCCGGAATGGCGAACACCGCGTGGGCGACCAGCGACTCCACCGAATCGAAGAACGGCTCGCCCAGCCCGGCGGGGAGATCGGCCACCCGGCACTCCACCAGCCCGCCCACCGAATCCTCGGCCGCCATGGCCTCGCGCACCGCCCGCTCGATGTCCGCGCTGCCGCCCGCCTCCAGCAGCCGCGCCGCGACCTGCACCGGCGACAGCAGCTTCTTGGCCACCACGCCGGCCGCCACCAGCGCCACCGTGAGCCGCCCGGAGAAGTGGCCGCTGCCGCGCATGTCGGCGAACCCGCCGTACTTGTGCAGGGCCACCCAGTCCGCGTGGCCGGGCCGCGGGGTATGCTTGATGGCCTCGTAGGCGCTGGAATCCACCTGGCGGTTCTCGAAGGTGATCAGGATCGGCGCGCCGGTGGTGCGGCCCTGGTGCACGCCGGTCTGGAAGACGGGCAGGTCGTCCTCCCGGCGGGGGGTGGTGCCGGGGGCGCCGCCGCCGCGCCGGCGCTCCATATCTGCCGCGAAATCGGCCGGCTCCAGGGCCAGCCCCGCAGGACAGCCGTCCAGCAGGATGCCCACGCAAGGTCCATGCGATTCGCCGAGGATGGCGAGGCGGAAACTGCGGCCGAAAGAGTTCATGTCACCCTCGTATGGATTCCAGCGCTTGGAAGAATTCAGGGTAGGACTTGGCCACGCAGGCCTCGCCAGCCATCTTCACACCATAGCGGGAACGGAGTCCCGCCACCGCGCAGGCCATGGCCATGCGGTGATCGTTGTGCGGATCCACCGTGCCGCCCGCCAGGGGCGCGCCGGTGACCTCCAGGCCGTCGCCGTGCACCCGCAGCCGCGCGCCCAGCGCGGACAGCTCCGCGACCAGGGCCGCGCCCCGGTCGCTCTCCTTGTGGCCGAGCCGGGCGACCCCGGCAATGCGGCTGGTGCCCCGGGCATGGCAGGCCAGCGCCGCCAGCGGCGGGAACAGATCCGGACAATCGGTGGCGTCGAATTCGAAGGCCCGCAGCTCGTCCGTGGCCACCCGCAGCGCCGGGCCCAGCCACTCGACCCGGGCGCCGCAGGCGGCCAGGGCCTCCAGGATCGCCCGGTCCGCCTGGGCCGACGCGGGGTCCAGCCCATCCACCGTGACTTCCCCGGCCACGGCTCCGGCCACCAGCAGGAACGCCGCCCCGGACCAGTCGCCTTCCACCGCCAGATCCACCGGGCGGTAGGTCTGCCCGCCCCGGATGCGGAACCGGCTGAAATCCGGCTCATGCTCGGCCACGACCCCGAACCCGGCCAGCACGTCCAGGGTCATTTGCACGTAGGGGCCGCTGCGCAGCCCGTGGATCTCCAGCTCGCTGTCGCCCCCGGCCCGGGGCAGCGCCAGCAGCAGGCCGCTGAGGGCCTGGCTGCTGGCGCTGCCGTCCACCAGGGCCCGGCCGCCGGCCAGCGGCCCCTGCACGGTGAGCGGGGCGCGGCCGTCCCGGGCCTCGCACCGTGCCCCCAGCTGGCGCAGCGGATCCAGCACCATGGCCATGGGCCGGGTGGCCAGGGAGCCGTCCCCCACCAGGGTGAAGCCCACCTCGCCGAGCGCGGCCAGCGCCGCCGAAGCCCGCAGGCAGAAGCCCGATTCGCCGCAGTGCAGGATGCGCGAGCGCACGGCGCCGCCGCCGTGGATGCGCAGCAGGTTGCCCTCCAGCGCCACCTGGGCGCCCATGGCGCCGATCACGTCGAGGCAGGCGGCGCCGTCCGCGGAGCCGCCGGGATCGTGGATCCGGCTCTCCCCGTCCGCCAGCGAGGCGGCCAGGATCAACCGCTGCAGGTGGCTCTTGGACGCGGGCGCCCTGAGGCGTCCGCTGACGGCACCGGGCGCGACGTGGATCATCGGCTCATTCCTCCCCGGCCGCGAAGCCGAGATCCTCCCGCTGGCGCGGATCCAGGGTGGCCAGGAAGGCCTGGTAGCGGGCCTCATCCTCCCGCAGCCGGGCCGCCATGAACTTCGTGGCCCTTGCCTCAGCCACGGAAAGGGGTTGCTCGAGGCGTTTCTTGGTTGCCATGGCAGGATCTTACCCAGGCGGCGTCCAGGAATCCAGTTTCCCCGGCGGGTTTCACACACTTGTCACACGCAACGATCCTGCTCCGGCACCGGCAGGAACAGCCGGAAGCAGGAACCCCGCCCCGGTTCGCTGTGCACCTGGATGCTCCCCTGGTGTCCGCGCAGGATGCCCAGGAGCGCCGATAGGCCCAGGCCCCGCCCCATGAACTTGGTCGAAAAGAACGGATCGAAAATCCGGTCGAGGATGTCCGGAGCCAGGCCGCAGCCGGTGTCGGCCACTTCCAGGACCACGTGCCGCCCCGGGTGGAGGGGGATGCCGGGCGCTGCGCTGCCCAGCGCCTCCTGGCCCACCACCTCCTCCCCGGTGCGCACGGTGATGGTGCCGCGGCCGGCGGTGCCGATGGCTTCCCAGGCGTTGGTCAGCAGGTTCATGACGATCTGCTGCAACTGGGCCGGGTCGCCCAGGATCTCCGGCAGTTCCGGCGCCAGCTCGAACCGGATATCGGCGCCCTGGAACACCGAGGCCTCCATCAGCGGCTTCATCTCCAGCAGCAGCCAGTTGAGGTCCACCTCGGCGACGGCAAGCCGGGATTTCCCGGCATAGGCCAGCATCTGCCGCACCAGATCGGCCGCGCGCAGCGAGGCCTTCTCGATCCGCTCGAGGTAGGGCTGGAGCGGGCTCGACTCCGGCAGGCCGATGGCGGCCAGGTTGCAGTTGCCCAGGATGCTGGTGAGCAGGTTGTTGAAGTCGTGGGCCACCCCGCCCGCCAGCACCCCCAGGCTTTCCAGCCGCTGGGATTGGCGCAGCGCCTCCTCGGCCAGCTTGCGCTGGGTGATGTCGGCCCGGATCGCCACGAACTGCCTGGGCTGGCCCCGGGCGTCCAGCGTGGGGACGATGGTCGTGTCCACCCAGTAGCAGGTGCCGTCCTTGGCCCGGTTCTGGATCTCCCCCTTCCAGATGCCGCCGGCCAGGATGGTGCGCCACAGCTCGGCGAAGAAGGCCCGGGGATGGTGGCCGCTGTTGATGATGCGGTGGTCCTGCCCCAGCAGTTCCTCCCGGGAGTAGCGGGAGATGGTGCAGAACATGTCGTTGGCGTACGTGATCCGGCCCTGGAGGTCGGTCACCGCGACGATGGCGTGGGCATCCAGGGCGTACTTGAATTCCTTCAGTTCGGCCAGGGCCGCCGCCGTCCGGGCCTCGGCCAATCCATCCTTCGCGTTTGGAGCACCTTCGACTCGTCCGTGCATGATCAATGCTAGCAAATCCTGAGTCCCGTTCTCAGCAAAAGATCGGCCGCTCCGCCGGTTCAAGTGATCTTGGTCACCTTTGACCCGCGGCGGGGGCAGTTTCAGCTTGAGAAAGAGACATCGTCTCAACTAGGATGAAATCTGAGCAAAAATGACGTCAAGCTCTTCAATTTCCGCCCGCGCGAAGGTCCGTCCATGATCCCAGTCCATCCGCCCCAACCCATCCAGGACGAGGGGCATGCGCACCCGGCCGCCCAGGCTCCCGGAGAGCGGATGCCCACCGTGGCCATCGCCGGCAATCCCAACTGCGGCAAGACCTCCATCTTCAATGCCCTGACCGGCTCCCGGCACCACGTGGCCAACTGGCCGGGCGTCACGGTGGAGAAGCGCTTCGGCCATTTCGAGCAGGCCGGGGTGGAGATCCAGGTGGTGGATCTGCCGGGGACCTACTCCCTGTCGGCCCAGAGCGAGGACGAGCGGATCGCCGCTTCCTTCCTGGCCGAGCCTCTGGTGGACGTGATCGTCAACGTGCTGGACGCCTCCAACCTGGAGCGCAACCTCTACCTCACCACCCAGGTGCTCGAACTGAAAAAGCCGATGGTGTTCGTCCTGAACATGATGGACGACGCCGAACGGCAGGGGGTGACCCTGGACATCCCCGGGCTGCAGACCCTGCTGGGCGGCCCGGTGATCCCCACCGTGGGCAATCGCGGCGAAGGCGTTGCGGAACTCAAGGCGGCCATCCTCAGCGTGGCCCAGGGCGGAGACCTGCGGGTCTGGCCGGTGCGCGCCTCGTTCGGCGCCGATATCGAAGGCGAACTGGCCAAGCTGGAGGCGGAGATCGACCGGGACGAACAGCTGGCGCACCAGAACCTGCCGCGCTGGGTCGCCCTGGGCCTGCTGGAGCGCGCCCCGGATGCCATGGCCCTGGCCCAGGCCAGTCACGCCCGCAAGGCCATCGAGGCCCAGCGCCTTCGCAGCGCCCAGTTCCTGGAGGAGCATCTGGGCGCCGACCCGGCCACCCTGATCGCCGAACGCCGCTACGGGTTCACCCACGGCCTGGTCGCGGAGGTGCTCAAGCATTCCCACGAGGCGAAACACGGCTGGACCACCCGGCTGGACGAGATCCTCACCAACCGCTGGCTGGGCCTGCCCATCTTCCTCGCCATCATGGCGGCGATGTACAGCCTCACCTTCCTGCTCGGCCAGTACCCCCAGGACTGGATCACCGCCGGCTTCGCCTGGGTCCACGACCTGGCCGCGGCCCATCTGCCCACCGGCGAACTCACCAGCCTGCTGGTGGACGGCATCATCCCCGGCGTGGGCGCCGTGGTGGTGTTCGTGCCGGTGATCATGATCCTCATGGGCTGCATCTCCTTCCTGGAGGACACCGGCTACATGTCCCGGGCGGCGTTCATGATGGACCGGCTGATGCACCTCATGGGCCTGCACGGCAAAAGCTTCATCCCGCTCATCATGGGCACCGGCTGCAATGTGCCCGCGGTGCAGGCCACCCGCACCATCGAGTCGAAGACTGACCGGTTCATCACCATCCTGGTGACGCCGCTGGTGTCCTGCTCGGCCCGGCTCCAGGTCTACATCCTGATCGCCGGAACCTTCTTCAGGCCGGTGCAGGCGGCCCTGGCCATCATCGCCCTGCACATCCTCGGCTTCACCCTGGCCATGGTGGTGGGCAAGGTGCTGCGCCTGACCCTGTTCCGGGGCGAGACCACGCCCTTCGTCATGGAGCTGCCGCCCTACCGGATGCCGGTCCTGAAGGCCACGGCCATCCACATGTGGGAAAAGGGCCGGCTGTTCCTCACCCGGGCCGGCACGGTCATCCTGGCCGGCGCCACCCTGGTCTGGTTCCTTTCCCACTATCCCGGCATCACCAACAAGACCTGGGTCGCCGAGCGCCAGGCCCAGGAAATGGCCATCCACGCCCAGCAGCTGGCCCCGGCAGCCGAGAAGGACAAGCTCGAAGAGCTCGACCTGGTCTCAGAAGGCCGGATCATGAACTCGAGCCTGGCCGCGCGTTTCGGCCACGTGCTGCAGCCGGCCCTGGCCCCCATCCTCGACCCCGGGCACAAGCGGCCGGAAGCCTGGAAGGACGTCGTGGCCCTCACCGCGGGCTTCGTCGCCAAGGAGATCGTCGTGGGCACCATGGGCGTGCTCAACCAGGCCAAGGCCGAAAAGGATCCCGACAGCCCCGGCATGAGCCCGCTGCAGGACTCCCTCCGGCAGCACTCCGGCTTCACCCCGCTGACCGCCTTCGCCTTCATGGTCTTCATCCTGCTCTACACCCCCTGCCTGGGCCTGGTGGGGATGATCCTGAAAGAGACCGGCAGCCTGGCCTGGACCAGTTTCTCGGTGGCCTACGGCCTCGCCCTGGCCTGGTTCATGGCCTGGGGCACGGTCATGATCGGCCGCATGTGCGGCTTCGTATGAGGAGTTCCCGATGAACGTGCAAGGCTGGATGGTGCTGGGGGCCGCGGTCGTGGCGGTGCTGTTCTTCGGCCGGAAGGCGTTCCGCAACCTGGGCCGCAAGGGCGAAGGCGCCGGGTGCGGCTGCAGCGGGGGCAGTGGCGCCTGCGGCAAGGGCAAGCGCCGCGCCTGATTCAATTTTACCAGTTGCATCTTGGTTTTTTCAGGCAGAATGGGGCAGTCACCGCCCAGGAGGGCCCATGATCAGCCAAACCATGCAGGACGCCTTGAACAGCCAGATCAACCTGGAGCAGTTTTCAGCCCAACTGTACCTGGCCATGGGCGCCCACTGCGAGACCCTCGGCTTCAGGGGCTTCGCCCACTGGCTGCGGATCCAGGCCGGGGAGGAGACCGCCCACGCGGTCAAGCTCATCGACTTCCTCCTGGACCGCAAGGGCAAGCTGGAACTGAAGGCCATCGCCGCGCCGCCCCAGGAGTTCGGCGGCGTCATCCAGGTGTTCGAGCAGACGCTGGAGCACGAAGTCGGCATCACCCACAAGATCAACGCCCTGTTCGAGCAGTCCCGCTCGGAAAAGGACTACGCCAGCGAAATCAAGCTGCAATGGTACGTGTCCGAGCAGGTGGAGGAGGAGTCCAACGTCGGCCAGGTGGTGGACCACCTGCGCGCGGTGGGCGACCAGGGCGGCGGCATCTGGTACCTGGATTCCCGGATGGCCAAGCGGGTGGCCAAGTAGGTCCGCTAGCCGAAGGTCCGCCGCGGGACCATGGCGTTGGCCATGAGCAGGCCCAGCATCAGCGCGACCGTCACCGCCAGGGACTGGAAGCCGGCCTGCAACCCCTCCAGGGTCTGCCGCTGCATCATCATGGTGAGGCTGTGGAGGCCCAGGCTGCCGGGCAGGATCAGCATCAGCGAAGGCAGCAGCAGCACCGCGCCGGGCCGCCGGGTGGTCCGCGCGTAATGGTTGCACCCCGCTCCCAGCGCCAGCGCGGCGATCCCGGCGCCGGCCACCGGCCCGAGGAAATGCGCGGCCAGGTGCGCGGCGGTCCAGGCCAGGGCGCTGGCGCCCAGGGTCCAGCCGTAGTCCACCAGGCGCCCCTGGAAGATGACCAGGTAGCCCAGGGCCACCACGGCGATGGCCGGAACCACGGTCCAGCCCGGCAACGCCAGGGGCTCCGCCGGGTTCACCGGCAGCCACGAGGCGCCGAGCTGCTGGCCCAGGCCCACCCCGAAGGCCAGCAGCACGAACACCAGGCCCGTGCCGGCCATGCGCGCCGTGCCGGAAACCAGGTTGCCGGTACCCAGTTCCTGCATGGAGACCAGCAGCCCGAGCCCCGGCAGCAGGCTGATGACCCCGCTGAGCGCCAGGATGGGATAGGAAGCGGAGGGCAGCCACCAGCCGATCAGGCCGCCTGCCAAGGAACTCAGCAGACCACCCAGGAGCGGCGCCAGCCGAGCCAGATGGGGCCTTGCCAGCGCCAGATGCACGGCGAGCCCCACCAGCAGGCCCACCGCGGCCCCCAGCAGCACCTCGCGCCAGCCGCCGCCGAAGATGTTGGCCATGCCCATGGCCGCCATCCCGTGGCCGCTCACTTTGACCCAGAAGCCGAACCGGGCCGGGCGGGCGGAAAGGGCGGCCAGGCGCTCCCGGGCCGTTTCCACGTCCAGCCGGTCCGCCAGCACCAGATCCACCATCGACTCGGCCTCGGCCAGCTTTTCCAGGCTGGACCTGCCGGCATCCACCCGCATGAGGTAGGTCTTGCTGTGGTGCCCCTCCTTGCGCAACGAGGCGAGGAACCCGGTGGGGGTGGCGAACACCGCGCCCTCCAGCCCCAGGTGCTGGGCGACCCGGCCCAGGGCGTTCTCCAGGGTCGAGGCGCTGACGCCGAACGCCTGCATGGTGCGCCCCAGCTCCAGCACGAAGGCGACTTCGGGGATGGAGCTGGTCAGCGGTGACGTTTCGAGGCCGGAAAAGGGCATATCCATGGATATATCATATCCAGGACAGCCGCTCTTCCCCGGCCCGGACCGGGCGCGCATCCCTGACAGAGAAGCTCAGGACCGCTTGGGAAGCTGATCCAGAAGCCGCTCAACGGCAATAAGGAGGGCCGGGTTCGCTTCGCGCATCTCCCCAGGAATATTTTTTGCAGCTTCCCCGATGATTTCCCGATTCCGAATGATCGCGTCGTAGGCCATTCCGCTGACCTCAAAGTCCTCCTGGGTCAAGCCATGGGCATAGGACAGCGCCTTGTTCACGCAATCCCGGATGTCCTGAAGGTAAAGTTCAGGGTCACGAGACATGAATAAGTTCCCGTTCGACCTGCGGCCGCAGCACAGGCCTCAGGGCTTTGGGCGTGACCAAGTCGACTCGGGTACCCAGGAGCGCTTCCAATTCGAACTGAAGCCCCATGAAGGCGCGTTGACCAAGTCGCGCTCCCAGCGCTTCGAACCGCTTGGGTTATACTGGCCCATACCGCCCGCGGGCCCTGGCACCCGCTCCACCCCAGGAAACGCCCCATGACCGCCCTCGGCCGCTTCAACGATATGAAAATCATCACGATGTCATCGCGCGGCGCGCTGCTCGACGGCGGCGCGGCCGGCGAAATCCTGCTGCCCGCCGGGGAAGTGCCCCCCGGCAGCGGGCCCGGCTCGGTCCTGAAGGTGTTCCTCTACCTGGATTTCCAGGAAGCGGTAGCCGCCACCACCACCGCGCCGGCCGCCCAGGTGCGCGAAGCGGCCTACCTGAAGATCGTCTCGGTGGGCGATGCCGGCGCCTTCCTGGACTGGGGCCTGCCCAAGGACCTGCTGCTGCCCTGGAGCGAGGTGAAGCGCGAGCAGAAGCGCCTGGTGGTGGCCGGGCGCCGCATCCTGGTGTGCGTGTTCCAGGCCGAGGACGGCCGGATCGCCGCCTCGGCCCGGCTGGATGATTTCCTGCTGGACGAGGCCGACGAATTCAAGGAGGGCGACCAGGTTTCCCTTCTGGTCGCCGACCGCACCGACCTGGGGCTGCGGGTGATCGTCAACCACCAGTACTGGGGCGTGGTGCACAACAACGAGGTGTTCGGCGACGTGCCGCGCGGGCGGCGCCAGGACGGCTGGGTCAAGGCGCTCCGGCCCGACCGCAAGCTCAACATCGCGCTCAGCGCCCCGGGCTACGCCAAGGTGGACGCGGCGGCCCAGGGCGTCATGCAGGTGCTGCGCACCCACGGCGGGTTCATGGCGGTCAGCGACAAGACCGCGCCGGAACGGATCCACGCGCTGTTCGGGGTCAGCAAGAAGGTGTTCAAGCAGACCATCGGTGCCCTGTACAAGGAACGGAAGATCCTCATCGACGAAACCGGCATCCATGCCGTGAAATGAACGGGGCGGAGGGATCGCTCCCCCCGCCCCGCCTTCACGTCCCCGCTATTTCAGCGGCACCGGCACGAACAGACTGGCCGCCTTGCGCTTCACCAGGAGCAGGATGCTGCCCTTCTTGCGGCTCTCCGCCACGGCGCTCTGCAGCTCGCCCACCTTGGTGACCCGCTTGCGGTTCACTTCCAGGATCAGGTCGCCTTCCTGCAGCCCGGCCTCGGCGGCGGGGCTGCCCTGGTCCACGTCGGCGATGACCAGGCCGGACTTCTCGCTGAGCCCATAGCGCTGCGCCAGTTCCGGCGTCAGCGGCTGCAGGCTGAGACCCAGCTTGACCGCCTGCTCAGGCGTGGCTTCGGCGCTGTCGGTCTCCGCGGCCTCCGCCGGCGCCTCGCCGATGGTGGCCGTGAGCGTCAGGTCCTTGCCGTCGCGCTTCACCACCAGCTTGGCCTTGGCGCCCGGGGCGACGTCGCCCACCCGGTTGCGCAGTTCGCGCACGCCCTCGATGTCCTTGCCGTTGAAGCTGGTGATGACGTCGCCGACCTTGACCCCGGCCTTTTCCGCGGCGGAGCCGGGGGCGACCGAGGTGACCAGGGCGCCGTTGCTGTCGGCCAGGTCGAACTGCTTGGCCAGGTCCTCGCTCAGGTCCTGGATGCCCACGCCCAGCAGGCCCCGGGTGATCTTGCCGCCCTTGGTCAGGGTGGGCAGCATGTTGTTGATCAGGTTCGACGGGATGGCGAAGCCGATCCCGGCGGAACTGCCGCTGTTGGTGGCGATGGCGCTGTTCATGCCGATCACCTCGCCGTTCATGTTGACCAGCGGGCCGCCGGAATTGCCGGGGTTGATCGGCGCGTCGGTCTGCAGGAAGTCCTCGTAGTCGGTCAGACCCACATCCGAGCGCCCCATGGCGCTGATGATCCCGGTGGTGACCGTCTGGGTCAGGCCGAACGGCGCGCCGATGGCCATCACCAGCTCACCCACGCGCAGCTTGTCGGAATTGCCCAGCTGCACCGTCGGCAGGTCCGCAGGGACCTTGTCCTTGATCCGGATCACCGCCACGTCGGTCCTGGGATCGGAGCTGACCACCACCGCCTTGAACTCGCGCTTGTCGGGCAGCCGCACCTTGATCTCGTCCACATCCTTCACCACATGGTAGTTGGTCAGGATGTGCCCGGCCTTGTCCAGGATCATGCCCGAACCCATGCCGCGCTGGGGCACCCGCTGCTCCTTCGGCGCCTGCCGGCGCTGGGGAGCCTGCTGGCCGAAGAACTGGCGGAAGAAGTCGTCACCGAAGGGGAACCCGTTTTCCGGCGACTGCATGCGCACCATCTTTTCCGAATAGACGCTCACCACCGCCGGCCTGACATGGGCCGCGACCGCGGCGTAGGCGTCGCTCAAGGCCTTGGCCGGAGCGGTGACGGCCGCGGTGAGCGGTGGCGGCGGATCCGGCCTGGGGGACGAGCAGAAACCGGTGACGGCCAGCATGCCGCCCCCTACCAGCATGGGCACGGCCAGCAGGCTGGCGGTATAGACGATAAAGCGTTTCATAGGCGATCTCCTTGTGGGCCGGATGGTGAAGGACACCTGCCTCCTTCCCCCAGCATCCTAATCAAAAACCGGGCCATCTCGCAAAGGGCCGGAAAACGCCCCCCATTCTGCAACAGCCCGGGCGGAATCGGGCATTTTTCCCTGGCCACCCGACATTTTTCCCGGCCGGGCCTGGGCGCGCGCCCCCGGCCGCCCCGGAACCTGGAAGAATCGGTTTGGCCTCTCCTTTGCTAGCAGAAGCCCAGGAGCATCAGGTGATCAAGCATGCCTTCGCCGCCGACCCGCCCGTGACCCGACCCGGCCAGGGCGTGGTCCGGCTCTGGCTGCTGGGGGTCACCATGCTCCTGGCCCTGGGCCTCGTTCTGGGGGTGAACCTGTTCCTGGAGACCCGGGAGGCCCGGACCGCCTTTGAGGATTTCAAGGAGTCCCAGGTGAAGGTGGCCACGGCGGCGGCCTGCGTCCTGCTGTCCAACCTGGAGGCTTCGCCCACGCCCCTGCCCTGGGTCCTGCGCGACCTGCATCCGCTGGAACAGCCGGGCATCACCCGGTTGTTCGTGCGCCCGCCGAACCTGCCCTGGCTGAGCCTGGATGGCCTGGAGGTCGATGCCGCCCCGCTGCATCAGGCCTACGCCGCCAACGGCCGCTGGTTTTCGGTCAGCCCGGCCGACGCCGCCACCCTGGGCCTGCCGGACCGTACCGCCGCCCTGGCCCTGAGCGGCGCCATGGACCGCGCCGGGCGGACCTGGGTGGTCGCGGTGGCCGGCACCGCCTTCCGGGAACCGGACCGCTCCATGCACGCCCGCTGGCGGCTGCTGGCCAGCTTCCTGTCCATGGGCGCTTTCCTGTTCACCCTGGCCTGGTGGGCCTTGCGCTTCCAGAAACAGGAGATGGAACTGGCCCGGGAGATCGAGCTGCGGGAGCTGGCCCGGCAGAAGGACCAGGCCCTGAGCCAGGCCGACCGGGCCGCCACCATGCTGACCCTGGCCTCGGGCGTGGCCCATGAGATCGGCACCCCCCTGGGGGTGATCTCCGGCCGGGCCGCGCAGCTGGTGGCCCGGGTGCATGACGACGAGCGCAACCTGCGCCTGACCCAGACCATCCAGGAAGAAGTGGAGCAGATCAACCGCACCATCCGCCGGTTCCTGGAACTGGCCCGGGGCGGCACCCCCCGGGCCGAGGAATTCGGCACGGCCGACCTGGTGCGCGCCGCCGCCACCATGGTCGAGCACCGCTTCCAGAAGGCCGGCGTCGACCTGGTGGTGGACTCCGCGCCGGAGCTGCCCGCCATGCGCGGCGACTTCCAGCTGCTGCAGCACCTGCTGGTCAACCTCCTGCTCAACGCCTGCGACGCCTCCCGGCAGGGCGACCGGGTGGAGGTGCGGGCCCGGGCGGCGGAGGGACGGATGCTGCTGGAGGTGACCGACCAGGGCAAGGGCATCCCCGAGGCCCTGGCCGAACGGGTGCTGGAGCCGTTCTTCACCACCAAGCCGCAGGGCCAGGGCAGCGGCCTGGGCCTGGCCATCGCCCGCGAGATCGTGCGCATGCACCGGGGCGACATCAGCATCGAACGGCTGCAGCCCCGGGGCACGCGCATCCGGATCGCCTTGCCGACATAGGAGGAATGATGGGATCCCGGGTACTCGTGGTGGATGACCACCTGGAAATGGCGGAAATGCTGGTGGAGTCGCTGGCCGACGCCGGTTTCGAGGCCGAGGCCCTGGCCTCCGGCAGCTCGGCCCTGGAGCGACTGGAGGCCGGCGGCATCGATGCCCTGGTCACCGATCTGCGCATGAACCAGGTGAGCGGCCTGGACCTGCTGGCGGCCAGCAAGCGCGCCTCGCCCCAGCGCCCGGTGATCGTCATGACCGCCTACGGCGCCATCGACACCGCGGTGGAATCAATCCGCCAAGGGGCCTACCACTACCTCACCAAGCCGTTCCAGCCCGACGAGCTGATCATCTTCCTCAAGCGCGCCCTGGAAGAGCGCAACCTGCAGCAGGAGGCCAAGCTGTTGCGCCGTGCCCTGCGCGGCCAGCTGGGCGGCGGCATGATCGGCACCAGCCCCGGCATGCGCGAAGTCATGGAGCTGACTGAACGGGTGGCCGCGGTGGACGTGCCGGTGCTGCTGCGCGGCGAGACCGGCACCGGCAAGAGCATGGTGGCCGGCGCCATCCATTCGCTCAGCCCGCGCCACGCCGCGCCCTTCGTGGCCGTCAACTGCGCCGCCCTGCCCGAGGCCCTGCTGGAGAGCGAACTGTTCGGCCACATGAAGGGCGCCTTCACCGGCGCCACCTCCGACCGCCCCGGCCTGTTCGTGGAAGCCGAGCGCGGCACCATCCTGCTGGACGAGATCGGCGAGCTGCCGCTGGCCATCCAGGCCAAGCTGCTGCACGTGCTGGAGCGCGGCTCCGTGCGCCCGGTGGGCTCCTCCCGGGAGCGCCAGGTGGACGTGCGGATCATCGCCGCCACCCACCGGGACCTGCTGGAGATGGCCCGGGCCCAGAAGTTCCGGGAAGACCTGCTCTACCGCCTGGACGTGGTGGCCATCGAGATCCCCGCCCTGCGCCACCGGCGCGAGGACATCCTGCCCCTGGTGGAGCACTTCCTGGAGGCCTTCCGGACCAAGTATCCCAACAGCCCGGTCACCGGCTTCACCCCCGCCGCCCTGCACCGGCTGATGGACTACCCCTGGCCCGGCAACGTGCGCGAACTGGCCCACCTGATCCAGCGCATGGTGGTGCTGGGCCGCACCGCCGTGGCCGACCTGGAGGACCTGCCGCCCAGCCTCATCCAGGACCCCCAGGCGCCCCAGGGCGGCTTCAGCGAGCTCATGCCGGCCCGGGAGCTGCAGCACCGCTATGCCGCCTGGGCCCTGGAGCAATGCGGCGGGCACAAGAGCCGCACCGCCGAGCGACTGGGGATCGACATCAAGACCCTGAACCGCTGGCTGCAGGATGGCCCGGGGGAGGCGTAGGTTGCTTCACTGGAGTCCGGCCAGACCGCAAAGCAGGACTTCAAGTTCCCCGAAGCGCCTGCCATGCGCCGGAATGCTTGACGGCGTAACCAGGTAGTTGCGCCCATCGGGGTAGTGGGTCCGGAATGGTTTCAGCGCCGTGGGATCGAAGGCCGCGGGGTCCCATTTGCATTCGATCGCATCGACCCTCGCGCGGTCGTGGGGCACGATGAAGTCCACTTCATGCCCAGACTTGTCCCGCCAATAGTGGATGGGCTGGCCAGGAAAGTGGGCAAGCAGATGTTCCAGCACCAGATGCTCCCACAGGACACCAAGATCCTCGGGCCGCAATGGGTCCCACCCCCTCACGAAACTCACGAAGCCGGTATCGAAGGCATACGCCTTGGGCTGCTTCACGACCTCGCCCTGGTGGTTGCCGTGGAAGGGGCGCACCAGGGTCAGAGCATGGGTGATCTCAAGGGCCGTCAAATGGCTTTCGACCGTCGGCCGGGAAATGCCCAGGGCGGCCGCAGCAGGAGCGATGCCCAACTGGCCCCCGCTCTGGCGCAGGACAAATTCGAACAGGGCATTGAACCTGTTCATGTCCCGGAACCCGAAGAGCTGTTGAATGTCCCGGGCGAAGTAGGATTCCATCCATTCCCGGTAGAACCCGGGTTGCTTGGTGCCTTTCAGAAGGGCTGAAGGTCGGCCCCGATCTTCAGGACCCTGGAAGGGTATCGAAGCCGATGAATCTCGTCGAACACCACGATGGGCTTGGTGCAGGACCGGAAGAAAAATTCCGGATCCGCGACCATGCCCTCGATGCCGGGCAGGTCGCAGTTGAGAAATAGCACCTTGTCAGAGTCAAGGCTCTCTGCGAGCGCGGTCTTCCCTGACCGACGTACGCCGGAAAGCCAAACGATGGGAGCCTCGCCCCACGCTTGCTCAATTCGTTGAAGCCAGAACGGTCTTTCGATCATGGAGCCGTACTTTACATTTTGTCGGATATTTTGTAAAGCATGGTTACATTTTTTATTACTCTATTAATATATTAATTTAGATTTGCACCGGGGCGGCGATGGGATGGTCCTGGTGGAACGCCTTGAGCCGGGCTTCCAGCACCGGGAACTGGCTCCGGGGGATCAGCGACGTGCAGGCGCGCAGGCCTTCGGTGCGTTCGCTGCCGGTGATGTCCAGGGTGATGGCGCTGATGCCGTAGTTCAGCAGTTCGCCCAGCAGCTCCCCGCCCTGCAGGCCCGGATAGGCGAAGGTGAAGTAGAAGCCGTCGGCCACCGGCTGGTCCAGGTCCCGGTCGTAGACGATCCGGAAGCCGTTCTCCACGAACAGCCGCTTCATGATCCTGGCCTTCTCGCCGTATTCCCGGATGATCGCCACGAAATCCACCGCGCCGTCGTTCACCGCCTTGAGCATCGCCGCCAGGGCGCACTGGGCCGAGTGCGACGTGCCGGAGGACAGCGCGTAGATGGTGCCGAACAGCAGGGCGTGGCCGAACTGGTCGGAGCTGTAGTAGCGCAGCAGGTCCTTGCTGCGCATGGCCCACACCTTGCTTGACACCACCATCACCCCGATCCGCTCGCCGGCGTAGCTGAAAGCCTTGGAGCTGGAGATCAGCAGGATGTAGTTGTCGGTGTACTTCGCCACCGTGGGCTGGTAGGGCGCCTGGCCCGGCTTGCCGTAGTCGGTGCGGAAATCCATGCCGAAGTAGGCCAGATCCTCGATCACCACCACGCCGTACTGGGTGGCCAGCTCGCCGATGGTCCGCAGCTCCTCCTCGGTGAGGCAGATCCAGGACGGATTGTTCGGGCTCGAGTACAAGATCGACGAGACCTTGCCGTCCTTCAGGCAGGACTCCAGCTTGGCCCGCAGTTTCGGGCCGCGGTGCTCATACATGTCGAACGACCGGCAGCCGTGGCCCAGCAGCTTGCACTGCTGCTTCTGCACCGGGAAGCCCGGGTCCAGGAACAGCGTGCCTTCCCGCTCGGCCCACATGCGGTTGACGGTGAGGAAGCAGGCCATGCCGCCCATCATGGAGCCCACCGTGGGCACGCAATGCTCCGGATCCACCTCCAGGTCCAGGAACAGCTTGGCAAACCGGGCGACCTCCTGCTTCAGCGCCGGGATGCCCTGGATATCCGGATAGATGGCCGCGACCCCGTCCTTCAGCGCCTGGATCTGCGCGTCCACCCCCACCTGGAGCGGCGGCAGCCCGGGGATGCCCATCTCCATCCGGACGAACTCCTGCCCGCTGTCCGCCTCGATCAGGTCCACCAGCTTCTTCAGTTCACGAATGGAGGCTCGGCCCAGGTCCTGCAGCCCGCTGGCCGCGAACCGCCGGCGCACCACGTCCGCGTTGATGGGCGTCTGCCTGTTTGCCATGGATGCTCCCCGTAGATTTGCATGGATCTGGATACTTCATGAGGATTGCATCACGGCATGGGGCGTCAAGGGGGACCCCAGTGGGATCGGTCACAACCGGCGGTTTCAGGCCGGCCGGCGGCCTTGCTGATACCATGGGGCCCAAACGGGGAGCAGGCGAATGGGGTGGGCGAGACAGGTTGAACGGAAGTTCCGTCATTGTCTGCAGGATATGGGCCTCAAGCCGGCGGTGAGCGCCAGGGCATCCTTGAAGGCCCTGCATGCCCAAGCCGAAACCCAACTGATGCTCCAAGGCAATCTGCTGGCCCGGACGGTGGCTGCCCTGCCGGTCGCCACCCCCATTCAAGCCGCTGAATTCAAATGTTTTTCACAATTCGGCGAAGATGGCATCATCCAGTTCCTGATCCAGAAGCTGCGGATCAAGGAAACAATTTTCGTCGAGTTCGGCGTCGAGGACTACCGGGAAGCCAACACCCGGTTCCTGATGGCGAACAACTACTGGTCCGGGCTGGTCATGGACGGTTCCGCCCGCAACATCCAGCGCATCAAGGACAGCGACTATTACGACAAATTCAACCTGAAGGCCCTGTGCGCCTGGATCACCCGGGACAACATCAATGACCTCATTCGCTCCGCTGGGATTTCCGGCCCCATCGGCCTGCTGAGCATCGACCTGGACGGCAACGACTACTGGGTGTGGGAAGCGATCACCGCGGTGGACCCGGTGCTGGTCGTCTGCGAATACAACAACCTGTTCGGGCCCGACCGGGCGGTATCCATCCCCTATTCCGCCAGCCACACCTGGGACGGCTGCCAATATGCCGGGGCCTCCCTCAAGGCCATCTGCCTGCTGGCCGAAAAGAAGGGCTATGGCTTCGTCGGATCCGCCCTGGCCGGGAACAACGCCTTCTTCGTCCGGCGGGACCGGCTGGGCGGCCTGGCCCTGGCCGATCCCCAGGCGGACTTCAGGCGGGCCTGCTTCCGGGGCGGCCGGAACCCCATGGACCGCGCCCGGTTCCTGGAACGCGAACAGGGCCTCGAAGCCATGGCCGACCGGGAACTGGTGGACGTGGCCACCGGCGAGCGGGGCAGCGTGCGCGACCTGCTGGCCGCGGAGTTCCGCCGGGCATGGGCGCCCGGCCAGTAATCAGACCTTGCTGACCCGTTCGGAGATGGCCTCCAGCAGATCCCAGAT
>Ga0181520_10001972_pt1 | contig 40062 bp, 35 predicted proteins | sample PEATcosm2014_Bin_29_FD_132451 | JGI IMG/M metagenome (GOLD analysis project Ga0181520, IMG submission 132451) | Peatland microbial communities from MTU Mesocosm Facility, Houghton, MI, USA - PEATcosm2014_Bin02_30_metaG | ecosystem: Environmental > Terrestrial > Soil > Wetlands > Peat | place... | reverse complement strand
GGCGGAAAGGGTGGGAACGGTAGCCAGCACCCGGCGCAGGGTCACGGCAACGTCGTCAATGTAGTTCATCAGGCGAATGGCTTCTCCGGAGAGCGGCATGGGTTTCCTCGATTGTGAAGTCCAGTTCCTATTGTAGGCGGTGCGCGAAGGCAGGGGAAGGCAAGGTCCTGAGCTTTGATGACTTCCTCGCTTACAATGGCGGCATGAAGGATTCTGCGGAGTTTGTGGCGCATGGTTTTGTGCGGGCGATCAACCGGCAGGATGCGGATGCTTTGGCCGGGATGATGACCGAAGAGCACCGGTTCATCGACGCACTGGGGAATGCCGTCGCCGGGCGGGAGGCGATGCGGAAGGCGTGGGTGGGGTATTTCCGCATGGTTCCCGACTACTCGATTGCGGTCGAGGAGACGCTTTTGGATGGTCCGGTCGTAGTGCTGCTGGGCGTGGCGCAGGGAACCTACACTTCTGACGGACAGCTCCGGCCAGAGAACCGCTGGGAGACTCCTGTGGCGCTACGAGCGCTGGTCGAAGAAGGCAAGGTTGCCGAGTGGCGCGTCTATGCGGATAACGAGCCGATGCGGCGGCTAATGCGGTGAGGTGAAACGTGAGCCCTTCGACTCCGCTACGCTCTGCTCAGGATGACAAAACTTTGGAAAGACTCGCGATCTCCCCCTGGCAAAAATGCCTGCCAAGGTTGGGGCACGGGACAGTTGCGGAAGAGAAACCACCGCACGCAGCGAGGCGGCCCATCCTCCCACAAGGAATGGACCGCCCGTTTGCATTCCGGAGTGTTGCTTGGCTGCCGGAAACTCTATGGCCGAGTGGAAACGGCCCTGAACACTATCGGCCTGGCTTGAAGCTCACCAACTCCTCGATGCTTGTGCCGCGCGGGGAGTGCGATTCGCGCTTGATCAACCCGACCTCCGGGGCATAGTAAAAGTCGTGGATGTGACCATCCTCGTCGATGACGCGGATGTGGATGACATCCCGGTAGCGCCCGGCAGGGACATTCACTTCGGTCACACCAAGGTTCACGGATTCGCCCTTGCCGCCGGGACCTTTCCAACTGTCTCCCTGGACCGATCCCAACTTGTAGATGCGCCAGTAGGGAGTTATCCGTTCGAGATCGTAGTCTGCCCAGACCACATAGCCATCCTTTAGGAACCATATCTCGTCGGTGGAGGCGGTGGCTCCTGGATCGGGCGGGTTGTAAAGGTCGTATTGGAAGTAGGTGCCGTCGTGGTTCTGCTCGACGACTTTATAGACCGCTTTGCGCTTGCTGCCGTTGAAGGTGGCGTTGAAAACCCACTCCGTTCCAGGTTTGAAATCGTAGAAACGCTTTTCCATGGTAGAAGCTTCCTCGCTCTTGAATGAGAGACTCAGGGGGAGCAGAAGGACTGCAAGGCACATCGCAAGTCTTCGCGCAAAAGAGTTCACTCGACATTTCCTTTCCCCACGGCCCGAATAGGGCAGCCGGCCTAGACTTGGCCGGCGCCGTGGCCCGGTTCCTGCACCGGCCGGAATTGTAAATCAGAGCGTGCGCTTAAACAACGGCGTGGCAACCAGCAGCGTGCCAAAGCCGAAAACGAAGAGAAAAAACAAGTCGAATTGAATTGCCTGGAAACCGACGTCCTTAAGGATGATGGCCTTGAAGCCGTGCACGCAATAGGTGAACGGGTCGATGACCGAGAGAGAGCGGAGCCACCAGGGAAACGAAGAGATGGGATACATGGCGCCCGATGGATAGAAGAGGAGCAGGTTGAGCACGCCGAACATGGCGCGCGGGGTGAGCGGGTCCTCCACGCGGACCATGAGCAGGAACATCATTCCATTGAAGGCGATGGAGGTACCGAGAATCAGCGCCAGAAGTTCCAGAAGTATCCATGGATGGAAGATAATTCCCAGCCCGGCCATCAGCGATCCGATGACGGTGAGACAAATGCCCGACAAGGTCGCTTTGATCGCGCTGGCCATATTGAGCCCGAAGACCAGCTCAAGTTTGGTGATGGGAGTTACAAGATAGCCCTCGTGGACCCCGCGGGCCTTGTCGTCGATGTAGAGCATACCGCCGCCGATCATGACCGAGATATACATGGCCAGGGCGATGCAAGCGGGCAGCAGGAATTTCATGTAGTTGACGTAGGGATACAGCTCCACGATGTCCAGCGCGATGGAGTTGGCCAAGCGCGGCTGAATGACGGGAGTGGTGAGCGCGGTGACCAGCGATTGCATCTCGGACTCGAGCGAGCCGGAGGTGAACTGGTCAGAATTATCGACGACGAAACCGATTCGCGGAGCGTCTTGGGCGTATACCCGGCGCGAGTATTGCTTGGGAATGATGACCGCGCCATCCACTTTGCCGGTGCGGACGTCTTCGCGAGCCAGGTTCTCATCCGTATAGTTCACGGTGGTGAAGGTCTTGATGTTGACGGCGATGGCATCGAAGCCCTCGCGAATCTTGACTGCCTGCGGACCATGATCGTAGTCGACCACGGCAACGCGCGCGCCGACGATCTTGCCGCCGAAGGCGTTGCCCATGATGAGCAACTGCAGGATAGGCATCATCAGGGACATGATCATGAGCATGGGCGAGCGGAAGAACTTGCGCATCTCGCGCTCGACGATGGCGAACATTCGGTTCATGGCTGTGCTCCGGGGCGGGGCGGCATGGTGAAGGCCGCGGGCTTAACCTGCTCATCGCGGAGCTGGCGCCCAGTGTAGTGGACAAAGACATCGTCGAGCGAGGTATTTTGCACGCTCAAGGAAGTTACCGTCTCGCCGAGCGAAGCAGCTAACTCAACTAACTGCATGGTCGTCCGGGAGCCGGAAGAAGTTAGCACGCGATAGAAGCCGGCGCTCTCGGCCTGCACGCTGGTGACACCGTCCAGGCCTTCAAGCCGGGCCTGCCACTGGGGAGTTTCGCGATCGAAGTGAACCTCGACTACGTTTGCGCCGGGGACGCTGCGCTTCAGTTCGCTGGGCGTGCCCAGCGCGACCAGCGTGCCGTGATCGACAATGGCGATGCGATCGCAGAGCTTGTCGGCCTCTTCCATGTAATGCGTGGTGAGGAGCATGGTGAGCTTGCGCGTGGTACGCAAGTTATCCAGCATCTCCCAGACTGCAATGCGAGAGACAGGGTCGAGACCGGTGGTTGGTTCGTCGAGGAAGAAGATCTTGGGGTTGTGCACCAGGCCGCGGGCGATCTCAAGGCGGCGCCGCATGCCGCCGGAGAGGGTCTTGGTCTGCGCCTCGCGCCACTTGGTCAGGTCGACGGCTTCAAGCACCTCGGCGATGTTCTTCTTGCGCTCTTCCTTGGGCACGCTGTAGAGCTTGGCGTAGATGCTGAGGTTTTCCTCGACGGTTAGATCGGGGTCGCTGGTGAGCGCCTGAGGAATGACGCCGATCATGCGGCGCACGTCGTCGGAGTCCTTGGCCACGTCGTGGCCGCCGACCATGGCGCGGCCCGCAGTCACGGGAATGAGCGTGGTCATCATGCGAATCAGCGTGCTCTTGCCCGCGCCGTTGGGGCCGAGCAGGCCAAAGATCTCCCCGTCGGCCACGGAGAAGTTCACATCCTTGACGGCTTCGAAGTTCCCGTAGCGTTTAAAGATGTGTTCGACTGCGATTGCGGTTGAGGCGCTCATTCTTTCACCAGCTTGTTCTTGGCGATATAGACTTCGGCCGTCATTCCCGGGACCCATCGCTCGCCAGGATTGTCGATGAGCATCTTCAACTGGATGGTCTTGATGTCGCGCTTGCGGGCGCTGACATCGCGCTGCGTGGCGAAGTCGGCTTCAGCGGCTTTGGCGATGACCTTGCCCTGGATGGTTGCGCCCGAAGGCATGACCACGCGCAATGAGTCGTTCAGTTGCACAGCGTCGGCCTGGGTTTCAGGCAGCGGCGCGTAGATCCAGGTCTGAGTCAGGTCCATGATGGTGACGATGGGAGCGCCCACGCCAACCACTTCGCCCTGACGCGCGGCGCGGACATTGACTTTGCCGCTGACCGGAGCGAAAACCTGCGAGTAGCCGACCTGAACCTTGGCCTGATCGGCAAGGGCGCGGGCGTTGGCCACGTCGTTGCGAGTAGCGTCTACCGTGCGCGCGGCTACGGTGGTGAGCAGCTCGTGGGCACGTGCCTGGCGCAGAGATGCCTCGGCGGCGGCAACGTTATGCTGCGCGGCTTCAACGGCAGCCTGGGTTGCCTTCAGGCTGGTGACAGCCTCATCGCGGGCCTGGGCGCTCATGATGCCTTGCTGCGCCAGCGCGACGGTGCGGCTGGTATCGGCCTGCTGGTGCTCATCGTTGGCCTGCGCCTGGGCCAAGGAGGCGCGCGCCGCCGCCGCTACGGCTTCGGCATTCACGGTGGCGCTGGTGGTCTCGCCGCGCGTTTGGCGCTCGGTTTCCACGGTCTCGCCCAGCTTGTTGGTCTGGCTTGAGACGGTCGCCTCGGCTGCTTTGCGAACGGCCTCCAGGTCGTCGCTCTCGATGATGGCGATCAGTTGGCCGGCCTTCACGTCCTGGCCCTCGTCCACGGTCAGTGTCTGGATGCGGCCCTGTATCCGCGCGCTCACGACGACTTCGTTGGCGTCGACCGTGCCAATCAGTTGCAGGTCTCCCGTGGGCCGGACGGTGACGAAATACCAGATGAGCGACCCTATGGTCAGCAGTGCCAGAATCAGAAAAACTCGATTGCGTGCGTTCACTTGTTCCTCACTTCATTCAGGACGGTTCAGATCGGTTCTTATTGCATGCTTCGCAAGCTTGCCGAAAGCGATCGCGCTTCTTTCAGGCATGGGAGTCGACTTCAGCACGCACGCTGCCATGCGCGCCCCATAGGCGCGGTCGACAAAGATCGACTGCCCCAGGTATTCGATGGCTATCTTGCGGCGGGACTCCAGTGCCTCAGCCGACAGGGGATCGTACCCCTGCGACCATTTGGTCATGGGCGCGGAGAGAAAGTAGAAGACGTTGGCGCCGAGGCCGGCGTAGATCAACTGCGTCCACTCCACGGGAATGAGCTCACCGGCGGTAATCCCCTCTTCCACGAGCTCGCGGACCCTGGCCCAGAGAGGACGCATCAATTTCTCCGCGATCGGCCCCATCGCGTTCGACTCGCCGCGATGGAGGCGGATCATCTCCTGTTGCATCAGGCTCTGGAACGCGCGGTTTGAGTACATGCGGTCAAAGTGGTTGAGGGCGATGCGGAGAAACCGCTCACCGGCCGGGGCTTCGGCTTCGAGCACCGCAAAACTGTTGGCGCGCACTCCCTCGACAACCGCCTCCAGAGCGGCGGTATAAAGGGCTTCCTTGCTGCTGAAGTAGTAATAGAGGAGCGCCTTATTGACTCCCGCGATCTCGGCAATCTGCTCGGTGCGCGCCCCGGCCAGGCCGTTTTCACTGAATTCGCGGATGGCTGCGTCGAGAATACGGGCGCGGGTCTGGTCGGCGCGTTCGCTTTGCGTACGGGTTGGAGAGTTGGCTGTCATATTTAACTAACTAGTTAGTAAAGTAGTACGAGCCGCAGAGAATTGCAAGCCTTCTTGTATGAAAGGCCCGTAAATGCTCTATTAGCCATTTAAAATGAACGACTTGAGAAGATGAAGATCGGATAGATTTCCAACGCAGCAGGTCTCCAGGGATTGATCCTGCGCCTTGCCGCTCAGGGCGGCCGAAAGAATCGTACCTTCAGTTGGAGGGAATATCCTCCAAGGTTTGGATGTGAGCCAGGTGCTGGCGTGTTCTATTGAGAAAAAACTTGGCAACATCTAGGGCGAGTGCTCCAGGCAACCAATCGAGGCGCAAAGGGCGTCGCATATCGCCGCCCGCCTCCGAAGCCGCCTGCCGAGGATACTGCACACATGACTGACAATTCACAGTTCTCTGACGACTGGGGCGAAAATCCGGGAAAGATGGAATTCGATCAGGCGGGTTCGCTCACTCCATGGGAAGTTGGGGCGAGCGAGTAAAAGCGCAACGAGCCCATGCAGCGCGGCCCAGAGACTCTGAGCCAAGAGCTCAATTTCCTCTGGCGGTAGGCCCTCACCAAGTGTTATGCCAACTGCCTCCCGAAGGAGGTGGAAGGCTCTCAAACCGGCCGCCAAAATGGGATCGTCTCCGCTGTTGAAGGCAGGCGCAAGGTCTTGCTTCTCGGCCACGAATGCGAGCCTGTAGGCATCCGGGTGGGTCAGGCCGAAATCGACGTAGATTCTACCAAGGTCGCAGATGTTGCAGCGCCGCCGTTTGAGCGCATCGAGTCCTTCGGTGATGCGCGACGTCAATTCCTCGAATGCCCGCGTGCCTACCTCGGCCTCCAGAGCCTGCTTGTTCGGAAAAAATGCGTAGAGACTGGGCTGCGAAATGCCGACAGCCGCGGCGATCTGCCGGGTGGTAACCGCCTGCATCCCATGCTCTCCAAACAGCTTGAGCGCAGCCGTGAGAATCTCCTCACGGCGCGGGCCGACCGGTCGAGGCTTCCTGGAAAATCTTGTCCCTGACTCCATGAGCTTACCTCTCCCAGGTTTTGCGGCTTGACGACACTCCCGAAATCGATTATACATAACCTATCGATGATAGGCTATCACCGATAGGTTATGGGCGTGAGCGTACAGCATACCAGCTGTAATCCAGCGCGTGCCCGGAAAATGCCGACGAAATTGACGATTGGAGAGACAGATGAGGGTGACTAGGTTTTTCGAGGTTTCTCTACCCAAAGAGCAGATCGACCTCTATCGGTGGGTGACGCAGATGACGGATGCGGATTACGTATCCTACGCTCACGGGCACAAAGCAATGGGAAGTTATTTCAAAGACGGCCATTTCTTTATGGCCAACGTCGAGATGATTGGCAATGAAATGATCGTTCAAAACTATGCCCTGCAAGAGCACAGGCCGGATCGCGTCAGGTTCTACTCCGAAAAGACGAGAGCATATATCTTGCGATGGTTTCCTGCTGTTGTCGGGGTTCCTTGGGAAATGTCATTGAGGGCGAAGGGCTCTGATCGGTGCGATTTGGTTTGCACAATCGGCGCCGACTTCCCTAACCCGATGGTCGCCATCGGCGCTTTTATCAATGGGCTCGGCGGTCTGTTCTTGCGCAGGCATCTCAGAGAGGAAGGCGAAGCTTTCGCTCGGGACATCGAATGCAAGTTCCGGAAAGCACCTCAGAATCTCTAAGGGCGGAAGGGAGATTGACTAAGCGAGACTTGAGGACAGAGCAGATGCCGGACGGGCTCCCAGGTCTCTCTTTTGAGACCTGGTAAAGCACCGTCGCGACGGTCACCGTGCCCCTTGTTCAGTACGCCTTCAGTTCCACGATAGCCCTCAGGACCGTTTCCGGCTGGGGCAGGATGGCGTCTTCCAGGATCGGCTGGTAGGCGACAAACGTGTCCATGGCGCCGATGCGCTTGACTGGCGCGTCGAGATCATCGAAGAGCTCATCGGCGATACGGGCGGCGATCTCCGCGCCGTAGCCCCAACTGAGCATATCCTCGTGGGCCACGATGACTCGACTGGTCTTGCGTACCGAGACGGCGATGGCCTCCCAGTCGTAGGGGCTTAGGGTGCGCAGGTCGATAATCTCCGTCTCGATGCCGTGTTCGCGTTGGGCGCGCTCGGCGGCTTGCATGGCGCGGGGCACAAGAGCGCCGTAGGTCACAAGCGTGATGTCTTTGCCCGGCCGAACGATCTTGGCCTTTCCGAAGGGAATGGCAAACTCCGGACCTGGATAGGGCGCGCGACCGTGGGTCTCGCGGTAAAGCCGCTTATGTTCCAGGAATAGTACCGGATCGTCGCAGCGAATGGCGGTGCGAAGCAATCCGTTGGCGTCCAGCGCATTCGACGGGAAGACCACCCGCAGGCCAGGAATATGAGTGAAGATGCTCTCGCCCGACTGCGAGTGATAGATCGATCCCCCGGTGAGGTAGCCACCGATGGGCACGCGAATCACGGCCGGCGCAGCCCAAACGCCATGGGAGCGCCAGCGCATCAGCGCCAGCTCGTTGTGGATCTGGTGCATGGCAGGCCAGATGTAGTCGAAGAACTGGATCTCGACCACTGGTTTCATGCCGCGTGCGGCGTAGCCCACAGCGCGGCCCACGATATTGGCCTCGCAAAGCGGGGAGTTGAAGACCCGCTCCGAGCCGAACTCGGTTTGCAGCCCGGCGGTGAGCTTGAAGACGCCGCCCTTTCCCTTGACCTCGGCCAGCGCTTCTTCGCGGCTGGCGTCGGCCACATCTTCGCCGTAGACGACCATGCGGGGATCGCGGGCCATCTCGTCGTGCAGGCAGGCATTGATGAGGTCGGCCATGGTGTGCGCGCCGCTGCCCTGAGCGCTGTGCGATTTCCCCGGATGCGAGCCCGCGGGCTCCGGCTGCTCGCTGGCAAACGCATCGCTGGTGGGATCCAGATCCTCGCTGTAGACGTGGTCCATGATTCCCGAAACATTGGGCAACGGGGCCTGGAGGGCATATTCGGCGGCCTCCGCCGCCTCGCGTTCCGCGGCTTGCTCCAGCTCGTTAATTTGCTCTTCGGTCAGTACCCCCTCACGCAGCAGTCGCATCTGCATTTTGGTCAAGGGGTCGCGCATGGCGTCGGCCTCGCGCTCGGCGGACGAGCGGTAGAGCCGGTCGTCGTCGGAGAGCGAGTGGGAGTAAGCCCGGAAGCAATGGCCGTGAACAAAGGCCGGCCCTTTGCCCGCTCGGCAATGCGCCGCGGCAGCCTCAAAGGCGCTCAGACAGGCCTCCGGGTCGGTGCCGTCAATCTCGGCGAAGTGGAAGTTGGGAAAGTTCGCCACCAGCTTCGAGATGTTCCCGCCGGGGGTATTCACCTCGACCGGGGTACTGATGGCGTAGCCGTTGTCTTCTACGCAGAAGATAACCGGCAGCTTGCGGTTGGAAGCGGTATTCAGCGCCTCCCAGAACTCGCCCTGCGAGGTAGAGCCCTCGCCCAGCGAGGTGAAGACCACCTCGTTGCCCTGGAATTTGACATCGCGGAAGGCGCGGTAGTCGCCCTGGGCCTTCGCAGCGGCATCGGGATGGCGGCTAAAATAGTGGCCGGCCTCCGCGCAGCCCACCGCGTGCAGCAATTGGGTGCTGGTGGAGGACGAGGTGCTCACGATGTTCAGCGAGCGGCTGCTCCAGTGGGTGGGCATCTGGCGGCCGCTGCTGGCCGGATCGGTAGCAGCGCCCACGGCTTGAAGCATCATATCGGCGGGCGGAACGCCTAACGCCAGGCAGAGCGCGCGATCGCGGTAGTAAGGGAAAAACCAGTCGACGCCGGGACGCAGTGCCAGCGCAGCGCCCACTTGCAGTGCTTCGTGGCCCGCCGCGGAAATCTGGAAAAAGATCTTCTGCTGCCGCTTGAGCAGGATTTCCCGGTCGTCCAAACAGCGGGAAAGGTACATCAGCCGGTAGATTTCCACCAACCGCTGGGGGCTAAGGCCGCTGTGGGTCGACAGGGTCTCTGAAGCGCTGGAAACTGCAAGGTCCATTCCCGTCACTCTCCAAAAAAATGATTTTTCGATTGCGTTTTCTTAAGGGTGGCTGTCTTGCAAATCCAGCCCTGATTGTAACAATTTCGCTGTGACCGGGGGAACGGGCAGACCGCGATGCGGTCCGCAGACGAGACGCGGGAACTATCGACCGGGGTTCACGATCGGCGGGCCGAAGACCGGAATGCCCCGCACCGAGGTGCTCATTTTCTCCTTAACGCTGTGCGCCAGCTTTTCAATCTCGGCCACCTTTCTCATTTGCGCCGGCGTGGGGGTGTCGGCGTTTGGTGCGGCGATCTCTGAGTCCAGTTCCCGTGCCAGCTTGAGCAATTTGTTGGTGTCGGCAACCATCGACTTCTGGCGGTCGGCATTGAGCAAGCGCAACTGCCTTTCGTCCTCGGTGCTCCATGGGAGATCGAAGGCGCTGCCCGGATTCACGCGCTGGCCAAAGCGCTCATCCATCGAGGGTTGCGGCGGCTGAGGATAGTTCTGCGCGCCGCCCGGTATCGCCAGCAGCAACAGTAGCGACAGGGTCCGCCGCGCGGGGTGGGTTCCCTGCCTGTGCAAGGCGAGTTCTGGAGCAACAGCGGTGCCTTCATCCATGGCCGGCCTCCACGGAAACTTTCTTCATGCCCTGCATCTGGACGAGCACTTTACCCTGGCCCCACCGTGAGCTTCATCTTTTCTTTCACGCTATGGGCCAGCCTTTCGATCTCTTCAGCCTTGTGGATGACGATCAGCGACAAGGTATCCTTGTTGGTCTTGTCCACCTCGGCCTTGAGGTCGTTGGCAAGTTTGAGCAGTCTCGCGCTGTCCTCGGCAATCTGCCTCTTCCGTTCGGCATTGGCGGCCTCGTAGTTCTGCTCTTTGCTCGTTTGCTCGCGCATCCTCATCTGCGCGTTGGCGTCCGGCGGAGTGGTCAGCACCGGAGGGTGAATCGATTTGTCCGGGTTGGGATACTGCTGGGACAGTGCCCCGCCCATGAACATTACCATGACAGCAATCCCGGCCATCGACCGGCTCCAATGAGGCCTCGAAAGCGGATTGGCTGGCGGCGTCTCGCGTTCCTCGCGGGCGGGCGCCCGATTTCCTTTGAGCTGCATGGGGAACCTCCTGCGCTTTACTGTTCGATTCCAGTCCGCCCCAAACGGTTGCGGGTGAAACCTGGGGAATCCTGCCTTTCCTGCGCACAGTCTAAGCTAATAAGAGGAGATTTGGATGCATCCTTTTTTGCTGGCTCTCAGGACGGGCTGGTTTGCCGAAGGCCGATTCCTGGGCAAGGTGCTGGATGAGTGGATCTTAGATATCCAGGAGTTCATCCGCGGCAAGCTGCCCCATCTCTTTCTGGTTGCGCTCATTGCCTTTCTGCTCAACCGGCTGCTACGCGCGATCGCCTACCGCATGATCCGCGTTGCCGAGCAGCATGCCGGCAGCCCGGCGCGGATTTCTCAGGTAAAAACGCTGGCTGGCGTCATTCGGACAACCGGCTTGGCCATTATTAGTGTGATTGCCGGCTTGCAGTTTCTGGCTGCGCTGGGCGTCAACCTAGCTCCCCTGCTGGCCTCTGCCGGGGTGGCTGGAATCGCCATTGGCCTGGCCGCGCAGAACATCGTCAAGGACGTGCTCAACGGCGTCCTCATTCTGGTAGAGGACCAGTTCAATGTGGGGGATACCGTCCGGGTGGCCGGCCTGGCAGGGACCGTGGAGGCAATGACCTTGCGCAAAACCACGGTGCGCGACGCAGATGGAACCCTCTATGTGATTCCCAACTCCCAGATCGCGACCGTGGCCAACCTGAGCATCGGCTACTCCGTGGCCACGGTGAACGTCAGCGTGGACTTCAGCGCCAATCCCGACGCCGTGCTCGATCTGCTCAAGGGCATCGCCATGGACCTGCGGAACAGTGAGAAGTTTCGCGAGGTTTTTGTGGCCGATCCGCAAATCCTAGGGGTGGACCAAGTGCGGGGCTCCGAGATCATCTTTCCGGTGATCTTCAAGACTCGTGCGACCCAGCAGTACGCCCCGGTGCGGGAGTTCCGGCGCCGCGTACGACTCGCCCTGGAAGAGCACCATCTGCTGCCCGGAGATCCCAACCGGATCTTCACCACGTTCGGCGAGAAGACCCCTCGGGGACGCAAGCGGTCAGTTCCGGAGACAGCACCGGAACACGATCCAACCGCGCCAAGGCCGCAGGATGCCAATCCGTTTAGCGGCGGATAGCACGAGAGTTGGCGATCAATATCAGGGAAGAGGAACGGACTGGGCAGCGGCCGCTAGAGCGTCTCAGTAAGCTGTGTTGACCGCAATTTTGTTGGTCTCCCAACCATTCCGCTGGAAAACGCGAAATAGATGGGGCACAGAAGTCAACAGGAAAGCAAAAATGCTCTAGGTCGAGGGCGCTTCATCGCCAGAGTACAGTTCGACGCTCTTTCTGAAGACAACACGATTACGGCCCGCGGCTTTAGCCTCATATAGCGCCACGTCGGCGAATGCTAGCAAGGATTCAACACTCCGAGGTCCGTCGGAGGGGTCGTAGACCGTAGCGCCCATGCTGCAGGTGATTTTGAATTCCCTTCCTTGCGCGGAGACATGCAAGTTTGTAATCGAGGCATGCAGGCTCTCCAGCCTCGACTCCGTCGCCTCTTTGGGAATCTCGTTCACGATCAGCAAGAATTCTTCTCCCCCGTAGCGGCCGGCGTGGTCGTAGGCGCGAACGGCGGCGAGCACCGAAGAAGCGAAGATACGCAATGCTTCATCCCCCGCCAGATGCCCGTGGGTATCGTTGACGCGCTTGAAGTTATCCAAGTCGGCGAGTGCCACTACGAGCGTTCTTCGCTCCCGCTTGGCGCGGTCCATCTCCGCTTCCAGCGCGCTCAGGACGGCTACACGATTCAGCAACCCGGTCAACCCATCGTGCGTGGCCTGGATGCGCAATTGCTCCCGGCTGGCTTCCAGTTCCTGGGTGCGCTGACTCACCAACCGCTCCAGATCCTTGGCTCTCAACCGAAGGTGTCGCGCAAAAAGCTGGCTGGTGGCAAAAATCAACAGCGCCAAAGCCAGCAAGCACAGCCCATAAAACCACCAGGTTTTCCACCAGGGCGGGAGAATCTTTACCTGCACTTTCACAGGTTCGGAGTATGCGCTTAAGCCCGCATTGGAGGCCATGGCCATGAAGGTGTAATTCCCCGGGGCCAAGTTCGTAAACGTAGCAATCCCATTGAACGTATCGAGCCAGTCCCGATGCAGGCCGACCATCCAGATCTTGATGATCGTTTCGCTTCGGTTGCGCGTGGCGGGACAAGCCACCTGGAAGTGCAGCGGCGTACCGGGCCAGGGCAAGACAACTTGCCTCGCACCCGTAAAGATGTCGTGGAGATGGCTGATCTCGGTAATTGCGACGGCCATGGGAACGGGTTCGAAGACATGTTCGGGATGCAGGATGTGGGCCAAGCCGCCACTGGTGCCGATCCACACGGTGCCGTCCGGCGCCTCGCGAAGTGCGCTCTGATTTACGTCGTTCCAGATCAGGCCGCTCTCCTGCGTGAGGTGACGCCAATTGCGGCCATTCCAGACGGCTAATCCGGAGTCGGTTCCCACCCATACCCAATCGCGGCGATCGACGAGAATCGCCAGCGGGGCCAAATGGCGCAATTCAGGCGGTAGCTGGAGTTGCCAGGCCTGCATCCGGCCGCCACCCTCGGTCAGGCGCCAAATGCCGTCCTGGTCGCCCGCAACCCACAGCGCACCGTCCCTGGCACAGGAAAGGGACAACAACTCCCCGTTAAGATTGGACAGCCCGTCAATCTGCGGCCGGGTCCATTGGCCGCCAAGCCCTCGGAACAAGCGGTTGTTGGACAAGAGCCAGATCGCTCCATTGGGCGCCAGGCAACCGGCCTGCACCCTGGTGGAATTTCCCAACATCCCATCCAGGGCGGAAATGCGCTGGGGCACACCCCGCGGAGCCTCGGCATCGCGCAGATAAACCCCCTGGTTGTTGGTGGCAAACAGGACCCGGCCGGCTGCATCCTGGAGGGCATAGGAGATGTGATCCGACAGCTTGGCCGTCTGTTCAGTGCGTCCGGTCTTTGGATTGATGTGGAGAACCGCGCCAGAGAAGGTATTGGCCCACAGCGATCCATCCCGATTGACACCCATTGCGCCAATTTGACCATACGCCCAGCGGTCCGCTTGGAACAGGCGACTGCCAGATCCTCTGGTCGGATCAACCACTGCGGGCCCTTTGTCGGTCCCGACAAAAACCCGGTCCGGGCGGTCGACAACGATTGACCAGACCGAAGCAGAAGGCAGGCCCTGAGCAATTCCCCAACCCTCCCAGTCTTCGTATCCTGTCCAGTTATAGAGTCCGTCGCCGCGACTGCCCAGCCAGAGGTCCCCTGTGGCGTCGAAAGTCATGTCCGAAATGTGGCTGTTGTGCAGCAGCCCATTGGCACGGCTGACAATCTGCCAGGCGGAACCGCTCCAACGGGCAACGCCGTCTTCGGCTGGAGCCAATATGCGGCCCTGGCGGTCTGCAACGAGTGGAGCGTGGCCGTAGATGTTCTCCGGATCGGAACCGGGAATCTCGCGAGCAGCAAAGCGTTTGGTTCCCAGGGGCAGAACAGCGACATGTTTCTGACTGGCTGCCCAGATGGTCCCGGTCCGGTCCAGTAATACCGATTGCCATTCGTCGGGAAGCAGACCTTGATCCTCGCCCCAGACGGTCACCGCGCCGTCCCTTGGCCGGCTCGGGCCTTGGTTGACGCTTCCCAGCTCACCATCCAACCAAGAACACAGTTTTGAGCCGCAGCCCATCCAAACGCGGGATCCACTCGATGAGGGGTTCACTACGCTGACACTGGCCACCTGGCCTAAATCCTGATCGGTTCTCACCCGTTGATCGGTAAAAACCGGAGCGTAGCTCACCAGCTTGCCGCTGCCATCGTGCTCCAGTCGAAAAAGGCGCCGTCCCTCCACGACCAGCAAGTGATTGGCATCTTCAACGGCTAACCTGTGGTATCCCAGCAGGTGAATCGGGTCGCGCCCGGCAGGAACGAAACGGACGCCATCCCAGCGATACAGGTTTTCGCTCGTGCCGGCCCACACCGTGCCTGTTGGGTCCGCAACAATATTCTGAACATCCAACTCGGCGATTCCCTGTTCGCGACCGAACTTCTGAAACCCTGAGCCGCTAAAGCGGTAGACGCCATTTTCAGTAGCTACCCAGAGGAACCCCTCGCGATCCTGGGCCAACCCATTGATTGCCAGGTTCTTAAGCCCTTCAGACTGCCGGTAGGCGCGGAAGACGTACTGCTGCGCCTGGAGGGCGACAGACAACGCCATCGAGCAAACAATGACCCGAATTGAGAAAAAACGTGGCAAACCCAACCTTGATTGAAATGAAAACACACCGTTGCACTCCTTATCGGCGTTTTCAGTCAACAAGTAGAGGATTTTGCCTAATTTACATTTGCGAACCTTGCCGGGCGGCTATTTCCCTCCGCTGGGTTGCGAAGGGCATCATGGCCGACGCGGCGTCCAAATACAAGTCCGAAGCGTTTCAGCAAACCGTGTAGCCTGTAGATTTGTTGGTCTCCCACCCATTCCGCTGGAAAACGCGGAATGGATGGGGCACAGAGGCCTATAGCAAAAACAAAAATGCTCTAGTGATGGGAAGCCCGCCCAAGAGCTTCAAGCAGCGCCTCTGGGCCGGTGACGGGAGGCATGCAGGTGCGACCGCGGCAAACCAGGGCCCACGCGCCGGCGCCGACGGGAGCAGGAACCTGGAGCAGGGTTTCAGCCAACCCCTCGGGAATGCCCCCAGGAACCAGCCGATGAGGAGCGATGCGCAGGACGGTCTTGTTGACCGCATAGCGGGCGACGGCCAGAGCCTCAAGCCGGTCGGCATCGGGACCCGAACCGACGATAGCCACTTGCACCGGAGCAAGCAGCAACCGCCCCAAAGCCAGTCCATAGCTGCCAGCGTAAAGGCCAAAATGTTCCACAATGCCGGCAAAGGATGCCAGCGTATCTTCAGCGATGTCACGATACTCGCCGCGCCCGCTGAGGGTCGCCAGGCGCAAGAGCGCCGAGGCGGCCGTAGGATTACCGGCTGGGGTGGGCGTATCCTGCAAGGGCTTGCGGCGTGCGCCCAACGCGCCCAGCGGCGCAACACCGTCCTGAGGCGCGGCGGCATCGAAGAATGCTCCGGCGGTACGGTCGTAAAAGCGGGCAATGAGAGCGTCAGCGAGCTTGATGGCGGCGTGGTAAAACTTCATCTCTCCGCACGCAAACCAGGCTTCGATGCAGGCATGAACGGTGAAGGCATAGTCGTCCAGCGTGCCGGGGACCCGCTCTGCCGATCTCACTTCGAGCGGATAGGCAATCACATGACTCAATGCGCCGTCTCCGTCCCAGGCCTCGGCCAGCAGCCGCTCCAGGGTGAGCAACGCAAAGGCGCGAGCCTCGTCCATACGCAGAACTCGTGCGGTTTCCAGGTAGGCTGAGACTGCCATCGCATTCCAACTGGTGTAAAGAGTGCGGTCGATGAACGGAGTGGGCCGTTTGGCGCGGGCATCCAGCAGCCTGTCGCGGGCAGCGGCAACGATGCCGCGCAGCTCTTCCAGGCTGCGGCCGGTCAGGGTAGCCAAGTCCTCCAGCCGGTACTTCACATGGAGCACGTTCTTGGCTGGATTATGGTGCATATCGCCCAGCTCGCCAATGTCCCAGTACAGCAGCGCCACTTCGATATCGGCCGGGACAAGACCGCCCTGCTCCAGCACCGAGCGCGCCTCGGCCAGCGTCCAGGTGAAGTAGTCGCCGTCGTCGTCCAGGTTGATGTCGGCGTCCTGCGAAGAATAGAAACCGCCGCGCTCGCGGTCGGTCATGCAGGCGTCCATCCAGCGCACAATCTCCACCGCAGTTGCCTGAAAGTCCTCCCGGACAAAACTCTGGAAGCCATGCACGTAGTTGCGCAGCAGCTCGGTGTTGTCGTAGAGCATCTTCTCGAAGTGCGGTACGACCCAGCGCTCGTCGACGCTATAGCGATGAAAGCCGCCGGCCAACTGATCGTAGACCCCGCCGCGGGCCATCTTCTCCAGCGTGGCGATGAAGGCTTCTCGCGCCGAATCGTTGTCGCGGTCGAGCGCCACTTCAAGCAGCAGGTCAAGCACGCCGGAGTGGGGGAACTTGGGCTGCGACCCAAAGCCGCCGTTGCGCGGATCGAACTGCCCCAGGGCCGAGCCTGCGATCTTGTCCACCAAGGCCAGTGACAACTCCGCCGCACGGCCGGAAAAGCTCTCGTTGTGCTCGATGGCAGACATCACACTGGCGGCGGACTCGAGCGCCTCGTCGCGGCGCTCGCGCCATACCTGGGCCATGGTTTCAAGCACTCGCCCGAATCCCGGACGGCCCATGCGGTCGCTGGGCGGGAAGTAAGTTCCGCCGAAGAAGGGACGCCCGTCCGGAGTGAGAAACGCGGTCAGCGGCCAGCCGCCCTGTCCGCTGATCGCCGAAACCGCCGCCTGGTAGCGCGCATCCACATCGGGCCGCTCGTCACGGTCCACTTTCACTGCGATAAAAAGGCGGTTGATGAGCGCGGCCGTCTCCGGATTCTCATACGACTCGCGATCCATGACGTGGCACCAGTGGCACCAAACCGCGCCAATATCGAGCAGGATCGGCTTGTCTTCCGCCAGGGCGCGGGCGAAGGCCTCCTGGCCCCAGGGATGCCACAGGACAGGCTGATGGCGCGCCGAGCGCAGGTAGGAAGAAGCGGCGTGTTCCAGCAAGTTCGAGGCTTCCGGCGCGGAAATTGCGTCCTGATGCATGGGCAGACCCGCTCCTTTTCGACGTGGTTCAACAAAATGAATTCGGGGCGCGTGCCCGTCCTGTCACAGGTTCCGGGTACCCCGTCCTTTCCGCGCCTTACGCAGAAAGGATGGGATACGGACATCCTTAAACGGACTGCCGACGATTAGCTCTTTGCCAGTTCCCCTTCGATGGCCGCCACCAGTGCGGGCGCATCGGGAGTGGTGTCGGGAGCAAAGCGCTGGACGACTGCACCGGAGCGGCTGACCAGAAACTTCTCGAAGTTCCACAGGATTTCCGGTTCGGGGTTGGGCTCAATGCCGTATCCCTTCAGCTTCTCTCTCCACGGCACTTCGGAGACGTTGACGGCCTGAGGTTGCGCCGCCACCAGTTCTTTGTACAAAGGGTGCTTCTCTTCGCCCACCACGGTGATCTTGTCGTACATAGGAAAGTCAACGCCGAAGTTCATGGTGCAGAAAGTCTGGATCTCTTGGTTGGTTCCAGGCTCCTGCTGCTTGAAGTCGTTGGCCGGAAAGCCAGTAACGACCAATCCCTTCTCGCCGTATTGCTTGTAGAGCTTTTCCAATCCCTCGTATTGCGGGGTCAAGCCGCACTTGGACGCCACGTTGACCACCAGCAGAACCTTGCCCTTGAACTCGGCCAGGGATGCGTTCTCGCCGGTAATCTTCTTCACCGGGATGTCATAGATCGATGCACTCATGAATTCTCCTCTTGGCCTATGCGGTCATCTCGCCGCAAGCCAGTTCGTACTCCTATAGATGCGGCGTAAAGCGAGTCGATGCAAACCTGGAGTGAAAATCCAACTCGGGAGCGCGGCTGGAGCCGAGAAGAAGCCCCCATGCGGTTCATGAGGGCGCATGAAAGCTGAGAACATCTCCGAGTTGGTTTCAGCGGCAGCAATTGGAGTCATAGCGGGCAAGCTGTCGAATGGAATGCATGAGAAATGGCATAGGCTTGGATGGAGGCCTTTCTCTCTCACGAATCGCTGAGCTTCAGCAAGCTCTATGCAAACACCGCGAATGCCTTGCAGCAGATGAACCTCTACGTGGTGTTGAGGCTGCTCATCTTCGCTCTCAACAAAGGGCCGGCCTTCATCGCGGAGAAGGTTTTGACCTGGTTGGAAGACAAGGGCGGCACAACTCAGCCATAACTGAAAAGACTCTCGTTTATGCCGCCCATTCTCTGCATCTACGCAGCAATTGGATGCCTGCGGCCCGTTTACGGTTTGCTGGCCAGGATCAGCGGCGACGGCCCGTGCGTTGCCAGCGTGCGAGCATCAGCGAACCCAGCCTCCCACAACCAGCTGCGAATCTCCTCAAAGGTGAAGGTATCTCCACATTCCGTGTTCACGAGCATGTTGACGGCAAAAACCAATCCATTCATCGGCCCGGTTCTCTCCTGATTGACCAGGAACTCCGCAATGGCGATGGTTCCGCCCGGAGCCATCGATTGAAATGTCTTCACCAGCAGCGCCTTGCTGCGTTCCGCGCCTTCGCTGTGCAGGATGTGCCCAAGGGTCGCCACGCGATGGCCGCAGCCGAAATCCGCCTCGAGCAGATCGCCTTCCACAAATTGGAACCGCTCGGCTAGACCAAAGCGGGCGACGGTCGAACGAGTTACGGGAATCACTCCCGGCCAATCGACGGCTGTCACGCGAACCTGCGCGGAACTCTGCGCCAGGGCGATCCCCCAGACACCCGAGCCCGCGGCCAGGTCGAGCACGCTCGCGGGGCTGGTGGCAGCGTCAAGCTCGAGGTGCCGGGCAAGCTCCTGAGCCACGTGATAGCTCATGGGGAAGATGTCGTTGACGAATTTCTCGAAGAACTCAGTTCCCGTCGACTGCTGGTTGACGGCTGCCACGGGCCGGCCCGTGGCCACGACTTCATTCAACCCCAGCCATTTGGGAAGCAGGTGCTCGCTGGTGTGGCGAATAAGTCCGCCCTGAAATTCAGGCTTGGTGCTGACCAGAAAAGCGGCGCTCTCCGGGGTCAGGGAATAGTGGCCGTGCTGGTCCTTGCCGAGAAATTCGAGTCCGACTAATACGTTGAGGATCGCCGTCAATCCGCGCTCCGAAGCGCCGGTTTCCCGGGATATCCCCTGAAGGGAGAGCGGGCCGGCGTCCAATACATCGAAGACATGGTGACGAATTGCCGCCTCAAGAACGAGAGGCGGCGCGTAGCCGAAGGCAAACTGATAGATGCGCTCGGGGGTAACGAGCACAGGGGCAGAAGTTGTCATCTCGACCTCGCTGAAATGGAGCGCTTGGGGAAAGCGCAGGGGAAGCATAGCAGAAGATGGACACAGTGGTCGCCATCATTCTTGCGTCGCCTCAATTCAACTCAGCAGTTGCCTGGCTACCTTGATATACAACTCCACAGCTTCGAGCAGTTCCTTCTTGGCGAGCTTCTCGAAGGGGGTGTGGGCCACGTGGATGGAGCCGGGGCCGAGCAGCAACAGATCGCCCCAGTTGGTGAGCACGGGGACGTCCGTGGCGAATTTGGCCACCATGGTGGGCAGGCCCTCGACAGCACGGAGCCGGACGAAGGGCAAGTCGAGGGTGAACTCGACCTCGGCCAGATCGCCTGCGATCTCGACCAACTGCGCGCGCACCTGAGCCGAATCCGTAACCGTGCGGACCAGCACCTGAGCCTCGGCCTTGTCGGCAATGACGTTGGGCGCGTGGCCGCCTGAGATCTGTCCAATATTGACGGTGCTGGGACCGATGCCCTCCACCTCCGGCAGCGGCATGACCAGCACTCTGGCCAGCACCTCGACCAGTTTGTGCACGGCGCTCTCGCCCAGTTCGGGGTAGGCCGAGTGAGCCATCTTGCCGGTGCACTTGAAGGCCGCGCGCAGGGCGCCCTTGGTAGCCAGGGCCAGATGGTTGTCAGTCGGCTCGCCGTTGATGAGGAAGCGGCTTCCTTTAGGCGCCAGGTTGGCGGCCTTGGCTCCAGCCGAATCGCGCTCTTCCCCGGAGACGAACAGGCAGCCGACCCTGAATCCAGCCGCGCGCAGCGTCTCGGCGGCGGCTACCTGGGCGGCAATAATCCCCTTGGCGTCGCTGACCCCGCGTCCATAGACGAATTCTTCGTCCTCGCTGAAGGGGATGTAGGGCGGAACGGTGTCCATGTGCGTGGAGAAGACCAGGTCCGGGGTTTCGCCGGCTGTCCCGGCGTAGACATTCCAGCGCGGACCGCCCGCGGCGTTTTCGGCGGGCTGCTCCACGAGAGTCTTTTCCACCGCCCAGCCGCGCCGGGCGAGGGTTTCGGCAAGGAAATCGCCCACCGCACCCTCGTTGTAGGTAGTGGATTCGATTTCACACAACTGGCGGGTAAGCCGGATGGGGTCAAGCGGCGAGAGATCGTTCATGATGCTGCCAGAATACCCTATTCGGTCTTTCTTCCCTTGGCTTGCATCGGGTTCGCGCAATGTGGGACGAGGGGATTACCGGGAGAGCGCGGGGCGGCAACGCCTTTCGGGCCTGGCGGAGAACATGGCGTAGAATATAGAGTGGTATGACCTCCACAATTGCTCCCGTCTCAGCAATTTCTGCGCCCGCGGCCGAAGCGCTGCGCAGCCCCAGTATGCGGAGCGTTGAGTTGCCCGGACCCGCCGGGCGGCTGGAGGGCGTAGTGAACGAAGGCGCGCCCGATGCGCCGTTTGCCGCGCTAGTCTGCCATCCTCATCCGCTCGGCGGCGGAAACCTGCACAACAAGGTGGTTTACCACGCCATGAAGGCCCTCAGCGATTCCCAGTGGGGCCTTGAGTGGCCGGTGCTGCGCTTTAACTTTCGCGGCACGGAGCGGAGCCAAGGTATCCATGACGGCGAAGCAGAAGCGGACGATGTGCTGGCGGCAATGGATTGGCTGGAGAGGGAATACCGGCGTCCCCTGGTGGTTTTGGGCTTCAGTTTCGGCGCAGCCATGGCGCTCGACGCTTGTTGCGGCAAGCCGGCAGGGCGTTCGAAAGTCCGCGCGTTGGCCGCTCTGGGGCTGCCCACCCAGGCAAACGGACGCGAATACCTATACACTTGTCTGACAAGCTGCACAATCCCCAAACTCTTTCTCAGCGGAGACCGTGACCAGTTCGCTCCCGCGCAAGACTTGGTGCGGGTGACCGGAAGCGCGGCAGAGCCCAAGCATCTGATGCTCCTACCTGGAGCCGATCATTTTTTCACCGGTCAACTGGAGCCCATGCAGTTTGCGCTCTCCGGTTGGCTGAAGGAGCAACTGCAATGACCCCAGTCGGCGGTTCTACCCTCGACGCCGTACACGAGATGGCAACCGAGATCTTTACCGGCGCCATCGATGCCTGTAGCATCGCTTCCGCCTTTGACCGCCGTATTCGCATCGAGGGCAACACCCTCCATCGACTGATCCCCGACGGCAGCGGGCCGGAGGTCATCAATCTCTCCGCATACAAACGGATCTTCGTGGTGGCGCTGGGCAAGGCGGCCGGGCCCATGCTGGAGGTTCTTCTCAGCCGTGTGAAGCGGCGCCAGGGAATGCGGGGGATTTGTTGCACAAAGCATTTGCCCAAATCGCGCAACTGGCGCATCCGCTATTTCGAAGGCGGTCACCCGGTACCCAACGAAGACTCCTTTGCCGCGGCGCGGGCCACGCTGGGGCTGCTCAAGAAGGCAAAAAAGGACACTCTGATTTTCTTTTTGATCTCCGGCGGAGGCTCGGCGATGTTCGACCTGCCGTTGGACCCGCAGATCGGCTTGGAAGACACGATTGCATTCCACGACATTCTGGTGGCTTCGGGCGCGCCCATCGGGGAAGTCAACACGCTGCGCAAACACTTCTCGGCGGTCAAGGGGGGACGGCTGGCAATCGCCGCGCCGGAAGCGGCCAAGGTGAGTTTTCTGGTTCCCGACGTGCCTCTTCGCTCCCTGGATGCACTCTCCTCGGGCCCGACCTCACCCGATCACTCGACGGTAGCCGAGGTGCGCGAATTGCTGGAAAAGTACGATTTGCCGGCGAAGTTTCCGCCCGCAGTCCGGGTCTTCTTCGAGCGCGAAGATCTGCCCGAGTCGCCCGGCAACAAGGGTTGGCGAGCGCCCTTCTTCCCCAAGCTCAGCTGGCCCAGCTCAGCCGTTCTTACGCGGCAGGTGACCGCAGCCGCCACCATGTCCGGCGAAGCTCCGGCCTTTCGCGATTCGGTGTTTGAGATTCTGCTTTCCGGCCACGATCTGGTGGAGAATGCCCGCGCGCTGGCCGAGAAAGCCGGATATCACGTGGAGGTGGACAACAGTTGCGACGATTGGGATTACGCCGAGGCCGCCCGCTACCTGCTGGAACGGTTCCACGCCCTGCGCGTCATCCATCCCAAGCTCTGCCTGCTCTCTGGCGGTGAGGTCACGGTGACTCTCAGCAAGAATCCCGGCGCGGGCGGACGGAACCAACAGTTTGCTCTGGCCTGCGCCCTGGCTCTGGCAAAGTACGACGGCGAGCGCCTGACCGTGCTGAGCGCCGGCTCCGACGGCATCGACGGAAACACGCAAACAGCCGGGGCGATTGCCGACCCCACCACTGTAACCCGCGCCCGCGCCTTCGGTTTCAACCCCGAACAATCGCTGGCGGCCTTTAACGCCTGCCCTCTTTTTACTGCCTTGGGGGACGCGGTGGTCACCGGGCCCACCGGCCATAACCTGCGCGATTTGCGCGTTTTGCTTGCCAATCATGACTGATTGGCGGCGCGCCGCTCCGCGCTAGGCGGCGTGCCCCGACATTCACCGCATGCGGGAAGTCACCGCCTCGCCGCAAACAGCTCTGGTAATCAACTTTTTGCGTCGAGCGGCACGAACCCATCGCACAAGACCCGGCAAATGCTATAGCATTGCTTTCACACCTAATTCACCTGCAACAGGAATGGCCCGTGGCTCGAAAAGTAACCGGCAAAGCAGTTGCCAAGACGCCCGATATTCGTACCGTTGCCGCACTGGCAAAGGTGTCCATCGCCACGGTCTCGCGCACCATCAACGGTTCTCCGGCGGTCAGCGACCGGCTTTCGAAGCGCGTATGGCAAGCCATCGAGCAGTTGAACTACTTTCCCAACACCCATGCGCGCAGCCTGGTGTCGGGCCGCAGCAGGTTTCTTGGGGTCATTGTTGAAAACATTACCAATCCCTTCTTTCCAGAGCTGATTCAGAGCTTTGAAGAGATCGCCGTGGCCCACGGGTACGAGATTCTTTTCGGCTCTTCAAACAGCGACCCCGCCATCCTGGCCAACTGCGTCCGCCGCATGCTGGAGCGTAAGGTGGAGGGCGTCGCCGTGCTCAGCTTCGGCGCGGAAGAGCCGGTAATCGATCAGTTGGTGCATCACAATGTTCCCATGGTGCTTGCCGAGTTCCGACTGGGAGAAGGCAAAGTCAGCACGATTTTAATGGACTACAACACCGGTATCCGAGAGGCTGTAAAGCACTTAGCTGACTTGGGCCATACTCGCATCGCTTTCTTGGCCGGCCCCCACAAGCTGCACTCGGCCATCACCCGCGAAAACGACTTCCGCACCGCCATGGGAGCTGTGAGCCTGGAAATCCAGAAGAACTGGATCATCGAGTGCGACCACACGCTCAAGGGCGGAATGACAGGCTTTGGGCTGCTACAAACGCTAGCCGCCCCTCCCACGGCCGTCGTCTGCTCCAACGACATGACGGCTATCGGCGTGCTCCGCGCCGCTTACTTGAAGAACATGCGCGTTCCCCAGGACCTTTCGGTCATCGGCCTGGACGATATTGATTTTGCCGAGTTCACGCTGCCTCCGCTGACCACCATCCGCCTCTCCCGCATCGATCTGGGACAAGCGGCATTCGAGGCGCTCCGGCAGCAGATCGAAGAGCCGGTCAGCGCCAGGATTCAACGCGAGTTCCTGGTGTCAACCAGCCTGGTTGTGCGGGGATCGACGGGCAGGCCTCCCGCAAACGGAGTTCAATAGAACGCGCAGCCCGGCACGCCCTTCCTTCGAATTTGGCCGATGCTCTCCCGCGCAGTGTCTTAATCGAGCCCGGAAACCACGGCGCGCAGCCGCCACAAGACCGATGCCAGTGCGGCAATTGCCCCAAGCCACAAGGCCAGAGCAAAGTTGACTACCCAGCCGGGCGCTTCGCCGACACGCCTTAACAGAAAAGGCAGGAAATTCCACGTGGTAATGTGCACGTAGTCCCACGGGTCTTCGGCCATGGCCGGGGTATTCAAGCCCCATGCATCCATCTTTCCGCAGGCGAAGGCCACGATGTTCTCAATGCGCAGAGCAATGACATAGGTGGGGTGGCCGAGCGTCTCCATCTGGTAGATCTCCAGCGGGAGCCAGAAGGCAAGCGAAACCGCCTGAATGATGGCGCTGACTCCCAATAGTGCAATCCCCGCGAACCAAACCGGCCTCGCCAGTCTGTCGCGATGGCGCAGCAAGAGCGGAAGCGCAAGCAAAGCCGCCAGTTGAACCGTTGTCGACACGTAGCGCCCGCCCCAGGAGAAATCGCCGGCCCAGGCAAAATATCGGGAATAGAAGCAGAGGTATGCCGCCAGCAGCGTGAAGCAGGTGATGGTATAAGCCTTCACCGGCGGGCTGAATCGCCTCCAGGCTACGACGATCAGCAGGATGGTGAGAACCAGCAGCGGATCGAAAAGGAAGATCGATTTCTCCGGTGAGAAGAGCGCGCCCGCAAGGCCGACGTGCAAGGGGCAGGTAAAGGGGTAATTGGCCGGCAGCGAAGGGTCGCGCAGCTTTGCCTCCTGAGCGACCAGGCCAATATAGGTATTGAAGAACGACCCGAAGCGGAAGAACTGGTAGAGGCGGTCGAGCGCCCCGAAGAAGCAATAGACCGGAAGAGCAGTGGCGGCGTAGCTTCTGCAACGCAGCCAGAAGGCCTGGCCGCGGTTCCCCTCGAACCACAAGACAAGCAGCACAAAGAGGCCGCCAGCCAGCAGGTCCATCCCGGTGGGCAGACGGGTGAGCAAATTCAGCCCAAAGGCGCCGGAGCCGATCAGGAGGGCGCGGCGGCTCCCGGTGAGCAGCCATTCGTATTGAAAGCAGAATCCGGCGAGCGTCAGGAGACAGATGTAGTTGTTCTCCTGCATGTTCTGGGTGTAATGAAGGTGGGTGGTAAGCAGCAGCAAAGCCAGCGTTCCGGCAACGGACTGTCGTGTGCCAAAGCTCAAATTCCGCAGAAAACGGAAGCAGACCAGGGCGGTCAGCACGGCAATCAGAATATTGGTTGTGTAACTGACAAAGATATTTGTGACGCAAGGATCGGTTCCGCCGTAACCGGTGAAGATGGGGAGCCGCGCCAGGCCCGTCCCCAGCACATCGGCCGGAAACATCAGCAGCGACTGGCCGATGCCGAACCAGCTCTCGATCTTCCCTCCGCGCCCGCGCACGCCGAACTCCGGGTACTCTTCGGGGAAGACCTGCGGCTGCCCGGTCCACCAGGCGTGTGCGGTTTGCAGGCGGTGTTGGGTGTCGGATGTGCCCAATTCTCCCGATTGCACTGAGAAGGCGAGTAGACCGGCGGCAAGAGCCAACAGAAAGAGCGGATTGCGGAACCAGCCGCGAACACGATGAATGGTTGTCTGCATGGAAGGGTCTTTCGGTTCGGTCTCAACGGAATCAATCGCCTGCCGTTCAACTATAGCCGATACCGGCGCAACTCAAGAAAGCGCCAGGACTTCGCCCATGCGCATCGCGCTGATCTCGTCATGGGTGGCGTCAGCGGCGGCACGCCTGTCGGAGTAGACATGCGGCTCGCCAAAAGCAACCTCGGCGGAGAAGCCCGGTGTGCCCAGCGCCTTCAACAGATGTGGAACAAACTCGGTGTCGCCATACCAGCACAGTTCGCGCTCTTCCATTCCGCCCTCAATGATGTAGCGAACGGCCGCTGCCGTAACAGGCACCCCGGCGGAGGTTGCGGGATCGATAAGCCGGGGATGGAAGGGCAGGACCTCGCTTCCGTCCGTGCTGGTCCCTTCAGGAAAGAGGAGCACCGGGACATCCAGCTTGAGCCGCTCGCTCATTTGCTCGGCCACCGACAAGGAACTGGCGTGGCTGGAGCGGTCCAGAAAGATGGTTCCGCCACAACGCGCAGCCTTGCCGAAGAAGGGCCACCCGTCGATCTCTAATTTGGCGACGAAAAAGCAGGGCATGGCCGCCGAGAGGATCAAAACATCGAGGTAGCTGAGATGGTTGGAGACCACCAGCCCACGGCTGGGCGGCTGCCCATAAACCCGGTAAGCGATGCCAAGGCTGGTCAGAATCCCACGGCAGGAGGCCTGAACCCATTGAGCGCGGCGCTCCATGGTGATGGGTCCGCGCAGGCGGATAACCCAGAAGCGAAGAATGCAGAGAACCAGAGCAAATCCCAGCGCCACAGCGCGCCGGAAAGCCCGAAAGCTCATGGAGTCAAAGGCGCAAGAAAGCGATTGCGCGCCGACGACGAGATCAAGCGGAGATCGAGCAATGTCAGGAAGTCGATGGTCCCAAACTCCCTATCCCAGGCCGGTGGTCCGCAGATCCGCGCCCCGATGGCCAGATAGGTCTTCAACAACTTGGGTATCTGGAACTGAGGAGGAGCCGGAATCGACGGCAAGGGAGTTTCAAGACAGGACGACGGCTGTGCGTGTATGCCCTCATGCTCGGTGGGACATGCGTACGCGGCGGTCGGCTCTGTTTCAAACTCGGGTTGGACCCTATAGTGCTCAAGCTGGCGATAAACCTGCCATCCTTCCGCCGGGTCTTTCGAGTTCAACGATGAGCAACCGATCAGGTAGCGCAAGCCCATGTTGTTAGCATACTGTGCGATACCTCTCCACAACAAGGTCAACACCTCGGGAGTGCGGTGCTCCCGATCGATGGAGGCGCGTCCCAACTCCAGAATTCCCGGACGCAGAACCTCATACGGAGCAAAGCTGAATTCCTGCTCGGAGTAGTAGCCCAGATGGCGGCCGGCGGTTGTTCCGGACTGCATCCGGTAGGTGCCCACGATCCGCTTATCCGTCTTGTCCTCCACCAACAAATGCTCGCAGTTGAGGTCGAAACGGTCCGTATCCAGTCCGGTCTGGTAGGAACTTTCCAGTCCTTCACCCAGCTCGATATTGAAGACCTTGAAACGCAACCGGCAGGCGGCCTCGCGATCCTCGGCGGTAACGGCCAGGCGCAAGCGGTAACGCCCTACCTCCGCATGGATGGGGGGCTTTGCCGGCGCCAGGGGCAAATACAGGGGGTGAGTGGGGAGCGAGACCTCCACCAGAGAGGTGGAACCCGAGACTAACTTCAACGGAACCGTCTGCCGAGCTTGCACAATCACGGGAGTAGTATCCGCTGAGGAGTGTAAATGGACGGTGAACGCGGTGCAAATACAGTGCAAATACTTTCTTCGATCTGTAACACCGCAGTAACATCGGCCGTTCGCTAGGGTGAATATTCATCAATTACGTTAGTAACTCAGAGAGTCAATCACTGACCTTCTGCCGAGCAATGGCTAACCTCAGTTCGTGTACACCCGAACATAATCGACCGCCATGGCGGCGGGAAAGGTGGTAGTCGCGTCGGGATTTCCCGGCCAGTTACCGCCTACCGCCAGGTTCAGCAGGATGAACTCGGGGCCATCGTCAAAAGGCCACGTGCCCGCCTGGCTACTGGACGTAAAGGTGGCATAGATATTCGACGGAGAATCCACGTAATACTGAATCTGCCCTTTGGTCCAGATCATGCCGTAGGTATGCCATGAAGTCGCGGAGTAACCGGAGGGGTGATACTGGATTCCGCCGTTCAGCCCAGTGCCGTGAATCGAGCCCTGCACCCAGTCGAAGCCTTCGTTCAACGGATTACTACCGTCGATGTGCTCCATCACGTCGAGTTCCCCACACCCCGGCCAGGCGACAGTGGCAATGTTGTTGCCCAATAGCCAGAAAGCGGGCCATATTCCCTGCCCTTCCGGCAGCGTCATGCGCGCCTCGATGCGCCCGTACTGAAAGCTGAACAGGCCCTGGGTCTTCAGGCGTGCCGAGGTGTAGACGCCGGCGGAGGGCTGCTGCGCCACGATATGCAGGGCGCTATCCGTGCCCAGGTACGCATTGGGGCTAGCGGTGTTGCAGGGGGAGGCGGTCGAGCCCCAGGCGCAGTAGTTCTCCAGTTCGCTGTTGCCAAAACCGCTGTTGCCGGTGTCGTAGGTCCAGACCAGCGGATTCGGCTGGGCGTTGGCGCTGGTGGCGTTTGTGAATTCGTCTGACCAGACCAGTGTCCCCGACGCGATGTTGGCCGAAAAGCCCTGGCTGGTCACTGTGCTGTTCAGATAGCCCGGCGGATTGGCGGCGATGGCCTTGACCGTGAGGTTCGAGGCTACCAGGAACGGCGCTTGGTAGATTTGCGAGACGTTCGTGGGAGTGGTTCCGTCCAGGGTGAAATAGATCGTTGCCCCGGCAGTCGTGGTCGCCAGGCTCGCCACCACTGCGCCGCCTTGTGCGGGCGCGGTGGTAACCGTTGGCGCGGCCGCCTGGGTCTCCGGCGGAATTGTTCCGCCGCTGGCGCTTCCGCTGCCGCAACCGCAGAGCAAAACACTCGACAAAACAACCGCTGCCACCATTGCCGCACCTGCCCGCATCGCCAGTCTCCGTTTCAAAGGGAGCGGCATGCCGCCCCTCCCGCCGCAACCATCAGAGCACTGACCGATTCCTGACGTCAATTGCCGGTTGTCTCATCCCTCTCGCGTTTTGTGCGGAAAGGGTGGGAGAGCACAATCCCGCATCTCAGGCGCCCGGCATGTGCAGACGAAGAGCCTGCGCCAAGCGCGGGCTGCCCGTCTTAGCGACGGCCTTCCCGATGCGGGCGCGCAGCTCCGCCGCGGGCGCGGCGCGGCCCAGCGCTTCGATGGCCTCGGGCGCTTCGCGCGCGTCCCGCGCAATCATCCCGATCAAGAACTCATGCGCCTCGGGCAACCGCGTCAGCGCGATGGCGCTCAGCAGTACCGCGCCGAACCACGTATCCGCTCCGGCGCGATAACGCGCGAGCAGCGCGGCCAGCGCCTGGGGTGCGCGCATCTCGGCAAGCGCAAACGCGGCTTCAGCGGACAGATCTTCGCCCTCTTTCAGCGCCGCCGCAACGAGCGCAATGGCCCGTTCGCCCTCGACGCCCAGCAGCGCGGAGTAGACGGCACCCATCACCTCCGGCTCATCCTTCTTGAGCAGCGCGCGCAGTCGCAGAACCAGCGCGGCGCTGGGACCACCGACCTGCCCAATGGCCCGCGCTGCCTCCACGCGCACGGTCTTGTCGCAGTCGGTGAGCGGCTCCAGCAGAATCGTGAGCAGCTCGGCATCGTTGATGCCAGGGCAATCGACCAGCGCATGGGTGCAGGCGCCGCGCAGCGCTCCGGCCGTGTCGGTCGAGCCGCCCCACGTGCCCTCCATCTGGTGATGATGCAGACCGCGCAGGTACGCGCTCTTCTGGCGATGCTCCAGCTTGACCAACGCCTTCACCAGCGCGTTCTTCGCCCAGCATTGCGGATCGCTTTTGGCCGCGTCTTCAAAGAAGCGCTCGTAGGCCGCCAGCACCTCGGGCAGCAGATCGAACAGCTCCGCATCGGCTACCAGTTTGGCCGCCTTGGCGACGAGAAAGTTGTTGCGGTGGGCGAGGGTCTTGCGCAGATGCGCGATTGCGGCGGCGGCGGGCGCCGCACCCTTCAGCGCATCGAGCTCCGCCATCTCCTTGTCAAAGGAGCGCAGGGCGGGGCGGGTGGTGCGCTTTGCCTTCATGGTGTCTTCGTCTGGCCCTTCGTGACATCCTTCTTCAGAGATGCGGAACAAGAGGCGAGAATCCGCGCTTCATTCTTTCAACCCTACAGCCCCCAACTGTCCCTGAGCGTCCCAATCGGGCGGAGCGTTTGTGGAACGACTGTGCCAAGCAGCGCCCCCAGAGGTCCATAACTTGCGAAGCTCCAGGTGCGTCTTACCGGCATCATGGTAACCAAACTCGGTCCCACAACAGGGACAAATACCCAAGGACGCACCCCCCGACTCTTCGTACGCTGGTTCGTCCAGCCCACTGAAGCCACATACTGGGCATGAGAATCGATCGTTACTGAGCATTACAATTTCCCTGAATCGTGAAAGAGCATACCGCAGGGGCTGAAGCCCATCCTTTATTAGCGCATCTTGCGGCACGACTGAAGTCGTGCCCTGTTACAAAACACACCGAACCCAGTGTTTTTCCGCAGCCTCTAAAGTCGTGCCCTGATACAAAGCCGATACTCTTCTGCAACCTTTGAAGGCCGCTCCATTGAGTATGGCTTTGTTCCCTGTTCCCTGTTCCCTACTCCCTACTCCCAGGATCGTAATTCAGGTTCGGTCCGAGCCAGCGCTCGACTTCAGCGACGGGCATAGCCTTGCGCGCGGCATAGTCTGCCACCTGATCCCGTCCGATCTTGCCCAGCGAGAAGTAGCGCGACTCGGGATGCGCGAAGTAGAGCCCGCTCACGCTCGATCCGGGCCACATGGCATACGACTCAGTGATCTTCATGCCGGTCTTCGCTTCCACATCGAGCAAACTCCACAGTGCGCCCTTCTCGGTGTGATCCGGGCATGCCGGGTAGCCCGCCGCCGGACGGATGCCGCGATACTTCTCGTGGATGAGTTCGTCGATGCTAAGCGATTCCGCACGGCCGTAGCCCCACTCGTCGCGCACCTGCTTATGCAGGCACTCGGCAAAGGCTTCGGCCAGCCGATCCGCAAGGGCTTCCGCCATGATCGCGTTGTAGTCGTCGTGCCGGGCGCGAAATCCATCGCACAGTTCCTTGAGCCCAATTCCGCTGGTGACCGCGAAAGCCCCGATGTGATCCTGCAGCCTTGTTTCCTTGGGAGCGATGAAGTCAGCAAGCGATCGGCACGGCTCGCTGCCTTCCTTGTGCGCCTGCTGGCGAAGGAAGCGGAAGCGCGTAAGCACACTTGCGCGCGTGTCATCTGTATATAGCTCGACATCATCGCCCACCGCGCTGGCGGGAAACAACCCATAGACGCCACACGCGGTGAGGAGCTTTTTCTCGATGATGACGTCCAGCAGCGCGTTGGCCTCAGCGAAAATCTGCCGCGCTTGCGCGCCCTGCCGCTCGTCGTCGAGAATGCGCGGGTAAACGCCCTTCAGTTCCCAGGCGTGGAAGAACGGCGTCCAATCGATGTACTCACGCAGCGTGGCCAGAGGAAAGTCCTCGATCACGCGCACACCGGTAAACGCGGGTGTGGGCAAATCCTCTGCGCTCCACGCGATGGGCGTTCGCCGCGACCGCGCAGCTTCAATGGAAACGAGCTTAGGACGCGGCGAAGCGTGCGCCTTGCGCAATGCCTCGTAATCCGCTCGATGCTGCGCGATGAACGCATCCTTGCCGTCTTCGCTCAGCAGGCTGGTGGTCACCGGCACAGCGCGGCTCGCATCCAGAACATGCACAACGGGCTCGCTATAGTGCGGAGCAATTTTCACCGCGGTATGCGCGCGGCTTGTCGTTGCGCCGCCGACGAGCAGCGGCAGCTTGAGCCCCTGGCGCTCCATCTCGCGAGCCACATGCACCATCTCGTCGAGCGATGGTGTGATCAGGCCGCTGAGGCCGATCAGATCCGCCTTCTCCGCCTTGGCGCGTTCGAGGATCTTCTCACAGGGAACCATCACGCCCATGTCGATGACCTCGTAGTTATTGCAGGCCAGCACCACGCCGACAATGTTCTTGCCGATGTCGTGGACGTCGCCCTTTACCGTGGCCAGCACGATCTTTCCCTGCGCCTTGACCACCTGCCCAGCGGCAGCCATCGCGGCTTTCTCTGCCTCCATGAACGGCGTCAGATGCGCCACGGCTTTCTTCATCACGCGAGCGGACTTCACGACCTGCGGCAGGAACATCTTGCCCGCGCCGAACAGATCGCCCACCACGCTCATGCCAGCCATCAGCGGGCCTTCGATCACCAGCAGCGGGCGGCCCAGCTTCACACGCGCATCCTCGGTGTCGATCTCGATGAATGCGTCAATGCCCTTCACCAACGCGTGCGACAAGCGTTCCTCGACTGTTCCGTTACGCCACTCTTCGGCTTTCTTCTCGCTGGCCACCGCATCCGTGCCCGCGGCCTTCAACGCCTCGCCGAACTCAACCAGGCGCTCGGTCGCATCGGCGCGTCGATTGAGCAGCACATCTTCAACAAGCGTCTTCAGCTCCGGTTCGATCTCCTCGTACACCTCGAGCATTCCCGCGTTCACAATGCCCATGTCCATGCCCGCGGCAATGGCGTGATAAAGAAACGCCGAGTGCATGGCCTCGCGCACCTTGTTGTTGCCGCGAAAGCTGAACGAGATATTCGACACGCCGCCGCTCACCTTGGCGTGCGGCAGATTCGTCTTGATCCAGCGCGTGGCCTCGATGAAGTCCACGGCGTAGTTGTTGTGCTCCTCCATGCCGGTAGCGACGGTGAGAACGTTGGGGTCGAAGACAATGTCTTCTGGCGCAAAACCCACTTCGAGCAGAATCTTGTAGGCCCGCTCGCAGATGCGAATCTTCTCCGCGTACGTTGCGGCCTGGCCTTGTTCATCGAAGGCCATCACCACCGCTGCCGCACCATACTTCAGTACAGCAGCCGCGCGCTGGCGAAACTTTTCCTCGCCCTCTTTCAACGAAATCGAATTGACAATGCCCTTGCCCTGCAGGCACTTCAGCCCGGCCTCGATCACGTCCCAATTCGATGAGTCCACCATGAAGGGGACCTTGGCCACTTCTGGCTCGCTGGCCAGCAACTGCAAGAAGCGCGTCATGGCCGCGACGCCGTCGATCATGCCCTCATCCATGCAGATATCGATTACATTTGCCCCGTTCTCCACCTGCTGCCTGGCGACACTCACCGCTTCTTCGTACTTGCCTTCCTTGATGAGCCGGGCGAACTTGGGCGAGCCTGCCACGTTAGTCCGCTCGCCAATCATGGTGAAGATGCCGGGCTGCTGCGTGAAGGGCTGCGAACCCGAAAGGCGAAGCGGCCTAGTCTCCGTGTCCGGGGCAGAAGCCCCCGTATCATTGATTGCACTTGCTGGACGAGTCAAGTCTTGGCCTGACACGGAGCCTTGTTCTCGGGGAATTTGTTCCGCGGTGGACGCTGGCCACAGCCTGCGCGGCGCCTTTCCTTCAAGAGCCTTGGCAATCGCCGCGATATGTTCCGGCGTGTTGCCGCAGCATCCGCCGGCTATGTTGATCAAGCCGCCGCGCGCAAAGTCGCCCAAGTAGCGGGCCATGTCGTCAGGACCGAGATCGAATCCGGTCGCCGAGAGGGGATTCGGTAGGCCCGCATTCGGGTAGCACGAGATCGCGGTGTTCGATTTCTCAGCTAGCTCTGACAGAAACGGATACATCAAGTCGGGGCCGAGCGAGCAGTTGAGTCCCACCGACAGCGGGTGCACATGCTCCACCGCGTTCCAGAAGGCTTCGATGGTCTGCGCGGAGATCATCGTCTCGCCGCCGCGGCCCACGGCCGCCGAGATCATCACCGGCAACTCCTTGCCGTCTTCGTCAAACACCTCGCGGATAGCCACCAGCGCCGCCTTGGCATTGAGCGAGTCGAAGATCGTCTCCACCAGCAGGAGATCCGATCCGCCGGCAATCAACGCCCGTGCCTGCTGCGCGTAGGCAGCCTTCACCTGATCGAAGGTGCACACGCGGAAGCCCGCATCGTCGGCATCGGGCGAGTTCGAGAGGGAAACGGTCAGCGGCCCTAGCGCGCCCGCCACGAAGCGCGGCCGTCCTGTTGCATTGGCCACGCGGTCGGCCCACTCCCGGCATTGCCGCGCGGAGGTCTCGTTGATCTCCCACGCGAGGTTTCTGAGGAATGGATCGTCGACGATCTTCTGGTAGAACTCGGGATCTTTCCTTCCGCCGCGCTCGCGGGGATCGTCCACAAAGAACTCGCTCTGCGTAATGCTGGTGGCGCCGAAGGTATTGGTCTCGATAATGTCGGCCCCGGCCTCCAGAAACCGCCGGTGGATGTCGCAGATCATCTTCGGCTGCGTGAGCGAGAACAGGTCGCCATTATTCTTCAGATCCTTGGCTGAGTCCTTGAATCGCTCCCCGCGTATGTCCGCTTCCGTCATCCCATAGGTGCGGATGGTGGTGCCCATCGCCCCGTCGATGATGGCGATTCGACTCTCGAATATCTTCTGAAGCGGATGCTGGTGGGCTGTCGTCATCTTTTCCTGTTGCTCTCAATCGGATCAAATTCGGCGTCTGAAAGCGTCGCCACGGGTTGGTGTTTCTGGCTTCAATGCAATGAGCAGGCTGCGCGCCACTCCAGTTCTCTGAGATGAATCGCTAAATCGAATCCTTGGTATATCAACGCAAGGAAAGCGCCTTCCCCCCTTTAGGATATATGGTTTAGGGATTCGCGCATGAAAAACAGGGACCGACTGAGGCGGGAGGTGGGGAATCGAGGGAACAAGCCGCAATAGCAAAATCACGACTGTCTCGTAGAAGCCCAAACCTCTTATACGAAATATGATATATTTACCCTGTGAAAGAGCAAGCGCAGATTCACTGGGTGGAAGATGCGAAAGAAGTCCTGAGCGCTTTTCCACAGGAAGTGAAAGGCGTCTTCGGTTATTCCCTGCGCAGGCTGCAAAAGGGGCTGTTGCCCGATTGCGACGCGCGCCGGATGGAGTCGGTGGGAAAGGGTGTCTGGGAACTGAAAACCTCCGACGAACGAACGTGGTATCGGGTGATTTACTTAACCAGAATCGGCGAAGTTCTTTACATTCTGCATGCTTTTGAGAAGAGCAGCCGGAAGACGGACCAGCGAGACCTTGAGGTTGCCAAATCCCGTCTGAAATTGGTTTTGGCGCAGTTGAGAACCGCAAAGGAGGAAGGCGATGGCCAGGAAGATTAGCGCAGTGACGCATGTGACGAAGGGCGATGTGCTGGACGATCTCGGTTTCTCGCGCTCCGAGGCAACTGCGTTGAAGTTCAAAGCCGACCTGCTCGACGCCATCCGTGCCGAGATCGAGCACCGGAGCTACACCCAACGCCAACTGGTAAGCATCCTCGACGAACATCAACCTGCGGTGAGCAACCTTGTCCGGGGCAGGATCAACCAGGTAAGCATCGAAAAACTGCTTCGCTATGCAGACCGCCTGGGAATGCGGGCTCGGCTCAAGGTGCTGCCAGCGCTGAGGGCGGTTACGGCGGCTTGATACTACCCCTTTCTCCTCAGTTCCCGCATCAGCCGTCTTATTGGTTTTCCCGTGGGAACCCTCTGCAGTGTTGGCGTTGAGCTATTAGTGATCACCGAAGGCATTGCGGAAATCAGCATTGCCTCAACTTCTGCAATATGGCTTTCTTCGACCACGAACCCAGAAAAATAGTTCCAGAAATAACTCTTCAATGAAACAACACCACTCGCATGCTGTCTTAAACGGCTGCGAAGCTTTTTGGCCTTTCCTACATAGAAAGGCACATCATCCCGATAAAGGACTTAAACGCCAGATTTCTCAAATTCCGGAATCGAGCTAGCTATCGAGGTCTTGCTACCATCATCCACTGGCGTATCAAAGATAGCTCTCGGCCGCATGCGAATGAACTTGCTTACGAGGACCGTTTTTGCAATTCTCGGACCTTCATCGGGGCCGTCTTCGTCAATATCCCCCAACTCTTCCGCTAGGTCTTCTTGATCAGTGGTTACCGGCTTTGGAGCTTTTGATCGCTTCATGGTTGAACTGTCCTCGTCGCAGGAAGGCTAATAGGTCAGGTTCTACTTCGCCGTAAGCCCCGCGATCTGCACCAGCATGTCTTCCTTGCGCATCACCAGGTTGGTGGCGTTCAGGGTGGCCAGTTCGAAGCCCAGGCCGTGGGTGATGGCATCGGTGGGGCAGGCCTCGACACAGTAGCCGCAGAAGATGCAGCGGTTGTAGTCGATGTTGTAGACCTTGGCGTAGCGCTCGGAGGAGGAGATGCGGGTCTCCTCGGTGTTCTCCGCCGCCTCGATGTAAATGCAGTTCGAGGGGCAGGCCGCCGCGCACAGGAAGCAGGCCACACACTTCTCCATGCCGTTTTCGTCTCGCTGCAAGATGTGCGCGCCGCGATAGCGCTGTTCCAGGACCGCTCCGCGCAGCGGGCCGGCGCCGTCGGGATAGTTTTCCACCTGGGAGGGCTGCAGAATCTCCCCAAAGGTGATGCTCATGCCCTTGGCAATGGCGGCGATGTTGCCCACGATCGACATGAGGCCAGTATACGATGGATTCCGGAGGGAATCAGAATGCGGACGAAGGTTTGGGCAGTAGTTTTTGCAATGGCGTTGGGAACGGGGTCAGCGGCGGCTCAAACAGTGCCTCCAACCCAGCCGCAACCCAAGCCCATGGAAGGCGTGAGCGGCATGGGAGCCATGGACATGGGGATGCACCACGGCATGGAGATGGACCCCTGCAAACCCATGGGGATGGGGCACATGGCCGGCATGAACATGGCGGACCACAAGGATATGGACATGTCCAAGGATCAAAGCATGGACATGAGCAAAGACAAAGATATGGGCGAGATGGGCGGCATGGAGATGGGCGCCATGAAGGAGCCCCCGCCGCCCACGGGACCGCTGAAGATCGCCTTTGGCGGAAAGTCGGCCGAGTGGACCCCGGCCGCGCTGGCCGCCCTGCCCCACACCACTCTGACCCTCTACAACGTGCACGCCAAGAGCTGCCAGACCTATTCCGGCGTTCCGCTGATGGACCTGCTCACCAAGCTGGGTGTGCCCGCCAAGCAGCACGGCAAGGACTTGCAGCTTTATCTGGTTGCCGAGGGTTCGGACGGCTACAAGGCCGCTTACTCGGTGGCCGAGGTCAACCCCGATGTGCACGAAGGCGCTGTCATTGTGGCCGACACCCTGGATGGCAAAGCGCTCCCGGGCGGCGGACAATTTCAGCTGGTCGCCAAAGGGGAGAAACGCCCCGCCCGTTGGGTGCGCGCGCTGGTGGCGATCAAGGTATTGACGACGGAGTAACTGTATCGATGTCCCACCGCGGCGGCACTGGCGACACCGCCGCGCGGGTGCGGCGCTCGACATTCCCGGAGCATGTGGCCAGTGGGAGCCAGCCTCAGTGCCGGGAGCCGGGTGGCGCGGACTGCCCGTGGTTATTGGGCGGCGGGGTGGTCACTGGCTTCCGTTCGTAGCGCGGTTTGAGAATCTGCTGGCAAAGCGGCGAGTCCTGCCCGCGCGCCAGCCCTGGAACCGCGTTTTGTGCGCCGCAAAGCCGCTGTTTCATGGCCTCGCCTTCCTTGTTGGCAACGACCTGGGTCCGCTCCAGGCCGTGGAAGGAGTCGATATCGTATTGGTAGATGAAGTCTTCCGCTGGCTTTTCCTTACCGTAGTCGAAGTGATTCCAGGTGACCAGAAACTCGCGTCCGTTGGGTTCGGCCATTGCTGCGAATACCTGCGTCAGGGCCACGCCGGCCGGCGGTTTGGCGCTCCAGATGGGCACGCCTTGTTCTCCGCGCATCCAGCGGACCGCCCACATGTGCTGCGTCACGTCGTAGTGGAAAGCAGTGAAGTATGTGGACGCCTCGCACTCAGTGCAGTCGTCGTAAAAAGCGGCCAACTCGCGCGGCCGGCCCTCCGCAAAGAGCATCCAGTCCAGCAGGCGCAGGTTTACGCCGTGCAGCAGCGGCGCAACACTATGGTTGGTGAGCGAAACGCTCCACACGGTGAACGTGTCCGTAGAAGGAAACGCCTGGGGATTGGCGCGCAGCGTCGTCACCACCAGCGCTGCATCGTACTGCACGCCGATCTCGCGAATCGCCGTCCACTTCTCCGGCTGCAGCGATCGCGTCACCCAGACCACTACGTCCTGGTCCTTCTGAGCATGGAAATCCATCCAGCGGAAGGGGTCCTGCTGGGCAGACAGGGGCGTCGCGACGGTCAGACCTGCCACTATCAAGCAATAAAAGAGACGAGAGAGAACGACCCGCATGAATTTAGGTATAGCAGAGAGGCGCTGCAGTAAAGCTCACATTTCCCGCGCCTGAAAATTCAGACCTGGGCCCCTGGGGCTTGAGTGGATTCGATTTGTGCGGGCTCTATCCTAACCGTTTAGGTTTATGGTACTCTGCTCCCATGCCGACCGTCTTGAGATTGGGGAATCTGCGCGTCGTAATCTACCCCAACGATCATCGGCCGGCGCACGTTCACATCATCGGACAGGGGCATAGAGCAGTCTTCAACCTGAATTGTCCCGCTGGCCCGCAGGGCTTGCGGCAGTCTGGTTTCCCTGAGTACCAGACACAGCGCATTCCTCGGAACTTGGGGTACACTTGGCCGAGCTTTGCAAGGCATGGGAGAAAATACATGGACGAGCATGAAGAATACTTGGAAGCCAGCCGCAGAGAGCAAGAAATGCTGGCTACAGTTCCCCACGCCGTCAGCGCCCGCTACGATCGCCGCATCGGGCGCGTTGTGGTGCACCTGAGCACGGGACTGGAGATTTCCTTCTCGCCGCGCCAGGCTCAAGGCCTGGAGACGGCTACATGGGAGCAGTTGCAGGAGATCGAGATCGACCCGCCGGGCTTCGGCCTTCACTTCCCCGCGCTGGACGCCGACTTGTACATTCCGTCGCTGTTGGAAGGGTTCTTCGGATCGAAACAATGGATGGCCGCACGCCTGGGAGAACTGGGCGGCAAATCTAAGAGCGCCGCAAAGGCGCGGGCGTCCAGAGCGAATGGCCGTAAGGGCGGCAGACCGAAGAAAGTAGCTACTGCAGCCTGAGGACAGCCACCTGCGGTGGGGCAGCCGCTCGCTCTTCACTCGCATGAGGTTCGTGGTATCCCACGAGCCTGGGGCACCCGGAACCTGGGCACCGGGCCACCTATTCCTCGATCATCAATGTCTAAGTTCATTCCTGAGACGAACGAAGGTATCCTGTAGGTCTTGGTATAACGGGTACAACTTCTTCTCCGAATGCTCCATTGCACTTACAACCTCCGGCGGCAGGCTCCCGGCATAGTATCTTTTCCATAATTCGACGAATTCTACGAACTCGTAGACAAAGTTCGAGGTGGACGGCTCGGCAAGCCATTTGTTCTTCAGATAGAGATCGAGCATCTTTTGATACAGGGGAACCAGGTCCTCTTTCATTTGGACGTTGTCATAATCAAAAACTTTGTCGAACTTTTCTTTTTCATCAGCAGGAAGATTCCGATCATGAAGTTCAACTGTCTTTACAAATGCGCTCCCTGCGGCGGAATGGACATTCGTACGTACCACACTCTTCGCGCGGATCTCGTCCCGAATGCCAATTAAAGGGGAATAGAAACCCTCAAGTTGTTCCCTTATGCGTGCGTTGCGCCTTTCTGATCTTTGACTATGCGCCGTCACCAATCCACCGACGAGAACGCCAAGCAAACCCGCCCCCGCAGAGATGCCACTCTGCATGAGATTCCATCCGGGCCAGGAATTATCGAACATCGTCTTACCTCCTTATTCACAACCCCAGCTTCTCCCAGATTGCGTCCACTTTGGCCTTGGTTCCGCGGTCCATCTCGATCATGGCCGGCCAGGGGCGCTCGAATCCCTCGGCCTTCCACTTGCGCGTGGCGTCGATGCCCATCTTCGATCCGTAGTTGGGCAGGCGCGAGGCGTGGTCCAGCGAATCCACAGGCCCCAGCGTGAATTGAATATCGCGCTCGGGATCGATATTGTTGGCCGCGCGCAGCACCACCTCGCCCACATCCTGCACGTCGCAGTCCTCGTCCACCACGACAAT
>Ga0181520_10001970_pt1 | contig 40097 bp, 31 predicted proteins | sample PEATcosm2014_Bin_29_FD_132451 | JGI IMG/M metagenome (GOLD analysis project Ga0181520, IMG submission 132451) | Peatland microbial communities from MTU Mesocosm Facility, Houghton, MI, USA - PEATcosm2014_Bin02_30_metaG | ecosystem: Environmental > Terrestrial > Soil > Wetlands > Peat | place... | reverse complement strand
GCTTGCAGGAAGGCTTCGATGTTGGCCTGGAGATGTCGGGCCATCCCGCGGCGTTCCGCGAGATGCTCGAGAACATGAGCCACGGCGCAAAGATTGCCATGCTGGGAATTCCAGCCGAGCCCATGGCCATCGACTGGAACCGCGTGATCTTCAACCAGCTGACCCTCCGCGGCATCTACGGGCGCGAGATGTACGAGACCTGGTACAAGATGACCGTGCTGCTGGAGTCGGGTCTCGACATCTCCGGCGTGATCACGCACCGGCTGGGCTATCGCGACTTCGAGGCTGGGTTCGCGGCCATGGCGTCCGGCGAATCGGGCAAGGTGATCCTCGACTGGCGCGGGTGAGCCTTATGGGTGCGCCGCCGGCGGGGGTGGGGCGGTGGATGAAGGCACGGCTTTCCCATCGGCCGTGAAGGGCTCCATCAGTTCGACCCGGGTGCCGTCGGGGTCGTAAAGATTGACCTGGCGCTTGGCGTTTTTGCCGAGGTGAACGTCGAGGGTTCTGCCGTACGCCGCGAAGGCCGGCCGTCCCTGCAGCGCCGCGACGGCGGCGGCTATGTCCGGGACCGCGAGCGCGACGTGGTTGCTGCTGCCGTAGCTGGCCGGCAGCTTGGCGTAGAGCATCAGCTCCACGTAGTCCGTCCCGTCGGGGACGCGCAGATTGATCCAGCTGAGCTGCGCCGGGTTGCCGCTGCCGCGCCAGGTCTCCTGGAAGCCCAGAATCTGCTCGTAAAAGTCGAGCGCGCGCTGCGTATTTCCGACCAGAAAGCCGGTGTGGTAGATCTGCTGCGAGATGCGCCCAGGCGACAGGAATTTGCCCGCGCCCTGGGCTTCCACGCTGGCCGGCTGCGGCTGGCTGAACTCGATCTGCGTGCCGTCGGGATCATTGACGGAGAAGACCAGGTCGCCGGTCCGGGTGCGGCTGGAGTGCGCCGGGACGGCGACGCCTTTGGACGCAAGGTAGAGACGCATCTGCTCCAGGTCGTCGGTGAGGAAGCAGATGTGCGAGAGGAAGTTCTTCGGGTCGGCAGTCGCGGGCCGGTCGGCCAGCAACTCGACGTACTGGTGGTCGTTCACCTTCAGAAAGGCGACGGTGGTGCTGGTCGAGTCGGCGCCCTTGCGGTCGTAGGAGAGATCGAAGCCGAGCAGATCGTGCCAGAAACCGAGCGCCTTGGGCATGTCGGTGACGTAGTACGCGACGTGCGAGATGCCGGTGATATGCGGGCGCGCCGGAGCCGGAGATTGCGCGGGCAGGGACGCACCCGCGATGGCGAGCAAAACGATTGCTATAAAACAGCGGGGCAGGGCAGGAAGTTGCAAGGGCAGACCTCAGCGGCTGAAGCCGCGCTGCAAGGGTAGCATCTGTGGCATCCGCTCGACTCAGCTCAGCACCGGCTCTGAAACCGTCGCGTTCCGCAGGTCCGAGAGGATTTCCACACGGGAAAATAGCCAGGCATGGGCGTGGCGTAATGCTGGCTGCTTTAGAATACGCGCATGAGCGAACATGATGAGGCGCAGCAAATCGGGAGCCTGGCCGCGGACTACGCCAGGCTCAAAGAGCAAGTCTCTCACGTGAACGAACGGGTGGAGCGGGCCCACCGGGCCTTTGTAGCGGCGGCGATCTCGTTTTCGGACATCGTTGTCCAGGAAGACCGGCTGACCCTGTCGGGTTCGGATGAACAGTCCAAGGCGCATCTTGAAAACCTGCTGGGCACGCGGGAGCTGGTGGAGCTTTTCCATGAGCGAAGCAGGCTGCGCGGGGAGCTGGAAGGCGTGCGGGTGAAGCTGCGCGAGTGGCTCGTCCGCGTTTAGTTTCGGCTTAGGCCGACACCGGGAAAACGGCGGCCAGCGCGATGGGTTGCGCTGGCCGGTAGCTGATCTGCGATAGAAAAAGTTCACCTCGTTGCCGCCGGTTCCCGCTGATGGTGGGCATTCGCTGTAGCGTCAGGCCGCTAGCGCCACATGAAGTAGAAGCCGGGGGCCTGGTCGAGCAGCTTGCTGGGGTTGGGAAACAGCGAGTCGGAGTCGTCCGAGAGCGCGTCGAGCAGGCCCTTCTTCTCGCTGGCCGGGTGGGCAATCTCCGGCTCGCCGGAGATGCCAACCTGCTTCGCCGTATCCATCAGCGCGACCCGGAAGCCTCCCTCCTTATCGATGAGGTGCACCGGAAGCGTCATGGCTTGCTGGCCGGTCCAGACCTGGCCGGTGGCCAGCGGGCGCACGGCATCGTCGGTCGAGTGGCGGCCGACCGCGACGTCGTGGATGAACTGGCCGTACATGTTATCGACGATGGACTGGAAGTAAGCCTGCTCCTCGGGGGTCATGTCGCGCGTTGGGTCGCCCGCGTCCTTGAGCGTGCCCGCGTGGATGACGACGTTCTTCAGCTTGGCCCACTTCATCAGGTCGCCGTAGTTGGTCCACTCCATAATCACGCCGATGGAGCCAACCACGGACGCGTCGTTGGCGTAGATCTTGTCGCAGCCGCTGGCGATGTAATAGGCGCCCGACGCGCCAACCGACTCGACCGAAGCAATGATCGGCTTCTTCTTATCTTTGCGGACGCGCACGACCTCGTTGTAAATCTCCTGCGAGGCGGCGGCGCCACCGCCGGGCGAGTTGATATGCAGGATGATGGCCTTGACGGAGGAGTCGTCGCCGAACTTGCGCAGGTCGGTGTTAACCTTGTCGGCGTCGAGGATGACGCCATCGATATCGATGACGCCAATTTTCGAGCCGCCGAGACCGTCGAACGAGTCGGTCGATTCGCCGGTGATGCTCTTGGTGATGGACCAGACCATGGCGGTGATGAGCAGCGCGATCACCGCGAAGGACCCTCCGATGATGGCGAACCAGAACCATCCGGAGCGGCGCGGGCGCGGCGGCGCTCCATAGGCGGGGTACGCCGAGGGCGGCACATACTGGCCGTAGGGCGGCGGATACGCCGGAGGCGGACTGTACGGCTGGGCGGTTGCTGCGGGCGGCGGCGGTGGCGGCGGGGTGGGCAGATCTTCCGGCATGATCAGGAGTTTAGTCCATTTTCAGCCGTTATGCGCTGCTCGTATCCGGGCTGCGGCGGACGTGTGGGCGGTTACCGGCGTCGCTGGATTCTGCACCGAGCGCGGCTGCGATCCGTCGGAACGCAGGGAATGTGGCGGGATATCGGGCTTGTCCGTCGAAAGAATTGAATTATGATGAATTGCACGCCTCGTGGTGCTATTCCTGCGGGAAGCGGTGGGCGGGTCCCGGCGCAAGGGCGGGAAGAAAGCCGGCACAGGCTTAGGTTGCGACGGCTGCTGCACGGATGATTTTTCCAGGTTGAGAGATGGCAAGTCCGCAGTTGAGCATCGTAATTCCGGCGTACAACGAGAGCGCGCGCATCGAGCTGACGCTGGACCGCGTAATGTCGTGCGTCCAGAAGCAGGCCTGGGACGCTGAGGTCCTGGTCGTCGACGACGGCTCAACCGACGCCACGCCGGAGATCATCCACCGCTGGATGGAACGGTATCCGCGGCTGCACCTGATCCAGAACGAAGGCAATCGCGGCAAAGGGTTTTCGGTGCGCAACGGCCTGCTGCAGGCTTCGGGCGAAGTGGTGATGTTTACCGATGCGGACCTGTCGGCGCCCATGGAAGAGGCGGACCGGCTGCTGGCCGCGATCGCCGACGGGGCGGATGTGGCCATCGGGTCGCGCTGGATGGACAAAACCCGGCAGACCATCCACCAGCCGCTCTACCGCAAATTCTTTGGGCGATGTTTCAACTGGGTCACGCGGGTGGTGATGGGGCTTCCGTTCAAGGACACGCAGTGCGGCTTCAAGGCGTTCAAGCGCTCGGTGGCCCAGGTCATCTTCCGCCTGCAGCGCATCGAGCGCTGGGGGTTCGATCCGGAGATCCTGTTCATCGCGCGCAAGCTGGGCTACGACATTCGCGAGGTCCCGGTCACCTGGGGGCACGACGAACGCAGCCGCATGAGCTATCTCAAGGACGGCATGAAGATGCTGGAAGAGATGGCCATCATCCGCGGCAACTCGGTTGCCGGACGCTACGACGAGGCCATCGCGGCGCTGAAGGACACCAGCACCATGGTGACTCCGCCGGTGCAGCCGATGAAAGTGGAGCCGCGTCCCCAGGCCAACGGGTGAGGGTGGGCCTGCCGGTAGCGGGCAAACCGCTCTGCGTGCGGAAGCAGCGCATCTGAGACGATCGTAGCGACAGCGTTGCGCGAGCGCTGAGTTGCTGGCGTGTTCGGTGCGAGAATGGGCAGGGGCGTGGCGGGATGAATTTGCTGCGGTCTTTCTTACTGGGGCTTTCGGGCAACGGTGTGGTGCGGGGGTGGGCGGAGCGGTCGCGTGCGGGGCGGCGGCTGGCCGCGCGCTTCGTTGCCGGAACCACAATCGAGGATGCACTCGCGGCCTGCCAGCGGGTGAACGCGCAAGGGATGGCCGTCTCGCTGGACTCGCTGGGCGAGAGTGTCACGCTGGAGGCCGAGGCGCGCGCGGCCGCCGACGTGTATCACCGGCTGCTGGATGCAATCGCGGCGCGCAACCTGAACGCGAATGTCAGCCTCAAACTCAGCCAGATGGGGATGGATATCGGCGCGGACCTGGCCGAGCAGATTGTGGGCGCCGTGGTCGAGCACGCCGCGCGCCTGGCTTCGTTCGTGCGCATCGATATGGAGGGTTCCCCCTACACCGAGGCGACCATGGCGCTCACCGAGCGGCTGCATGCGCGCTGGCCGGGCAGCGTGGGCACGGTCCTGCAGGCGTACCTCTACCGGACGGAGACGGATGCCGAGCGGCTGCTGCAGCAGGGAATTCGCATCCGGTTGTGCAAGGGTGCGTACCGGGAAGCTCCGGAGGTTGCGTTTCCCGCGAAGCGCGAGGTCGACGCGAACTACGTCAAGTTGATGAAGCGGATGGCGGGTTTCTCCAGAGACGGGTCGGGCGTGTTCTGTGGCATCGCCACACACGACGAGGCGATCGTGGAGGAGATGCGGCGGTTCACCCGCGAGCAGGGAATCGCGAAAAGCGCCTTCGAGTTTCAAATGTTGTACGGAGTGCGGCGAGGCCTGCAGCGGCGGCTGGCGGCGGAAGGATACGGAGTGCGGGTGTACATCCCGTTCGGCACCGCCTGGTATCCGTACTTCATGCGGCGGCTGGCGGAGCGGCCGGCCAACCTGGTCTTCCTGGCGCGCCATCTGTTCCGCGCATAGGGCAGTCTGCGCTGGAAGCGATTACTGCGGCGGGCTGGCGGAGCGGACCGGCGGATACGGCTCGACCGAGAGCAGGGTGTTGATGGTCGAGCGTTCGCCGTCGGAGAACTGCGCACCGAAGCGCGGGGAGTTGATGACCTGCTCGCGCTGCTCGGGCGGCATCTCGCGCAGATCGAGGATAGCGCGTGCCATAACGCGCCGCCGCTCGGGAGCCATCCCCGCGAAGGTCTGCACGGCCCCGTGATACTGCTGCACCTGCGCCGGAGTCATGCGCTCCAGGATTTCGTTGCGCTCCAGGGTGCGGTCGCGCTGCTGCGGATTCATATTGTTCAGGCGGTCCAGATTGTTCAGCTCGCGCTCCTGCACCTGCGGAGGCAGTTCGCGAAAGCCCGGCTCGTTCTGCAGCGCGCGGCGCTGGTCAGCCGGGGAGAGGCTCTTATGGTTCTCCATCCACTGCTGCAGGTGTTCCTGGTTCTGGGCAGCGCGCGCGCCATTCTGGCCGGGGCGGTTCTCGTTGCGCGGCGGCGCGGGGCGATTCTGGCGGATGGCGGCCTGGAACTGCAGCGGCCTTTGCTGGCGAAAGCGGGCGTGCGCCGGCGTAACCGCGCACAGCAGAACCAGTGCCGCGCCAACAGCGAGCCGGGATGGAGAATGCCAGTTCATATTAGATGCGGCGCGCTTAACCGGGCCGCAATTGCCAAATGGGGAGGTGGTCTTCGGGGCAAAAGCCTGCAAATTTCAGCGGTGTCCCTTACGCCTTCCAGAACCGCCAAAGCCCAGTGCTGCATCCGAAGTTTACTGCGAAGGGCCGAAATCGGTGAATTCTTTTTTCCAACCTCCGGAACCACGAAATAGTACCTCCGAACCCGAACCACCCAGGCGCCCCGCTTAACTCTGCGGCAGCGCGGCTCCGCTATCGCTGCTGGCGGGCGCAGCGTCCTGCAGCAGTTGATCCACCTGCTGTAGCGCCTGCTCGTTCTTGTCCAGCAGTTGCAGGTCGGTCACCGCCGCGGAAACCTGGGCCGGCTGCGCGGGATGCTGGAACGTCGTCATGCCGACGGTGCCGCCTCCGGCGATCAGCAGCAGGGCCATGGCTCCGGCCAGCGCGGGGCGGAACTGCCGCCCGGTATTCAGCAGCAGGCGCGTGCGGATGCTTTCGAACCAGCCGGGAGCCGGCGAAGCCTGCTCCTCACGAAAGCGGACCGCGAGCTTCTGATCGAAGTAGGGGGAAACCTCAGGCGCCTGCCAGCCGTCCAGCAGCGACATGGTAGCTTCGAGCGACGCCAGCTCGCCTGCGCACGCCGTGCAGGTGGCCAGGTGGGCGCGCGCGGCTTCATTTCCCGGCGCAGCGGGACCCAGCAGCAGATCGGGGAGGGCGGCTTGGCAGATCTTGCAGTTCATCATTTTGCGGAACATTGGGTTACATCCTTTCCGGTGTCGACGCGTCGCGTAACCGTCCTGCGCGTCTTGGGGTCCGTAGCTCCTGCCCTTATGGACGGTGAGCCCGGAACAAAGTTTCTTCTAAACAAACTCCTTCAACTTCTCGCGCAATGTCTGGTACGCGCGGAAGAGCAACGATTTCGTGGCCGACTCACTCAGCTTCAGCACGTCGCCGATCTGTTTGTAATCCATGCCTTCGTACTTGTGCATCAACACCGCCATGCGCTGGCGTTCGGGCAGCGCCAGCACGTGTTGGCGGATCGCGTTCATCCGTTCGCGGTGCAGCATTGCGTGCTCGGCGCCGGGAGTGCTGTCGGCCACGTCCGGCGTCGAGCCGGTCTCGGAGTCGGCCTCATCCAGGTAAATGGTCGACGCGGTGCGCTCGTGCCGCGTGTCGCGCGCGTAGTTCACCCCCAGGTTGGTGGCAATCCGATACAGCCAGGTGCTGAAGCGCGCTTCGGCGCGGTAGGTCTCGCGCGAACGATACACGCGCAGGAAAACCTCCTGCGCCAGCTCTTCCGCAATGGCCTGGTTGTGCACCATGCGATACATGAAGTTCACAATCGGCTTCCGGTACTTCTGAATCAGGAAGTCGAAGCCCGACATGTTACCGGCCCGTAACTCCAGCATGATGGCCGAATCTTCCATCTCTGCGAAGTGCGCCGAGCCTTGCGCAACCGCGGATGGCAGGACGCCTTCCAGTACTCCGGGATTGACTGCCAGAGTTGCCATATCCTCCATAACCCCATCTTCGTCCTGAGGTTGCGCAGAATCGGCAAAATCCGCCGGAATTTCGCCTTCGCCCTCGGTCAGGTCGTCCAGGGCGCCGTCGTCAGACGTTCCGGAGGCTCCGGGGGACGGGGGCACATGCTGGTTCGGATTCTGCGGACGTGCGGGCATCTGGCTGGTTTATTGTACTTGGCAAAGACCTGAGAAAGCTGCGTTAGACTCCGCCGGACTGGTGCGAAAGAGGAAGTTGCGTGTATGCTGGGAGGGTACTGGATTGCCGGAGCCGGAGGGGTCCCGCCTGGCGTGGGCGCATAACTCAGCGGTAGAGTGCCACCTTCACACGGTGGAAGTCGTAGGTTCGAATCCTGCTGTGCCCACCATATAATCAACAACTTATCCAGCAGAATCCGACTCTGGGACGCCTCCGTTCAAGCGCTGGGCGTTCTCCTGTGGACGCGCCGCCGCAGGTCCCCGAAACAAAACGGGTGAGGACCGACGCAATCAGCCCTCACCCGCCAAGAATCGCGCCGCACTCCCGTCAAGTGGTCCCGTTTGGAATCAGCCGCGGTACCGAAAGCGAGGTGGCGATATCCGTGAAGATTTGGTTCAGGTTGGTCGTGGGCTGGGACGCGGAGACGCAGCCGCTGGTACCGCCCGTCGCCGTATAGTCCGAGTAAAAATCCCGCGAGCTGGAGGCCATGTCCTGCATGGTGACGCATGGGGTATAGCTCGAGGTGTCGGTGCTGCAGCCCGAGGACTCCGCGCCGTACGCGACCGAGATCACCCTGGTCCCGGCGTTTGCGGCCGCATGGGCTGCCGTGACCGCCTGCGCACACTGGTTCTTCGTGGAGGGGTAGACCCCGGAGGTGGTCGAAGCGGTCGGCATGTCGCCCGAGGAAGCACTCGCGTCACCGTCGCTGAGGATGATCATGATGTTCTGCGATCCTGGATTGTTTGCCTTTTCGGCAACCAGCGACGCTTGAGCGGCGTAGATTGCGCCCGCGTAGTAGGTTCCCTCGCCGCCCACGGCCACCATGGCGTTGCAGCTGCTCTTGCCTCCGGCAGCAATGACCGCGTCGGAAGCGGTGTTCAGCGAGTTGGTCGTGTCGGACAGTCGGGAATCGCTGTCATAACCCATGATCTGGTAGGTTGCCGTGCTCGATCCCGTGGGAGCGTAGCTGGTGGCTGTGGCCGACGGGAAGGTGTAGCCCATATTGCTCGGACTGCTGCTGCCGCAGTTCCAGTCGTCCGCAACCGTGCCCAGGCTGACGTTGGGAAAAGAGAAGAGGGAGACGCGGTCCACGGAGTTGGCGACGTTGGCGCCGCCCGGGAAGATGCCCGGCGCGGTTCCCACGTTCGCGTTGTTGGTCGCGGTGCCGCAGGTCGCCAGTTGGGCGGTGCAGGGATAGAGCTCCCCGAGCAGGATCCTGACCCCATTCAATGCGCAGCTGATGCGGGTGGCGTTGCATTGGCTGTCGCTGTCGGTGTCGTTCATCGATTTCGTGGCGTCGACGATGATAGCCACGTTGTAAGGGCTGGTGATGGCGCCCGCCATGGCCGCGGTCGCCGTTGCGGTCAGGGTCAGCGTCTTCTTGCCGAAGACCGGGGCGAAAAACAAATTGATGACCATCTGCTCCTGCACCTGCACGGCGTTGCCGTTGCCGGGGGCCACGCAGGACATCCCTTCATTGCTGAGCGTGGTCAGGCACTCGACCTTGGGGTAGCCGGTCACCATCGTCACATTGGCCATATTGGCGTTGGCGTTGTTGTCCCCGCTGAGCGAGCTGAAATTGGTGGCAGCGGTGGTCGCGCCGGAGTTCGGCAGCACCTCCGCGCCGGCCAGCGCAGCCGCGTTGGCGGAAGCCACCAGCTCGCGATAGCCGTAGTAGCAGCGGCCCAGGTCAATCGACAACGCGGCGGTCGCCACCGTGGCAACCAGGAACGCTGCCATGGTAGGCAGCATTTGCCCGCGTTGGTCGTGGAAGAAGCGGGAAAGAAACGATTTCAGGTTGGCCTTCATTGGACAGCCTCCGACGCTTTCGCGGTGAGAGTACAACTGGGAAAATTATTGGCTTGGTAAACTACCAGGCTGCACGGGTACGTAACCGTCACCGTAACGGGATCCGTCTGGATCAGGTTCCCGGCGGCTCCTGCGGTCTCCGACGTGCTGGTGCACGAAAGATTCGCGGTGGGCGTGCCGCTGGTGGGATAAGTTGTCGTGTTCAGGACCACCACGAACTTCAGATTGGCTGCCGTCAGGGTCGGCGCAGCCGCTTCTACCGCAGACACGGCCAGGGCGCACGGATCGTAGTTCGGCGAGGACAGTTGTCCCCGGCTGATGGCCAGCTGCATGGCGCCCGCACTGCACGCGTTGGTCAGCATCACGTAATTGCCGACGGCGATGCCGAACGCGAAAATGCCGGTCATCAGCAGCATCAGCGGCGGCAGGCACAGGGCGAACTCAATCAGCGACGAGCCATCCTCATGGGTAGCAGCAGGCGCGGGCAGGCCGCTGCGCCCGGCTGGGGTCTGCCCGGCTGGATCGTTGGACTGTGGAATGTGGTTCATTTCGAGCAAGCCTGTACAACCTCTTATCGGCAGGGTACCGGAGGGGTTAAGGCGGAAGAATCCCATATTGGTGGTATTAACCGGCAAGTCAACAGCCCGGTCCGGCGATCCTGCCCAGCGAACGCCGGGCTGCGAAGCAGCACGCGCCCCCGCTTACGGCTTCGCGCCCAGCTTGCCGTTCTTCACCCCGGCTGCCAGCGGCGTCGCCACGGGAGTGGCCGCGCCCACCAGCTCCGTGATGCTGCCTGCGGATGCTGTACCACCGACAATGTTCGCAACCCATACATTGCCGGAACTGTCGATGGCGACCGCGTCGGGCAGATCGATGCCGCCATTGGAGCCAAAGCCGTTTGCTCCCGAGAGGTTAACGCCTGCGCTGGAAACCTCCGAGACCGAACCGCCCAGCAGGTTGGCAATCCACAAGTTCCCGGAGCCATCGATGGCGACGCCTTCGGGGTTATTGAGGTTCCCCGTGAAAGGCGAACCCGAGGGCGTCGATCCCGTGCTGAGAAACTCGGCAACCGACTGGCCGCCGGCGTTGGGGACCCACGCATCGCCCGAGTGGTCGATCGCGATCCCGGTCGGGGAGTTCAGGCTGCCGGAGTAAGGCGAGCCGCCGCCGGCGTAGCCCACGCCCGAGGTTGGCGCGCCGGTCGACGTCAGTTCGCTGACGGTGTTTGTTCCGGTATTGGCAATCCACGCATCGCCCGAGGCATCGATGGCAATGGCCGCGGGCGCGTTGAGGCCGCCCCCGGAGTAAGGCGAGTTAGCGTGCGCCGAGCCGGAGCTGAGCAATTCGCTGACGGTGTTGTTGTTGGAGTTGGTCACCCACACGTCGCCCAAACCGTCGATGGCGATGCCGTTGGGGGAACCGATGCCGCCGCCGGTGAAGGGCGAGGGAGAGACCAGCGTTCCGGTCGAGGACAACTCGATCACGCTGCCGGTGCTGGCCGTCAGGTCGTTCGCGATCCACGCGTTCCCGGGCGAATTCAGGTCGATGGCAATGCCCACCAGGCCGTCCATTCCTCCGGCGGAGAAGGGCGAGCCGGTGGCCGGCGCGCCGGAGTTGGCAAGTTCAGTCACCGTGCTGGTGCCGTTGTTGGTAATCCATACGTTGCCGGAGCCGTCGATGGCCAGGGCGTTGGGAGCATTCACGCCGCCGCCGGTGAACTGAATGCCCAGCGTGAAGTCGTTCGGTGCCGTCGTGCCGAGGGTGGGCGTAAACGCAGTCTGGGCCGTGACCAGCCCATACAGGTTGCCGACGTTGGCGCCGGGGTTGTGCGCAATATTGATGGCCGCCGTCGCCGTATCCCCGGGCTGGCTGCCGCTGGTGCCGCCGGACAAGGCGTTGGTGAACAGCGTATAGCAGGGGGTGGGCGTGCCGCCGCCGGTGATGGTGCCGTTGGTGTTGACGCAGCTCGCCAGGATGTCCGCCAGCGAATTGACCGTGGCCTGCGGCGCGGTGCCGCCGCTGGTGGTCGTGGCCAGCGCCACGCCGGTGCCGAGGTTGGCCAGGTTCGCCGCGTTGGCAAAGGCGTTCTGCAGGCCGGTGACGCCGGTCGGCGAGCTGGAGACGTGGAGCGGGTCCGTGGCAAAGCCCGCAAACGCGTAAGCCGCAGCCACCGTCGAGACCTCGTTGATGACCACGTACGGAGTGGTGCTGGCGAACGCGCTGGTGCCGCCCGGGCAGTTCCCCAGCACCGCCATCAAGGTGGCCGCCGTGTTGTCGATGGTCGGGGGAGTCAGGCCCGGATTTCCGCCGACAGAGTAGAGGTACACCTGGCTTCCCGCAGTGCAGCTATAGTCGCCGGTGATCGTGAAGGCGCCGCCGGCGCCGGTAAGCGCATAGTAGTGCGAGTTAATGTCCGGGGGATTGCCTGTGGCGCTGGTCAGCAGCGAGGTGGATTGAGCGCCGTACGCGCCGGTGCTGGCCGCGTACAGATAAACCTGCGCTCCGACGATCGGCTGGTTGCCGCCGAAGACGCGGCCCTGAATGGCCAGGCCCGCACTCGGCGAGGTCTCCGTCGTGGAGGGGCTGAGCGTGCAGCCGGTGAGGACGAGGGGAAGACAAAATACTGCGGCGAATGCAACTCGCATGATGTCACCGTCCTGAAGAAGCGCAATTGCCGATGCGTCCCTCATTGATTGTTGCTGCAGGAATCCGCTGCTGGCCCGGGAACGAACTGCTTCGTTCTGATTCAGCTTAGTCCGGTTTCGTTCAGGCGGAATGAAGCAGGCCCGGAATCGTCCCAACATGGTTAACGCTTCCACGCGATTAAGTAGGCGTCGCGCGCTGCGTTCCGTGAATCCTGCGAAAGTTGCAGGGCAAGGAATCGCCGGCGACGCCCAGCCGCTTGCAATCGGACGCCATGGAATCACGAGGGAGAGAATAAGCCTGCCACGCCGCACCCGCAGCGCCGCGCGCCGCCAAACAACCCGCCGCCAAACAAAGGGAGCAGGGGACCACCCGAGCCTGGACCGGCATTGGAGGGGAACCCCTGCTCGTGCAGTCTCCCTGAAATGACGGAAGCTGTACCCTGCGAGGAAAAATCAAGAGCGAGCTGCGAATGACGCGGCGGCTGCGACTGCGATAAACCGGATTACGCTACCGCGTTGGTCAGCGTGTTGCCGATGCCGTTGAAGGTGTTCGCGATCGAACTCGCGAGACCATTCATCGATGCCACGGAGCCCAGTCCGACCAGTGCCGCGACCAAAGCGTATTCGATGAGGTCCTGACCGGACTCTTCAGCGATGAACTTCTTGAGGATTTGCTTCATATTGGTGTTCCTCCACGTTACGGATTTCGCGGCACCCCGTGCGTGCAAGTCCCTCACGATGGCCTGAGTGTAATCTGTGCGATTACCGACAGAAATCCCTCAAAGGTGGTACGCCCCCGCCGGCCCGCTCGCACGCGCTTGAACCCACGCAACAAGCGATTGAAATCAAAGTATTTGAGACAGAAAAGCGCCGGGCATCGCGGCCCGGCGCCTCAACTGGCGGATGAAATCTCACCGCCAACCTCAACGATGATGAATGAAGCTTCCGTCCTGTAGCTCCGCCATCGCCTGGCGTAACTGCTCCTGCGTGTTCATCACGATGGGACCGTACCACGCGACCGGCTCCTCGATCGGCTTGCCCGACACCAGCAGGAATCGAATCCCCTCCGGGCCCGCCTGCACCGTGATCTCGTCGCCGCGGTCGAACAGCACCAGCGAGTGATTCGCGACATCGTACACCGGCGCCGCGTTCGGATCGGCGCCCGACTCCGTCAGCACCGCCTGCGGATTGGATGCGTCGCGAAACGTCCCGGAGCCGGCGAAGACGTACGCAAACGCATTCCGCGTAGTCTCCACCTTCAGCCGCTTGCGCTTGCCCGGCGCAACCGAGACGTCGATGTAGCTCGGATCGGCGGCCACGCCTTCCACCGGACCTTTCTTGCCCCAGAACTCGCCGCAGATAATGCGCACATGGGTGCCATCGTCGTCGGTGACCTCGGGGATCGCGCTGGACGGAATGTCCTGGTAGCGCGGGTCGGTCATCTTCAGCGCTGCGGGCAGGTTCGCCCACAGCTGGAAGCCGTGCATCCGCCCCTGCGGATCGCCCTTCGGCATCTCCTGGTGCAGAATGCCGCTCCCGGCGGTCATCCATTGCACATCGCCCGCACCCATCTTGCCGCGGTTGCCCAGGCTGTCGCCGTGCTCCACCGAGCCCGCCAGCACGTACGTGATGGTCTCGATGCCGCGGTGCGGATGCCAGGGAAATCCCTTCAGATAATCCGCCGGATTGTTGTTGCGGAAGTCGTCCAGCAGCAGGAACGGATCGAATTCCTTGGTCTTGCCGAAGCCGAAGGCGCGTTCCAGCTTTACCCCCGCGCCTTCCAGCGTCGGCTTGGTTTGAATGACCTCTTTTACGGGCCGGAGTGACATGCTCTTTCCCTTCTGCGCCGCGACCCTGTCCCGGCACCGCGGCGCAAACTGCTTACGCTGCTTTTACAAACTCCACTTCCAGCGTGATCGTGACTTCGTCGCCGACCATGACGCCACCGGACTCCAGCGCGGCGTTCCAGGTGAGCCCGAAGTCCTTGCGGCTGATCTTGGTCGTCGCCTCTACGCCGATCCGCAGATTGCCCCACGGGTCCTTGGTCTCCGCCGTCGGCCCTTCCACCTGGAAGACCACCGGCTTGGTCACGTCGCGAATCGTCAGGTCGCCTTCGACCGTGCCTTCCTCGCCCGCGCTGACCGTCACCTTCGTCGACTTGAACGTCATCGTCGGAAACTTCTCCACGTCGAAGAACTCCGCGCTCTTCAGGTGTCCGTCCCGCTGTTCATCGCGGGTCTGAATCGAAGCCACATCGATGGTCGCCTCAACCCGCGACTTGGTCAGGTCCGTCTCGTCCAGTGTCAGCACGCCCGAAACCTTGGGGAAGCTGCCTTTTACGTTCGAGATCATCAGGTGGCGGACCTTGAACTCCGCGTGCGAGTGGGTCGAGTCGATATTCCAGGTGCTGCTCATAGTCGTATTCCTCGTTTCAAATGGGATTGTTGCTGCTTGACTTTCTGCTGCGTGACAGGGTTTAGATGCGTGATCACAATATTCGTTGCAACAACTACTAGCCCAAAAAAATCAGCCGGCGTCCCCGCGGGCAACCTGCAATAACCCGGCCAGGGCCTTCAGCCGCTCCCGCCCAAGGTGGCCCAGTTGTGCCCGGTGAGCGTCGCGGACCGGCCGATCCATGCGTGACAACAGTTGGATGCCTTCCGGCGTAATTCGGCCCATCACCATGCGACGGTCTTTGGTCTCCCGGCAGCGCGCAATCAGGCTGCGTTTTTCCAGCCGGTCCAGCAGCCGGGTAATGTCGGGGTCGCGGGTGATCATGCGGTTGGCAATCTCGCTGCAGGGCAGGCCGTCGGGCGCGCCGCGCAGGATCCGCAGCACGTTGTACTGATTGGCCGACAACTCTTCGGCCTTCAGCACCGCCGACAACTGGCGCGAGAGGATGTCCGTGGTGCGGCAGAGTTCAAGGTAGGTGGCTTCCTCGAGGCACTCATTGCGCCGGGAAGCAGGTCGGGATTGGGCTGCGTGAGTCATCGTAATCCAATATACTCGTTATAACGACTATTGTCAAGACGGAGTATTGCCGCATCGGCCATCCCCGGGCGCATCGCTGCCAGGCGCCGCCCGCCACGCGCTCCCTCCGCCGCAAGTCCGGTGCTGCAGGAATCGAATCGGATGGGCGCAAGACCGCTATAATCCCGCTCAGATGCTGTGCGGGGATGCGTGCTCGTGATGCGACTGCGACCTGGCGTACTGATTCTGCTGGCTTTGCCGCTGCTCTGCGCGGCGCAGACCAGGCGCGCCCTGGTGATCGGCATCGACACCTACCAGCCGGCGGGAACCACCGCCGAACACCCCGCTGGCTGCGCGTACGGCCGCTGCGAGCTGGGCACGTTCGAGAACCTGAAGGGCGCCGTCAACGATGCGCAGGCCATGGCCGACCTGCTCACCAGCCCGAAGTTCGGATTTCCCCCAGCCCAGGTCGCGCTGCTGACCAACCCGGCGGCTCCGCAGCCCCGCCCCGGAGTCAATGTCCTGCCCGCCGGGCAGACCGCGCGGGATGGAATTCTGGCGGCCATGCAAAAGTACCTGGTGGATCTGCCGCAGCGCGGCGACACAGTAGTCTTTTACGATGCCAGCCACGGCTCGCTGCGGGTCAACAGCAAGGGCAGCAAGATGACCGTGCTGATGAACGGCGCTCTGGTCCACGCCGACAGCACGCTGGTCCCCGCCGACGCGTACAAGGGCGGCTTCGACGTCAGCGACCACGAGATGACGCGCATCTTTCAGGCGGCGCTGGACAAGGGCGTTCACCTCACCGTGATCTTCGACAGTTGCCACAGCGGCGGCGCGACCCGCGGTCTTGCCTCACCCTATCGCGCGCGGACGCTGGCCTTCGATCCCCGCGATCTGGCCGAAGCTCCCGCAACCCAACCCGCGCCCACCCTGCGCACCGACAACCCCGCGCTGGTATTCTCCGCGGCGCAGCAGGACCAGGAGGCCGACGAGGCCGAACCCACTCCCGCCCAACCGGAGGCGCATGGGGCATTTACCTCGGCGCTGATCGAGGCGCTCGAGGCGCTGCCGGCCAATGCGCCCGCCTCGCTCGTCTATCAGCGGGTCAAAGCGGTGATTGAGGGCAGCAACTTCACCAACCAGGAACCCGACCTGGATGCAACCGCCGCACGCCGCAGGCTGCCGCTGTTCGGAGGGACAGCCGCAAGCGACACGAAAAAGCTGCGCACCGCCGCACTGGCGACGGATGCGGACGGCAACGTCTGGCTCGACGTCGGGCGTGTCTCCGGCGTCGGAGCGGGCACGGAATTCGTTTCCACCGCCGCGCGCGGCAGCGGCGAGCCCATCAGGCTGCGCGTGACGGAGTTGCAGGGAATCGCGCGATCGACGGCCGCGGTCGTCAGCCCGGCTGGGGCAAAGGTGGCTGCGGGGGAGATCTTCGAACTCGCGAAGTGGGTCCCGGCGGAGACGCCGCCGCTCAAGGTGTGGACCTGGCCCGCAAATCTTTCCGAGACGGACATCCGCGCCGCCGCAGCGCAGATCAGGCTGGCGGGCGTGGTCTCGATCCAGGACCCGGCCGAGCAGCCATGGACCGAAATGCTCTCCTGGAACGGCACCGAGTGGCTGCTGCAGCACGCGCAGCCCAGCGCGGCCGGATCGCCGAGCGCTCCGGCGACGGTCGCCAATGGAGACCATTTGAAGCTTGCGCATCTCGGCCCGAAATTGACCGCCGACGCGCTGAAGCAGCATCTCGCGGCAGACGCCAAGGTGTGGGTCAATCTGCCTCCCTCGCAGGAGATGTTTGCCAGGCTGCAACTGCACGAACCCGACAGCGCCGTGCAGGCTTCGCCCGATCTCGCGAGCGCCAACTATATATTGACCGGCGTGCTGACCGGCGACGACCGCGCCTACGCCTGGTTCAACCGGCAGCAGTTCGACGCAGGCCCGCGCGCGGCAATGGCGAAGGATCACAGCCCCGGCTGCTCCGCGACCTCGCAGTATCCAGTGCGCAGCGACTGGGTTCCCCTGCGCGGGCCGGGCGGAGACGAGCATGTCGCCGCGGAGCTGAATCGATATGCCTTGTTGCTGGCGAAGGTGCACGGCTGGATCGAGTTGGCGGACAGCCCGACCGGCGCGTCCGCCGCGCAGTATTACAGCCTCGCGATGGTGCGCAGCGCGGACCGGAACCCGCTCGCAGCGGGTGAGCCGGCCGCACAGGACGAAGAGTTGCTGATGACGCTCAAGGCCAGCGCGCCGGTGACCGAGCGCCGCTGGGTGTACGTGCTGGACATCGATTGCCACGGCAAAGGTTCGCTGCTGTATCCGCGCGACCTCACCGAGAACCAGTTTCCTTCCGACGCAGACAGCGCTCTCCAGTTTGTTCTGCCGGGTTCGCCGACGCTGCGGATCGGTCCGCCCTACGGCGTGGATACCATGGTCATGCTGAGCACGGCGCAGCCCCTGCCCGACCCCTACGCGCTGGAGTTCGAAGGCGTCGCCACGCGCGGAGATGCAGCCGGAGGGTCGCCGCTGGCCCGGCTGTTGACCAACGCCAGCCGGGGCACCCGTGGCGCGCCCGGGCCGGTGCCGACCGACTGGGGGATCGACCTGCTGACCCTGCACAGCGCTCCGAAGGATGCCGCAAACTAACGGCATCAGTACCAATGCCGGCGCGCGCTGGATGGGGACTGGCCCGCCGTCCCTGTCGTATGATTTGGTGGATCAAGCTGGGGTGAAGGGTGCGATGGCGAACCGTTCTCACAGGCTGGCGGCGCAGCTGATCTTCGGCTTGATGGCTGCGGCACCCTCCGTTCTGGCGCTCGCGCAGGCACCGGCAGCGAACCAGACCGGCACAATTCCGAAACAGATTGCGCAGCACGAGCAGAAGCTGGCTGCAGCGCGCGCAGCCCAGGACCTCGCCGCGCAGGCAACCGAGCTGAACACCCTGGCCGCTCTCTACCGGCAGACCGGCGAACGCGAGAAAGGCGTCGACGACTGCAACCAGGCGCTGGCCATCGAGCGCGGGGCAGGGAACCGGCTGGGCGAGGCGACCACCGAGAACATCCTCGGCCGCATCCTCACCGATCTCGGTGAGGAGCAGAGGGCCCTCGCCCTCTTCAACCAGGTCCTGCCGGTCTGGCGCGAACTGGGCAGCAAGCAGGGCGAAGGGACGACCCTCAGCAACATGGGCCGCGTCTACAACAACCTCGGCCAGCGCGAGGACGCAATCAAGGTGCTGAATCAGGCCCTGCCCATCCTGCGCGAGGTGAAGAATCAGAGCGGCGTGGCCAGTACGCTGGACAGCCTCGGAACCGCCTATTCCTATATGGGACGCGGCCCCGAGGCGCTCGAATACTTCAACCAGGCCCTGCTCCTCTGGCGCGAGATTGGCGAGCGCGGCGGCGAAGCCCTGACCCTCGGCAACATCGCCATCGTGTATTCCAACCTCGGCGAGAAGCAGAAGTCGATCGAGTACTACAACCAGGCGCTGGTGGCCTGGCGCGAGGTGGGCAACCGTCCCGGCGAGGCCCGGGCGCTGAACTACGAGGGCCGCGTCTACAGCGACCTGGGACAGAAGCAGAAGGCGCTGGAGTTCTACAACCAGGCGCTGCCCATCTGGCGCGACGTGAAGAATCCCAACGGCGAGGCGCTCGCGCTGAACGATATTGGCCGCGTCTACGCCGACCTCGGCCAGGACCGGAAGTCCCTCGACTATTTCAACCAGGCGCTGCCGCTGTGGCGCAAGGTAGGAAATCGCCGCGGCGAAGCGGTGACCCTGACCAACATCGGCAGAGCGTGGTTCGGCCTGGGAGACAAGGACAAGGCGCTGGAGATTGAGTTCCAGTCGCTCGCCGCGTGGCGGGAGGTCGAGGACACTCGCGGGCAGGCGTTTGCCCTGTCCAGCATTGGCCGCGTGTATTCCGCCCTGCATCAGCAGCAGAAGGCGCTGCCGATCAAGCTCGCCGCACTCTCGCTCGCGAAGGCTGCCGGCGATCTCGACATTCAGGGCGGGATCGACACCTCGCTGATGCTCGATTTTCGCAACCAGAAGGAGCCCGACGAGGCGATCTTCTTCGGCACCGAGGCCGTCAATGCCTTCCAGCAGGTGCGGCGGAATATCACCGGGCTGGACCAGGACCTGCAGGCCGGGTTCGCGCAATCGAAGTCCGAGACCTACCGCGAACTCGCTGAACTGCTGGTGCAGCAGGATCGGCTCGGCGAGGCGGAAGAGGTGCTCGATCTGCTGAAGGAGCAGGAGCTGAAAGAGGTGGTGCGCGGCGCCGCGGACAATCCCGCGGCCAAGGTCGAGCCGCTCCCGCTCACCTCCGCGCAGCAAGCGGCTCAGGGCCAGCTGGCAACCCCCGAACAGCAGGCGCTTGCGCTGACCGCGGTCAGCCTGGAGTACGCCACCCTGATGGCGAAGAGTCCGCGCACCAGTGCGGAGGACGCCCGTCTGAAGCAGCTCGATGCGCAGATCGAGGCGGGCAACGGCGAGGTGTCGGCGTTTTTCAGGAACACGTTGTTTCCTGAGCTGACGAAAAAGGCCGGCGCCGAGGATGCGAACACGCTGCTGAGCAAGGAGAAGTCCGATGTCAGCCGCCTGCAGAACACGCTGGCCGAGCTGGGGCCGCGCGTCCTGGGCATCCGCCTGCTGCTCGGCGAAGACCACGCCTACGCGATCGTCATTACCGCGCACACGCGCGAGAAGGTGGACCTGAAGGCGACGCCCGCCGAGCTGCGCAGCAAGGTGCTCGAGGTGCGCGACGACCTGCGCACCCCTGCCTCCAATCCCAGGCCGCATCTGCTCCAGCTCTACGCCATGGTGGTGGCTCCGCTGGAGCCGGAGTTGAAATCTCTGGCCGCGCAGACCGCGCCCGCGGGTGCGGTTCCAGTCCCAACGCTTCTCTGGTCCCTCGACGGCGTCCTGCGCTATGTGCCCATGGCCGCGCTCTACGACGGCACGCACTACATGGCGGAGCGCTTCAACAATGTGCTGTTTACCCCCGAGAGCTACGGCCACATGACCGCCCCCGCCGATGCAAAGACCGCCAACCTGCGCGTGCTGGCCATGGGTCTTTCCAAGAGCTACGGCGGGCTGCCTGCTTTGCCCGGCGTGATTCCCGAGCTGGAGTCGGTGGTGCACGATCCCGCGGTGCCCGAATCCCACGGCCCGCTCGACGGCCGTCTGCTGCCGAATGAGCAGTTCACGCTGGCCGCGCTCAAGACCGAGCTGGGCGCGGGCCAGGGCTTCCCCGTGGTCCATATCGCCAGCCACTTTGTGGTCGAGGCGGGCGCCGGCGAGGAGCCCTACCTCATGCTCGGCGGCGACAACGCAGGCGACGCCCAGGGCTTCGAGCTGACCCTGTCGCGCATCGAGGACTCGACCATCAGCTTCCATGGCACCCATCTGCTCACGCTCTCGGCCTGCAGCACGGCCCGGGGCGATGCCGCGAAGGACGGCCTCGAGATGGATTCGCTGGGAATGATCGCGCAGCAGAAAGACGCCGAGGCGGTGCTCGCCTCGCTCTGGGACGTGAACGACGCCAGCACCAGCCGCTTGATGAGCGACTTCTACTCGCGCTGGGTCAAGGCGCCGGAGCAGGGCAAAGCCGAGGCGCTGCGCCAGGCGCAACTCGCGCTCTTGCATAGCGCGGCGGCCGCCGAGGGCGTCGGCGAACGCGGCCTGGTGGTGACGGAAAAACCCGCTGCCCCCGCCGGCAGACCGGCCCCGCCGCCGCGTCTCGCCGGGTACTCGCACCCGTTCTACTGGGCGCCGTTCGTGCTCATCGGCAACTTCCAGTAACCCCGGCGTGGAGACGCGGCCGGATTATGTTAAGGTAGCCTTACAGCGTTACATTTTGCGTGCTGCCCGAAGCGGTCACAGGTGTATCGTGCGCAGCTGAAACAAGCCAGCAAGACCCGCTGCGGCGGCGTGGGGGATCGGCATCCAGGTAGCTCTCCATCACCGGACTGAGTATCGGTACGACAAGGCGGTGCTGCTCGGCCCACAGGTGATTCAGCTGCGGCCCGCTCCGCACTGTCGAACGCCCATCCTCAGCTACGCGCTCAACGTCACCCCGGCCGGGAACCTGCTGAAGTGGCAGCTCGACGTCCACCACAATCATCTGGCGCGCGTTCTGTTTTCCGAGCGGACCTGCGATTTTGTCGTCGAGGTGGACCTGGTTGCGGAACTCGCTCCGGTCAATCCCTTCGATTTCGTGCTGGAGCCGGGCGTGGAGGAATACCCTTTCGCCTACGCGCCCGAACTCGCAAAGGAACTGGCGGCGTACCGGTCAATTGAACCGGCCGGGCCGAAGCTCCAGGCCTTTCTGAAAACGCTTCCGAGCTCGAAGTGCGGGACCATCGGCTTTCTCATCGACGTGAACCGGCGCGTCCGCGAAGAAGTTGCGTACACCACGCGCCTCGAGCACGGCGTCCAATCCTGCGAAGACACCCTCGAGCGCCGAACCGGCTCGTGCCGCGACTCGGCCTGGTTGCTGGTTCAGATTCTGCGCCAGCTCGGGATAGCCGCGCGTTTTGTCTCCGGCTACCTCATTCAACTGGCTCCCGACGAAGGCGGCGACGCGGCCAGCCCTCAATCCGACTCCGCCGATCTGCACGCCTGGACCGAAGTGTTTCTTCCCGGCGCGGGATGGATTGGGCTGGATTCCACCTCCGGCCTGTTCGCCGGCGAGGGACACATCCCGCTGGTATGCACGCCGAACGCATCGAATGCCGCGCCCATCGGCGGCACCGTCGAACCCGCCAACGTCGAGTTCAGTTACGCGATGTCCGTCCGTCGGCTCAACGAATCGCCGCGGCTGACCAAGCCCTTCTCGGACGCGGAGTGGGCGCAGTTGGAGCAGGTTGCCCGGCGCGTGGACGCCGATCTGGCAGCCCACGATGTGCGTCTCACCATGGGCGGCGAACCCACCTTCGTTGGCATCGACGAGCCCGAAAGCCCGCAATGGAACATCGATGCCCTGGGCCCGATCAAGCGCAGCCGCGGCCTTGCGCTGCTCGGCTGTCTGCGCGAGCGCATGGCGCCCGGCGCGCTGCTCCATTACGGCCAGGGCAAGTGGTATCCCGGCGAGCCGCTGCCGCGCTGGGCGCTCGGATGTTACTGGCGCCGCGACGGCGTTCCGCTGTGGGAGAACGTCGACCTGATTGCCCGCGAGAATCAAGACTACGGATACACCGCCGCAGACGCTCTCGCATTCATGCACGCGCTGGCGCGGCGGCTAGGCGTGAGCTCCGAAAATATTCTTCCGGCCTTCGATCCCGGCGCCGAATCGCCCGAACCCGCCGGATACATTCTGCCGCTGCGCCGCCGCCAGCCCGGAGGCCGGCTGCGCTGGTCGAGCCAGCTGTGGTTTCCGCGTCCGGAACCGCTGGTGCTGACGGCGGGCGATTCGCCCATCGGCTTTCGCATCTCGACCGACACCATGCCCTGGGTCGCACCGGATGAGCTCGCCTATGAATTTGAGGCCGCGCCCTTCGCTGACCGGGTCAAGCTGCCGCCGCGTCCTGCTCGCCACGCCGAGCTCTTCAAGATCGACCCCGTTGCCGATCCGCTGCCCCCGCTTTCGACCGCCGCCGAAACCGCAACCGAACTCATTCGTCCCGCCCTCTGCGTGCAGGCCAGGCAAGGGCGGCTGCACGTCTTTCTGCCCTACGCATCCAGGCTGGCCGACTATCTCGATCTCGTCGCCGCCGTGGAAGACACCTGCGCGCATCTGCAACGGCCGGTGTGGATCGAAGGCTACGCCCCGCCGTCCGACCCGCGCCTGCGCTTCTTCACCCTTACCCCCGACCCCGGCGTGCTCGAGGTGAATCTCCCGCCCGCAAGCAACTGGGACGAGCTGGTCGAGATCAACACGGTGCTGTTCGAGGAGGCGCGGCGCAATCGCCTGACCGCCGAGAAATTCACCTACGACGGCGGCCACGTCGCCACCGGCGGCGGCAGCCATATCGTTGTCGGCGGGGCCACCGTGCTGGAGAGCCCGTTCCTGCGCCGGCCGGACCTGCTGCGCAGCATGGTCGCGTTCTGGCAGAACCATCCTTCGCTCTCGTACTTGTTCTCCGGCATGTATGTTGGGCCGACCAGCCAGTATCCCCGGGTCGACGAGGCGCGCACCGATGCGCTCTACGAGTTGGAGATGGCGTTCAAGAATCTGCCCGCACGCGACTGCCCCGCGTGGATTGTCGATGGCTTGTTTCGCAATCTGCTGGTCGATGTAACCGGCAACTCGCATCGGGCCGAGTTCTGCGTGGACAAGCTGTTTCCGCCCGAGGGCATGGGCCTGCGCCTCGGCCTGCTCGAACTGCGCGCCTTCGAAATGACCCCGCACATCCGCATGGGACTGGCCACATCGCTGCTGATTCGCGCGCTGATCGCCACCTTCTGGAAGCAGCCCTACGAAGGCGCGTTGATTCGCTGGGGCACCGACCTGCACGACCGCTTCATGCTGCCGAATTTCGTGCGCCGCGATTTTGAGCAGGTGCTCGCCCGGCTGCACGCCGCCGGCTACAGCTTCGACGAGAAGTGGTTCGCCGCGCAGGTGGACTTCCGCTTCCCGAAGATCGGCTCGATCGCCGTCGAAGGTGTCGAGTTGGAGTTGCGCCACGCCCTGGAGCCCTGGAATGTCCTGGCCGAGGAGACCACCTCCGGCGGCACGGTGCGCACCGTGGATTCCTCGCTCCAGCGCATGCAGGTGAAGGTGTCCGGATTCACCGCGGAGTCGCGCTTTGTCGTCGCCTGCAACGGCCGCCGCGTGCCGCTGCAGCCCACCGGCGTCCCCGGAGAATTCGTCGCCGGCGTCCGCTATCGCGCGCGCCAACTCGCGGCCACGCTGCATCCCACCATCCCGGTCCACGCGCCGCTGGTGTTCGATATGATCGACCGCTGGAAGGAGCGATCGGTCAGCCGCTGCATCTATCATGTAACGCCGCCCGGCGGCCGGGTTTACACCTCTCGGCCGGCGGATGCGGCGGAGGCCAGGCAGCGGCGGACCGAGCGGTTTGAGACGGTTGCCGCGCCCGGCGCCATGGCGGTCCCGGCGGACGAGACGAACGCCGTGTTCCCGATGACGCTCGACCTGCGCGTGCCCGCTCCCGCATCTGCAACTCCAGGCGAAAGGCCGAGGCTGGTTCCATGACCGTCGATCTCCATCAGACTCCAATTCGCTATGGAGGCGCATACGACGAGTTGTCGGCCGACGGGGTTGTCCCGCGGCCGCACTGGGCGCACCTGATGGAGTCCCTGCAGGAGATCGGCCCGGATGAGTTGGGCCGCCGCTGGAGCCGCGCCGAACGCCGCATTCGCGAGAACGGCATTACCTACAACATCTACAGCGATCCCCTCGGCGCCAACCGGCCGTGGAAGATCGACATCATTCCCTTTCTCATCGCCGCCGACGAATGGCGCTTCCTCGAAGCCGGCATTATTCAGCGCGCGCAGTTGCTGAACCTCGCCCTCGAAGATCTCTACGGCGCGCAGGACCTGGTGGCGAAGGGGCGTTTTCCCGCGGCGCTGCTCTACGCCAATCCCGCGTTTCTGCGGCCGCTGGTCGGCGTACCCGTTCCCCCGCACAGTTATCTGCACATGCTGGCAGTCGATCTGGCCCGCTCGCCCGACGGCCAGTGGTGGGTGCTCGCCGACCGCACCCAGGCCCCGGCGGGCAGCGGCTATGCGCTGGAGAACCGCACCATCGTCTCCGATGTCCTGCCCAACATGTTCCGCACCGCGAACGTCTTGCGCCTGGCCCCGTTCTTCCGCGCGCAGCGCGAGGCGCTCATTGCGCTCTCCGGCGTCGCCAATCCCCGCATCGTTCTCCTTACCCCCGGCCCCCACAACGAAACCTACTTCGAGCACTCCTACATCGCGCGCTACCTCGGCTTCACCCTGGTCGAAGGCGCAGACCTGACCGTGCGCGACCGGCGCGTCTATCTGAAGACGGTGGACGGGCTGGAGCAGATCGACGTGATTCTGCGCCGCGTCGACGACAGCTTCTGCGATCCCCTGGAACTCCGCAGCGAGTCGCTGCTGGGCGTGCCCGGCCTGGTCGACGCCATCGTCGCCGGCAATGTGAAGGTCGCCAACGCGCTCGGCAGCGGCCTGATCGAGACCGCTGCGGTCATGCCATTCCTCCCCGGCCTGTCGCGCCATCTGCTGGGCAAGAGTCTGATGCTGCCCTCGGTCGCGACCTGGTGGTGCGGCCAGCCCTACGCGCTGGACTGGGTGCTGAACCATCTCGATTCGGTGGTGGTGAAGCCGGCATTTCCTTCGCGCGGAATGGAGCCGGTCTTTGGCGCGGACATTCCGCAGGCCGAGAAGGGCAAGTTTGCCGACCGCCTGCGCGCCCGCCCGCACGAGTACGTCGCGCAGGAACAGATTGCGCTCTCCACCGCGCCGGTGTGGGAGAATGGCCGGCTGCTCTCCCGCAGCGTGGTGTTGCGCACCTACGTGTTGAATACCGGAAATGGTTGGGTCGCGCTGCCCGGTGGCCTCACCCGCGTGTCGGATGCGGAGGGCTCGGTCGTCTCCATGCAGCGCGGCGGCCACAGCAAAGATGCCTGGGTGATGTGGGATAGCCCGGTGGACACCTTCAGCATGCTGCGTCCGCGCAACGCCCCGCTGGAGCTGCGCCGCGCGCCCCTGGCCGTTCCCAGCAGCGTGGCCGACAACGTCTTCTGGCTCGGCCGCTATGTCGAGCGTGCGGAAAACATCGCGCGCATCGTGCGCACCATCGTCTCGCGCCTGCGCCGTGCCGACGAGATCGAGCTCGGCTGCCTGCTGCGCCTGCATGGTTGTCTGGAGTCGCGCCACAGCCGCCTGCCCCGGGCCAAGGGCAAGCGGGCAACCGCGCAGCAACTCGAGCAGGAGCTCGTCTCCGTCCTGACCAACCTCAAGCGGCCGGATAGCCTCGCGTCCACGCTCGCTGAGGTTGGGCGCGTGGGCGGCAACGTGCGCGAACGCCTGTCCGTCGATATGAACTCGCTCATCGGTCAGCTCCGCGACTCGGTGCAGATCGATCACGACACCCAGTTCCTCGAGTATCCCGCCATGCTGACCGCATGTCTCGAACTGCTCTCCGCGTTCTCCGGAATGGAGCGCGAGAACACCACGCGCGGATCGGGATGGTTGTTCATGAGCATTGGCCGCCGCATTGAGCGCGCCATCTATCTCTGCCGCCAGCTGCGCGAAGTCGCGACCCCGCTCGCCGAACAGGATTGGTCGTTCTTCGAATATCTGCTGGAGGTTGCGGACAGTTCCATGACCTACCGCACCCGCTACTACACCACTCTTCAGCCGCTGGCGGTGCTGGATGTGTTGCTGGCGGACGAGACCAACCCCCGCGGGCTGGACTTCCAGATCAGCCATCTCGCCGACCTCTACGACCGGCTGCCGCGTCACCTGCCCGAGGACCTGCAGACCATGCGCGATGCGCTGGTGCGGTTGCGCAGCTTCGATCTGCGCGAGCTCACGTATCCGCCGCCCGGCGGCGCCGCCACCAATGGCGCCGATGGGCTGTCGCGGCTGGAGCGGTTCCTGCGCGAGTTGGAGCTGCTGCTGCCGTCGTGGTCGAATAATCTGTCGGGCCGCTACTTCAGCCACGCCCGCACCTTGCCGATTACGGTGGGCGAATGATCTATCGCATCCTCCATCGATCCACCTACAAGTACCGAACCCCGGTTTCGGTCGGAAACCACGTTGCCTGCCTCAAGCCGCGAACCTCCCCGCACGACCAGTTGCTGCGAAACGAGCTGCACATCGATCCGGCCCCCGCGACCTGCACCGAACGCGTCGACTACTTTGGCAACCGGCTCTGCTTCTTCACCGTGCAGGAGCTGCATAAGGAACTGGTGGTCGAAGCGCGCAGCCAGGTAGTTGTCTCCGGCAACGCGCCGCCCCAATCCCAGCTCCCCTGGGAAGAGGTCGTCGCTTCGCTCCCCGGAGATCTCAGTCCGGAGGGTCTCGACGCCTACCAGTTTGTCTTCGAGTCTCCGCGCATCCGCGCCCGGCCGGAGTTCGCCGCCTACGCGCTGCAGTCGTTTACCCCGCGCCGGCCGATGTCCGAGGCGCTGCTCGATCTCACCGCGCGCATTCACACCGACTTCCGCTTCAACTCCAAGGTCACCAACGTGCGCACGCCCGCCGAAGAGGTCTTTCGCAAGCGGCACGGCGTATGCCAGGACTTCGCCCACGTGCAGATCGCCTGCCTGCGCTCCATCAATCTCGCCGCCCGCTACGTCAGCGGCTACCTGCGCACCTACCAGGCGCCGGGAAAGCCCCGGCTGGTCGGCGCCGATGCATCGCACGCGTGGGTTTCGGCCTATTGCCCGGGCAGCGGCTGGCTGGATGTGGATCCCACCAACAATGTGGTGCCGTCCGACGGCCACGTGACCCTGGCCTGGGGGCGCGACTACGGCGACGTCAGCCCCTTGCGCGGACTCGTCCTCGGCGGCGGGACCCACACCCTCCAGGTCGCCGTCGACATGGAACCGGTCGACGCCTAGATCGGCGCACGCGGCGGTTGCCCGGCGCATCTCGCACCCGGATCGGCTCGGAACTACGCAGGCACGGCGTTCTGCTCCAGGTTGCGGCGCACCTGCACCACCAGGATGTCGTCCTCCTGCCCAAATGCCTGCGCAGCCTTGGCAATCTCCTCCGAAGTGGCCTTCTTCTCGAGCAGTTCGCTGATGCGCTCGAAGCCAAAAAGCGCGCCCTGGGGGTCGGTCGCCTCCACCACCCCGTCGGACATCATGAACAGGTTGTCGCCTTCCTCCAGCTCGAACGACGCGATCGAGAATTCACCATCCGGCACGATGCCGATCGGGAAAGCCCCCTCCATCTCAATCTCTTTGCCGTTCAGGTAGGGAGAAAGCTGTCCTGCGTTGGCGATGATGCCTTTGCCGCCGGGGTCGATGCGCAGGATCATGCAGGTGGCAATCGCATGCTGCCGCTCGCACAGTTGTTCGTTCACCTCATGCAGGATCTGCGCCGGGTCGCTGCTGTGCATCAGCGCTCCGCGGATCGCCCCGACGATCAGCGCCACCAGCATGCCCGCCTGCATGCCTTTGCCGGTGACGTCGCCCACCACGATCAGCACCGTGCCCGGAGCCTCCAGCGGCAGGATCTGGAAGAAGTCCCCGCCCACCTCGCGCGCCGGACGGTACTCGCTCTCAATGGTGATGCCGCTGACCTCGGGCAGCTCAGCCGGGATCAGCAGTTGCTGCACCTCCTGCGCCTGCTGAATCTCCATCTTCCACTGCTCTTTCAGGACCACCGCCATGATGAACCGGCGCAGCTGCATCACCGTAATCAGCAGCAGGGAAGTCACCGTCGCGAGCGCTCCAAGCGAGACGTTGAAGCCGAAGACGGAGTATGAAATCGGCACGTGGATCAGGTACATCTCCACCTGGTAATTCGCCACAAAACCCAGCAGCACGGCCGCGCCCGCCATCCAGCCTTCGGTCTTCTGCGTCGCAAAGCCCCGGTACGCCACCAGGAACAGCACCACGCCCAGGGCAAGTTTCACCACCAGCAGCGTGGGCGTGATAAAGCCCGCATACTGCACCGGGACCACCACCCCAAACAGCGGCGGTCGCAACATCGCCGTTCCCACCACCAGGATCGCAACCAGCGGCCACACCACCTGGTGCAGCCTGCGAATCCTTGCCAGGCGGAACCAGTAGCCCCAGAACAGCACCCACAGCCCGATGCGCAGTTGCGCCAGCAACACATCGTGCAGCACGGCCGCCTGCGTCTGCCCCAGCCACGCCGTGAAATTCACCGACAGCACCAGCGCGTTCTCCAGCAGCGTCACCGTGCAGACGATCGCCAGCCATAGGTAGGCCTGCTCCTGGCGGTCCAGCCAGAACAGTGCGACCGCCATCAGCAAAGCCATAAACAGGATCATCAGTTCGACAAAACCGCCGGCGAAGGAGTGGGCAATCTCGTCGTAATTCAGTTGGATCAGTTGGCTGATCAGCGAGGCATACCCCAGCGCTGGCGGCCCGTGCAGCCCTCCCGAATCGGGGCTGTTGAAGATGGTGGCGCTGTCCATCCAGGTGCGGATCGCGATCGTGATAGGACCGTTGCCAATGGTGCGCGGCAGCGGAAAGGCCTCGGGCAGCGCCGGATAGAAGGTGACCCGGTGGGCGGTGAACTTGCCGAATTGACCGACCAGTTGGCCGTTCACAAAGATCTGGTACGCGTCGTCGGCCAGGTACGGCATCTTCAACGCCAGTTGGTGATTCGCGCCCTGCACCTCCACTCGCAGACGATACCAGGCATAGCCCGAGTAGCCCGGATACCCGCGCTTCGTCCAGCCCGCCGCCGCAGTCCCCGGAGCCGTAGTCAGGTCCATCGAGTCCCACCCGGAGTCGTCGAAATCCGTCTGCGCCCACGCAGCGTTGTCGCCGGTGTGGAACTTCCACGGGCCGTTCAGTTTGGCCGACGACTCACCCAGCTTCACCGCCACCGGCGTCGCCGCGACAGTGGCCGTAGCCTGGCCCTTGGCTGGCTGAGTCTGCGCATGGCCGGACCCGGCGCACAACAACAGCACCAGCATCAGTCCAGCGCGACGCATTGGCAGGAATTCGTAAATCGATCTCACAGGTATGCAACAGTCTACGACAAGCTCCGCCGCTGGACGAATTCGTAGCGGTGCAGCTTGCATTCGTTTTGTAAGGGCGTGGCTGGTAGCCCAAGGCTTCAGCCTTGGGTCTCAGCGCCGATCAGCGTCGCAATGAATCGGCCCTTCGAAGGCGCTGAACAACCGCTTTTTCGTTAAGGGCGCGGCTTCAGCCGTGCCATAGAGACCTTGTTTTGCAGCGCGGCTTCAGCCGCTGGGGTCATTGTCCGTTTGCCGCAACGGCTTTTTCCGCACCCTCCTTAGCTCCCGAGGGCAGTCTTGCCGGTCAACCTGCACCAGCCCCGACCATTTCACCCGCGTCCCCGGGCAGGCAGCGGCAGCGGACTGCGCCCACTCCGGCCTGCCTGCCGCGACCCGGACAAAAAAAGAAAGAGCCCTTTCAGGCTCTCTCTTATTTCATCTGCAAACCGGTGCAGGCTTGCGCATCCAGGCTGACGCGAAGGCTACGGGCGCAAGGCCAGCAGCGTCTCGCGGCGCCGGTACGCACCGAAGAACCCCAGGGACAGAACGCCCGTGGACAGAAGCCAGAAGGAATTCGGCTCGGGAGTTACGCCGATCGCGTTCGTGGTTGGAAAAGTCGTCGGGTCGGGAACGCCATCTTCCGCAATCACAAAGTACTCGCCGGCCGCGATGCTGCCGCCGCCAAAGGTCAGCGTCCAATCGCCGTTCACCGGATTCGGAGGGCAGTTGATGTTCGTGAAAATGTCGTTCGGATCGGTGGTCGGGCAGCTCGCCGTCTGGCCCACCACTCCGCCTGTGTCCGGCACCACCAGATCGAAGCCCGTCAACGTCGTGCCCGTGCCATTCAGGAAGGAGATGCAGCCGTCGTAGCTGGGCGAGCCGTTCGGCAGCTCTCCGGGCGCGCAGCTGCTCCACGCCGCCGCAACCGGCGAGCCCACCGTGGTGATGTCGTAGGTCGTAATCGTGTTCAGGGGAACCGGGTCGATAATCACCATCGCGTAGTCGTCAGCCCTCGCCACGTGGCTGAGGCTGCAAACCAAGGTAATCGCAAACAAATATCGCAAGAGTTTCATTTTGGGTCTCCTAGGGTCAACTACCGGCTACCATCACGGGAATGCAGAACTCAACCAACGAGATTCAAGATCGGAGCTTCTATCCTCAGGCGCGAACAGACAAAGATTTTGCAATAGCCAGAGCACGTCAAATGCCGATTAAGACTACGCAGAATCAATACGTTGTGAAAATTTACACAGTCGGCTATGCAAAATATTGCAGAAACGAAGAAGTTTTGGTTCGACTTGGAAGCGGGCCCGCCTCTATCTCACGCCAATCCCTGTGCTCTCACGCCGCTGCCTGCGCTGCATCCACCGAATCGAACGTGCGCAGCACGCTGTCGACTTTCGTCATCTCGAACAGCGCGCGAACTCGTTCGTTCACCGCGACCAGCAGTAACTTCCGGCCAGCCGTCTGTGCCGCAACGAAGTAGTTCATCACCACGCCCAGGCCCGCCGAATCCATGTACGGGACGCCGGTCATGTCCATGATCAAACACGCCGGCTTGAGTCCCCGCAGATCGTTCTGCAGTTGAAACATGTTGCTGAGCGTAAACGGGCCTTCGAGCTTCATAATGACGGTGCCTTCTTTTGCGCCGTCCGAGGTGGTGTACGTCAGTTCGTTTTCAAGCATATCGGGCAGTATATAAGCCGCCCGGCGCCGACTTATTACAAAAGTATGAATTATCCGTTTCCGTCCCCGTCCCGCCAGTCGGCTCAACCGCGCCGAACCGAAATCCGTCCCCGCCGGCGTCCTCGGTAAGTACCGTATCCTGTGGCATATACTCGTGCCAAGGCAGTCGTCTTCCGTTGAGGGGAAAGGTCCGATGGAAATCAGTGAAGTCCTTGTGGCTCAACAGCAGGTCATTCGCCTGCAGGCTCTGCTCGAAGCCAGCCGCCAGCTCCACTCCACGATTGAGATCGACGAAGTGGTGCGCATCGCACTGGAGATCGTCGTGCGCGAACTCGAGCTCGATGGCGCCTTCTTCACCGCCTTCCCCCAGAGCTACGGAGAGGTTCCCGCCGAACTCCAGGCCGCCCTCAGCAAACCTCCCGCCTCGCCGGCCGAACCTCCTGCATCGCCGGCGCTGCTGCGCTATTCCCTGTGCGACAAGGCCGGGGTCCAGTTCACCGAATTGATCGTGCTGCTCCCGCCCGAGCGTGTGCTCGATCTCGACGAAACCGACTTCCTCGAGTCGCTCGCCGTGCAGGCTTCCGTCGCCATCGAGAACGCCCGCTTCCACGCGCGCGCGCTCCAGTGGCAGCGGGTGGAGAGCGATCTGGCCGCGGCCCGCCAGGTGCAGCTCAGCCTGGTGCCGCAGGAGATGCCGCAGATTCCCAACTACGGCCTCGCAGCCCGCTCCGTCACCTGCTACGAGGTCGGCGGCGACTATCTCGACATCGTGTCCATGCCCTCCGGAGAAACCGTCATCGTCGTCGGTGACGTCGCCGGCAAAGGCCTGGCCTCGGCCTTGGTCGGCGCCTCGTTCCGCTCCGCCTTCCGCGCCATGGTGCACGCCAACCTTAGCCTGTTGGAGATCGCCACCAACATGAACCTGCTCCACTATGGCGAGGGCGACGAGGCGCGCCGGCGCTACGTCACCTGCATGCTGCTCCGCCTGGACCCCGCCATGCACTCGCTCCAGGTCGTCAATGCGGGTCACAATCCGGCGTTCCTCGTCGGCGCCGACGGAACCCTGAGCAAGATCAAAGCCTCCGGCACTCCCATCGGCCTGCTCCCGTTTTCAAACTACGTGGATTGCAAGTACGAGTTCGGCCCCGGAGCGCGCCTGTTGGTCTACACTGACGGCATGACGGAGGTCTTCCACGGGGAAGATGAGTTTGGCGAAGAGCGCCTGCTGCAAACCTTCCTCACGCGCACCGAGCCGACCCCCGAGCAGATGCTGGGTTCCATCTGGAATACCTTGAATGCTTTTTCGGACGGACAGGACCAGTCCGACGACATGACTGCGCTGGTGCTGTTCAGGAATCCGTAAGGGAGACGCTGCTGATGGATGACGACGCCAGAAAAAGCATCGAGCTTCAGTTGCCAACCCGTCTGGGCTTTGAAAAAGTCGCGATGAACACCGCAGAAAGTGTCGCGCGCATGATGGGCTTCGCCGACGAGCGGATTGAAGATCTCAAAACCGCCATCGCCGAAGCCTGCATCAACGCCATGGAACACGGCAACAAACTCGACGAGACGCTCTCGGTCGGCGTCGTGCTGTCCATGGATGCGGATAAGCTGGAAGTCAAGGTGCACGATAAGGGATCCGGGCCGCAGGCGCACACCGCGGCCCCCGACATCGATAAGAAGATGCATGAAGAAGAAGGCGCGCGCGGCATGGGGATGTTTCTCATCGAATCCCTGGTGGACGAAGTGGAGTGGGTCAGTTCGCCACGCTCCGGCAGCTACGCGCGCATGGTGATCCGGCTTCATCCCAACGAGGAGGCGGAGGCGATCGTGCTGGAACAGAAGGACGCAGAAACGAGGGAATAGGGAATGGCGGAAAAGACTACGCAAGCCAGGGTCGAAGAGGTGCAGAGCGCTTCCGGTGCGCCCGTTACAGTCCTGCGCTACACCGGAGATATCACCAGCGCCTCCAAGGCTGCCGTGCTGGGCACCTACCAGGGCCTGCCCGCCGGCACCAAGCGCATCCTGCTCGACTTCTCCGGGGTGGACTACCTCAACTCCAGCGGCATCGCGCTCGTCATTCAGCTCATGATCGCGGCCAGCAAGGGCGGCCAGATCGTCCAGACCTTCGGCCTCAAGCCGCATTTCATCAAGGTATTCACCATGGTCGGATTGACCAGGTACACCACGCTCCATCCGGACGAGAAGACCGCCTGCGCCGCCTTCACCGCCTAGCGCCGCGACAGATCGCCCCCGCGGGTAGCCCGGCTTCTCTCATTCCGTCGGCTGCCCCATCGCCTGTCCGATTGGCTCTCACTTCCGAGACACGCGTTCACACCCTCGCACAACATCCAAGGGCCTCGAACTCTTCTGTCCTGTCTGTGGGAGGGAAACTGGAGGCGCGGGTCGGGATCGAACCGACGCATAAAGGTTTTGCAGACCTCTCCCTTACCACTTGGGTACCGCGCCTCTGGGGGCCTGCGCTTTCACGCACACCCAGTTTGCATGAGGAAGAGTGTATCGCAGGCGGGCAAAATTGGAGCGGGAGACCGGGGTCGAACCGGCGACATCTTCCTTGGCAAGGAAGCACTCTACCACTGAGCTACTCCCGCTCTCACATGTTGAAGTATAGCGATCGCGCTGCGCATGGTCAACGCGCCCGGCGGCAATCCTAGTTCAGCGGCAGCGGCTTCACCGGAATGCGCGGGCCGGCAAACAGGTTCGGGTTCCGCCGGACGATATGCGGCGTCACCAACACCACCAGCTGGCTGGTGTCCTTCTCGAGATTGTCGTTCAGCGGCATCTGGAACCCCGGCAGTTCGCTCAGCCCGGGGACCCCCGTCATCGCCGCGTTCTCGGTGCGGCTGACGTTGCTCACCATCATCGCGCTCTCCCCATCCGCAACCGTCATGTCCGACTTGAACTGCCGGCTCTCCAGCACCGGATTGCCATCGCTGGTGCTGCCCGACAGCGCTTCAATCTTCAGATTCAGCTTCATGTCGATCCGGCCCGACTTCTGGATCACCGGCGTCGCCTCCAGCGTCACCCCCAGGTCTTCGTAGCTCACCTGCGGAATCGTCGCGCTGGTCCCGCCCGCATACTGCGACAGCAGGCTGGCCACGCTCACTCCGTTGATCGTCGCATTCGGCAGCGAGGACGAGGCCGCCGACAATCCCGTGGTATAGGTCGAGGTCACAATCGGATAGCGCGTGCCCTCGCGAAAGGTCGCTGACTCCCGATCGCCAACCCGCAGTTGCACATCGTCAAGCGCACGGGTATCGCTGGTATTCAATCCCAGGTTGAATCCAACGCTGCCGCTCTCGGTAATCCCGGTCTGCGTCAATCCGTTTCCGAATATCCCGATCGTGCTCGAGAGCAGGCTGCTCTTCACCAGCCCCGATCCAATCAGCGCCGCGGCAATCTCCAGGTTGCTGGCGGTCGAGCTGATCAATCCCTGCGCGATCGCCTGTTGCACCAGCGTCTCGTTCTGGCTCACCAGCGAAGTGGCCGCCGCCTCCACGTTGTACACCCCGAACCCATTGGGAATGGTGCCGCCGGCGCTCGTCGTGCGCGTGGCATCCACTTCGTAGAGCTTGACCTCGATCACCACCTCTCCGGCTGCGTCCGCCAGGGTGCGCAGGGTGCGGTTCATCGGATCGAGAATGTCCTCCGGGGCCCGAACCACGATGTTTTCCGTGGAGGGCTGCACATTCAACTGCTTTGCGTTCACGCCAAACACCGTCTTCAGCAGCGTCGACACATCGTTCAGTTGCTCCGGCGTGTATCCCGGCAGGTTGATCGTTTCCTCCAACTGCCGCTGCAGCCGATCGCGATTGGTCGCGTCGTCATTGGCCACCAGGATGCTCGTCTTATCCAGCGGCACCGCAAAGGTATGCGTCATCGTTTCGAGCAGGTTCATCGCCTGTTGGTAGGTGACGTCTTCCAGATCGAAGCGCACGTTTCTTTCCTGCACGGAGTCGTCCACGACCGCCGTGATCCCGTAGCCCGAAGCCACATTGCGCAGCACGTCCGATGATTGGCCGTGCTGGTGAAAGCTCTTGGTCATGTCCGCGGGAACGAGACGAATCTCGCCCGCAAGCACCGGCCCCTCGATGCGGACGGCCTCATCGTCTGCGCTGCCGGCAATCATCCTGGCCCGGTCCGCAAGCGTGGCCGCAGCCCCTGGATCGGAAGCTGCGCGGCCGGGTGGCCTGCTCAGGTTGCCCGCCAGGAATGGCCCGCTGTGCTCGGCCACCAAGGGGTTTTCCGGATCGATGGCGCGCGCCTCGGCAATCAGTGTCTCCGCCTTCGCGGGGTCGCCGGTCTGCCGGGCCTTCGTGGCCTGCTGCATCAGCTCGGCCAACCGGTGCTCCCGCGTCACCGAGATCGCCACCGCATAGTTGCGATTGCCTGGGTCCAGCTTCAACGCCCGCTGAAACTCCGTCTCCGCCGCGCTCAGGTCGTCGTGCTCGAGTTTCTTCGCGCCCGACAGGTACGCATCTTCCGCCTCGCGCAGTTGGCGCTTTCCCGCAGTCGGCTGAATCGCCTGCGCGCCCACGGCGACCACCGCGGTTCCCACCGGCGTCGCCGCCGCATCGGTCGGCGCCGGTACCGAAGCAGGCTCGCTCTGCGCTGGTACTGTCGCGGGCTCGTTCTGCGCCCGGGCTGCCTGGGCGCACGCGAACACCGCCACGCAGAGCGCCAGCCACCAGGCCGCACATCGCCAGCCGCAAATCGCACGAAGATGAATGGGATAGCTCATCCACTGCTATCTTAGACGCGGCGCAACCCAATTTGCGCAGCCGCCAACCGCCGCGTCTTCCGCACGCCAACCCGCAGGCGCGGTCTACCGAATGTTTGGCTCGTATGGCCGTGTCGCTGGATCCGCCGGGTGGCTAGAATTGCCGCGAGTTCACCGCGACCGGCAGGCGCGGCCTCTGGTCGGAACCCAGTCGCTGACCCAGCGGCGGGCGTTCGCTCATCACCGGCCGGCGCATGCCTTTGCGGATCTGCGCCGTGTCCATGTCCAGCTCCGCCAGCGTCCGGCTCAGCGTGTTGCGGTGCATTCCCAACTCGGTTGCAGCCTTGCACTGGTTGCCCTTGTGATGCGCCAGCACTTCCAGGATGTATCGCTTCTTGAATTGCCGGATGGCATCGCTGTAGGAGATTCCAGCACTGTGCATTTGGGTGATCAGGGCGTCCAGTTCGCGCTTCAAGGGCTGCCTCGCTAAGGTTTGCAAAATCGATGAATCCTTACTCTAAAACACTCAACGCTGATTGAGCCAGCTTGGCGGGGCCTGTTTCAAATTAAATGCCCCGGCCGCCATCAGCTCCTGCAGGTATTGAGGTACGAGGAAGGATACATCATGCGCGACCGCAAAGAAATAGGGAGTTAATACCGAGGTCGTCACAATCCACGACTGCGGCGCGAAGTTGGTGGTCACCATCAGCACTCCCAGCCCGATCACGCACCCCCGCACAAACCCGAACACCACCCCCAGCGCCCGATCCAGAAACTTCAGCCCCGCCACGTGCAGCAGCTTCTGCACCAGCAGGCCCATCACCTCGAACAACGTTGCCGCCGCGATCACAATCAGCAGGAAACCCAGAATGCGCGCCGTCGGCGAGGTCGAAACCAGCTTGATGTGGATCAGCCAGTCGCCCAACTCGACGTAGTACCAGCTGGCCAGCTTCAGCCCGCCGAAAAACCCCAGCAGCCCAAACACCGTGCGCACAATCCCACGGCGATACGCCACCCCCATCGAGATCAGCAGAATCGAAAGCAGCAGCCAGTCAAACGCGTTCCAGTCGGTCAGCCTCATCGTCTCACCCTCGAGAGGTTCAATTGCTCAGTTCGTCGCTTGCCTTCAATCGACGGCGTTCTGTCCTGTCAGCAGACGAAACGCCTCCAGGTATTTTTCCCGCGTGCGCAACACTACATTCTCCGGCAGCGCTGGCGCGGGTGCTTGTTTATTCCACCCGATTTGCTCCAAATAGTCGCGCACATACTGCTTGTCGAAGCTCGGCTGCGCCCCTCCCGCAGCATACCCCTCCGCCGGCCAGTAGCGCGATGAGTCCGGCGTTAGTACCTCATCCGCCAACACCACTCCCACGCCCTCCACCCATCCGAACTCAAACTTGGTGTCGGCCAGGATCAGTCCTCTCGCCGCGGCATACTGCGACGCCTTCGCGTAGATCTTCAGCGTCAGGCCGCGCAGCTCCGCCGCCGTCTCCGCGCCCACCATCCCCTCCACCTGTGCGTACGAGATATTCTCGTCGTGTCCGCCCGTGTTCACCTTCGCCGCCGGGGTAAAGATCGGCTCCGGCAGCCGCTCCGACTCCCTCAGCCCATCCGCCAGGCGAATCCCGCACACCGCTCCGCTGGCCCGGTAATCCTTCCACCCCGATCCCGACAGGTAGCCTCGCACCACACACTCCACCGGAAACATGCTCGCCTTCCGCACAATCATGCTGCGGCCCGCAATCTGCTGCTCGAATGTCGGGTGCACCACAATCTCGCTTCCCGTCAGTTGCCGGCCGAAGATCCGTTCCGAGCACGGCGTCAGCAACTCCGCCATCTCCTCGGCACTGGTCGCGAGCAAATGATTCGGCACCGTGTCCTTCAGAAATTCGAACCAGAACGCGGATATCTGCGTCAGAATTCTGCCTTTGTCCGGTATGCCCGATCCCAGCACATGGTCGAACGCCGAGATGCGGTCGGTCGCGACGAACAGCAACGCCTCGCCCAGGGAGTAGATGTCACGGACCTTGCCTCGGGCGACCAGGGGAAGGCCGCCAAGGTCGGTGGTGAGCAGCGCTTTTGTCATACAAAAACGGTATCACCACCGTATCGGAACTATGCGCTCACGCAACCCCGGGGCGGGATACAACTTTCGTTACACCGCCGCACCGAAATGCGCCGCCAGCGCCGCAACCAGCCCGGCAATCGTGGACTCCGTCGCCTCCGTATGCGGCGGCAGCCCCAGCTCGCGCAGCGCCCGCGACGTAATCGGCCCGATCGACGCCCGCACCACCGCCCCCGGCAGCGCAAGTCCCGCGGCTGCCAGCAGCGCCACCAGGTTCGCCGCCGTCGACGCGCTGGTAAACGTCACGGCGTCGGGAAAGTTCCCGGCGTCGCCGAACAGGGAAGTGACGGCCGCCACCGAATCCTCCGGGATGCGGTTGCGGTACGCCGCAGCCACGCTCACGTCGGCTCCCGCGTTCACCAGCGCGTCGCGCAGAACGGTGGGCGCGTCCTCCGCCAGCACCAGCAGCATGCGCCGGCCGTTCGCCTCCGGAAGCAGCGTCACCGCCAGCGCTTCCGCCGTAAACGTAGCCGGCATCACATCGGCACGCAGCCCGATCGCCTCCAGCGCGCGCGCCGTCGCCGTCCCCACCGCCGCAATCCGCCGCGGCTTCGCCTCCAGCCCGAGCAGCTCCGCGCGCTGGTCGAACGCGTCGACCGCATTGGCGCTGGTAAACGCGACCAGGTCGAAACTCGCCAGCGCTCCCAGCGCTCCGTCCAGCGCCGCCAGCGAACTCGGGGGCCCGATCTCAATCGTCGGCACCAGCAGCGGCGCCGCGCCCAGCGCGCGCAGCCGGTCCGCCAGCTCCGAGGCCTGGTGCGGCGCGCGCGTAATCAGAATGCGTTTGCCCGCCAGCGCCCGTGCGTCGGGCGAGTCGCATACCGGGTTGGCTGGGGTCGTCAAGGCAGCGTGGCAAATTCTATCAGGCGCTCCGACCGCCATGGCGCCCGTCGGCGAAGCATAGCGGGTCAATTTGGATTGCTTTGAAAGGGCGCGGCTGGTAGCCCAAGGCTTCAGCCTTCGGTCTCAGCGCCGATCAGCGTCGCAATGAATCGGCCCTTAGAAGGCGCTGAACAACCGCTTTTTCGTTAAGGGCACGGCTTCAGCCGTGCCATAAAGACCTTGTCTTGCGGCGCGGCTTTAGCCGCTGGGGTCATTGTCCGCTTGCCGCAACGGCTTTTTCCGCACCCTCTTTAGCCCGCGAGGGAAGACTTTCTTACCAAACGGACCCACTCGCCAGCCAGGACACCCATGTCCCATCGGCGTGCGTCTAACCACACAGCGTGCGCGGACATCCGTTGCACGCTGTCCGGAGGCGTAAGATGGCAAGCATGTGGCGCCTGCTCGCGATTGCGGTAATGGTGGTTGCAGGGACCGTCCCTGCCTTGGCCCAGCGTGGCGGCGGCGGATCGCACGGCGGATCGACCGGCCACAGCAGCGGCTTTTCCGTTCACAGCGGCGGCTTTTCCGGCCACAGCAGCGGCTTTGCCGTCCGCAGCGCCCCATCGTTTCGCGGCAGCGCTTCCATGGGACGAGTCGGCGTCCCTCGCCCGCCGCAGTTCGCGAACCGCAGCGTCGCCGCCTACGAATATCGCCGCCCGATCAACTCCACCGGCTACCGCTATCGCCGCCCCTACCTGCCGTTCTATGGAACCGCACTGCCTTACGCCTACAGCAGTACCTGGCTCAGCCCCGGCTGCTACGACACCCTCAATTGCGGCTATTACGACGACTCATCCTACGGCAGCCAGGCCGTGGCGCCCGCCGTCGACGACCCGGCGTCCCAGTACGCCCCGCCGCCGCCACAGATGGCCGACGCCGCACCGCCCGACCTCTACCGTCCGCCCTACCGGGAGCCCCAGCCCGAGCCGCAGCCGGAGAGCGCCGTCACCCTGATCTTCAAGGACGGCCGTCCCAGCCAGCAGATTCACAACTACATGCTCACCCGCACCACCCTCTACGTGCAG
>Ga0181520_10001969_pt1 | contig 40116 bp, 31 predicted proteins | sample PEATcosm2014_Bin_29_FD_132451 | JGI IMG/M metagenome (GOLD analysis project Ga0181520, IMG submission 132451) | Peatland microbial communities from MTU Mesocosm Facility, Houghton, MI, USA - PEATcosm2014_Bin02_30_metaG | ecosystem: Environmental > Terrestrial > Soil > Wetlands > Peat | place... | reverse complement strand
GGCGGGCGCGTGAGCATGTCTGCCTTGCCCTAGGAGACGGTTCTCGAGCCCTCGGCGTTTACGAGAATGCTCGACAGACTCGAGACTTCCGGTTTCGTGGGTCGCGTTCCATCGCCATCCGACCGCCGGGCTCTCGTAGTAGAATGTACTAAGGGGCAAGCCCTCGAGAAGGGGTATTCGGCCCTTTCAGAAGCTGTGACTTCCATCCACTATCGAGGTTTGAGCGTGAGGGAGATCGAGACTTTCGAATCGACGATGGGAAAAATCGTAAACAATCTCGAAAACGCCGAGTCAGATCGGTGAGTCCAGGTAAAGCGCGCGATCGCCCGGCCCCGCTATGAGCGAGGCCGGGATGCCCGAATCCTCCGCCTCGAGCTTGCGCAACGCGGGGAGCTTGTCCGCTCCCTTGACCAGGAATATCCTCCGACGCGCGGACCTCAGCGCGGCGAGGGTCAGAGTCATCCGGTCGAGGGGCGGGAGCGGGGAACGGGCCGTCGCCGCCAGCCGTACCGCCCCGAAGGGCTCGGCAGGCGCGAGAAGAATTGGCGAAGCGGGAAATAGGCTCGCCGTATGGCCGTCGGCGCCGAGGCCTAGGATGGCGAGGTCGAAGCCCGGCTCGGGGCCCAACGAAGCGCGGAGCTCGGCTTCGTAGCGTTCGCACGCGGAGGCCGCCTCCGCCTCGGTTTCCGCTTCCGGCCAAAGGCGCAGGCGAGGAGGCGGCGTCCACGAGCAGCCGGCGAAGGCTCGGGAGATCATATCGCCGTTGCGGGCGGCATCCCCGGGGGGAACTACCCGCTCGTCGCCGAGCCAAAGATCGACGGCAAGGCCCTCGAGAGACAGCGTGGACATCGCCCGGTAGACGGGCTCCGGCGTGAGGCCCCCCGCGAGGCAAAGCGAAAGGGAGGAGCGGTTTGCCTTCCGGGCCGAATCGGCCGCCGCAAGCAGCCCCGCTACCGCGGCATGGATCCACTCTGCCTCGCTCGAGAAAACGACGATCTGCATTCTTAGGAATATACGACTCGGGATTCGGCTTCGTACAGCCTGTCGAAGGCCCGGATTTCCCCCGCGCTTTTTTGCAATGCGACCTTCGATGAAGTAGACTGAACGGGTATCTATTCGTGGCGGAGCGCCTGGGCGGTCGCGCCTCTAATGGATGCAGGTAAATAAATGGACGAAATTTCGAAGCGGATCTTCGAGTTATTGCCTCAGTATATCGGATCTACGGACGCCGAGATGCGCTGCCGGTACGCCAATCGGTCCTACGCTGAGCTATTGAATAGGTCGCCCGCCTCCATGTTGGGCGTCCATGTCCGGGAACTTTGGGGTAAAAAGCTGTTCGATGAAGTGAGGCCCTTCCTCGAACGGGCATTGGCCGGCGAGACTGTCTCGTTCTCGAAGCGCATACGCCACTTCAACGGCGAACGGAGGTTCGGTAAAGTCGACCTGATCCCGGAGCCGGACGGCGGCTACATGGTCGTCATGCACGACCTCGATGCCGTCGAGAGGCATTTAAAGGACAGGGAGCGCCTTATCCACGAACTCGATCACCGGGTGAACAATATCCTGCAGATACTCCAATCCGTCCTGGCCCTCGAGGCCCAGGCGGCGCAAGGGAAGACATCCGCCGTCCTCGACTCGATCAAGGCCAGGGTAGACGCTCTGGCGCTCTCGTATGAGCTGCTGAGCGGAAACGAGCCCCAAGGAGGGTGGCCCGCCGCCATCGTGCTCGAGAGAGTCGCCTACAGCGTCGGCCCGGGGATCTCGGCTTCCTGCTCATCCGATGCGAATCTCCTGATACCGAACTCCAACATCGAGACTTTCGTATTCATCGCGACCGAGATAGCGCGATGGGCGGCCGCGGATGGCGCGATCGCTCGAATCGAGGCTCGCCGCCTTCCGGAAGGCCTCGAGCTGGCCGCCGAGAGCGAGGACGGCATCGACCTCACCACGAGGGCCGGAGCGGCGGGTATCGCCCTCGTCGAGTCCTTCGCCCGACGTTGCGGAGCCGGTCCCCTGCGCGGAGGCAAGCGCCTATCCATCATATTCCCCCTGAGCGAATGCAGCGAGCCGTTGGCCGAAGAATAGCGCGAGCCTGCTTTACGGCGGGATCGCGCTACTCGCAACGTGCCGTCAAGGCCGCGGGCCTCGACCCGGGACCGGTCGAGCCGATGGGATAGAGCAGGGGCGGAGGGCCGGAGGCCCAGGCATTCTCGAGGGCATCGACGATCCGCCAGGCTTCCTCCGTCTCATCGGAACGGATGAAGAGAGTGGAATCGCCGGCGAGGGCGTCCGCGATGAGCCTCTCGTAAGCCTCGGGGAAGTAGGCGTCATTGCGCTCCCTGTAGGCAAAGCGGAGCTCTTTCGGAGCGACCCGCTCGGCTGCCGGTTCCTTGGCGTTGAATCGGAGCCACATGCCCTCGTCCGGCTGGATCCTGACCGTGAGAGCGTTAGGCAACAGCAAATCGCCGCAGAAGCCCGCGAACAAGGTCGCCGGTGGCCTCTTGAACAAGACGCGTATCTCGCTCACCTGCCTGTCTAGCGCCTTGCCGGTCCGAAGGGTGAAAGGAACGCCGGCGAAACGCCAATTATCCACCTCGAGCCTGAGCGAAACGAAGGTCTCGGTCCTCGAGCCCGGAGCCACTCGGGCCTCGTCGAGGTACGAGAGGCGGGGCGCGCCGTTCGAGCCCGCGCGATCGGCCGGGATCATCGAATACTGTCCCCTTACGGAGCGGGCGAGCAGCTCGTCGCTCGAATACTCGCGTATCGATTTGAGCACCTTCACCTTCTCGCCGCGCACGGATTCGGGGTCGAGCCCCGTAGGGGGCTCCATCGCGACCAGGCAAAGAAGCTGTATGAGGTGGTTTTGAAGCATGTCGCGGGCGGCTCCGGCCCTGTCGTAGTAGCCGCCCCTCGACCCGATGCCGCTCGTTTCGAGTACGTCGATCTCCACCGACTCTATATGGTTGCGGTTCCAAAGAGGCTCGAAAATGGAATTGGCGAAGCGCAAGTAGAGCAGATTCTGAACCGTCTCCTTGCCGAGATAATGGTCTATGCGAAAGAGACTATCCTCGGCGAAGCAGGATTGCAGAGTCGCGTTGAGGGAGCGGGCGCTCTCGAGGTCGGAGCCGAAGGGCTTTTCCACCACGAGGCGGCGGAAGCCCTCCCCTGCGGCGCGGCGCGTGTCCTCGCGCGATCCCGGGGGGGCCCCGAGCCCGACCCGCGCGAGACCGAGCGCGACACTCGCGAATTCCTCGGGGGCGACGGCCAGGTAGAAGAGGGCGTTGACCGGCATTCCGGTCTGCGCAAGGACTCGAGCGAGACCGCGATAGGCGGCTTCGTCGTCGAAGGAGCCGCGGAAATACGAGATCCTGCGCGAGAGCCGCTCCCACGCCCCCTCGTCCAGAGGCTTCGAATGCGAGTTGACCGCGCACGCGCCTCGCATTTCCTCGATAAAGGCCTCGCTGGAAAGCTCCCGCCTCGCGAAGCCGATGACGACGGTTTCGGAAGGCAAGATCTGCATGCGCTCGAGATTATAGAGCGCGGGAAATATCTTTCGGCGCGACAGATCGCCGGTCGCGCCGAACACTACTATCGCCGCCGCCTCGGGTTCCAAGGCATTGCCCGAAAGGTCGCAGTAGCCGAACTCCTCGTTGTGATCGGGCATGGGATCGAGTCTCCTCTCAGGACCCAAATATACTGAAATTAGCGACGGGATTCCCGCGAATTTCCTCCCGGCCCGGATGGATACCAATGGAACCATTGTTCCTCGGCTCCGTTGACGATTTTATGGATCGAGGGCGCGTATCGCCCGAAAAAGTCCCCGAAATCGCGTCTATTGGTCACGAAGCCCATACCCCAGCCCGAAAAGCGCTCCGCCGTCGAGCCAAGGACGCGATAGTGGGCCTCGGCCTCGTCGACGGTCCCCAGCCTCTCGCCGTAGGGCGGATTGCAGATCAGGGAACCGACCTCGTAGTCGGGCCTCGCCTCCTCGACCCTGCCCAGCCTCAAATCGAGACCGGCGGCCACTCCCGCCCGCGCCGCGTTGGCCCTGGCAGCCTCGAGCGCTCGGGGGTCGGCGTCGCTGCCGACGATTCGGAATTCGGCATCGCGCCGCACGCGCGCCTTCGCGCCCTCTATCTCGCCGGATACCGCCCCGGCTCGGACAGCGCCCGAATTGCCGCCGCCGCCGATGGCGATGGGCATGTCCTCGAGGGAAAAGGCGCGGCCCAGGCCCGGCGCCCTGTCCATCGCCAACAGGGCGGCCTCGATCGCGATCGTCCCCGAGCCGCAGAATGGATCGAGGAGGGGGACGCGGCGATTCCAGCCGGCGAGGAAGAGAATGCCGGCGGCGATCGTCTCCTTGAGTGGGGCCTTGGAGGCGGACAGGCGATAACCGCGCTTATGCAGGGCTTCGCCGGAGGTATCGAGGCCAAGGAGGCAGTCGTCCGAGTCGAGATAAACGCGCAGCCCCCTCTCTTTCCCCGTCTCGGGCATGCGGATGATCTTGTAAACGGAGAGCAGCCGCTCGTAGATCGCCTTGTGGACGACGGATTGCACGGAAGTCTGCGCGGCCAGGCGCGAAGACTTGATCCTCACGCGCTCGATGACGAGCCTGTCCTCGCGACGGATAAAGAGCTCCCAGGGCAGGGCCCGAACGGTCTCGAAGAGCTGGTCGAAGTCGAGGGCCCGGAAGCGCCCGGCCTCGACGAGGACGCGCTCGGCCGTCCTCAGGCAGAGGTTGGCGCGCATGAGGGAAGAAGCGGCCTTCTCCGGCGAACCCAGCCCGAAGCGCACCCGTCCGGCCTCCCTGCCCGCTACGGCGAGGCCGATCCGCTCGATCTCGGTCTGACAGACTTTCTCGAGGCCGAGCGCGCAGACGGCGAGGCCGTATTCCGGTGATCTCACTCCCGTAGTATGGACCGTTTCGTCCTCCGGCAACAAGCAGATATCCCGGATGGACCGCCCCTTGACAGCATTAAAGGCCATCGATAATATGCGATCCGTTCTCTTCGGGGGTGTAGCTCAGTTGGCTAGAGCGCTTGAATGGCATTCAAGAGGTCGCCGGTTCAATTCCGGCCACCTCCACGATAGAAACGACCACCGTTGCGCGGTGGTCGTTTCTATTGGCGCGGAGGGGTTCAGAGGCGATTCCGGCAGTAGCGATGGCCGGCTTCTCGAGCGAATTTTCTATTGCCCCGACTATGGTCGGCCTCCGCTTCGGAAATATCGTCTCGACGAGAGCCGGCGGCGCGGCGGCCTTGAAGGCCGCCCTCGGGAGCGATACAATATCGTTAAATAGTCCTCGGCAGACGGCGCCCCGCGGTCTCGGGGCATGCCGGGACAAAGCGGAGAATGCCAGTGTCCGACGATATAGATCCCGAAATCGCAGCGCTGATCGGGGGCTCGATCAAGGAATACCGACCGGCGGAAGCGGCGGACGACGGCAAGGCGCCGCAGGGGGCGCCCCTGCCGCCCGATTTCAGTTCCTTGTTCGGCGATATGGGCGCGACGGCCGAGCCGCGCAGCAAGCAGGAATTCGACGTCGATCTAACGCGGAAGAGCTTCGGGAAGGTCGATCGGACGGAGGCGGAAAGCCCCTCCGCCTGGTTCTCCGATCCCGCCTACTACAAGACCGTCCTCGGCGGCGAGGGCGAAGAGGCCAACAAGCTCCACGAGCTCCTTGGAAAGTACCTGCGAGCCACGGACCCGAAGGATAAAGGCGTATACCGCCAACAGATCATCACGGCCTATTGGTACTTAGCCTCCAAGCTCGCGCTCCACTCGATAGGCGCCCAGTCGCCCCTGTTCAAGAAAGTAGCCGTACGCTTCGCCGCCGTGCTCCCGACCCTTCTCTCGCCGGAAATGGCCGAGACCTTCCATCGAATCATCTTCGAGAAGGGGATCGACGAGCCTGTCTACTATATCGACGAGTGGATGCGCGCCGTAGCGACCGGCCTCGTCAGCGCGAGCGCCACCGACGAGGTGAAGCCGAAGGCGCAATCGGGAGACGACAAGTCGAGGTTCACCGTCCTTATCCAACGCGCCCAGGGCAAGCGCGACGCATCCGAAGGCATAATGAAGGCCAAGGCCGAGGAGAGGCGCCAGCTCGAGTCCCTGCTCAAGGAGCGGGTCGAGTCGATCTGCAGTCACCAGAGTCATCCCGGCCTCCTCCACGTGCCGGCCCCCTATACCGAGTCCCAAAAAAAGAGCATGAGCGAGCTCTACGACCTCATCCGCAAGATGCTCTCGGTCGACAAGGAACTCCTGCAGACGATAGGCGAATTCGACAGGGCGGGCGAGGACCTCAAGAGCGTGCAGGAGAAGGCGGGGGCCCTCGGGCAGGAAGCCAAGGCCGACATGCAGACCCTCGCCCAGGAATTCGATACCCTCCGTCAAATGACGCGACTCTGCATAGGCCGCCAGGGCAACCATTTTCCCCTTCTCTCGCGCGAGTACTTTCACGGGGGAATCAAGGATATCGCCACGCGCGAGAACGTCGTCCGCGCCCTCGCCGCCATCGAGGCGATCGACTGCGAAGCCTTTTGCAGGCCTTACAAGAGCGCCCTCAACCGGATAGTCCCCTTCGTCCTCCTCGTCCCGTGCTATGGCGATTCGGGCGTGTGCTGGGAGCCTTTCGACAATCACAATCGCGCGACGAGCAGGGGTCGCATCGCGATACCGATGTACCCGAAGAATCTCACCATGGCCATGCTGACCGCCGTGGCCGATCTGCGCTGGCAGGTCGCCAAGGAGAAGGCCTCGTACTATTGGATGGAAGAAGGCCTCACCGGCAACTACTACCAGTGGTTCCAATCCCGCAAGATCCGCGGCGACGTCAAGGAGTACTTCATCCAGGACTACCTCGTCTGGATCTCCAAGGAATCCGAGGGAATACAGAAGCTCGACAAGGAGATTCGCGGCATTTTCTGGCGCTATATCCCCTTCTCGAAAGAGATAAAGGAGAAGCTGAAGACCCGCAGCTATGTCTATCAGGAGCTCTATCAGAAAGACGTTAACCGCTCGATGTCGGACGGATATTGATCGAAGTTGACACCATGGAGGACGGTGTCTATACTCCTGCCTTCAGGAGGATGAAATGGAACCCATCAGCCGCAGGTATCGCGATCGCATCGTGCGCATGATGGGCGTCTCGCGCGGGCAGACGATCGTATCCGACAAGAACGTCCATCAGCCGGGCAATCCGGACATCCTACCTTATATCGATTCCATCATCGCCGAGAACCTCCTGCCCGGATCGGGCATACGAGGAATGGAGAATCTCGAAGAGCTCCTCGCGGCAGCCAAAGACGGCGAGGCTTGCCTCCTCCTGCTCGAGCACTACTCCAACTTCGACCTTCCCGTTTTCCACTACCTCTTGCGACAATCGGGAGCCGGGGGGCCGGCCTTCGCCGACGCCCTCCTCGCGATAGCCGGAATCAAGCTCAACGAGACTAATCCCGTAGTGCTCGCCTTTACCGAGGCCTACTCGCGCTTGGTCATCTACCCCAGCCGCTCGATCGAGATAATCCAGCGCAATCTCAAGGACCCCAAGGAGATGCTGGCCGAGGTGATGCGGAGCACGACCGTCAACCTCGCCTCGATGCGAGCCCTCCTCGAGCTCAAGAAGCAGGGCAATATCATCCTCGTGTTTCCCTCCGGCACCCGCTACCGCCCCTGGGACCCGAGCAGCAAGAAAGGCGTTCGCGAGATCGCCTCCTACGTGAAATCCTTTTCGAGGATGTGCCTCGTGGCGGTCAACGGCAACATCCTTCGCCTCAACAGCGAGGAAGGCGGCGGAATGGAAGACGACCTCGTCTGCGAGGACCGCGTCGTCTATACCGCTGGCTCGGTCATCGACTGCGCATCCTTCCGCGAGCACGTGAAACGCGTGCACCACTTCCGCGAGGATAAGAAGCAGGCCATGGTCGACGAGATCATGGCCCAACTCGAGCGCCTGCACGATACTGCCGAGAAAGACCGTCTCGCCCGATAGAAGAGCCGGATGCGGGCCCTCGGTGAAGGGATGCCGGAGAGCCTCTCTTCATGCGCGAATTCCTCAGTAAATCTTATAAGGGACCATTTCAACGACCATGACCCTCGCGCGGACCTGGCAGGTATAGGAGCCGCCGAGAATCGCGATGGAGGGCGGTCTGTCGAAGACCACCCGTCCCTTGACGAGGCGGGGCTTGTTCGGCTCGATCAGCCGCAAATAGGAGCGGACGGCCGTCCGGAGCCCGTCGAGGTAGGCGGCCCGCCTTCCCTTGACGCCTAGGTTCATATCGGCCTTCCCGATGCCCTGGGCCCCTTTCCATGGATCGCTCGCATAGCTCTCCATAAGGGAGACGAGGTCGGCATCGGGTCGATATTCAACGATAAAATCCAGTCGAGGGGGCTTCCCTCCGAGCTCCGGAGTCGTCGAGGACGACGGGAGGCCGGGCACCAGTCTCGGCGCGTCAGAGGCCAATGTCCGTATAGGCGCAATATCGAAGCGCTCGTCCACGGCCCTCGTCCTGTCGTAGGGAGTGTAACTGAATTCGAAGCCCCAGATCATACCGCCGAATATCCAGGAGGCCTCGTCCAATATGCGCCTGCGCGCCTCTTCGGGGCCGACGGGCCATTCTTCGCCCACTCCGGCCACGGGCTCCAAGTCCGCCCAGAACTCCGAGCGTAAAAGCCCCCTGTCGGTTTGAGCCGCGCAGGGTCCTGCGACCCACGACGCCCCCGCGAGGATGAAAGCTATCCTCATCGCGTCGAGGGGCCTCATCTACGTCCGGGAAAGAACCGCCGCCAGGGATTCACGCCGAAGCGAACGAGGAAGTATAGCCAACCGAAGGCGAAGCCGGCCAGATGGGTAAGATGGGCGATGCCGTTCATGAAGCCGAAGACCTGTGAGAAGAGCTCGATCAGAGTATAGCCGAGGACCATGAGGGGAGCGCGCATCGGGATGATGCCCCAGATGAGCACCTGCGCGTTCGGCTGGAGAGTCGCGAAGGCGAGGAGGACGGCGAAGATCGCGCCCGAAGCGCCGACGAATGGGATGCTCGCGCCGCCCGTAAAGAGATAGGCCGCGAATGTGAAGACTCCGGCGAGGAAGCCCGTGAGCAGAAAATAGAAGAGGAACTCCTTGGAACCGAGCTCCTTCTCCACGGCCGTCCCGAAAAAGAGAAGCCCGAGCATGTTTACGAGGAGGTGGGTCAGGTTCGCGTGGACGAACATGTAGGTAAGAGGCTGCCAGAAAAAGCCGCCCAGGACCAAGATCGGCGTCATCGCCAGATATCCGTCCATGGAGCCGCCGAGGATGAGTTTCAAGGCGAACACGAAGACATTGATCGCGATGAGCCACAAGGTATAATGCCGATAGCTGTAGCCGAAGGGCCGCCTGACGAGCGAATTGCGAGTCATGGCTTTACATTACGGAATTCCGGGCCCGTAGACAAGCACGCCCGGCGGGCGTACATTTTGCCGCGGGAGGGGGAGGAAGTGTCCACCGCCGCGCCTAATTGCCTGAAATGCCAATACTTCAGGATCACCTGGGAACCCGCCTTCCCCCGCTCCTGCCTGGTGTTCGGAATCAAGAGCAAGAACCTTCCCTCGCTCGAGGTCTTTGGCGCGACGGGCAAGCATTGCCCCTCCTTCGAGCTCAAGCCGGGTCTGCGCTGAAGGCGATTCGCCGCGGGCGCCATCGGCCCGGCCGCGTAGAGGACGGCCTTCAGTAGTCCTCGCCCCCGGTGCCCTTCGCGAGCTTCGCCCGGAAGAAGCGGTAGGCCAGGAACTGGTAGACGATGACGATGGGGACGAAGATCGCCGCGACGATAGCCATGAGCCTGAGCGTATACTGCCCCGAAGAGGAGTTGAAGGCCGTGAGGCTGGCGGCGGGATCGATGCTCGAGGGGATGAGATCGGGGAAAAGCCCTATGAAGGCGGTCGCGAGCACGAGGACTATCGCGGCGCAGGAAGCCGAGAACGCGCCGAGGACCCGCGATCTCGCGTGAAGCGGCTTCACCGCGACGAGGAAGGCCACCGCGAGCAAGGGAACGAGGAACAACGCGGGCCGGGACAGATAATTATCGTAGATCCTGGTCGCGAAGGCGGTCGCGACCAGGAAGAGGGCCGCGATTCCGAGGACGACGTACCAGAGGAACGAGGCGAGAGCGCGCGATCGCACGGCGAGGGAGCCGGACGTCCGATACTCCAGCCACAGGGCGCCGTGCTGGAGGAAAAGCGCGATGAAGAGAATCGCGGTAAGCAGCCCGTACCCGTTGAAGAGCATCCAGAAGCCGCCGCGATAGCCGTCGGTCGCGATGGGCAGTCCCTCGAAGATATTGCCGAAGCCGAGGCCGAGCACGAGAGGGGCGGTAAGGCTGCTGATCGCGAGGGCCCAGTCCCACCAGGAACGCCACTTCGCGCCCTCCGATTTGTTCCGGAACTCGATGGAGACTCCGCGCACGATGAGCGAGAACAGTATGAGAAGCATGGGTAGGTAGAGAAAGCTGAACATCGAGGCGTAGACGAGGGGGAAGGCGGCGAAGGTCGCTCCTCCCGCCGTGATGAGCCATACCTCGTTCCCGTTCCAGACGGGGCCTATCGCGGCGAGGGCAAGGCCGCGGTCGGACTCGCCTTCGGCGAGGAAATTGCGCAGCATGCCGGCGCCGAAATCGAAGCCGTCGAGCATGAAATAGACGGCCCACAAAACTCCCCAAAGCGCGAACCACAGGACTTGGAGCGTCATGTCGCCTCCTCCTTTCATTCCTCGGTCTGGCGCGCGTACTTGGCCAGAAGGTAGGCATCCACCGCGGCCAGGAAGCCGTAGATAAGGATGAAGCCGATGAGGGAGATCAGCACGTCGGCCGCGGTGATCGTGCGGGATACGGCGTCCACGGTCCTCAGGAGCCCATATACGATCCAAGGCTGGCGGCCCATCTCGGCAAGGACCCACCCGAGCTCGCAGGCGACATAGGGAAGGATGAGGGCGAAGGACATGATCCGGAGGAACCAGCGGTTCGCGGCGAGGCTGTCCTTCCAGGCGAATATGACCGCGAGCAGGGCGAGGAGGACGAAGAGGAAGCCGAGGGCTACCATTATCCTGAAGCTCCAGAAGGTAACGGCGACGGAAGGCCGCTGGTCGGCGGGAAAGTCGAGAAGTCCCTTAATGGTGGCGGTCGGGCTATGGTAGGACAATAGGCTCAGCATGTTGGGTATGGGCAGGGCCTCGATGCCGTTGCGCTCGGCCTTGGGTCGGGGAACCTCGAGGAGGTAGAACGGGGCGGAGCTCACCGTGTCCCATTGCGATTCCATCGCCGCCAGCTTTGTGGGCTGGTACTCGGCCACCTGGCGGCCCGAGAGATCCCCCGCCAGGATTATGAGCAGCGAGGCCGCGAGGCCTACCGTGGCGCCGATCCTGAAGGATCGCTTGAACATGTCCTCGCTCTTCCCGCGGAGGAGGTTGATCGCCGAGATGCCCATTACGAAGAAGGAAGAGAGGGTGAATGCAGCCATGCTCGTATGGAAGAGCTTGATCCACGCGTAGGGGTTCCAGATGAGGGCCCCGAAATCGACGAGTTGGGCCCTGCCGCCGACGAGCGCGAAGCCGCGCGGCTTCTGCATCCAGCCGTTCGCGAGGAGGATCCACAGCGCCGATAGGGTGCTCGCGAAGGCGACGACCCACATGATCGCGGCGTGGACGCCCTTCGAAACCCGCTTCCAGCTGAATACCCAGAGCCCGAGGAAGGTCGACTCGAGAAAGAAAGCCACCGTCGCCTCGATCGCGAGGGGCGCTCCGAATACGTCGCCGACGAATTTCGAGTACTCGGCCCAGTTCATCCCGAACTGAAACTCGAGGGTGATGCCGGTAACGACTCCGACGGCGAAATTGACGAGGAAGAGCCGGCTCCAGTATTTCGTCATCCGCAGGTAGACTTCGCGGCCCGTGAGCGCGTAGCGAGTCTCCATGAAAGCCACCAAGGCGCTGAGGCCCAGGGTCAGCGGCACGAAGAGGAAATGGAAGATCGCCACGGTCGCGAACTGGACGCGAGAGAGAGCCTCTACGCTCATATGATCCCCCTCAGTTCCCGAAGTATCGCACGGGGACGATTGCCTTTCTAGATCCATCTTCCGTACACTTACGCTCGCATGGCTCGAGATCCTTCCTGGCTGGCGAAGCGCGGCGAAGGCGCCCGGAGACGCCTGATCCTCACGGTCGCGCTCGGAGAGCTGTCCGGGATTTTCCTCATCGGCCAGACCGCACTCCTCGTCGCGATAGGGGACGGAGCGATCATGGGGCGCCGCGGGATGCGCGAGCTCGCCCCATTTTTCGCCGCCCTTCTCGCGACGATCGCCCTGCGCTCCCTCCTGGCCTGGGCGGTCAAGCGCGCGGCTTTCGAGTGCGCGTCGATCGTCAAGAAATCGCTTCGCCGGGACCTGATCGAGGGTCTCCGCGGGATCGGCCCCATCGCCCTCGCTCGGATGCATACGGGCGAGGTCGCGGAAGTGGTCGTAGAGGGCGTCGAGTCGCTCGAAGGCTACTACGCGGGCTATCTTCCCCAGAGGGCGATAGCCACCCTACTGCCCTTTACCGTCCTGGCGGCCGTCTTCCCCCTCGACTGGGTTTCCGGTCTCGTCCTCGTGCTCACGGCGGTATTCCTCCCGCTCAGCATGATCGTGATAGGCGAAGAAGCCCACGAGCGGAATCAGCGTCTGTGGGCGACTCTCGCGCGTATCAGCGGTCGATTCCTCGACGCGCTGCGGGGGCTGCCCACCGTCAAGATGTTCGGCGCCGCCCGCCGAGAGGCGAGAGAAATCGAGCGAAGCTCCGAAGAGTACAGACTCGCGACGATGTCGGTCCTGCGGATAGCCTTCCTCTCTTCGTTCATGCTCGAGCTCATTACCGCGGTCAGCATAGCCATCGTCGCGGTACTCACGGGCCTGAGGCTCCTTTCGGGCCAGATGCGCTTCGCTCCCGGTTATTTCATCCTCCTCGTCGCGCCCGAGTACTTTCTCACGCTCCGCAACCTGGGGACCCAGTACCACGCGCGGATGGAGGCGGCCAGCGCCGCCGAGCACATCCGAAAGCTCCTCGATAGGATCGGGACGGCCGTCCCGGCGCGGCCGAGCGGAGCGCCCCTCCGGCGGATCGGGAAAGGGAGGAACCCGCCGCGAGCGCGGGGCGCCGCCGTCGAGTTCAGCGACGTCGATTTCGCGTATGCCGAAAGGCCCATCCTCGAAGGCCTCTCGTTCTCCCTTTCGGCGGGAGAGAGCCTCGCCATCGTCGGGCCGAGCGGCTGCGGCAAATCCACCGTCCTCAATCTCCTCCTCGGTTTCGCGCTTCCATCGCGCGGCCGCGTCGGCCTGGATGGCGAGGATCTCGGGCGCGTCGCCCGAGATGCGCTCTACGAATCCATAGCCTGGCTACCGCAGCGCCCCGGCCTCTTCCACGGCAGCATAAGATACAACATCGGCCTGGGGCGCCCGTGGGCGTCGGAGGAGGACATCGCCCGCGCGGCGCGATCGGCCCACGTGGACGAATTCGCGGAAAGCCTGCCATCGGGACTCGATACCATCGTCGGAGAAGGCGGACGAAGCCTTTCGGCCGGACAGACGCAGCGAATCGCGCTTGCCCGCCTTTTCCTCCGCGCTCCCCGCCTCCTCCTCCTCGACGAGCCGACCGCCCACCTCGACCCGGAGAGCGAGCGCTTCGTGAACGCCTCGATAAGCGCCCTCGCGCAAGGCTGCAGCATGATAGTCGCCACGCATCGTCCCCTCGCCGCGGGGATGCGCAGTCTATCGCTGCGGGCGCTCCCATGAAGGACCTGCTCCGCCTGGCCGGGCTCCTCGTGCCGCAATGGCGGCGGGTTCTTCTCGGCACCGCCCTCGCGCTCGCGACCGTCCTGGCCAACATCGGGCTCCTGGCCCTGTCGAGCTGGTTCATCGCGTCGATGGCCATCGCGGGCTCTCTCGGCGCGGCGATGGACTATACCCTGCCCGCGGTCGGCGTTCGCGCGCTCGCCATCATCCGCGCCACCGGACGCTATGCCGAGCGGCTCGTCAATCACGATACCACCTTTCGCATCCTGAGCTCCCTAAGGCTATGGTTCTACGAGAGGATCGAGCCTTTGGCGCCGGCGCGACTCTCCGCATTCAGGAGCGGGGACCTGCTCGCGCGGATCCGGGCCGACATAGATTCCCTCGACGACTACTACGTCCGCGGCATCGTCCCGGCCCTCGCGGCCCTGCTCGCCGGCGCCTGCATCCTTCCTTTCCTCTCGCGCTACGATCCGAGGCTCGCGTGGATCGACTGCCTCGGCCTCGTTTTCGCCGGCCTCGCCGCTCCGCTCGCCCTGTCGGCCCTCGCCGCCCGCCCGGGACGGGAAAGCCTGCTCGGCTCGGCCGAGCTGCGCGCCTCTATCGTCGAGGAAATCGAAGGCATGGCCGACCTCATCGCCCTAGGCGCGGTCGCCGCCCACGCGCGGCGCATGGACGAGACGGCCGCCAGGCTCGACCATAGCCAGGGAAGGCTGGCTTCTCTGCGCGGCCTAGGCGAGGCCGCCGCCGTGGCGGCAAGCTCGATTACGGTATGGGGCGCGGCCTTCGTCCTGGTCGCGATAGTCGGCTCAGGCGGCCTGCCGCCCGCAGACCTGGCCATGCTGACCGTATTCGTGCTGGCCAGCTTCGAGACGACGCTTTCCCTGCCGACAGCGATTCAGAAAGCCGGAGAGATGGCGTCCGCGGCTAAACGGCTCTTCGAGATCATCGATGCGGAGCCGGCCGTCCCCCAATGCCCCTCGAGACCTCCGGCATCGCCCGGCAGGAGCGCCGACCTCTTCGTCCGCGGCCTCCGATTCCGATATGCGTCCGACCTTCCGCCGGTATTCGACGGTTTCTCCTTGGACCTGCCCGCAGGCGCTCGACTCGGCCTCGCGGGTCCATCAGGCGCCGGCAAAAGCAGCCTCGTAAGTCTTCTTCTGCGTTTCTGGGACTACCAGGACGGGAGTATCGAGCTGGCGGGCCGGGACCTGCGCTCCTTCGCGCCCGAGGACGCGAGGAGATTCTTCTCGGTCGTCCCCCAAGCGCCCTTCCTTTATCACGCATCCATCCGCGACAACCTTCTCTTCGCGGCAAGGCCCGAAGGGGGCGATCCAGGCCCCGAAGAGGATGTGCGCCTTCTCGAGGCCGTCGAGGCGGCGCGACTCTCCGAGCTCCTATCCAAACTGCCCGAGGGCCTCGACGCGATCGTCGGCGAGACGGGAAGGGCCGTTTCGGGCGGCGAGCTTCAGCGCATCGCCGTCGCGAGGGCTTTCCTCAAGGATGCGCCCATCTATCTTTTCGACGAGCCGACGGAGGGTCTCGACGACCGCGGCGCCGATGCCCTGCTGGAGACCATAGTCGGGCGCCTCGACGGCAAGTCGATCCTCATCATCAGCCATCGCGAGCGCGACCTGGCTATAACCGATCGCGTGCTGCGGATCGGTCATGGCGATTAGCGCCGGGACCGCGGGCTCCGCTCGGCATCTTCCGTCCCCGAATCGCCCGTATGGATTCTCGGTCGGACTTCGTGCGATAATTTCCCTCCCGGCGATCGCCGGGAGAGCGCGAGGAGGAGCATCGTGTACAAGCCGGTCGATCCGAAAGTCAACTTCCCCAAAATGGAAGAAGACATCGTCCGATTCTGGGAATCGGGCCGGATTTTCGAGAAATCGATTTCCCAGCGCGAAGGCAGGGAGGAGTTCGTATTCTACGACGGTCCCCCCTTCGCGACCGGCCTACCCCACTTCGGGCACTTCGTGCCCGGCACGATCAAGGACATAATCCCGCGCTACAAGGCGATGCGCGGCTTCAAGGTCGAGCGGCGCTTCGGCTGGGACTGTCACGGCCTCCCCGTCGAGAACATCATCGAGAAGGAGCTTGGCCTCGACTCGAAGACCGACATCGAGCGCTACGGCATCGCGAACTTCAACGAAGCCTGCCGCGCCGCGGTCCTCCGCTACGTCAAGGAATGGCGGACCATCATGACCCGCGCCGGCCGCTGGGTCGATTTCGACCACGACTACAAGACGATGGACCCGGACTATATGGAGTCGATCTGGTGGGTCATGAAGAGCCTCTGGGACAAGGGTCTCGTCTACGAGGGCCACTACATACTTCCTTATTGTCCCCGGTGCTCGACCGTCCTCTCCAATCACGAGCTCGCCTTGGGCGGCTACAAGGACGTCCACGATCCAGCCATCACGGTCAAGTTCAAGGTCCGCTCGGTCCCTGACAAGAAGGGACTGGATACGCTCGCGGACGGCTCCGGCAAAGACGGCCCGGCTTTCCTCCTCGCCTGGACGACGACGCCCTGGACGCTACCCTCGAACCTCGGCCTTTGCCTCGGCCCTGACATCGACTACGTCCTCGTTCGCGACGGAAGAGAACGCTACGTCCTGGCCGAATCGCGTCTCGGCGCTTACTACAAAGAGGGCGAGATACCCGAGATCCTCTGGCGTAAAAAAGGCAGCGACCTCGCGGGCATCGAGTACGAGCCCCTCTTCCCCTACTTCGCGGACCTGAGCGAACCTCGCGACGGGAGTCGCGGCGCCTTCCGGACGCTCACGGGAAAACATGTCACTACCGAAGACGGCACGGGCATAGTTCACACCGCACCGGGCTTCGGCGAGGAGGACCACGAGGTCATGAAGGCCACGGGCGTCCCGACCATCTGCCCGATCGACGCCGAGTGCAAGTTCACCGACGAGGTGAGCGACTACGCGGGAGTCTTCGTGAAGGATGCCGACAAGGCGATCATGGAAAGACTCAAAGCCGAGGGCAAGCTCGTGCGGCGGGAGCAGATCCTGCATGCCTATCCCCATTGCTGGCGCTGCGCCCATCCGCTCATCTACCGCGCGATCGGAAGCTGGTTCGTCGAGATCGACCCGATCAAGCCCAAGATGCTCTCGGCCAATTCGAAAGTGAGCTGGGTCCCGGAGCACATCAAGAACGGCCGCTTCGGGAAATGGCTGGAGGGCGCCCGCGACTGGGCGATCTCGCGCAGCCGTTATTGGGGCAATCCCCTACCCATCTGGAAATGCCCCGACTGCGGGAAGACCATCTGCGTCGGTGGCCGGGACGAGCTCGAGAAGCTTTCGGGCGCCAAGCTCACCGACCTGCACAAGCACTTCGTCGACGAGGTGACGATCCCTTGCCCCGGCGCCGGCGGCATCGCATGCGGCGGGACCATGATGCGGATACCCGAGGTCCTCGACTGCTGGTTCGAGTCGGGCTCAATGCCGTACGCCCAAGTTCACTACCCCTTCGAGAATAAAGAGCGCTTCGAGAGGCACTTCCCCTCGGACTTCATATCCGAGGGCCAGGACCAGACCCGAGGCTGGTTTTACTCGCTGACCGTCCTCGCCGCCGCCCTCTTTGATCGGCCTGCCTTCCAGAACTGCGTAGTCTCGGGCATGGTGCTCGCATCCGACGGCAAGAAGATGTCCAAGTCGCTCAAGAACTACACGGATCCCACGGAAGTCATGGGTAAATTCGGCGCGGACGCGCTCAGGCTTTTCCTTATGAACTCGGCCGTAACCAGGTGCGACGACCTTTGCTATTCCGACGATGGCGTGAAGGAGGTGCTCAAGGGCATCCTTATCCCGCTCTGGAATTCCTACGGCTTCTTCGTCACCTACGCGAACATCGACAAGTTCCCCGAGACCATGACCGAGGCGAATATCATCCCTGGAGCCTCCGGCGGCGGTGCGCGAAACCCCCTCGACCGCTGGATACTCTCGCGCTGCGAGGCCCTCGTCGCAAGCGTAACGATGGCTCTCGAGGTCTACGACATGCAGGGCGCGATAGCGCCCATCGTCGATTTCATCGACAGCCTCAACAATTGGTACATCCGGCGCTCGCGCCGGCGCTTTTGGCGCGCCAGCGAAGCTGGCCGGGGGGCCGACGAAGATAAGGCAGAGGCCTACGCGGTGCTCCGCCGAGTGCTCCTGCGACTCGTCACGGTGGCCGCGCCCTTCATGCCCTTCATCACCGAGGCGATCTGGCGCAACCTCGGCGCCGGCGCCGAGGCTCCGGGCGGCCATAGGAGCAGCGAGTCCGTGCACCTCAGCGACTGGCCGGAATACGAGGCCGCCCTGCGCGACGAGGAGCTCGAGAGGAAGATGGCCTCGGTACGGCATGCGGTATCGATGGGCCGCGCGCTCCGCGTGCAGAACGACCTCAAGATTCGGCAGCCCCTGGCGGCCGTCCACCTCGTCACCCGGGACGCCGCCGAGCGCGCGGTGCTCATGGAGATGGAGGAGATCCTCCGCGACGAGCTCAACGTCAAGCGAGTCGTTTTTCGAGACAACGAGGATGAGCTCGTCGAGTATTCGGCCAAGGCCAATTTCCGAGTCCTCGGCAAGGAGCTCGGAAAGGACATGAAGGCGGTGGCCGAGACGATCGAGCGGCTTTCGGGAAGCGCAGTGGCGAGTCTCATCGACGGTTCGGTCCTCGAGTTGTCGGTGGCCGGACGGTCGGTCGAGATCACGAAGGACAAAGTCGATATCCGCAGGGCCGAAAAGGAGGGTCTCAAGGTGCTCAACGAAGGCAGCCTGACCCTCGCCCTCGACACCGATATATCAGACGAGCTGATGGCCGAGGGCTATGCGCGCGATCTGGTGCGAGGCATCCAGAATCTCCGAAAGGAGGCGGGCTTCGAAGTGACCGACAGGATAAAGCTGGCCCTGGCGGGCGACGGGGACCTTAAGCGCGCGTACCAAGCTTTCATGGACTTCATCCGCTCCGAGACCCTGGCCAGTTCGGTGACCTGGGTCGAGGGGCCGGGCATCCCCGGATCGTCAGGCGCCTTCTCGGAGATCGAGGCAGGCGACAGGGTCTGGCGGGCGGCCGTCTCCAAGGCTTAGGCCTCGGCATCATCGACCCATGATCCCCGAGAAAGTGCGCAAGGTGCTCGAGGCCAACGGACTCGAGGCCCTCGAATTCGAGCCGGGCAGCACGCCAACGGCCCAGCTCGCGGCGGCGCGCATCGGCGTCGAAACGTCCCGCATCGCCAAGTCCCTCCTCTTCAAAGCCAAGGATGGGAGCTATTTCATGGTAGTCTGCCCAGGCGACAAGCGCCTGTCTTCAGCGGCCCTCAAGCGGGCCGCTGGTTCCAAGCTCTCGATGACCGACGCCGACGAAACGGAGCGGGTAACGGGCTACAGGCCGGGCGGCGTATGTCCCTTCGCCGTCGAGGGCGTGGCGATCCTGCTGGACGAGGCCTTGGGAGACTACGCCACCGTATATCCGGCCGCCGGGACGGACGCGACGGGCGTAGCCACGAGTCTGGGGGAGCTGGCGCGTATAACCGGCGGACGCATCGTGAATTTCTCCGAAGCGGACCGAAGCTGAGGCTTTTGCCTCAAGGACGATCGCGAAAGCCGTCGCGTAGCCGCCCCAAAGACGGGCAAGGGCCGATCTTTTCTCCAATCAATCCCTTTTTGGTTCATCCGCTTCGTCGTGGCCGGCGATTTCGCCTATTCTGTCCATAGTCTCCTTTGACAGGTAGTGCTCGATGCGACAGGCATCCTGCTCGGCGGTCTCGGGACCGACCCCCACGATGTTCCGGAGAAAGGCCGTAAGAAGATGGTGCCTGCGCCTGATCTCGGACGAGGCGGCCTTGCCGGCGGGACTCAGGAATACCTCGCCATAGTGCTCATGCTCAATGAGGCCGCGGCGCTCGAGTTCGTGCAGCGCCGCATGAACGGATGGCTTGGAAACCCCGAGCTCGCTGGCGATATCGGTGACGCGGGCCTTCTCGGCTCTTTCCCTGAGCAGACCTATGGTTTCGAGGTACATCTCCAGGCTTTCGGTCAATCGAAAACTCCGCGTTTCGGGTACGACGCTCCGTCAACTATAACCACGAGCGAGGCTCGAGGCAAAGGAACTCGACGGGAAACACGAAGTGAGTTTAGCGAATACGGGCTTCCGCCGCTATCCGCTTCATGCTAGGATGCGTGCATCTTCCATATTAAAGTAGGAGGATGCTTATGATCCGAGTTAAAAAGCCTCTTAAAACCATAGTGATGCTGGTTTCCATAATCATGATTTTCGCCTCCTGCGCCTCCAAGCCCAAGCCCCCCGTGCCGGAGCCCGCCGTACCTCCTCCTGCGCCCCCTCCCGCGCAGAGCGCGCCTCAGGTCGCCCCGACCGTCAGCCAGGACGATCTCGACAGGCTTCTGGCCCAGGCCAAGGACTTAAAGAAGAAGGCCTTCGATCTCAAGCTCTTCGAAGTCCTACCGGACGATTACAAGGCCGCCGATGCCCTATACGGCAAAGCGGCCAAATCCTACGACGATAAAGACGCTCCCGCGGCGAAGGACGGTCTCGACAAGACCATCGCGGCCTATAATGACCTCATTACCCGAGGCGTCATCGCCGTTGCCGCGGCCCAAAAAAAGAATGCCGAGGACATGAAGGCGACCGCGATCAAAGCCGGCGCCGACGGCTCGCAGCCCGAGCGTTTCGGCGCGGGGGACGATGCCTTCAAGGCCGCCGACACCCTCGTAACCGACTCCAAGTCCGAAGAGGCTATTCCCGGTTTCGAGCAGGCCTTGCTCTACTACGAGCTCGCCTGGAAACGCGCGATCGCGACCGACCTGAGGCAGAGCATCGAGGACAAGGACTTCGCAAAGTGGGATTCGGGAAACTTCCAGCTCGCCGACAATAAGTACCAGGCCGAGCAAGGTTTCTGGGCTTCGGGAAACGCGGCCGACAGAGCCTCGGGGGTCGACGCCCTCGACGAGGCTATCCTCCGCTTCAATCTCGTCGTGCAAAAGGGACGGGAAATGGCTGTTGCCGTCGTAAAAGCGAAGACGGACGAATCCAAGCAGCGTTCCGAGGAAATCAAGGCCAACGTAGCGGTCAAGGATATGTACGATTCGGCAATACAGCTCTATAACGAGGGAGCGAGCCAGCTCGCGGCCAAGGATTACGAAGCCGCGGTCGGCGCCTACACCGACGCCGGCGCCGGCTTCGACGCGGCATACCAGGCCGCTGCCGCGAAGCGGGCTACTGCCGAGGCGGCTATGAAGGAGGCCGCCAACGCCACGGCCGAGAGCCAGCGCAAGGCAGAGGAGGCCGAACCCCTCCTCCAGGCGAATTCTCCCGAGAATTCGCAGACGACGACCTCGCCCTAAAGGGGGAAAACCATGAAAAAGCTGCTGCTGATCCTTTTCGTCATGGTCGTCGCCTCGGGCCTGTCGCTCGGGGCGCAGGATCTTACGGATAATCCCGACTACCGGAAAAGCGTCGAACTCAACGCCAAGGCGGCGCAATCCTTCAGCGACGGCGACTACGACGCCGCCACGGACTACGCCAACCAGGCCAAGCGATACGCCGCCCTCTCGGACCAGTACATCGCCACGATGGTCGCCAAGGCCGCCGCCGACAAGGAAATGGGCAAGGCCAAGACCGGCATGGCATGGGCCGACAGCAACGGCTCCAAGGTATTCTATCCGTCGCTGTACAAAGTCGCGGCCGATCTCTACGCGTCCGCCCAAGCCTCATACGCCGGCGAGGATTATCCCACGGCCGGCGACCAGGCGCGCAACACCGTGACCGCGGTGCAGGCGATCGCCAAGGCCGATGCGGACGAAGCCATCGCCAAGGCCAAAGCCGGCTTGAGCGATGCGGAGGCCATCGCGGCTCCTGCCAACTATCCGAAGGAATATGCCGAAGCAAAGGGGGACCTGTCGGACGCCGTCGCCGCCTACGACGGGCAAGACTTCATCACGGCCGCCCAGAAGGCGCGCGCCAGCGTGGCCGCACTCGCCATGGTCAAGGCCAAGGCTCCGTCCTGGCCGGCCGTCTACGTAGTCAGGCTCATCCCGAGCCATCGCGATTGCCTATGGCGCATCGCCGGATATTCCTTCATCTACAATGATCCCCTCGAATGGCGGGTCATCTACGAGGCGAACAAGAAAACCTTCCGCGATCCGGGAGATCCCAACCTCATCTTCCCGGGACAGAAGCTTCAGATACCGAGCATAAAGGGCGAGACGAGGGATGGAACCTTCGATCCTTCCGTTCACTATGATCCGTTCCCTAATAAATAGTCGCGCGGAACGATGCGGCAAAAGAGGGCAGCTCCTGGGCTGCCCTCTTTTTTAACTATAAATTGCCTGATACTTGTTATAATATCGCATTGCCTGGGCTGTCGCAGCACCGGGCGAAAGGTCGCCGTGGCCATGGACGATACTACGTACCGGGTCTACCCCTACCGCTGGGTGGTCCTTGCCTCCTTCATGCTCGTCAATCTGGTGATGCAGGCGCTATGGATCGATTTCTCCCCGATCATGAAGGAAGCCGCCTCCTACTACGGCGTCTCCGAGCTGGCCATCGGCTTGCTGGCCATGCTCTTCATGATTATCTTCCTTCCGCTATCGATCCCCGCATCCTGGGCTATCGACCGCTTCGGCTTCAGAAAATCCGCCGGGCTCGGAGCCATCATGATGGCGGCTTTCGCCGTCCTGCGCGCGATAGCCGGGCCGAGCTATGCCCTGACGGTCGTCGGAACCGTCGGTATAGCGATGGCGCAGCCCCTCTTTCTCAACGCATGGACCAAGGTAGCCGCGCACTGGTTCGCCGAAGGCGAGCGGGCGACCGCGGTGGGGCTGGTCACTCTGGCCAACCTTCTGGGCATCGCCGTCGGAATGCTCGCGAGCCCGGCGCTATCGGCCGCGATAGCGATAGGCGGGGCGCAATACGCATACGCCGTCGCGGCCGCGATCTCCGCCCTCCTCTTCATCGTATTCGCCAGGGAATACCCTCCCAGCCCTGCCGGCCCGGTCGGAGCGGGCGAGAAGGCCCTGATGCTGGACGGACTCAAGAACGCCCTCCAAGTGCCCAGCTTCCGTCTCTTTCTCGGCGTGGTCTTCGTAGGCATGGGGCTCTTCAACGGCCTCACGACCTGGATAGACGAGATAGTGGCTCCACGGGGCTTCGGCGCCTCGGAAGCGGGTAGCTTGGGCGCCCTCCTCCTCGTCGGAGGCCTCTTCGGGGCGGTAGTGATTCCGGCGCTCTCGGACAAGAGCGGCACGCGCAAACCCTGGATGCTCCTCGGGCTCGTCGCCTCTCTTCCCGGCCTCGCCGGGATGGCATTCGCCCAGTCCTTCTGGCTCCTCGCGATTTCGGCCTTCATCCTAGGCTTCTTCCTTACGAGCGTCATGCCCGTTGGCATGCAGTTCGCCACCGACGTAGCCCGTCCCACGCCCGAGGGTACGTCCAATGGCCTGATCCAGCTCTGCGGTCAGGTATCCGTCGTCTTCGTCTATTTCATGCAGGTGATCAAAGGTCGATCCGGGGCATTCACCTCGAGCCTGATAGTCTCCGGCTTCCTGGTCGTGGCCGCGGCCGGCCTGATACCTTTCATGAAGGAAGCCGTAAAGCGCGAGACAGGAATCGCGCGGGCCGCGGAAGAATGAGGCGACTCACGGGAGGCTCGCGGGAATGATGAGGAATATGGGAATGCTCGGATCCTCTTTCCCCTCGAGTCAGGGCTTGTTGAGGCGGCGGCCGGCTTCGTCGGCCTTCGCGAGCAGGGCGATGAGCTCTCCGCGTATCTCCTCGATGCGCGCGCGCTCGTCCGGGAGGGGGCCGGAGAGCTCGCGCTCGAGCCTCTCGCGCGCTGAAGACAGGCCGAGCCCTTGGTCGAGCGCGAAATGCTTGAGCCTTAGAATAAGCCTGAGGTCGGCCTCGGAGTAGAGCCTTCGCCCGAAAGCGTCCTTTCGAGGCTGGATGAGCGGCACCTCCCGCTCCCAATGGCGTAGCGTCGACGAAGGCAACCCGAGAAGGCGCTCGACCTTTCCCGTCGTGTAGCCGCTCATCGCCTACCTACCGCGAGGCTCCCTCTTTCGCGCGGCCACGGAGACCTTGCGCGGCGCCGCGGCAGGAGAGCTAGAGCGAGCCCTCGCGCTCTTGCCCGTTTTCTCGGCGGCGCCTTCCTTTTTCCCCGTCGACGGCTTCCTGGCAGCCGATCCCTTTCCCGACGGCCGCATTCGAGCCGATTTCCCCTGTCCTGCCGCCTCCCTGACCTTTTCGGCCCTCGTGGGCGGTGCCCGCACGATGGGGACGCGGGAGGCCTTTATTTCCAGCTCCACGGGTATCATATCGACCCCGAGATCCTCGCGGATCTTGTTTTTCAGGAAAGATCGGTAAGCCTCGGATACAGCGTCGGGTCTCGAGACGAAGATAGCGAATTTCTGCGGGTTGATCGAAGTCTGCACGGCATAGCGCAATTTAAAATGCGTGCGCGGCCCGACCGGCGGAGGAGTCTTTTCGACCCAGGCTTCGACGGCCTTATTGAGCCTTGAGGTCTCGATGCGTAGGTTGAGCTGGGCATGGAGGGTGATGACGGTCGATACCAGCTTATCCACCCCCTCGCCCTTCTTGGCGGAGAGCGGAAGCACCGGCGCCCAGCTCATCTGACCGAAGAAGTATCGGAGCTTGTCTCGCGCCGCCTCGAAGGAATTGCCGCGAACGGGCATCGTATCCCATTTATTGAGGGCGAGGATCACCCCCCGGCCCTCGGCAACGGCGAAGGCGGCGATTTTCTTGTCCTGATCGGTAAGGCCCTCGATCGCGTCTATCATGAGGACGACGACGTCGCAATCCTCGACTACGTGGATGGCGCGGTGGACCGAATAATACTCGATGTTCTCGCTGACCTTGGCCTTACGCCGTATCCCCGCCGTATCCAGGACCGTGAATCGGCGTCCCTTGCGTTCGAAACTGCCCTCGACGATATCGCGGGTCGTACCGGCCACGTCGCTGACTATCGACTTGTCCTCGCCGACCAGGCGGTTGAGGAGGGTCGATTTTCCGGTATTGGGCTTGCCCATGATCGCGAGCCTGATGGGCGCCCTTTCCTCGTCCAGTTTCAGGACCCGCGAGAAGTCCAGGCGCGAGACTATGGCCGATTCGAGGAGGTCGATGTTTCGTCCGTGCTCCGCCGAGACGAAGAGCACGGGAGCGAAGCCCCATGTCGCGTGAGTCCATGCCATCGCGTCGCGGTCGAGCGAATCGGCCTTATTGACGACCAGGAGGATCTTGGGCGTCCACTTGCGCAGGAGGGCCGCGAACTCCTCGTCCTCGGGCGTTATCGACATCGCGTCGACGAGGAATAGCACGAGGTCCGCCCCCTCCAGCGTGGCCAGGCTCTTCGCGACTACCAGCTCGTCGAGGCCCGCCCGCTCGAGCTTGAAGCCCCCGGTATCGATCAGCCTGAAGACCTTGCCGCTTTCCCTCAGCTCGCAGACAGAATCGACCGCGTCGCGCGTCACGCCCGGGCTCGGCTCGGTGATGGCCCGCCGCCTGTGCAGAAGGCGATTGTAGAGCGTGGACTTGCCGACGTTGGGCCTCCCCGCGATGACGACTATGGGGAGGTTCTCGTAGCGCGACTTCGTCGCCGGCGCTTCATCTACGCTCGTATCGTTCTTTCCCAAAATAGCGGCTCCTATGAGGTTACTATACAAGGCGGGACGAAAGATAGGCAGCCACCTCGGAGGAAGAGGAGAGGGCCATGGCCGCCCCCGCCACGGCCTTGGCGTCGACGAGGCTCGTCGAGCGGATGGCGCGCTTGACGGCGGGGATGGCCGCGCTGGACATGGAGAATTCGTCCAGGCCGAGGCCGAGGAGGACTATGGCCGAGGCCGGATCGGCCGCCATCTCCCCGCACATCCCGACGGGTATGCCCGCGGCCTTGCCGCTTTCAATGGTCTTCTGGACCAGCCTCAGCACCGCGGGATGGTACGGCTCGTGAAGATAGGCGACCTTCTCGTTGCCCCGGTCGACCGCCATCGTGTACTGGATGAGGTCGTTGGTACCTATGGAGAAGAAGTCGGCCTTGCGCGCGAGGATATCGCTCGTCATCGCCGCGGCGGGTATCTCGATCATGATGCCGATTGGCAGATCCATCGCGGCCTTTTGGCCCTTGGCGACCAGTTCGGAGCGCGCCTCGTCCACGATGGCCAGCGCTCGCTCGAGCTCGTCCGCGGTGGCGATCATGGGAAACATTATCCGAGTCTCGCCGAAGACAGCGGCCCTGAGGATGGCGCGCAGCTGGATCTTGAAGACGTCCTGACGGCTCAGGCAGAAGCGGATCGCCCTCCAGCCGAGGAGCGGGTTCTTCTCGTCCTGGGCGCCGAGCTCGGGCAGGACCTTGTCGCCTCCGATATCGAGGGTCCTGATGGTCACGGGCCTGCCCTTCATCGACTCTATGACGCGCCTGTAGGCGCGATACTGCTCTTCTTCGTCGGGCACATGGCCGCCGAGGAAGAGGAATTCCGATCGGAAGAGGCCGACGCCATCGCCGCCGTGGGCGATTACCGCCTCGGCCTCCTCCGGTACCTCGATGTTGGCCTTGACGAAGACGCGGACGCCGTCCAGGGTGCATGCGGGAAGGTCCCTGAGGGCGTCGAGCTCATGCTGCCGAAGGGCGGCCGCGCTGCGGGCCGCCGCGCTCCTCGCGAGCGCCTCGCCGTCCGGATCGCCTATGACGAGGCCCCGATCGCCATCGACCGCGGCGATCTTGGCCTGCCGCAGCTTGGAGAGGGCCCCCGCGACTCCCAGGACGGCCGGTATCTCGAAGGCCCGCGCGAGGATGGCGACGTGGCTCGTACGGCCGCCGGATTCGGTGACTACCGCCTTCACGCGCCGGCGGCTCATCGACATCATATCGGAGGGCAGGAGATCCCGCGCGACAAGGACGACGTCCTCGCGGATGTCCGCGAGGCTGGGTCGGTGTCGCTCCAGCAAGTGGCCGAGAATGCGCCGCGAGACGTCCTGAATGTCGGTCACCCGCTCGCGCAGGGAGAGATCGTCGGCTTGGCCCAGCTTGTCCGCGAAGTCGCGCTCGATATCGACGACGATCCGCTCGACATTGACCATCGTCTGCCTTAGGGACTGCTCGATCCTCTCGTGGAGATCGGGATCGTCCAGCATGAGTAGGTGGGACTCGAAAATCGCCGCCTGGTCCTCTCCAGCTTCGATCCTCGCCTTGTCCCGGAGCGCCGTGACCTCGACTTTCGCCTTCGCGACCGCGCCGAGGAAGCGTTCCCATTCCGCGGGCAGCTCCGATTCCTCGATTGCGCGCACCGGCACTGCGGACGAATCCTCCGTCGCGAAAAGGAAGGCGCGCGCGACCGCGACGCCGGGCGACGCGGGAATGCCGTTAAGCTCGATCATGCCGCCTCGGAACTAGTGCAGGACATTGAAGGGATTCACGGTCCGGCCGTTCTTGAAGACCGAGAAATGGAGATGAGGACCCGTGCTGTAGCCGGTATTGCCCGAATAGGCGATTCTCTGGCCGGTCGCTACGCGTTGGCCGTCTTTGACGGATACCGTTCGCAAATGGCCATAGAGGCTCTGCCAGCCGGCATGGTGCGAGAGCACGACGTAATTCCCGAACCCGGAGCTATACCCGGTCTCGGCGACGATGCCGTCCATGGCCGCGAGGACGGGGGTGCCCATATCGACGCCGATATCGACGCCGTTGTGGAATACGCGCGCGCCCGTAAAGGGGTCGCTACGCCAACCGTACCAGCTTGAAATCCAACCCCGGGCGGGCCAGGCGAATAAATCGCCGGAAATCTCCCTGAGGGTGAAGGACGCGAGCTTGGCGTCGGGAAGGAAGAGGCTGCGCCCGGGCTCGAGCGCGTCGGACATGAGGCCATTGGTCTCGATTACGCGGTCCGCCGAGATTCCATGGGCGGCGGCCACCGCCGTCGCGCTGTCGCCGGCCTTGGTCGCGTAGAGTATGCCCGACATGCTCGGTATCTTGAGGATCTTGCCGGGCTGGAGCGTCCTGGCGTTCTTGACCCCATTGAAGCTGACGACGGTATCGAGACTGACGTTGAAATCATCGGCTATTCCGGAAAGCGTATCGCCCCGTTGGACCATATAGGCGGTGAAGCAGAGTCCGCGATCGACGCGGCCCTCATCGGCCAGGCCGTCGGCGAGCAGGCTGCCCATCGCCTTCTCTCCCCTGCCGGAAGCCATGCCGCCTTCTCGGGAGCCGTCGCGGGCCGTCGCGGCCGACAGGGGAAGGGCGGAGGCCGAACCGAAGAGCAGGAGCATGGAACCGAGGGCGAAGATCGAGACCGCGACGGCTTCTTTGTTCGAGAAGCGGCGCAATAAGGCTCTCGCGAATGCGTTCATTTGATCCCTCATCGCGCTCTACACTTTACTCGAAGGGTCCTTTTCACGCAATCGGGAATTTCAGGCTTCATTCGGACACCGCGAGACGGCGATAAGGGCGCACCTATTTATCATCGGCGAGCGGCGTCGCTTAATTAAGGACCGGAAGCCGAAGCCCGGCAGGCGCGAATGCGACGCGCGTCCCGCTCCACCAATGAAGGGAAATCGGCCAGTCTCCCCGCTCGAATCGTCGGATCGAGACCGGCATCCATCCCGAAGCGAAGCTTGAGCTCGAGTATCCTGGTCACCGCCTCGTCGAGCCGCTTCGGCGAGAGCCGGCCTTCGTTCACGGCCGTTACGATGGCGTCGCGCAGGCGGGGCGCCGAATGCATGTCCATCAGCATGAGGAGGTCGGCTCCGGCGACGAGGGCGGCGACCCCCGAGCGCTCGGGACTCATCGTGGCGGAGAGGGCCTTCATCCCGAGGTCGTCCGTTATCGCCACGCCGCGAAAACCGAGCCGTTCCCGCAGCTCGCCGCGCGAGACCGCCGGGGAGAGACTGGCGGGACGGTCGCGATCCAGGGCGCCGAAGACGACGTGCGACAGCATGATCGACGACACCCCATTCCCGATCGCCGAGGCGAAGCGCGGCAGGAAGTCGCGCTCATAGGCCTCTTTCGAGACCTCGAGTACGGGGAGGACATTGTGCGGATCCTCGCCCGCGTTTCCGGGGAAATGCTTCGCGACCGCCGCCACGCCTTCGGCCTGGAGACCTCGGATATAGGCGCCCGCGTCGGCATCGACCCTCGCGCCCTCGCGTCCATAGGAGCGCGAACCGAGAAATCGCGAGTTTCGGTCCGTGAGGAGCTCGACTACCGGAGCGAGGGCCATATTGAAGCCGAGGTCGCGTAGCTCTGCGCCCGCCGCGTGGCCGAGCGAAGACGCGCAGCGGCTACCCCTAAGCCCCACTTCCGAGGGAGGCGGTATCCTCGTGATGCCGACTCCTTTGAAGCGAAAGACCGAGCCTCCCTCGTGATCGATGGCCACGATGAGGGGAATCGGACCCCGAGAACCCGAGCCCGCGCGTCCCGCGAGGGCCGCTCCGCGGGAGACGGCGTCTTGGAGGGCGGCCGTATAGAGACCAGCCTCCGCCGGCGAATCCGGCAGGTTGAAGCCGAAGAGGACGACGCCTCCGACCGGCATGCGCTCCAGTAAGGACTCGGTTTCGGCCGAGGGCCGACCGGCGCCCTCGACGCCGATGAGCAGCACTTGCGCCGCTTTTTGCGATAGGTCGAGGGCGGCGAGCCGCGACTTTACGGAGGGACTCTCGCAAGCGGCGCAGGCCAAGAGGACGAGGAGGAGAATTGCCGCGTATCGGAATCGCGTAGGCATCAGGGCGAGCCTGCCATAGCGGGGTCCGGCTTTGCAAGGTCGTTTCGAGGCCGGAGTAGCAATGCCTTCCTGCAAGCGTTATTGTATGAATATGCCTAGCCGTAGCCGGCCGATCGCGCTTCTATTGGCTTTCGCGGCCCTTTCCGCGAGGGCTCCGGCCCTTCCCGGCTCCATTACCGCCCCGAGCGGGGCGGTGACTTTCCCTTCTTCCCCGCTATCGACCAATGACAAGATCGCGGTAGTCGCCGAAGCGACGGAGAATGCCGGCGTCTCCGATCTTGAAGCCGTCTGCCAAATCGATGGAGCTACCTTTTATATCGACAGGAATTACGTCGGCCCGATCCCCTATGCGGGGAAGCTGTCGCCGGGCAGCCATTACCTCGAGCTCGACCTGCCTGGATACGAGCCCCTCGGGATCTGGCTGACTCTCGACGAGAAGACGAAATACACGGTTACCTTCAACCCCGACCAGAACGTCCCGCTCTTCGCGACCAATAACAGAGTAACCGTGACTTCCGTTCCCACGCTGAATGCCGGGATTTCCAACTACCAGATTTTCTGCGCGATCGGGGGCGGGGAGCTCTATGTAGACCAGATAGATGTCGGGCCGGTACCCATGGCCAATATTCCCTTCGCAGGCAGCGTCGCCCCGGGTAGTCATTACTTCGAGCTCGAGCTGCCTGGATACCGCAATTTGGGGTTTTGGCTCAGTTTGAACGATAAGACCCAATACACGATCACTCTCGCGCCCGAGCGGATTACCGGATATATCTCCATCAATGTCGAGCCGGCGGACGCATTGGCGAGCATAGACGGATCTTCCGCTATCAAGGGGACCGTCGAAGCGGCGATAGGGTCGCATAGGATCGTAATCAAGCGCTTCGGCTATATCGAACAGCAGATCAACGTTCAGGTGACGGAAAAAGCCACCTATTACGTCGATCTTTCTCTCGAAAAAGCTCCATTCGCCGTTACGGGCCTCGGCTTCGATCGCCCGAGATTCAATCCCCGCAACGTAGGAGCGCAGGGTCGGACGAATTTGCGGTTCGAGGCTTCGAACTACGGATCGGCCCGCGCCGAGATCCGTGGACCGGATGGCGCCCTCGTGGCGATCCTCGATTTCCCGAACATCGATACCTGGGTCCAATCGCGCTCGTGGAACGGCCTCGGCCAGGATGGCTCGCCCTTGCCCGACGGCGTCTATACCGTCACCCTGACTGCCAGCCCGGTCGCCGGCCTTCCCGCCCAGGCGGGAGGAAGCGCGGCGATCCGGACTCAAGTACGGATCGATTCCAGCCTCGTAATACGATCGATAGGCATACAATCGGCGGTGCCTGGCCTTCTTTATATGCCGGACCCCCTTATCCAGCCAGCGGGCACGCTGGCCGCGGAAGTCTCATGGTTCGCGCCTTGGGGGGAGGCTCAGTCTTCGGCCTTTGGCATCTCGGCCGCGCTTTCCCTGGCCGGCCGGGCCACCCTGGCGCTGAATGCATCGGAAGAGACGGTATCGGGAGCGTCGGCGGGAAGCGATCTAGCGGGCTCGACTCTCGTATCGCTCCTTGGCGGCAGGACCAGCCTCGTGAGCGGCTCCTTCTTCCTGCGGGGCGCCTATAGCTCCATCTCGACGCCTTCCTTGCCTGGAGGAGGGAAGAAGGTCGAGGCCTCCCTGCCTGTTTCGCTCAGGCTCGGGGAGTTCTCCGCCGCGCTCTCGCCCGGCGCTCTCGTGGACTTCTCCGCGAGTTCGCCCTCCCTCCAAGCCCTCGGACGGGCTGGCATTTGGATCGAAGGGGGCTCGTTCAGGGTAGGGGCCTCGGGAGAGCTCCCTTTGAGCCTCGCCGAATCCCCACCCGCGGCGATATGGCCCGCGGAGGCGGCGCTGGAGGGCAGGCTCATGCTCGGCTCCACGCCCCTGGTCGCGTCCGCCTACGTCGACGCCAGCTTCCAGCCGGGAACGGGCCCGGACTTCGGGATAGGAATCGGCCTAGGCTTTCTATTCTAACGAATGGGGCCGTCCTATGGGACGGCCCCTCGCATCCATCGGGTTCGCTAAAGCTACCGCTTCCGAAGGTATTTTCGAATATCGACCGCGACGGCGGAGACGATGATGATGCCCTTGAATATGTTCTGCCAATAGGGCGAGACGTTGAGGAAAACCAGCGCATTGTTCATGAAGGTGAGCATGAGTACGCCGGTCAGCATGCCTCCTACGGTACCGATGCCGCCCGTCGTCGAAACGCCGCCTATGACGCAGGCCGCGATCGCGTCGAGCTCCCAGGTAAAGCCGAGGTTATTCGTGGCGCTACCCTGCCGGGCCGCCTGCAGGGCTCCGGCGAGGCCGTAGAGGGCGCCCGCGAGGATGTAGACGATGATGAGAGTCCGATTGACGTTGACGCCCGACACTATGGCGGCGTCGGGATTCGCGCCGATCGCGTAGATGTTCTTGCCGAGCCTTGTCCTGGTGAGTAGGACCCACATCAGCAGGAACACGACCAAGGCTATGATGACGATATACGGGAACCGAACGGTACCGGAGATCGGAATCGCGCCGTTGGCGATATTGGTGAAATCGTCTCGGAGGCCGCCTATGGGCGATGCTCCGTGCGGAGGCCTATCCACGTAAAGAGAGACCGCGCCATAGGCTATGACCATGGTGCCGAGGGTCGTAATGAAGGGCGGGACCTTGAGGAAGGCGACGATGCTTCCATTGATGATGCCTACCACGAGGCCTACGACGATCGCGATCAGGATCGGCACGAACAAGGGCATAAACGGGAAGTTCGTGAAGATCCTGCTCTCGTAGTCGGCCCTTTGGAGCATCGATGCGGCGACGCAGGCGGTGAGCCCGACCGTGCGGCCGGCCGAGAGGTCGACGCCCTTCGTAAGGAGGATGGGCCCTTCGCCGAAGGCGATGATCACGTAGACCGAAGTGATCATGAGGACGTTGATCAGGTTGTCCCATGAAAGGAAATTCGGCTGGAACACCCCCGTCAGGAGGACGAGCACTATGAGCACGAGGAGGATCGCGCGCTTCGTGGCGAATTCCCTGATGGATTTAATGAGCGTGATGCCGGAATCGAGCGATTTTGCGTTTGCCATTTCTCTCCCCGCTTACATGAATTGGGTGGCCAGTCTCATGATCTCTTCCTGGTCGGTCTTCTTTCCTTCCAGGATTCCCGTCATTCGACCTTCGCACATTACCATGATGCGATCCGACATCCCCAGGATCTCGGGCATCTCGGACGAAATCATGATTATACTCTTGCCGCGTTTCGCAAGATCCGCGATTATCGTGTAAATCTCGTATTTCGCTCCGACGTCGATTCCGCGAGTCGGCTCGTCGAGTATGAGTATCTCCGGGTCCATGAGGAGCCAGCGCGAGATGATCGTCTTCTGCTGATTGCCGCCGGACAGGTTTTGAATGAGGGTCCGCGAGGAGGGCGTCTTGATGCGCAAGGCATCGATGCTCTTCTTGACCTCCGATTCGCCCTGCTTCAGGTCGAGGAGGAATCTGCGTATATAGCTTTTCCAATTCGCCGCCAGGATATTATCGTATACGGACAGTATCTGGAATATTCCCGTCGTCCGCCTATCCTCCGTAACCAGCGCGATTTTCTCGCTTATCGCCTCCGTGGAGTCCCGCATGCGGCGTTCCTTCCCGTGCAGCCATATGCTTCCCGAGATCACCGGGCGGAGGCCGAAGATCGCCTCCATAAGCTCGGTCCGCTGGGCCCCCACGAGTCCGCTTACCCCGAGGATCTCGCCTTTGCGCAGGTCGAAGCTGACGTTCTTGAAGGATTTCGGATCGGGAGAGGTGAAATCCTTGACCTTGAGCACGACATCGCCGGGGACGTTCTCCTTCCGAGGGAAGCGATTGTTCATGTCGCGCCCGACCATCCGGTTGATGATGATATCCGTCGTGAGGTCCTTCGCGGGATAGGTTCCGACGAGCCTGCCGTCGCGCATGATGGACACTTCGTCGGCGATCTTGAGTATCTCCTCCATGCGATGCGAGATATAGATGATCGCGACGCCCTCGTTTCGAAGCTTCCTGATGATCTCGAAGAGATGGTCGACTTCGTTCTCGGTGAGCGAGGAAGTCGGCTCGTCCATGATGATGATTCGGGATTTGTGGGAAACGGCTTTGGCGATCTCGATCGATTGGATCTTGGAAACGGACAGGTTGATGACCCATGTGGTGGGATCGATGTCCATCTTGAGCTCTTGGAAAAGCGCTTGGGTATCTTTGAACATCTTCGCGTGGTTGACGAACTTGAGCGGCCCGAAATTATAGAGGGGGAAGCGCCCGAGCCAGAGATTCTCCATGACGCTTCGGTAAAGAATAGGGAGGAGCTCTTGATGGATCATGGAAAGTCCATAATTCAACGCGTCCCTCGCGCTCCCGAAGCTCACCTTCTTCCCGTCTATTAGGATCTCGCCCTGGTCCGGCGAATAGATGCCGAACAGGCATTTCATGAGCGTAGACTTTCCCGCCCCATTTTCGCCCATGAGCGCGTGCACGGAGCCGGGGCGCACGTTGATGCTCACCGAATCCAGGGCCTGCACTCCGGGGAAGCTCTTCGAGATGCCCTTCATCTCGAGGATGTAATCTTTCGCTGCCATCGCGGCGCCTCCGACTCCGGAAATAAACAGGGTGTACGCTATCGCGTACACCCTGCGGACATCACAGCAAAGAAGCCGATCTCCTATCGATTACTTCTTGAACTGGGTGTAATTGTCCTTGCTGACCTTCACGTACGGGACCCAAATATAGTGGCCCTTGGGATCCGCCGCGCCGTCCGCGTTCGCGAGCGGGCCGACATCGGTGGCAGCGGGCTTGCCCTGGGCGAGGGCGTAGGCGAGATCGAAGGTGGCCTGTCCCTGCTTGTCGGCGTCGTTGAGGACGGTGCCGAGGAGAGTGCCCTGCGAAATGGCGTCGAGAGCCTCGGGAATGGCGTCCACGCCGACTACCGGCATGTACTTCTTACCCTTGAAATAGCCGGCGGCCTTGAGGGCGTTGATCGCGCCGATGGCCATGGCGTCGTTGTTGGCGAAGACGACTTCGATCTTGTCGCCGAACTTGGAGAGCCAGGCCTGCATCTTGTTCTGGGCGTCGCCGGTCTGCCACATGGCGGTATCCTCGGCGAGCTTGTCCACCGTGATCCCGGCGGCCTCGACGGCCTTGATCGAGAATTCGGTGCGATACTTGGCATCCGTGTTGGCGGGATCGCCAAGGATCATTACGTACTGCATCTTGCCGTCTTTGTTCTTGTCGGCGGAGGGGTTGGCCTTCCAATAGTCGGCGACGATCTCGCCTTCGTAGGTGCCGGACTGCTGGGCCTTGGCGCCGACGTAGTATGCGTTGGCATCCTTGGCCATCTCGGCGGCGTCAGGCTCGCGGTTGAAGAAAACGATCGGGACTTTCTTCGCCGTCGCCTTGCCGATGACCACGCTGGCCGAGGCGGGCTCGACCATGTTGAGCGCCAGGGCGGTGGCGCCCTTGGTCAGGAAATTGTCGATGAGGTCGTTCTGCTTGGACTGGTCGCCCTGGCCATCCTGGATGGAATAGTCGAGCTTGTCCGCCCCGACGGCCTTGGCCAGGGTGTCGATCTTGTTGCGAACGATGGACATGAAGTTGTCATCGAACTTGTAGATCGTAATGCCGACATTCGGCTTTTTGGGCTTGGCCGGTCCGCAACCCGCGAGGAGCGAGAACGCCGCGACCGCGCAAAGAAGGACGATAAATCGCTTCATAAAACTTCCCTCCTGTAAAAACTTAAATATCCCCTAATGGGAATATTTTTTGAGAGGATAAGACGTGACTGGAATATAGAAAACGGAAATACCGACAGGAGAACTCAGTTGAACAGTTCTTTCCATAACAGCGCTTACTATTATCCATCGCTGTCCTAATGTCAAGGCATATTGTCTCGTCGACCGCGACAAATAGGGCGGCATGCGCTCGATCGGCCCGGGCTCCCGATCACGCGCTTCCCCGGCTTCCGTCGCCTTTTAGGAGCCTTTCTGCAAGGAAGAGAGCCGAGACCATCAGCGCATGGCCGTACTGACCGGAACCTATCGCCGAATGCACTTCGCTCGCGGGGACGAGAATGGAGTCAATAACCTCGTGCTCATCCAGATCGGTCCCGCCGAGGGCTACGAGGCCCTCCGCAAGAAAGACGTGGAAGCGATTGGACATGATGGCCGGATTAGGATAGACGGAACCCGCGAGCCGCATCGAGGACGCCGCATAACCCGTCTCCTCGCCGAGTTCGCGCGCCGCGGCAGCGGCCGGGCCCTCGCCGCGCTCGACGACGCCGCCCGGGAATTCGACGCTCACCTCGTCCGAACCGTGCCTATACTGCCGTACCATGAGAAAGAAGTCCGCGCCTTCGCGATGTACGACCGGTACGACGGTCGCCCAATCCGGCGCCTCGAGCACGACGAAGCGGCCCGAGCGGCCGCCGGGGCCCTCGTTCCACCTCTCCGTGACGGTGAAAACGGGACAGGCGAGCAATTCCTTCCGTCTCAGGATTTTCCATTTTTTCGCGCCCTCGCCCTCGTCCATCGCGGCCCTCCCGCCCTTGCATGATCCAAGCAGCCGACTATAGTAAATGGAGAGAATTAAATAATTCGAGGGAAAATACAATCCTATCCCTTAACAAAGCTAAAGGGCCTGCGAACCTCGCCTTCTTACCGCGCCTTCTTCTTGGACACGACATCGAAGGCGACGGCCATGAGGAGGACGAGCCCCTTGATGACCTGCTGGATGTCGCTGCCGACGCCCATGATGGACATGCCGTTGTTGAGCACGCCCATGACGAGGGCGCCGATGATCGAGCCGACGATCGTGCCGATGCCGCCATAGGCCGAGGCCCCGCCGATGAAGCAGGCGGCTATGGCGTCCAGCTCGAAGCCCAGGCCCGCCTGGGGCGACGCCGCGTTGAGGCGGGAGGTGAAGGCTATGCCCGCGACCGCCGACAGGACGCCCATGTTGATGTAGGCCGCGAACAGGATCCTGTTGGTGTTGATGCCCGAGAGCCGGGCGGCCTTCTCGTTGCCGCCCATCGCGTAGAAGTACCTGCCGGGCACCGTCCGCGTGGTGAAGAAGCTGTAGGCGGCGACGAGGACGGCGATGATGATGAAGATGATGGGCAGGCCCTTGTAGGCCGCGAGCCAGAACGCGATGAGCATGATGATCACGCCGATCGCCGCGATCTGGGCCGCGAAGAGTCCCAAGGAGGAGTTCTCGAATCCGTTCCGCCTCCGCGCGACCCGCCTCCGGATGCTGCCGAGGATGTAGAGCGCCGCCACCACCGCTCCGGCGGCGATCGTCGTGACGCTCAGGGCCCCGCCGGGCGAGCCCAGGAAGTCGGCGACGAAGCCCGAGCTGATCATCTGGAAGGAGTCGGGAAAGGGCCCTATGGTGAGTCCCTTGAGCATGAAGATCGTGAGCCCCCGGAAGATCAGCATGCCGGCCAGGGTCACGATGAAGGCGGGGATCCGCACGTAGGCGATCCAATAGCCCTGCCAGATGCCCACCAGGAGTCCCACGACGAGCGCCAGCGCGATCCCGAGGCCCGTGTCGATCTTCATCGTCACGATGAAGGCCCCGCAGAGCGCGCCGATGAAGGCGACCAGGGATCCCACCGAGAGGTCGATGTTCCCTCCGGCCAGGATGCAGAGCGTCATGCCTATGGCCAGGATGAACACGTACGCGTTCTGGAGCACCAGGTTGGTCACGTTCATCGGCACCAGGAGTATCCCGCCCGTGGTGACCTGGAAGAAGGCCATGATGACGACGAGCGCGATGAGCATCGCGTACTGTCGAATGTTGTTCCTGAACAGGTACCTAATGCTTTCCATTGCCGCCGCCCTCCCCGCTGCTCTTCATGATGCACTTCATGATGCCTTCCTGCGTCGCCTCGTCGCGCGTGAACTCGCCGACGATCCTGCCCTCGTTCACGACGTAGATGCGGTCCGACATCCCCAGGATCTCCTCCAGCTCCGACGAGATGAAGATCACCGACTTCCCCTCGCTCGCGAGCTGGTTGATGATCGTGTAGATCTCGAACTTCGCCCCGACGTCGATCCCCCGCGTCGGCTCGTCCAGGATCAGGACGTCCGGCTCCGTGAAGATCCACTTGCTCAGGACGACCTTCTGCTGGTTCCCGCCCGACAGGTTCCCGGCCTTCTGCAGTATGCTCGGCGACCGGATGTTCAGCCGCTGCCGGTAGGTCTCCGCCACCTCGGCCTCCCGGTCCCGGTCGATCACCCAGTTCGGCGACACCTTCTTCAGGGCGGCTATCGTGATGTTCTCCTTGATGTCCCCGATGAGATTGAGCCCCGCCGTCTTGCGGTCCTCGGTGGCGTACGAGATCCCGTGCTCGATCGCGCGCCGCACGCTGTTCACCTCGATCTTCCTGCCGTCCTTGTACACGCTGCCGCTTATATGCAGCCCGAAGGACCGGCCGAAGACGCTCATGGCCAGCTCCGTGCGCCCGGCCCCCATCAGTCCCGCCAGCCCCACCACCTCGCCCTTGTGGACCTTGATGCTCACGTCCTTGATCACCTGCCGCTCGGGGTTGATCGGGCTGTACACGTTCCAGTCCCGCACCTCGAAGGCCACCTCCCCGATCTTCGGCGTCCGCTTGGGAAAGCGGTCCATGAGCTCCCGCCCGACCATGCCCTTGATGATCCGGTTCTCGCTGATCTCGTCCCTGCCCTTGTCCAGCGTCTCGATCGTCGAGCCGTCCCTGAGGATCGTGATGGAGTCAGCCACCTCCGTGATCTCGTTGAGCTTGTGCGAGATGAGGATGGAGGTCAGGCCCTTCCCCTTGAGGTCCACCAGGAGCCTCAGGAGGTTCTCCGAGTCGTCCTCGTTGAGCGACGCGGTGGGCTCGTCCAGTATGAGCAGCTTGACGTTCTTCGACAGCGCCTTCGCGATCTCCACCAGCTGCTGCTTGCCCACGCTGATGTCCTTGATCGCCGTGCGGGAATTCTCCTTCAGCCCCACCAGCTCCACCAGCTTCGCCGCCTCCTGGTGGGTGCGGTCCCAATCGATGACCTTGTTCCTCGCCCGCTCGTTGCGCAGGAAGATGTTCTCGCCGATCGACAGGTAGGGTATGAGGGCCAGCTCCTGATGGATGATGACGATCCCCATCTTCTCGCTGTCCCCGATCTCCTTGAACGAGCATTCCGCCCCTTCGAACACGATCTGCCCCGCGTAGGTCCCGTGGGGATAGGTCCCGCTCAGCACGTTCATCAGGGTCGACTTCCCCGCCCCGTTCTCCCCCACGAGCGCGTGGATCTCCCCGCGCCGGATCGACAGATTGACGTTATCCAGCGCCTTCACGCCGGGAAAGAGCTTCGTGATGCCCTTCATCTCGAGGATGATGCCGTCCAAAGTCGCCTTCTCCATGATTCCCGCCCATCCCGAAAATAGAAGGCCGGCCCGCGAACCTGATTCGCGTCGCGGGCCAGCCTTCGAACAAGAATCCGTCGCCCGTCCTACTGGAGCTGGGCGTCCGTATAGTACCCGCTGTCGACGAGAATGGACTTGTAGTTCCCCTTGTCCGCGAACACCGGCTGGCAGAGGAAGGACGGCACCACCTTGACCCCGTTGTTGTAGGTCGCGGTGTCGTTCACCGTCGCCGGCTTGTTGGCCATCAGGGAGTCCACCATGTCCACGACCTGCGCCGCCAGGGTCCGCGTGTCCTTGAACACCGACATCGACTGCTGCCCCGCGATCATCGCCTTCACGTTCGGAACGTCGCAGTCCTGGCCCGTAAGCACGGGATAGGGCTTCTTGGCCGTGCCGTAGCCGTTGTTCTTCAGCGAGGCCACGATCCCGATGGCCAGACTGTCGTTCGGAGACAGGATGGCGTCGAGCTTCTTGCCCTTCGCGTAGAAGGCGGTGATCAGGTTATCCATCCTCGCCTGCGCCTTGCCCGAATCCCAGGCCTGGATCGCGATCGTCGTGAAGTCCTTCTGCCCGCTCGGCACGACCAGCTTGCCCGAGTCGAGATAGGGCTGCAGAATGCTCATCGCCCCCTTGTTGAAGAAGGTCGCGTTGTTGTCGTCCGGCGAGCCGGCGAACAGCTCGATGTCGAAGGGACCCTTCCCGTCCTTCAGCCCCAGCTTGGACTCGATGTACTGCCCCTGGATCACCCCCACCTTGAAGTTGTCGAAGGTCGCGTAGTAGTCCACGTTCGCCGTGTTCATGATCAGCCGGTCGTAGGCGATGACCTGGACCTTGCGGGCCTTGGCCTCCTTGAGCACCTCCGTCAGCGAGGAACCGTCGATCGACGCGATGACCAGGACCTTGCAGCCCTTCGTGATCATGTTCTCCAGCTGCTGCACCTGGGTGTTGACGTCGTTGTTCGCGTACTGGAGCTCGACCTGGTAGCCCTTGGCCTCCAGCTGGGTCTTCATGTTCGCCCCATCCTGATTCCAGCGCTGCAGGGACTGCGTCGGCATGGCGACGCCGATAAGCTTGCTCTTGCTATTGTTCTTCGCGCAGCCGGCGAAGGACAGAACCATCGCGATGCCCACCAGGGCGACAACGAGAATC
>Ga0181520_10001968_pt1 | contig 40145 bp, 36 predicted proteins | sample PEATcosm2014_Bin_29_FD_132451 | JGI IMG/M metagenome (GOLD analysis project Ga0181520, IMG submission 132451) | Peatland microbial communities from MTU Mesocosm Facility, Houghton, MI, USA - PEATcosm2014_Bin02_30_metaG | ecosystem: Environmental > Terrestrial > Soil > Wetlands > Peat | place... | reverse complement strand
CGGGGCCCAGCCGGGGACCGAATAGAGGCCGTAGTGGATAAAGATGCCGAGCTTGGCGCCGGCGTACCACTGGGGGAGCGGATGGGTGTCGAGGGAGGCGATGGTGGGCTGGTATTTCGCGGGTGCTTGCGCGGAGAGCGCCGCGGAGAAGATTGCCAAAATTGCGAAGAGAAACATTCTGCGAGCCATGGGGACTCCCCTTCGAACTTTCTTTGAATGCGATTTTGCCGATGCCAAGATGATAGACGATTGTCCGGAATCGGCGAAGGTGGGGCACCTGCTTTTGTTCGCAGAAACACCGGCGGCGGCTGCACTTTCGTGCGGCCGCCGTCGGTGTCAGGGAGAATTGGAGGGTTAGAAGGCGGCTACGGTTTGGCGCAGACTGTAGGAGCTGAGCGTCTTGATGTAGTTGCCGCGATCGAAGGCGGAAGTGTCGGGGACGGAGCGGCGGCTGAGACAACCGCGCGTTTCGCCCAGCGAGGTGTACTCGCGCTTTTCGAGCCAGTAGCACATGTCGGCCAGGACGCGGGCGATGTGGTCGATGCCGTGGATGTGAAGCGCGGAGACCATCATGGCGACGCTGCCGCCGGCCATGATGCTCTTGAGAACATCTTCGGCGGAATGAACGCCGCCGGTGATGCCGATGTCGAGGTTGACGTGACCGTAGAGGATTGCCGCCCAGTGGAGACGGGGCAGAAGCTCGGAGGGAGTGGAGAAGTGCAGCGTGGGACGCACTTCAAGGGCCTCGATATCGAAGTCGGGCTGATAAAAGCGGTTGAAGAGCACGACGCCCGCCGCGCCTACGGCCTGGAGGCGGGTGGCAAGATTCGGAATGCTGGTGAAGGACTGCGATAGCTTGACAGCGACCGGAACCTTGACGGCCTGGCAGACGCTGGAGACGAGATCGAGCAGTTGCTGCTCGAGATCGGCCGAGGTCTGGGCGCTGTCGGTGGCCAGGGCATAGGTGTTGAGCTCGATGGCGTGGGCCCCCGCCTGTTCCATTTCTTTGGCGAAGCGAACCCAGCCTCCTTTGGTTGCGCCGTTGAGGCTGGCCAGGATGGGAATGGCGACGGCCTCGCGCGCGCGGCGAAGACTCTCGAGGTAGTTTTCCTGCGTCATGCGATAGTCGGCGAGGTCGGGCAGATAGCCGAGCGATTCAGCGAAGGAGTCAGTGCCCCTGGAGAGATCCTCATCGAGGGTACGGGACTCAAGCGCCAACTGTTCCTCAAAGAGCGAGGTGAGGACGATCGCGGAGGCGCCGGCATCCTCCATGTGGCGAATATTGTCGATCGACTCTGAGAGCGGCGTGGAGGCAACCACGATCGGGCTGCTCAGCTTGAGGCCGAGATATTGCATTGAAATATCGATCATTCTTTTCCTCCGGCAGCCGTGGCGGCCAGTTTTTGTTCCGTCTTTTCTTCAACGATTTCAGGAGGCGCGATGTGGGGCGTCTCGCCGCGGCCGGGCATCGTGGCCCGCGCGGAGTAGACGCGCCACTGACGCTCGACGTCGTCCTGCGCTTCCTTGAGCAGTGCTGCCGCCAACTCCGGATTGCTACGCGCGAGCATGGTGTAACGAGCCTCGCGGTAAGTGTAGTCCTTGAGGCGGATGGACGGGGCCTTGGAATCGAGTTGGAAGGGATTCTTTCCCGTATCACGAAGAGCCGGGTTGTAGCGCATCAGCGGCCAGTATCCGGACTGAACAGCGAGCTTCTGCTGCTCAAGGCCGTGGATCAGGTCGTAGCCGTGAGCGATGCAACTGGAGTAGGCGATGATGAGCGAGGGCCCCTCGTAGGCCTCGGCCTCCTGGAAAGCCTTGATGACGTGGCTGTCGTTGCCGCCGATGGCGACCTGGGCCACGTAGACCGAGCCGTAACTGACCGCTTCCATGGCCAGATCTTTGCGGCTGTTGGGCTTGCCGGCAGCGGCAAATTTGGCGACTGCGCCGCGCGGGGTAGCCTTGGACATCTGGCCGCCGGTGTTGGAGTAGACCTCGGTATCGAGAACCAGAACGTTGATGTTCTTGCCGGAGCCGAGGACGTGATCCAGTCCGCCGAAGCCGATGTCGAAGGCCCATCCGTCGCCGCCAAGGATCCAGACGCTTTTGCGGACCAGCCCATCGGCAATGGCCAGCAGGTTGCGCGCGTCGGAAGAGTTGTTGCCGGCCAGCTTTTCGCACAGGGCGAGGACGCGCTCGCGCTGCTGGTTGATCTCCGTTTCGGTCTTCTGCGAAGCGTGAAGGATTTCGGCGACCAGTCCGTCACCGATCTCATTGGCGAGACGCTGGACAAGCAACTCAGCAAATTCCTTCTGCTGGTCGAGGCCGGTTCTCATGCCGAAACCGAACTCCGCATTGTCTTCAAAGAGGGAGTTGGACCAGGTCGGGCCGCGGCCCTCGGCATTCTTGGAGTAGGGAGTAGTGGGCAGATTGCCGCCGTAGATTGAGGAGCAACCGGTGGCGTTGGCGATGTAAAGCCGGTCGCCGAAGAGCTGGGTGAGGAGCTTGATGTAAGCTGTCTCGCCGCAACCGGCGCAGGCGCCGGAGAACTCGAAGAGCGGTTGCAGAAGTTGGAGGTCCTTGACCTGAGTGTGCGAAAGCTTGGAGCGATCGACTTCAGGCAGGGAGAGGAAGAAGTCCCAGTTGTCGCGCTCAGACTCGCGCAAGGGGGCCTGCGGCGCCATGTTGATGGCCTTCTTGCTGGCGTCGCTCTTGTTCTTGACCGGGCAGACTTCCACGCAAAGCGCGCAACCGGTGCAATCCTCGGGAGCGACCTGGAGAGTGTAGTGGTCCTGCTCCATGCCCTTCCACTTGGGCTTGGCCCACTGGAAGGTAGTTGGCGCCTTGTCGGCGAGGTCGGCACTGTAGACCTTGGCGCGGATCACTGCGTGGGGGCAGACCATGACGCATTTGCCGCACTGGATGCAGAGGTCCTTGTCCCAGACGGGGATGAACTGCGCGATGTTGCGCTTCTCCCACTGGGCGGTGCCTGTGGGGAATGTACCGCCGGCGGGAAAGGCGCTTACTGGGAGCAGATCGCCCTTGCCCGCTGCTATCTGGCCAAGCACATTGCGCACGAACTCCGGCGCCTTGGGCGAGATGGAGGGAATGAGATCGAAGTTCGAAGACGCAGTGGCGGGCAGCTCGACTTTGTGGAGATGCGCCAAGGCATGATCGACGGCGGCGAAGTTTTTGGCGACAACCGATTCGCCGCGCTTGCCGTAGGTCTTCTTAATGGATTTCTTGATTTGCTCGATGGCTTCATCGCGAGGCAGCACGCCGCTGATGGCGAAGAAGCATGTCTGCATGATGGTGTTGATGCGGGTGCCCATGCCGGCTTCGCGGGCTACGGTGTAGCCGTCGATGACATAGAACTCGATCTTCTTTTTCAGCATGCCTTCCTGGGTGCTCTTGGGGAGCTTGTCCCAGACTTCAGCGGCCGAATAAGGCGAGTTGAGCAGAAAGACCGCGCCCGGCATGGCTGCTTCAAGCACGTCCATCTTTTCGAGGAAGCTGAAGTTGTGGCAGGCAATGAAGCTGGCCTGGGTGATGAGGTAGCTGGAGCGGATCGGATTGGGTCCGAAGCGCAGGTGCGAGGTGGTCATGGAGCCGGACTTCTTGGAGTCGTAAACGAAGTAGCCCTGCGCATAGTTGGGGGTTTCGCTGCCGATGATCTTGATGGAGTTCTTGTTGGCGCCGACGGTGCCGTCGGAGCCCAGTCCGTAGAAGAGAGCGCGGACGGTCTTGGGATCTTCGGTAGAGAAGTTTGAATCGTAGTCGAGGCTGGAGTGGCTTACGTCGTCGTTGATGCCGACGGTGAAGTGATTCTTCGAAACGGGCTTGGCCAGCTCGTCGAAGACACCCTTGACCATGGCGGGCGTGAACTCCTTGGAAGAAAGGCCGTAGCGGCCGCCGATGACCTTGGGCATGGCCGCGAAGGGCAGGCTGGCGGAGTTTTCGGCTAGCACGGTAAGGATGTCCTGATAGAGCGGCTCACCAGCGCCACCAGGCTCCTTGCAGCGGTCGAGGGTGGCGATGGCCTTGACGGTTTTGGGCAGTGCACCGAGGAAGGCGCCGGCGTCAAAGGGCCGATAGAGGCGGACCTTGAGGAGGCCGATCTTCTCTCCCTGCTTGACCATGAGGTCGACGGCTTCTTCGGCAACTTCGGCGCCGGAACCCATAAGAATAATGACGCGCTCGGCGTCGGGTGCGCCGTAGTAATCGAAGAGACGATAGGCGCGGCCGGTTTGCGCGGCGAAGCGGTCCATGACCGACTGCACGATACCGGGGACGGCCTTGTGGAAAGGAGTGCAGGCTTCACGCGCCTGGAAAAAGACGTCGGGATTCTGCGCCGTGCCACGGAGAATGGGGTGGTCGGGCGTGAGGGCGTTCTTGCGGAAATCGACGAGGTACTTGTCGTCGACCATGGCGCGGATGGTGTCGTCGGAGATGGGGAGAATCTTGCCGACTTCGTGCGAGGTACGGAAGCCGTCGAAGAAGTGCATGAACGGAATGCGGGACTCGAGCGTGGCGACCTGCGCAACCAGGGCGAGATCGTGGACTTCCTGGACGGAGTTCGAGGCCAGCATGGCCCAGCCGGTGGAACGGCAAGCCATGACGTCGGAGTGGTCGCCAAAGATGGAGAGGCTGTGAGTGGCCAGAGTGCGGGCGGTGACGTGCATGGTGGCCGGGGTGAGCTCACCGGCGATTTTGAACATGTTGGGAATCATGAGCAGGAGGCCCTGCGAGGCGGTGAAGGTGGTTCCAAACGCACCAGCCTGCAACGCGCCGTGGAGGGCGCCGGAGGCGCCGCCTTCGCTCTGCAGTTCTTCCACGATGGGCAATGCGCCCCAGATATTTCTCTTATTCTCGGCGCGCCATTGATCGGCCCACTCGGCCATCGGGGAGGATGGGGTAATGGGGTAGATGGCGACGACTTCAGAGAGACGATAGGCAACCGAGGCGGCGGCCTCGTTCCCATCGAGAATTACCATTTCTTTATCGGATTTCTGCTCACTCATTCCAATTGCCTCATAGCGCGGCCTAGGGTGATCAACCGCTACGGTGAGTGTCGTTTGAGGGGGTAGCGAGTGGCAGTGACGCGGGACACAGGGCGGGCGCCTAATCCCACATTATGAAATGAGTTTCATATGGCGCAATAGTTAGGGCGGCCGACCCGGCGGCTCGCGATGACTGGGTTGCGGGTGCCCCGTTGTTGCGCGGTTCGGCTTGAGGTTTGGATCATTTCCGAGACAAAGCCCACCCTAGCCGCAAAAAACGAAGACGTAGCGCCCAGAGGGCGCCCGGATGGGGCACACAATTGGTTGAGGCACCGGGCGATGAGTTGCTGGGAGCTAGAGAACTACCTCGATTGGAGTAATCTGGTCAACTGATCCGGGGGGACCGGCCGGCTGAAATAGTTTCCCTGGGCTTCGTCGCAGTTGTGTGCCCAGAGAAACTCCAGATCTTCAGGCGTCTCAACTCCCTGAGCAATGACGCGAAGGTTAAGGCTGCGCCCCAGGTCGATGAGTGCTCCCACGGTGCTTGCTCCACCAGGAACCGTGGTGATTTGACGAACGAAGGAGCGATCGATCTTGAGAGCACTGAGGGGCAATTTCTGAATGCTGCTCAGGTTGGAGCGGCCGGTTCCGAAATTATCAACTGAGACCATCACCCCCTTATCCCTGAGGGACTTCAGGATAAAAGCTGTGCGCTCGGGATGGTTCAAGAGCACAGTTTCGGTTAGGTCGAGTTCAAGCGACCCTGGATCGAGTCCATTTGAGTTGAGGACTGCGAATAGCGCTTCGAGAAAATCTCCGCGCTGGAACTGTTCTCCCGAGACGTTGACGATCATTGTCTTTGCGGGCATGCCCGCATCCGCCCAGGTCCGGGCTTGCATGCATGCTTGACCAAGGCCCCATGCGCCGATTGGCAGCATCATGCCGGATTTCTCGGCGATGGGAATGAACTGCCCTGGAAGGACCGTTCCGCGGGTGGGATGCATCCAGCGGGTGAGGGCTTCAGTCCCGGCGATAGCTCCTGTCTTCAAGTCAATTTTGGGCTGATAGTGCAACGTCAATTCATTGCGATCGAGGGCGTGCCGGAGACTCTGCTCGAGGGATTCGAGTTCTTCGACGGGGATGTCCATATCCTTCGAGTAGAACTTATAGTCATGTCGCCCGTTCTTTTTTGCCTGATACATTGCGGTGTCAGCGTTTTTGATGAGGGTCTCCGCATCGGAGCCGCCATCGGGGTAGAGACAGATGCCAATGCTTGCGGTGACGTAAAGGTCGCAATTGTCGATGGAATGCACCTCAGCCACCGCCTGTAGCACTCTTACCGCGGAAGTGGCGGCATCTTCCGGCTTATGCACGTTTTGCAGGAGTATGAGGAACTCATCGCCTCCTTGCCTGCTTACGGTATCCGGGGCGCGTACACAACTCGACAAGCGCTTGGCCACAGACTTGAGAAACCTGTCGCCGGCCAGATGCCCCAGGGAATCGTTGATGTGTTTGAAGCCATCCAGATCGAGGAAAAGCACAGCAGCCAGTCCGCCATTTCGCTGAGCAAGGGAGATGGCCTGGCCAACGCGGTCGCAAAAAAGCAGTCGATTGGGCAAACCGGTCAAGGAGTCATGTTCGGCAAGATGAGTCATCAACTCCGACTGCGCCCGCGCAACGCTGACGTCGCGAAAGACGATAACAGCGCCCGTGACCTTTCCTTCACGGTCGTGGATGGGGGCTACGGAGTCCTCGATGAAAACTTCATGTCCGTCGCGGTGGACGAGGACACAGTTCGACGGCAGTTTTCCGGGCCGGTTCTCTGAAGCCGCCGCCGCCATCGGATTCAGGATTACCTTGCGAGAGGTGGCATCGACGATGCGGAAGGCCTCCGTCAGCGGGCGACCGACCACCTCATTCAGGGCCCAGCCCATCATGTTTCCCGCAATGGGATTGAAGTACGTGATGTTGCCTGACAAGTCTGTGCAGATCACGGCATCGGCGATGCAGTTGAGCGTGCCTTGTGCGCGTTCCTTTTCACCAAACAGAATCTCTTCGATCGTCTTGCGTTCGACAGCATTGCCGAGGGCACGCATTAGTTTATGGGGATCGATCTCGCCCTTGATGAGGTAGTCCTGCGCACCCTCCTGAATAGCTTGAATTGCCCTCGCCTCGTTCTCCAGGCTGGACAACAGCACAATGGAGACGCGGGGCGCGACTGCGCGGACCCGCCTGACCACATCGAGTCCTTCAGGATTGGACAAGCCCAGGTCCAGCAGCACGAGGTCAACCGAATGCCCCGAAAGATATGTCTCGGCGTCCGCCAAACTCCCTGCGTGGGTCAGTGTGAATGCGTGTGAGCCTTGATCTTTGAACATAGCGCAGAGGATGCGCGCTTGTTCGGGGTCATTCTCGATCAGAAGAACTGACTTGTCTGGGCTTTTCCCCATGAGATTCACCTCCAAGCGACCCACCTGACAGCATTTGTCGAAGAATCATGGGCGTGCGGAACCTCCCCGATGAAACTGATCGAATGATCTCAGTGTCTTGCGCAAAGGCGCTGTTCTCTTCTGCTCACCATGGGTAACTAGTTGGGCACCTCTAATCCAGTAATCCAGCGAAAAAAGTTGGCAACTCATCTTTTTGATTCGAAAGCAGATCGCCATTTTGAGAAGCTGACGCGCGGAAGCCGTTGTCGCTGCTGGGCCATTTGAAGCAGCGCATCGAAGAGGGCAGCAACGGAATTGGGGAACCAACAGAAGTGATTTGGATCACTTTATTGGCAAACTTGTGCTGATACAAAATAGACATCGTACCGATACAAAGCACAGAGGGCCCGCCAGGGGGAAAAAGGGGGACTGGCGACACCAGGAAAGTTGTGCCCTCCTGGAGGTCTAGCCGTGGAGTTCTTCGCAACGAAAGTCTTATTCAGCAGAGTTTGCGGGCTAGAGGCAAAAGGCCGTATACTGAATTACGACCAGAAAGGTCGTAGTTTTAGGCTGCTTGAGTTCAGGCGGCCTCTCGGAGTCAGGCGGGTGAGCGTACTTAGCGAGTTGAACGTGGGTGAGAGCGGGGTGCTGGTGGCCCTGGAACTGCCTGAATCTGTGCAGAACCACCTGATGCATATGGGTTTTGTTCCGGATGCCCTGGTGACGGCGCTGCGCAAGGCGCCGGCGGGCGACCCTACGGTTTACGGCGTGGATGGGATGGAGATCGCGTTGCGGCACGAGACGGCCGAAGCGATACTCGTGAAGCCGCCGGTGACTGAGACAGCTCAGAGTTCCGAAGCCGGCGAAATGGCTGAACTGGTTGAGGCAGCGCGATGAGCAGCACCTGCTGCACACCACCGCCATTTGTGCCCCCTGCCGTTCCGCCGCCTGGCGGAGCGCTGAAGACGGTGGTGCTGATCGGGCCGCCGAACTCAGGCAAATCCACACTCTTCAATCGGCTGACCGGACTACGGCAGAAAGTGGCCAACTTTCCCGGCGTGACGGTGGAACAGCGGTTGGGATTGATGGCCGGAGTGGGGCGCGAAGATCTGACGCTGATCGATCTGCCGGGGATTTACTCGCTGACTCCTTACTCTGAAGATGCGCGCGTCGCGATCGACGTACTGCGCGGCAAAATGCCCGGCACGCCCAAGCCTGACGCGGTGCTGCTGGTGATGGACGCGCTGCACATGACGCGGCAACTGATGCTGGCCGCGCCGGTGCTGGCAGTAGGGTTGCCGACGCTGGTGCTGCTGAATATGAGCGACCTGATGGAGTCGCGCGGCGGGCACATTGACACACTCAAGCTGGCCAGAGAACTGGGCGCGCCGGTGGCGCAAATCAGCGCGGTGCATGGGACGGGCCTGGATGCGGTGCCGTTGTTTCTGAATCAGCAGACCGAGCGCAAGGCCGCGAAACCACTGGCGCTGCCGGTGCTGGGCAACGCGGCCAGTACACACTCGTGGGCGGCACAGGTAAGCCGGCGGACAGGCTACCAGGCTCCGCTCTCGGTTGAGAGCACGCACAAGATCGACAACGTGCTGCTGCATCGCTTCTGGGGACCGCTGCTGTTTTTGATTGTAGTGGTGGGCGTGTTCGAAGTGGTGTTCTCGATCGGGCAGCCGATGTCCGATGGGTTTGGCGACATCCTTGCGCGGATGGGCGAACTGGTGCGGCCGCTGCTGCCGGCGGGTTGGTTGCAATCGTTGCTGCTGGATGGAGCGTGGAAGGGCATCAGCTCGGTGCTGGTGTTTTTGCCGCAGATATTGCTGCTGTTTCTGTTTATCGGAATTCTGGAAGACTCGGGCTACCTGGCCAGGGCCGCGCTGATAGCCGACCGGGTGATGCGCACGATCGGGCTGAATGGGAAGGCGTTCATTCCGCTGCTCTCCGCTTATGCTTGCGCGGTTCCGGCGATCATGGCGACGCGGACGATTGAAAACAAGCGCGACCGATTCGCGACCATCCTGGTGACGCCGTTCATGACCTGCTCGGCGCGGCTGCCGGTGTACATGCTGCTGATTGCGGCGTTTATTCCGAACTACTTTTATCTGCATGGGGTTCTGGGGCTGCGGACGATTGTGATGCTGAGCCTCTACCTGGCCGGCTTCGTGGGCGCCATGACAACCGCGTGGCTGCTGAAGAGCTCGATTCTGAAGTCGAGCGAGACTCCGTTCATTCTTGAGCTGCCGCAGTACCGGATGCCGACGCTGCATTCGCTGGCGCTACGGCTGATCGACCGGGCGCGCATCTTTCTGCGCCAGGCGGGCACGATAATTCTGTGCGTCACGCTGGCGTTGTGGGTGCTGGCGCATCTGCCGGTGATGCATACGGCGGCGGGTGTTGCGACTGCGCCGGAGTTGGCCGATAGCGTGATCGGAAAGCTGGGACACTTTATTGAGCCGGCGATTGCGCCGCTGGGATTCAACTGGAAGATCGGGATTGGGCTGCTGTCGAGCGTGCTGGCGCGCGAGGTGATGGTGAGCACGATGGGGACGCTCTACGGCGCGGACCCGAGCACGCAGGCGATGCACCTGCAGACGGCGCTGCACCACGACATGACGTTGGGCGGCGCGCTGGCGCTGATGATCTTTTTCGCGTTCGCGATGCAGTGTACATCCACCATGGCTGTAGTCCGGCGCGAGACCAATAGCTGGAAGTGGCCGGCGGTGCAGTTCCTCTATATGCTGGCGCTGGCCTATGGCGCGGCTTTCGTCGTGAACCACGTTGTGATGGCGATCATCGGATAAGGCGCCTACTTACGAACCCGCCCGTTCATTAAGAGAAGCCGTAAGGATGGGGTAGTGGGCTTGATCCGTAGTCGCAATGTGACTACAATGGTAGTTCAAGATTTGAGTTAGGAGGATTCCGATGGCAACGGCCGATACTTACGTTCGCGCTCGCATCGATTCAGCAACGAAAGAACGTGCTGCCGAAGCACTGGAGGATATGGGGCTTTCGATCTCGGACGCGATTCGGTTGCTGATGCTGCGCGTTGCCGATGAGCGGCGGCTGCCCTTCGAAGTGAAGGTTCCAAACGCTACTACGCGCAAGGCGATGGCGGAACTTGAAGCCGGCAAGGGCAAGCGGTTTGCGAGCGTCGATGCCTTGATGGCCGATCTCAATGCGGACGACTGAGCGCTCGTCGGCATTCAAACGGGATTGACGGGGCGGCTCAGACGAACCAGGCAGTCCATCATTTTCATTTCGCCGATGCCGCGAAACTGGCCCCGGAGCATCGTGGAGAGCTTTGGTTGAGTGAGGCCAAGGACTTTGGCCGCCTGTTGCTGGCTCCATTTACGCTTGCGGAGAATCTCCCCTGCCTCCGACACCAGTTGCGCCTTCACGAGCATTTCTTCGGCGTCGGGAAAGCCTAGCTGGGCGTAAACGTTCATTCATTTTCGGAGCCATGGTCCGGCGGATTTTGAAATCGCGCAACGGTAATCGCTTTTGATCGGGCAGGGTAAATCAAGTTGATTTACGCCATCACAGCAGTTTGGAAAAGGGTTGTCTTCCTGGCGGAGAAGGAAGCTTGTGGTCGCACAGGCATACCGCGGGCCTGCTGGTATGTGCAGGAATGAGCCCCGGCGTTTTGGCGCCCCGCCGGTCGCGCTTGTCAACGTGGTAAAATTGAGCAAGACTGACGATTCGCGGAGCCCCGCGCACCCAACAATGCATTCATCCACTTAATGGTAAGCTGCGGACAAATGACCCGGAATATGCCGTTCCTGCTCGCGCGAAGACTTTTTCTCCTCCTGTCTTGCCTTTTCGCTTTCGCGTTTTCTCGGGCTTGGGCCTGTTCACCCAACGACTCAAATGGGCGCCACGCCCCGCAGTCTCCGGCAGCGCAGGCCGCGCCGAAGATCATCTCAAAGTTTGCGCCAGCTCAACTGGCCTCCCTCCCAGCTTCTGATCCGATCGTGATTCCCAGACTGGACGCCGCGCCCAAGCTAGACGATTTTCTTGCCTTTCCGCTGGGTGGGCCGGCCACGAAGATGCTTCGCGTCGCCAGCTTCGTCGAGCGTTATCCCAACGACGGCATGCGCCCTGGCGAAGCTACCGTAGCCTATCTCGGGTACACGCACAGCTATTTGTTTGTGGCCTTTCTCTGCCGCGACAAGACGCCCCATCTGGTCCGCGCGCACATGCTGGCGCGCGATGCGCTGGACGATGACGACACCGTCCAGGTGATGCTCGACACGTTTCACGATCAGCGCCGCGCCTTCGTCTTCGAGAGCAATCCGCTCGGCATTCAGGCCGACGCCCTCTATAGCGAACAGACCGGCTTCGATTTTTCCTTCAACACGGTCTGGGACACCTGGGGTGCACGCACATCCAATGGCTACGCCGTACTCATGCGGATTCCCTTCGCCAGCCTCTATTTCGCCGAGAATGCGCCCGGAGAAATGAGCACCTGGGGCATCATTCTGGAGCGCACTGTTTCGCACACGAACGAGTCCGATTACTGGCCGCGGAGCAACCACAACATCGCCGGCCTTCTCACCCAGGACCAAACGGTGGAAGGCTTCCGCGACATCGCCCACGGGCAGAAATTCCAGTTCCAGCCCTACGCGCTGGCGCGCAGCCTGCGCCAGTTGGACACGGTAGTTTCCGGCAATCCCTACTTTCAAGACAAACACCTGCAGGGTTACAGCGGCCTGGACGCGAAGTTTATCCTGCACAGCAGCCTGGTTCTCGATACCAGCGTCAACCCCGATTTCAGCCAGGTGGGCATCGATAACCCCGCCGCGCCCGATCAGCGTTTTCCCCCGTACTATGCCGAGGTGCGCCCGTTCTTTATCGAGAACAGCAGCTACTTCATGACGCCGATCAACCTCTATTACACCAATAACATCGTCACGCCGCAGTTGGGCGCGCGCCTGACCGGGAAGCTGGGCCGCTGGGCGCTGGGCGTTCTCGGAGTCGATGACCGCGGCCCTGGCCAGGCCGTGCCGCCTGCAGATCCTGACGCCAACACTCGAGCGCACGTGTATGTCGGCCGCATCAACCGGGACGTGGGCGCGCTTTCGGATGTGGGGCTGATTTACGCCGACCGTGAATATCTGGGCTCTTTCAATCGCGCTGGAGGCCTCGACTACCGGGCGCGCATTAATGACCGCTGGACCTTCACCGGTCAGGCCCTGACCTCCCAAACACAGAACCTCAGCAACGACACGCAAGGCGAACAAACCTGCGAGTCGCTCGCTTTAACCTGCAGCGGGCAGGCTTACACGACGCAGGCCAGTTACACCGACCTGCACCACAACTGGTGGGGCGCTTACAACGATATCGCGGCGGGCTTCGTCACCGACACGGGCTTCTTTGAGCGCCCGGATGTGCGCCAGCCCAGTGCCCACTACAGTTACACCTTCCGTCCGATGCATGGACCGCTGCTCTCCCACGGCCTCAGCATTTACAGCGACCGCATCTGGGACCACAACGGCGTTCCTCTTGACTTCTATCTCAACCCGTCTTATAGCTTTAGCTTCAAAGACCGTACCTGGGTTTCTGCCAATGTCAGCCTGGGACAGGACCGCCTGCGTCCGGTCGATTATTCCGCGCTCGCTTCCGACGTGGAGTATCACAACCACACCAGCGGGCTGAATTTTTTCACCTCACCGGTTCCCTATCTCGCCTTAGGAAGCGGCTTTTACAAGGGAGTCGTCATCAATTACTCGCCGCCCGGTAATGCCGGGCCAGACTCGGTCAATGTCTTTTCGCCGGATGTCAGCCTGGAAATCAAGCCGCTTGGCCCCATCGACCTGCAGAATAGCTACACCTACACCCACTTCACCAATCTCGCCAACGGCGGCCTGGTCTATGACAACCACGAGCTGATCTCGCGCTGGAATTATCAAATGACCAAGGCCGTCTCGATCAACCTCATCGGCCAATACGTCTCCACCTTGCCCGACCCGCAGTTCACCAGTCTGACGAACTCCAAGAGCCTCTTTGCGGACGCGCTCTTCACGTACATGCCGCATCCGGGCACGGCTCTCTATGTCGGCTATATCGGAAGTTTCGACAACCTCGACCCTGCTCTATGCACGCACTTGATCGACGGATCGTGCAATCCCAGCGACCCCATTCTTCCGCCCAGTCCATCCACGCTTTTGAATGACGGCAAGACGATCTACGTGAAGCTCTCCTATCTGTTACGCTTTTGATCTCTTGTCTGGGACGCGCCAGGATGCCTGCGCTCTTGGAATCTTTGCTCCTTGTGACCGCCGCAAAAGCCCTACCGGCTAGCCGCAATCATCTGCGCCGCGTGCTGGAGGCTGGTTTCGGTTACCTTGGCGCCGGAGACCATTCTGGCTACTTCGTGGGTGCGGGCGCGGTCGTCGGGCTCGGCATTCCTTACAAGAAATGCCTATCGAGCACGTCTGCGATGACGCTCGACGTACTCGCGCAAGGCGAAGTTCATGCGGGTTTGGTAGCCCTGGCCCTGGCGTTGGAACCAGTCGACAACGTCGGCGTCTACGCGCAGCGAGAGTGGCCGCTTGACGGGACGGTAAAACGGGCCTCGGACCGCATTGCTCCAGTCGGCGATGGGCGGCATGTCGGTGGTATCGATCTCACTGTCCGGCATCGCGGCAAGAGCATCCAATTCGGCCTGCAACTCGGGCGTAAGTGGCTCTGGATTACCTCTCTTCATAGTCCCTCCTCTCATGGCTCTCCGCCTTTCTCGCGCTGATTATTCTTCCGGCTTTAGATTCGTCCTCTGGCCATGTATGGACGACGTAAAGAACTATGACTCCATCTGCGCTGGGCGTACCAAGGGTCCTCCACCGATCCTCGTTCGGGTACGGGTCAGGAGCCGATATGCACAGAGGATCTTCGAGTGCGCATGCGGCGAGTTTGAAGCTGACCTTATGCTTCTCCAGGTTCGTCTTCGCCTTTTCGGGGTCCCATGTCCAACGCAATCGGTTCCTCGTATATACGAAATTGTATCTACGTTCTCACTGCATGTCAATTGGCCTTCACCGGCTGCTAGCGATCATTTGGGCGGCGTGTTGGAGGCTGGTTTCGGTGACTTTGGCGCCGGAGACCATTCTGGCTACTTCGTGGGTGCGGGCGCGGTCGTCCAGGACGCGGATCTGGGTTTTGGTGCGGCCGTCTTGCTCGCGCTTCTCTACGGCTAAATGCTGGTCGGCGAAGGCGGCGATCTGCGGGAGATGGGTGACGCAGAGGACTTGCTGGCCGCGGCTTAACGACTTCAATTTTTGGCCTACGGCTTCGGCGGCGCGGCCTCCGATGCCGATATCGATTTCGTCGAAGACCAGGGTGCGGGGGGTGGGGTTCTTGCTGGTCTTGGCGGAGTTTTCTTCTACGGCGACTTTGAGGGCTAGCATGACGCGGGACATTTCTCCGCCGGAGGCGATTTCGGCCAGGGGCTTGAGCGGCTCGCCGGGGTTGGTGGAGATGCGGCATTCGACGGTGTCCCAGCCGGTGGTGGTCCAGTGGGCGGTTCCCTCAGGGGCTAAAGCCGGGTCGCTTTTTGTGGCGTCAATGTACGGGCTGAAGCCCGTACCCTTCACGCCGAGTTCTGCCTGAGGGCTCCCGGCGGGATGCACGTTGACTTCGAATTTCACTTTCATGGCGAGGGTGTTTATCTGGGACTCGGCTAGCTTGGCTAGCTTGACGGCGGCGGACTTGCGGTGAGTGGTCAGGGCGCTGGCGGCTTTCTTATACTCGGACGCCGCCGTTTCGAGAGCCGCACGAAGTGCCTTCAAGACTTCGTCGCGGTCTTCTACTTCGGCTAGCTTCTGGGCTACGTCTTTTCCGAAGGCGACTACTTCTTCGACGGTTGGGCCGTATTTGCGCTTGAGACGGTCGATGAGGGCGAGGCGGTCTTCGATTTCGGCGAGGCGCTCGGGAGAGGCGTCGATGCCTTCGGCGTAATCGCGGAGGGTGGCGGCGACGTCGCCTAGGGTGGCGCGGGCGGAGATTAGCTGCTGCTGGGCTTCAGTGAAGCGGGGGTCGAAGCGGGCCAGCTCCTCGACGTTGCGGAGGGCGGCGCGGAGGGCGGCTTCGGCACTGGCTCCGCCTTCGTAGAGCTGGTCGAAGGCGCCCATGGCGGCGGCGTAGAGCTTTTCGGCGTTGGCGAGGACGCGCTTTTCGGTTTCCAGGGATTCGTCTTCGCCGGGCTCAAGATGAGCGGCTTCGATTTCCTTGCGCTGATAGCTCCAGAGATCGACCATGCGCAGACGGTCCTGCTCGCCCTGGAGGAGGTCGTTGAGCCGGTTCTGAGCGGCGCGCCAGTTGATGTAGGCCGCGGAGACGGCGTCGAGAGAGATGCCGGCGAAGCGGTCGAGGAGGATGCGCTGCTGGGCCTGGTCGAAGCTGGTTTGGGTCTCGGTCTGGGCGTGGACGAGGGCCAGCTCGGGGGCGAGCAGCTTGAGGACGGCGACGGTGGCGGGCTGGTTGTTGACGAAAACGCGGCCTTTGCCGGAGGAGAGAATCTCGCGGCGGAGGATGATGTCGTTGCCTTCCGAATCGATGCCGTTCTCTTCCAGGATGGTCTCGGCGGCGGGGGTGGACTCAAAAACGCAGGCGACGACGGCCTTATCCGCGCCGTGGCGGACAACTTCTGCCGAAGACTTGCCACCCATCAGCAGCGCAAGCGCATCTACCAATATAGATTTGCCGGCGCCGGTTTCTCCGGTAAGGAGGTTGAGGCCGGGTCCGAGCTGGGCGATGGCGTGATCGATGACGGCGTAATTTTCGGCGCGCAGTTCGACGAGCATTGTGGAAAGAGCCTCCCGAAGATTGGGACTGCGGTTTGAAGTAGATGGTCTGCGAGTCCCTCCCTAGCCACAAAAACAAAGACGTGGCGAGGATGGGGCACCCGGAGTTCTTCTTGAGGTGCCCGGTGTTCTTCCTGTGCACCCGGTCTTGACGATGACAATCCGAGCGCAGCATAGCATGAATGGCGGGGTTGCTGGGTTGGGCGGCGGGCGTGGGGAAGCGTGGTGGGACCAGAGCGGTCACTTGGGTGGGAGACACGAGGTCTGATACCGTTGAGATTGAGGTGAAATGCCGATTCTAACTGCTGCGTTTGTCTATTTTTTGCAGTCTGACAGCGGGGCCGGTCCGGTTGTGCCGCCAAGCGGGGTAACGGGCTTCGGTGCACTGGCGGACCTGATGAGCAACATCGGTCCAGTGGCGATTTTTGTGCTGCTGCTTCTGCTGTTGGCCAGCCTTTACTCGTGGACCGTGATTCTAGGCAAGGTTTCGACCTTCAAGAAGGCCACCCGGGAAAGCAAGCGGTTTATCCGGGCGTTCCGGAAGGCGTCGCAACTGAAGGAGATCGCGGCGTTGGCGGCCGAGTGCCAGGTAAGCCCGCTGGCGCAGGTTTTCGAGGATGTGTACGAAACCTATAAGCGGCAGACCGGAGGCTCGGGACCCCCGAAGAATGTGGTTGCGCTGGAACGGTCGGCGATGACGGCGTCGAGCGAGGCGGTGACCAGCCTGGAGCGGCGGATGCCGTGGCTGGCAACGATCGCTTCGACAAGCCCGTTTGTGGGACTGTTCGGGACGGTGATGGGCGTGGTGGATGCATTTCACGGGCTGGGCACGGCGGGGTCGGGAACGCTGCGGGCGGTTGCGCCGGGCATTGCGGAGGCGCTGATTACCACGGCGGCGGGATTGTTTGTCGCGGTTCCGGCGGTGGTGGCCTATAACCAACTGTCGGCGCGGATCAGAATTTTGGCTTCGGCGACCGACGATTTTTGCAGAGAGCTGCTGAACTCGCTGGAGGAGATTCCGGTGCGTTCTCCACTGCCGCCACGCGCTCCCGGAACGGCAGGAGACTGAACGTGGCTTTTACGACAAGCAACGGGCAGGTGCGCAGCTCGCTGGCGGACATTAACATTACGCCGCTGGTGGACGTGGTGCTGGTGCTGCTGGTGATCTTTATGATTACGGCGCCTGTGCTGCAGTCGGGCATTGAAGTGAACGTGCCCAAGACGCGGACGGTGAAGGAGATTACCGAGCAGCGGATGGTGGTGACGATCGACCACGATCAACAGATTTTTCTGGGCGATCAGCCGGTCAATATTCACGAACTGCCGCAGAGGCTGCAACAGGCGGGCGGCGATCCATCGCGCCAGGTAATTTATCTCAGGGCCGACCAGACGGTGCCGTTCGGGGCGTTTGCGAGCGTGATGGATGCGGTGAAACAGGCGGGGATTACGAATGTTTCGATCGTGACGCAGCCGCTGGATACGAAGAGCGGGGCGGCGGGCGGAAATTGAGAAAAACAGGGATCAGGGATCGGAAAAGCTCTTGGGTTTTAGATAGGTGGGGCAGCCAGTTTTCACCAGGTCTTTGAGATGTCAGGCGAGAGAATGAGTAGTGTTCTGGAAGTCGGCGAGCACCTGGAGCGGGAATTGACGGCGGAACCGATTGCGGCGCCGGCGGTGGGTTCCTTTGTGCTGCACGGGCTGATCATTGGCTTCCTCGTGTTGTACACGTTTCTGGGCGGGCTGTTTCATCACAATTTGTGGGGGAACCAGGGAGCGGGGGGCGCGATGCAGGTGAACCTGGTGAGCAGTGCGCTGCCACTGCCCAACAATCAGCCGGTGAACAAGAATGTGCTGGCCACGGAGAAGCCGAGCCAGGCGCCGGCGCTACCGAGCCCCAAGAAACAAGAGCAAATAGACGAGAAGGCGATTCCGATTCTGGGCAAGCAGGTGAAGCCAAAAGAGGAGACGACTCCGAAAACACAGCAACACCAGCCTACCCCGCAACAGGACAACCTGGCGCGCTATGGAGAGCAGACGGGGACGGTGATTCCGCGGATGACGCAGGCGCAATCGGGGTCCAATGGTCCGACGGCAGTGGGCGACAACGATTTTTCGAGCCGGTTCGGGTGGTACGTGGACCAGATCAACAACAAGATGGCGAACAGTTGGTACAAGCAGGAGGTCGATCCGCGCACGCCAAGAGGAGCGCGGGTTTATTTGAATTTCACGATTCACAAGGACGGGAGCCCATCGAATGTACAACTGGACCGTTCGAGCGGGAGTCCGACGCTGGACCGATCGTGCGAGCGAGGCGTGCAGCGCGTGGACACCTTTGGTTCGCTGCCCGCGGCCTACAATCAGAGCACGCTGAGGGTCTCTTATTACTGTGAGTACTAAGGATGTGGAAATTCCGGCGCCAGGCAAGACAGGCGCTGCACGGGCGGGCGCATGGCTCGTACCCTCATCAAGAGGAAGGACAGCTCATCGCATGAAGAGAAATCTCCGATTTCTGACCATCATTCTGTTTTCGCTGGCGTGTTGGAATGCCGGCTTGGCGACGGCACAGGATTGGGTGCACACGGGCACCAACCTGAGCAACCCGACGGTTCGCGTTGCGGCGGCGGACTTCAAGCCGGTGGGCAACGATCCGCAGACTCCGGCGCTGAAGGCGGTGTTCGACGCGACGCTTTACAGCGATCTGGGCAATGCGGGGATCTTTGACCTGGTGTCGAAGAGCCTGGCGCCGCAGGCCATGCCCGGCTCGCCGCAGGAGATTGTGTTGAGCCAGTGGTCGGCTGCGCCGGCAGACGCGGCAATGGTGGCGTTTGGGGCGATTTCGGCGACGAATGGGCGGCTGGCGGTGTACGGCTGGCTGTTCGACGCGCGCAATACCGCCAATCCGCAGGTGCTGGGCAAGCAGTATAACGAAGCGGCCAGCGAAGATATGGCGCGCACGGTGGCGCACCGCTTCGCGGATGAGATCATCTACCGGCTGGGCGGCGGGATCAACGGAATTGCTGAGACCAGGATCTACTTTGTGAGCACGCGCAGCGGATCAAAAGAGATCTGGGCGATGGATTACGACGGACAAAACCAGCATCAGATCACGCACCTGGGCAGCATTTCGCTTTCTCCGCGCATTTCACCCGATAACTCGCGGGTTGCGTTTTCGTCGCTGGGGAGGGAGGGATGGGCGATCCGGATGTATTCCCTTGACCTTGGCCGCATGGTGAGTTTCCCGGGAGGCTCGGCGGGAGGCAGCAACCTTTCTCCAGCATGGTCCTCGGACGGATCGAAGATTGCGTTTTCGTCGTCGCGTTCGGGAGACTCGGAGATTTGGGCGGCCGATGCGAGCGGCGGCAATCTGCACCGGGTTACCTCGCTGGCCGGACCCAACGTTGCGCCGGTATGGAATCCGCGCACGAATGCACAACTGGCATTTGTAGGCGGGCGCACCAGCGAACCGCAGATCTACACCATGGATCAGGACGGCTCGAATATTCAGCGGCTCACCGACAGCGGCTACGCTGTGTCTCCGTCGTGGGCGCCCAATGGCGGCCTGCTCACCTTCAGTTGGAATCGCAAGTATGGGCCGGGCGATCCGGGCGGCCAAGACATTTATGTGTTCGAGATCGCAAGCATGCACTGGCTGCAGGTAACACACGAGTCGGGCAGCAACGATTTTCCGTCGTGGGCGCCGGATGGACGGCATATTGTGTTTCAGCGGACCATCGGCCGTCATGCGCAGATATGGACGATGCTGGCCGACGGCACGCATCAGCAGCAATTGACGCTCACGGGGGACAACTCGATGCCCAATTGGAGTTGGAAGTAAGGCGGAGATGGCTGGATTTGACCGCGGTGCGAGGGAAAGTTTTGCAGGGGCAATGTACGGGCTAAAGCCCGGTGCCCTTCGAGCTGGCTCTGCAAATATCGGATGGATGGTCTATGATTTTAGCGTTACCGAATTACCGCCGCAGCCTGTTCCCTGTGGACGTTGGCATTGCTGCGATGAAAACTTTTGAGCTTTAGGAAGGAGCACCAAATTGAGACTACTTCATCGGATTTTTGTGCCAGTTGTTCTGCTTGTTGCCCTGACAGCCGTTGCAGGATGCAAAAAGAAGCAGCCACCACCGCCCCCACAAGCAGCGCCGCCGCCGGCAGCTGCACCGGCCCCGACCGCACAACTGACGGCCACACCGACCGTGATAACGGCCGGCGACCAAGTGCAACTGACGTGGCGGACAACGGACGCGACCTCGGTCTCGATCGACGGCCTTGGCGATGTGCCGACTTCCGGCGTGAAGACGGTGACGCCGACCGCGTCGACCAGCTACCACCTGGTGGCGCGCGGCGAGGGCGGTACGGCGGAAGCCTCGGCAAGCGTGACCGTGAATGCGCCGCCGGCCGTGGTGGTGCCCTCCAACACCATGACCGCGGAACAGGAGTTCGCGGCCAACGTGCAGGACATCTTCTTTGACTACGACACCGACGCGATCCGCAGCGATGCGCAGGCCACGCTCTCGAAGGACGCCGGCTACCTGGCGAGCCATCCGGACGTGAAGATTGTGCTCGGCGGCTACTGCGATGAGCGCGGTTCCGACGAATACAACCTGGCCCTGGGGCAAAGGCGCGCGGATTCGGCCAAGAACGCGCTGGTAACGGCGGGCGTGGCGGCTACCCGGATTCGGGTGATCAGCTATGGCAAGGAGAAGCCGTTCTGCACGGAGTCAAACGAGGCGTGCTGGCAACAGAATCGCCGGGCTGGATTCTCGATAGACCGGTAGAGTGCGGTGTGTGATTCCCAGGTCTCAGAAGCGAGACCTGGGGCTCCTCGTGCGGAGCTGCAATCGGAAATTGAGGTTCTCTATCCATGCGGCAGTTTCGTCCTATGGCGGGGCTGCCGCATGTTCTTGATATCATGAAGGAGTCATGCAGATAACACGTTCAATTCGTAATCGAATTCTCGCGGCGGCGCTGCTGGCCGTTGTCATTGCTTCGGCGCCGGCGCGGGCACACGCAGTTTCAAAGGAGATCATCGAGCTGCAGACGCAGGTTCAGCAACTGCTGGACATGGTGCAGCGGATGCAGTCCACGCTGGACACGCGCTTTGGCGTGCTGCAGAACCTGGCGCAGCAGACGGCGGACCAGGCCAAGCAGATGAGCGTGACCGTGAACGATCTGCAACAAAAGATCAATGCCCAGAACGAAGCGGTCGGCGGCAAGGTGGATACGGTCAGCGGGCAGGTGCAATCGCTGAACGATTCGGTGGACGAGTTGAAGACGCGCATCGCCAAGCTGGACAAGGCCGTTCAGGACTTGCAGGCGCAGTTACAGAACGTTCAGACTACGCAGCAACCGGGGGCAACGGCAAACGGAATTCCGGCGGGTGCGGGGACCATGCCGGGAAGCGCGCCTGCGTCAGGCGGGCCGACGCCGAACATGCCGCAGATGAGCCAGACTCCGCCGTTGCAGGAGACCTTTCAGAGCGGCCTGCGCGACTACAACGCGGGCAAGTACGAAGTAGCCGCCGGGGAGTTCCAGGACGTACTGCACTACTATCCTCTGGACGATCTGGCTGGCACGGCGCAGTTCTACCTGGGCGAGATTGCTTACCAGCAGAAGCGCTACGACGAAGCGGTGAATGCCTACAACACCGTGCTGGAGGGATTCAGCGGGAATCCCAAGGCCCCGGCAGCGCAACTGCACAAGGGGCTGGCGCTGCTGGCGCTGAACAAGAAGGATGCGGGTGTGCACGAGTTGCGGCTGCTGATTCAGCGGCATCCGCGGACACCGGAGGCGGCCAGCGCCCGGACCAAGCTGAACGGGATGGGCGTGCGGGTTGTGGCTACCAAGTAGGTGAGAGGATTTGTGAGGGAAAAGCCCCGCTGCTGCGGGGCTTTTTTGTTGGTGTAGGGCTGCTTGCTTCCCATCGGCTAGCCCATGGCGTGGGGATCGTTGGCGCCGAGGATGACGCTCTTGTGGTGGCGGACGTCGGAGCCCTGGACCCAGAAGATGATGTCTTCGGCGATGTTGGTGGCGTGGTCGGCCACGCGCTCCAGGCTGCGGGAGATCATGAGAGCATTCAGGGCCTGGGGAGCAAGATGGCTCTCTTCTTCCATGACCTTGGTGAGGGCTTTGTAGGCGGCGCGATTCATGGCATCGACGGCGTCGTCCATGGTGAGCACGGAGCGGGCCAGCTCGGCATCGGCTTCAATGAAGGCCTGCAGACTTTTGCGGACCATCTCCGAAGCCAGTGCAGCCATCCTGGGGATGTCGACGGGGAGATCGGCGGCGGCCATCTTCTCCATGTGGCGGACGCGCTCGCTGATGCTCTTGGCGGCGTCGCCGACGCGCTCTAGATCGGCGTTGATCTTGATGACGCTGAGAATGAAACGCAGGTCGATGGCCATGGGCTGCTCCATGGCGAGCAAGTCGAGAGCGGCCTGGTCGATTTCGCGTTCGAGGCGGTTGATGGCGAGCTCGCTGCGGCTGACCAGGTCGCAGATGGAGAGGTCGCGCACCCGGTAGGCCTCAATGGCGCGCTGGATGGCCTGTTCGGCGAGGCCTGCCATGACGAGCAGGTTCTCCTTGAGGTCATCGAGACTTTGTTGAAAGCGTATGCGTGTCATCCAAACCTGCCGGTGATGTAGTCTTCAGTGCGCTTGTCGCTGGGGTTGGTGAAGATTTTGTGAGTGGAATCGAACTCGACCATGCGGCCGTTGAGGAAGAAGCCGGTCTTCTCGGCGACGCGGGCAGCCTGCTGCATGTTGTGAGTCACGATCACAATAGTGTACTGCGATTTGAGCTGGAAGATGAGGTCTTCGATCTTGGAGGTAGAGACGGGATCGAGAGCGGAGGCGGGCTCGTCCATGAGCAGTACTTCAGGGTCGACGGCGAGAGCGCGGGCGATGCAGAGACGCTGCTGCTGGCCGCCGGAGAGGCTGGCGCCGGATTTCTTTTTCAGGTCGTCCTTGACCTCGTCCCAGAGGGCAGAATTTTTCAGTGAGCGTTCTACGATTTCGTCGAGGGAGCGGCGGTTGCTGTAGCCGTTGAGCTTGAGGCCGGCGGCCACGTTGTCGTAAATGGACATGGTGGGAAACGGATTGGGACGCTGGAAGACCATGCCGACGCGGCGGCGAATCTGGACGGGCTTGGCGTCCTTGTAGATATCCAGGTCGCCGATGCGCACAATGCCGGTGGCGCGGGCGATGGGATTGGTTTCGTGCATGCGGTTGATGCAGCGCACGAAAGTACTCTTGCCACAGCCGGAAGGACCGATGAGGGCCGTGGCATGGTTGGCCGGGATGTTCAGATTGATGTCCTGCAGCGTGTGATTGGTTCCGTACCACGCGTTCAGGTTGATGACCTCAATGCCAACGCCCACTTAGCTAGCCCCTTTCAAAACGCCGCGGCTGGTGATGTAACGCACCAGGGAAACGGCAAGCACGATTAAGACGATCAAAACCAGCGACCCTGCCCACGCCAGCCGGTGCCAGTCGTCATAAGGCGACATCGCGTACACGTAGATTTGCAGCGGTAATGCGGCGATGGGCTGGTTCAGGTTCGTGCTCCAGAACTGGTTCCCAAGCACGGTAAAAATCAGCGGGGCAGTTTCTCCGGCGACGCGGGCAAAGGCCAACATGCAGCCGGTGATGATGCCGGGGGAAGCCGTTTTGACAGTGATGGAGAGGACCGAGCGCCAGTTGGGCACGCCCAGGCCGAGAGCGGCTTCGCGGACCGCATGGGGCACCATGAGCAACATCTCTTCAGTGGTGCGGCAGACGGTGGGGATCATCATGAAGCCCAGGGCCACGCCTCCAGAGAAGGCTGAAAAGTGTCCGGTGAAAGGGAGGAATGGGATTTTGGGAGCGACGATGAGGGCATAGGCCGCAAGTCCCATCACGATGGAGGGCACGCCGTTGAGCACGTCGGCGGTAAAGCGGATGGCGAGAGCCAATTTGCCTCCGCGCCCGAACTCGGCTAGAAAGATGCCGGCCCCGATGCCGATGGGTACGCCGATCACGGAGGCCACGCCAAGGAGAATTCCCGAACCGAGAATGGCGTTGGCCATGCCGCCGCCTGTCTCGCCGACCGGCACGGGGGTTTTGATAAAGAAATCCAGGTTCAGCGAACTGGTGCCCATGTAAAGCAGATAGACAAAGATGGCCACGAGGGGCGCAATGACGATGAGCGTGGCCAGGATGGCCAACGCGGTGACCAGGCGATCCGTGAAGGACCGCATCCGGGACCGGAATTGAAAGGCGTCACTGCTCACCAGAATCTCCTCAGGGTTACTCGAGTTTTCTCAGCGCGTCTGCGCGGGCGTTCCCCTGGTTACGGCCCAAATCAATACCTGGGCCAGTGCATTCACGATAATAGTCACGACAAAGAGCGCAAGGCCGATCTCGGTCAAGGCGCTGAGGTGGATATCGCTAATGGCTTCGGCATATTCGTTGGCGATGACTGTAGCCATTGAGCTGCCATTGGCAAGCAGGGAGCGATGGATTTCCGGGGTAGCGCCGATGACCATGGCTACAGCCATGGTTTCGCCGAGGGCGCGGCCCAGGCCAAGGATGATGGCGCCGACGATGCCGATGCGGGCGTTGCGGAGTACGCCCATGCGAATCATCTCCCAGCGAGTTGCGCCGAGGGCCAGCACCGCCTCGCGCTGCGAATGCGGCACGGCGGTCATGACCTCCCGGGTGAGCGAGGAGATGATGGGCAGAATCATGATGGCGAGAATGACGCCCGCGGAGAGATAGCCGAGGCCGGTGGGGTTGGTGTCGTCGAAGAAGCCGGTCCAGCCGAGGGTCTTGATCAGGAGCGGATTGACATGCTCACGGAGCAGGGGCACGAGAACGAAGACCGCCCAGAGGCCATAGATGACGCTGGGAATGGCGGCCAGCAATTCGGTAATGAATGCCAGGGGACCGCGCAGCGCCTTGGGACACATTTCCGTAAGAAAGATGGCCAGACCGACGGCGAGCGGGATGGCCATCAAGAGGGCCAGAAACGAAGAGACCAGTGTGCCGTAAATAAAGGGGCGGGCGCCAAAGTAGGAATTTACAGGATCCCAGAAGGTTTGCATGTGCGTGTCGGGATCGGTGAAAACCTGGTAGAAGAAGCCGAGCCCGAACTTGTGCAAAGAGAGCTGAGAGCGCACCACCAGCTCGAAAGCAATGAGCGCAACAATGGCGAAGATGCTGAGCCCGCAGAGTAACATCAGCCAGGCAAAGGCGCGATCGGTATTGGCCGAGCTTCCAAGGGAGAGCAGATACTTGCGCACTGCCGAAGGTTCGGCAGGGGCGATCTCGGCCAGGGCCTGGCCGCTCGTGGAGTCGGGTTCCGGCTGAAATTGCGCCTGGGAGATATGGATATCCGGCACTTTGGCGTTCACCAAAATCAGGCTACCGGGGAAATGTGAACGGGAGGTTACAAGTGTGCTAAATCAAATGCATAGAAGAGGAAAAATGGGTACGGGAGATGGAGTGGGAAGGGCCGGAGGTCAGAATGATGTTCCCGGAACGGCGCCAAAATCCGATAAGCAGATCCTCTTGCAAAATTCGATTGAGAGTGCAAAATGTGTCAGGGCACGACTTCAGTCGTGCCGGAAGGGCAATAAAATCATCTTGGGCTTTAGCCCCTCCGGTTCTTGTTTTCAGTTATTTGCAATTCCGCAGCGGCTAAAGCCGGAATCTGAATTGGCTATTTGCAGCACGCGACCCAGAGGGCACTCCGGTCGTGCCCTGACAGAATCTATAGCCTGAAGGTAGTCTTGCAAGTGGTTTAGCTGGTGAAGTGAAACGAGGAAGGCCATTTCGATGCGCACTGGATTGAAAGTAATCGCTTTGGTATTGTCGCTTATTGCCGCGGAGGGTTACGCCCAAACGACGCCCGGGAGTGCCAGCCTGGATTCGCCGCACAGGGATTGGCATGCTTCGTGGGTGACGCATCCGACGGCTCCGCTTCGGGAGCCGATGGTGCTGCGCTTCAGGCGAGCGCTGACGCTGGAGGCGATTCCGGCGAGCTACCGGGTGCGGGTGAGTGCGGACAACCGATTCGTGTTGTATGTAAACGGGCAGAGGGTGGGCGACGGGCCAGCCAGGGGCGACCTGGCGCACTGGCGCTACGAGCTGTTCGACCTGGCGCCGCTGTTGCATGTGGGCGAGAACCTGATTACGGCGACGGTGTGGAATTGGGGCATCTTTGCGCCGGTTGCGCAGATGAGCGACCGGACGGCGTTTCTGCTGGAGAGCGAGGCCACGGGGGACGAGGGAATCAGCACCCCGGCGGGCTGGCAGGTGGAGATCGAGGATGGCCACCGGGCGCTCGATCGCAGCTCAGTGGATGTGAAGGCTTACTTCGCTTCAGGGCCGGGAGAAGAGATCAATGCGGCGCTTTATGACTGGGACTGGAACGACGCTGCTCGAGGCGTTTCACCGGTTGCTCCTGCCGCTGGGCCGATAGGCGCCAATAGCTATCCAACGGTGAGTGAGGGGCAACCTGCATCCCATTCCGCCGCGAACTGGGTCGAAGTTGCTTCACCGATGCGGGACAGCACTAACACGGACACTAACAAAGCGAGTTCGGCCGACATGACGGTTGACAATTCCTGGGGATTGGTACCGGACGCGCTTCCCCATATGGAGTATGCCCCGACCGACGTTGGCAAAACGGTAAGAGTGGATGTCGCCAATCGAGGAGCGGTTGCGCCGGAGTTGAATGGGTTCCCTTCCGCACCGGTAACTGTTCCCGTGGGAAGCCATGTGCACATTCTGCTGGACCGCAAAACGCTGACGACCGCTTATCCGATTCTGACCGTGTCGGGCGGCAAGGGAGCACAGATTTGGCTTACCTACTCCGAGGCGCTCTACGACCAGGATGTGCACAAAGGGGATCGCGACGAAGTGGGCGGCCGCGCGGCGCACGGGCTGAAGGACAGCTTTCTTCCCGACGGGGGCAAGAGGCGGGTCTTCGAGCCGCTGTGGTGGCGGACGTGGCGCTATCTCGACCTGGACATTCAAACGGCGGGCGATCCGCTGACGCTGGATTCGCTGCAGGCGCGGTTTACGGCCTATCCATTCAAAGAGCAGGCGAGCTTCCAATCACCCGATGTGCAACTGAGCGACATTTGGCAGATCAGCTGGCGGACGGCGCGGCTGGATGCGCACGAGACCTACATGGACACGCCGTATTACGAGCAACTGCAATACGTGGGCGATACGCGGATACAGGCGCTGATTTCTTATGCCGTAGCAGGGGACGATCGGCTGGCGCGGCAGGCGCTGGAGGCGTTCGACCACTCGCGATTCCCCGATGGGCTGACGCGGAGCCGCTATCCGAGTTCGCTGCCGCAGACAATTCCAACTTTCTCTCTGCTGTGGGTTGGGATGGCGCGCGACTGGTGGATGTACCGGCCGGACGACGGGCCGGCGCTCGAATCGCTGCCGGGAACGCGCACGGTGATGGATTGGTTTTCCCAATACGAACAGCCGGATGGTCTGCTGAAGCAGCTTCCGTGGTGGAGCTTTATCGACTGGGTCCCGGCGGGCACGATTCCGACGTATGACGCGAACGGCGAGTCGTGCATGACGACCCTCGAATACCTGGGGGCACTGGAAGACGCGGCGGCGCTGGAGAAGGGACTGGGCGATCCGCTGCGGGCGACTCGCTATGAGAGCCGGGCCACGCATGTGCGCAGCGGGCTCTTGAGCAAGTGCTGGAACAGCGTGCAGGGTTTGCTGACCGAGGCGCCGGGGCGCAATGACTACAGTCAGCAGGCCAATATCCTGGGCGTGCTCTACGACGTGGTGCCCAAGGAACGCCAGCAGAGCGTGATGCGGCGGATGCTGGTAGTCGATCCGGGGACTACGCCCACGGGAATTCTGAGCGCATCGTACTATTTCCGTTTTTACCTGGCCCGGGCCCTGGAACATGCGGGAATGGCGGACGAGTACCTGCGCTCGATCGACCCATGGAGAAAGATGCTGGCGCTGCACTTTAGCACCTGGCCGGAGGTTCCCGGAGAAACGCGCTCGGACTCTCATGCGTGGACGGCGCATCCGATCTACGACCTGTTGACGCTGGTGGCGGGGATTGAGCCGGCGAGCCCTGGATTTGAGACAGTGCGCATTGCGCCTCACATGGGCGAGCTGCCTTCGCTGACAGCTACCTATCCGCATCCCGAGGGTAAGATCCGCGTGGAGTACACACGCGAGGGCGGTGGGCTGAATGCGAAGATTACGCTGCCCGGCAGCCTGAAAGGGAGCTTCGTCTTCAATGGAAAGGCGTGGCCGCTGAAGCCGGGGGAGAATTCGATTCAGGCGCGGTAGCGTGAAAGACGCCTGGTTCCCCGCCGCTGGCAAGGGGCCGTGAAGGATCAGGGCCCTGGCCGGTTCCTGGAGAATCGATTTGGGAGAATCGACTTAGGAGAATCGATTTAATTGCGCACTTGAACTGTTTACCCATTGAAGAAAACGTGCTAAAACTCCTACATGGCAAAGAGTAAGACGCCCGAGCCGCCGGGCCATGTGAACCTGAGAATGCTTGCCGAGCATTTGCAGCTTTCGCAGACAACAGTTTCGCTGGTTCTGAACAACTCGCCTTCGGCCAAGTCGATTCCTCCGGAAACGCGGAAACGAGTAGAGGCGGCAGCCAAGCGCCTGAATTACCGGCCGAACTATTTTGCCCGCTCGCTGCGGCAAAGCCGTTCGATGAGCGTGGGCGTTCTGGCGCCGGACCTGAGCGAGGGGTATTTTACGCGGGTGATGAGCGGGGTGGTGGAAGAGCTGACCGCTGCCCATTATTTCTACTTCACCGCATGCCACGACTGGAAGCGGGACTTGATTGAAAAGTATCCGCGCATGCTGGTGGAGCGGGCAGTGGACGGATTTCTTCTGCTGAACACGCCGGCAGACAAGATCGCGGTGCCGGTTCCGGTAGTGGCCATCTCAGCGCACAGCGCGGGTGAAAATGTAACCAACATCGTTCTCGATCATCACCTGGCCGCCGAACTGGCCCTGACACACCTGCACAGCCTGGGGCACAGGCGTATCGCAATTATGCGCGGGCCGCATGCCATTCCCGATTCCGAGTTTCGTTGGAAGGCCATTCAGCAGGTGGCCGGCGAGATGAGCCTCAAGCTCGATCCGTCGCTGGTGATCCGGATCGACTCCGACGCGTGGTCGATGAAGACCGGCTATCACCCCATGACGCCGGAGATCGGCTACAAGCCAATGCAGACGCTGCTGAAAAAGACGCGCGACTTCACGGCTATTTTCTGCTTCAACGACATCGCGGCCATCGGGGCCATCCGCGCGTTGAAAGACGCCGGCCTCGCGGTACCGGGGGACGTTTCCGTGGTGGGCTTCGACGACATCCAGTCGGCGGCCTACTCGACGCCATCGTTGACCACCGTGCACCAGCCTTTGACCCGGATGGGCAAGCGCGGCGCGCAGGTGCTGCTGGAACGGATTGCCAACCGCGAGAAGGAGTTTCCGGCAGAGATCGTGATGACGCCGGAACTGGTGGTGCGCGAGTCGACGGGGGCAGCGCAGGAACCGCCGAAAGGCTGAACCGCCCACAACTTACTCGAGCATCTGCAGGTCGAGCGGTTCCTCGATGAGGCAATCCATGGTGCGAAATGCGGCGACGGCACGCTGCATGGCCGAGGACTTGCAAGGCTCGACAGTGACGACGAAGGGAAGCGCGTGCTGGGGGTAGCCGGGCTTTTGCACGATGGCGCGAATGTTGATGCGTTCTTTGGCGAGCGCGCCGGTAATCTCGGCCACAATGCCGGGGCGATCGACGACGGTAAAGCGGATATAGTGGGGAACCTCGAACTCAGCGCCGAGGCGCGCGGGCACTGAGGGAATCTCGACGCGGCGGGAATCGTGGGCCAGGGCGAGCAGATCGCTGACCACGGCGACCGCGGTGGGATGGCCGCCGGCGCCGTGACCGGAGAAGACCACATCGCCGCCGTAGTGACCGGTGAGGACGACCATGTTCTCAGTGCCGCGCGACCAGGCGAGGGGCGAACGGAGATCGACCAGCATGGGCCCCACCGTGGCGGCGACACGGCCCTTGACCTGCTGAGCGCGCGCCACCTGGCGAATGGTGCAGCCCAGGATGCGGGCATAACTGAAATCGACAGCCGAGACCGCGGTGATGGGCTGGGGCACAATCTCGTCCGGATCGACGATGACGCGGAGCGCCAGGCGCATGAGGATGGCGAGTTTGGAGCGGGCGTCGAAGCCGCCGACGTCTTCAGTGGGGTCGGCCTCGGCGTAGCCTTTGGCCTGGGCTTCGGCCAAAACGGTTGCGAACTCGGCGCCCTCGTCCATCTTGCTGAGGATGAAATTGCAGGTGCCGTTGAGAATGCCGTCCATGCGCTCGATGCGATCGCCGGCCAGACCTTGTTCGAGGCCGGGAATGACGGGAATGCCTCCGGCCACGGCGGCGCCATACATGATGTGACCGCCATGGGCCGCGGCCAGGCGTTCGAGTTCGACGCCGTGATAGGCAATGAGTTTTTTGTTGGCGGTGATTACGCTTTTGCCGGATTCGAGGGCGCGGCGCACCCAAACACCGGCTTGATCGAGGCCACCGACCAGCTCGACGATCACGTCTACATCGGAGGCAAGCACGGCGTCCGCATCTTCGCTCCAGACCACGCTCGAGGGCGCCCACGGAACGCGCTTGCGGGCCACGCCGCGGTTGAAGACGTGGGTCAGTTCCAACCCCTGAGGCTTTGATTCGACCAGAATCCGCGCCACCGAGCTGCCGACCGTTCCAAAGCCGAAGAGCGCAATGCGCAGGGGGCGGCGGACGGCCGAGCCTTGCGTTGAAGGAGGGACCTGCTCGAGCGGCGATGGGGAAGCTTGTGGTTCAGACATCGTAAAGTCCTTTGCACGATATAAAGATGCCGGATGTTCTGATGATAAATGACTTGAGTGGTGCGCATCGGAGTTGGTTTGCGGTGCGGTTTCAAAACGGATTCTCCCAACGATCGAATCCCGGAACGAAGCGGCAGGGGAATAGATAACCTCCAATGAAGTTCTATTCCACATTGAGCATTCCGTAAGGGCCTAAAGCCCTCACTATTTTTGCGGCATTTGGCACGCGACCCGGCCCGGCCCGGCCCAGGGCGCGCCCCGGCGCCCCGTCTGCTACGTTGGCGCGCGTGCCTGCGCTTCAACCGAATGAACTCGGAGGTTCTTCATTTATGCGACGCCATTATTCCCTTGCGGCCGCGGCGCTGCTGCTGGCCGCCTCATTACCCATGTTCGCGACGGTATTCGCTACTCTTCATGGAGTGGTGCACAACGCGCAGCACCGGCCGATTGCAGGCGAGGAGAATTCGCTTCAGGCCGCGGACTCGGAGTTTCAACTGCACGCGAAGAGCAATGCGGATGGAACACTTGAATTGCAGCAGGCGCCGATCGGGGTGTATCGGCTGAACGTGACCAATCACCGGGTGCTGCTGGATAATTCAATCACCATCGGAGGATTCCCCTGGAAGAATCCGCGGATGATTTCGGCGGAGTTGCGGTACCGATTCCATTTTTAACAACATTCGGCGGTTGGGCTGAGATTTACCGGCCGCCGATTCCCCAATGCACGGCAACCGTTTTACGCAGGAGGAGCAGATGAACCGACGTTCAGCGTTGAAAAGCCTGGGGCTAACAGCCGGGCTTGTGGCAGCAGGAAACGCATTTGAAATCAATTCATGGTCACAAACAACCCCAGCGCAGACGGCGGCATCGGCAGCCGCTCCCTTCACTCTGCCGCCGCTGCCCTATGCCTACGACGCGCTGGAACCGTATATCGACGCCACGACGATGCACCTGCATCACGACAAGCACCATGCGAGCTACGTGGATAAATTGAATGCCGCGGTAGCCGGACACCCCGACCTGGCGAGCAAGGGGGTGGACGAACTGGTCGCTAACCTGAACGCCGTCCCCGAGGAACTGCGCACGGCGATTCGCAACCAGGGTGGAGGCCATGCTAACCATTCCTTCTGGTGGCTCATTCTCTCCGCCAATGGGGGCGCGGCTCCCAAAGGCGAACTTGGCAAAGATATCGATGGCGCGTTCGGGAGTTTCGAGAAGTTTCAGGATCAACTCTCGAAGGCCGCGGGCAGTGTTTTCGGCAGTGGATGGGCATGGCTTACGCTGTCGCGCGAGGGAACGCTGAAGATAGAAACATCGGCCAATCAGGACAGCCCCCTCAGCAGCGCCCGGACCCCGATTCTCGGGCTCGATGTTTGGGAACATGCCTATTACCTGAAGTACCAGAATCGCCGGCCTGAATATGTGAGCGCGTTCTTCCACATTGTGAATTGGGAATTTGTCAGCGGCCACTATGCGGACGCCAAGGCGCAGCATAAGGGGTAAGAAGGCCAACTAAATCGCACAGGGCAGGCTCCGCGTTCTCATTCATCCCGGTAATTCCAAGGGGAAGAATGGGAACGCGGAGCCTTCTCTGCCAATGAACCACGCCGGCGTGGAATTTGTTTGCAGATTATTTCAGGGGACTGTGTAGGATGAAAAACCATGGCGAGCGTATTTGAAAAACTCAACTTGAAGGACAGGCAGGAGATGGTGGTGCTGAATGCCCCGGCGAGCTTCGAGGCGGAGCTTGCGCGGCTGCCGGTGATGACCATCCACCACCGTCTGGAATCGGTCGCGGAGACCGGGTTTCTGCTGGCGTTTGTAACGCGCCAGAGCGAAGTGGACGCCTTGTCGCCCCAGATCGCCAGCCGCGCGAAGGGGGACGCGGTTGTATGGTTCGCGTATCCGAAGGGGACGTCGAAGAAATTGAAGTGCGACTTCAACCGGGACATGGGGTGGGACGCGCTGAAGGCCTCGGGGTTCGATACGGTGCGGGCGGTGGCCATCGACGAAGACTGGACGGGGCTGCGGTTCAGGCGGGTGGAGTTTATCAAGAGCAGGGCGTAAGGGCGAGTCTTCCCAGGTCTCAGAATCGAGACCTGCGACGTTCGATTTTTTCTAAATCGCAACCAAAAACAGGAGGAATACCAATGCAAACTTTACTCGAACGTTTACGTCCGGCACAGGCCGAGGTGCATCGCACCGCGCGCGACCAGGACCTGGTCGAAGTTCCCAAGCGCGCCAGGCTCGATCGGGATGCCGAGGGAAGAGAGATCCCGCTGCCATCCGCAACCACCAAAAATGCCGCGACGCATTGAGCGGGAGGCAGAGTCCCGGCAATGCGATAGCGGCAGTTCCTATTGAACCTGAAACAGGCCTGGCAGCGCTTCCCCTGCGTTGCCTTCCACAACAGAAGTAAATGCGTGGGCGTTGAGCGGCGGCTCGGGGCCGATGTAGACGGTGCGGGCTCCGTTTTGCCTGGCCCAGTGTACGAAGCTGGCTGCCGGGTAAACGGAGCCGGAGGTGCCGACAACCAGCATCAGCGTGGCTTTGCCAATCTCTTCCTGGATGCGGTCCATTTCGTAGGGAATCTCGCCGAAGAAGACAATGTGGGGACGGAGACGGCCACCGCAGGGACAATGGCCTACTTCGGAGAGACTGGCGTAGATAGAGCGGTCTTCGACGGGAGGACGGCCGCAATCGCGCTCGCAGTGGGCCTTGTTGAGTTCGCCGTGCATGTGGATGAGGCGGACCGAGCCGGCGCGCTCGTGCAGGTCGTCCACATTCTGCGTGCACAGAAAGAAGCGGTCGCCGATGCGCTGCTCGAGTTCGGCAAGGGCGATGTGGGCCGGGTTGGGCTTGGCGCTCGCATTGTCGGCGCGGCGCTTGGAGTAGAAATCCCAAACCATCCACGGATCGCGCCTGAGCGCCTCGGGGGTGCAGACTTCCTCGACGCGGTGTCCCGCCCACAGCCCATCTGAGGCGCGGAAGGTGGGCAGACCGCTCTCGGCGCTGATGCCGGCGCCGGTTAAGACGAAGACGCGATCGGTGGGGGCGATAGTGATGACGGACATTTTTTAGCTCCTAGCTTTTAGCCTCTAGCTTTCAGCCCTCAGCTTTCAGCTTTTGCGTGCGGCTTTACGTGTCTCCCGATCCAATACGAATCGCTCGACTCGGTGCACGAGAGCTAGAAGCTAGAAGCTAACAGCTAGAAGCTGTCTTTCACGGCTCGAGGAGAACCTTGCCCGTCGTGTTGCGGGATTCAAGATCCGTGTGTGCCTGGGCAGCTTCGGCGAGTGGATAGATGTGCTCGGTGCGGAGCTTGAGTTGGCCGCTTGCAGCCCACCCAAGCACGTCGCCGGCGCGCTTCTCGAGCTCGGCGCGGGTAGCGATGTAGTGCCACAGTGTGGGCCGGGTGACGAAGAGCGATCCTTTGCCGCTGAGCTGGATCAGGTCGAAGGGCGGAACAGCGCCGCTGGAGCCGCCGAAGAGAGCGAGCAGGCCGCGAGGCCTTAGACAGTTGAGGCTCTGGTCGAAGGTGGTTTTGCCGACTGAGTCGTAAACCACATCAACACCCTTGCCGCCGGTGATGCGCTTGACTTCGGCTTCAAAATCTTTCTGGGTGTAAAGAATTACATCGGAAGCGCCGGCTTCGCTGGAGAGCTCGGCCTTGGCGGGCGTGGAAACGGTGGTGATGACGCGGGCGCCGATGCGCGTGGCCATCTGGGTGAGCAGCAGGCCTACGCCGCCCGCGCCGGCATGAACCAGTGCCGTGTCTCCTGCCTTGAGCGGGAATGTGGAATAGGCGAGGTAATGGGCGGTCATGCCCTGAAGCATGGCCGCGGCGGCCTTTTCGGGCGCAAGGCCGGCCGGCGCCTTGACCAACTGGACGGCGGGCACAAGAGCGTACTCGGCGTAGCTGCCCATTACGGAAACCGAGGCGACCAGATCGCCTGCTTTGAATCCGGTGACGCCGGGGCCGAGTTCCTCTACGGTTCCCGCTGCTTCGCTGCCGGGGGTGAGGGGAAATGAGGCTTTGTATTGGCCCTTGCGGAAGTAGATCTCGATGAAGTTGACGCCTGTGGTCTCGACGCGGATGAGCACTTGCCCAGGGCCGGGATGGGGAATGGGCAAGTCGACCAGTTGAAGAACTTCAGGGCCGCCTGCTTCGTGAATCTGGATGGCTTTCATCTCAGGGTTAGCATGAACCCTGAGGGGGGGATGGGGCAAGTGGGGAAAAGCAGGGAACAGGGAACAGGAAATAGTGTGAAAGAATTCCGGAAGCCAACCTAGCTTGTCAGCTTGGCACTGGCCAGGCGATTGAGGCTGATGCCCTGATCAGCGGCTTCCAACGCGAGCGCGCGATGAACATGCGGAGGGATGCGGACACGAAACTGGCCGCTATAGTGTTTCTCAGCCAGTGGAGTGGGAGGAACCTCGCCGTTGGCCCTCATATCGGCAACTGCTCCTGCTACAGCTTTGCGGATACCCGACAGCGCCGACTCAGGAGCCGCGGCCAGCCAGCTTAACGAGGGAAACTCCGCGCACAGGGCCAGATACTCATTGTCCTCGGGCGACCAGGTGACCCGGTATGTGTAATGGTCAAGACGCTTGGTGCTCATTCGGGCTCCTCCATTGGTTCTTCTTCGGCTAATTCTTCCGGCTCTTCCATCCTGTCAATTGCAAGCAGAACCTGGCGCACTTGATAAGGTTTCGCTTTACCCCTGGCGTTCTGGATGTTGACTCGCGGATCTCCGGGCCAAGGGGTCTTGAAGATGGCGTGACTGGTTCCGGTCTGGCGAGGTTCACCGAAGTACGAAACGCAGACTTTGAACAAATCCGCATAGCGGACAGCAGCAGGGCTGCGGCGCATTCGATCGATAATCCCTGAGATCTTCGCCACCGATGATGGTACCAATAATGGAACCATACTACAAGCGGATTCCTCGATCGATTTATCGGTAGTTGGCCAAATGGGAGCCAGTAAACACAGAACCCCGCCCACTGTTGAAGTGGACGGGGCTTGTGGTTTTTCTGATCCCTGATCTCTGAAACCTGATCCCTGTCTTTAGAAGTTTTCGCCTTTGCTTTCCGACAACAGGCTCTGCTCGTCGGCGGGAACCAGGCGAAGAAGGCGATCGACGGTGTAAGAGGCGGGATGCTGGCTGGTGTAGTAGTGGCGCACCTGGAGCTCGCCGAGAAGGCCGATGGCGATCATCTGAATGCCGGCGACAATCAGCACCGATCCGATGATAAACATGGGGCCGTGAAGGCGCATAACGTCCGTGGCCGGATTGAGGATTTTCATGCCCGCGAGAATGGCGGCCAATACGCTGCCACCCATAATGCCCAAAAGCCCGAAGCCACCGAAGAAGTGCAGAGGGCTGCTCATGTACTTGAGCAGGAAGCGAACAGTGAGGAGATCGAAGAAGACGCGGAATGTGCGGCCGATGCCGTAGTGGCTCTTGCCGGACTCGCGATTCACGTTGCGAATGGGAATCTCGCAGATGGAAGCTCCATACCAACTGGCCAGGGCGGGGATGAAGCGGTGCATCTCGCCGTAGAGCGGGATGCTTTGAATGACTTCGCGGCGGTAGGCCTTGAAGGTGGTGCCGAAGTCGTGAATATCGACGCCGGAAAGCTTGGCCATGAGCCAGTTGGCGCAGCGGGAGGGAATGCGGCGCAGGACGAAGTTGTCGATGCGGTCTTTGCGCCATCCGGAAACGACGTCGTAGCCCTCTGCGAGCTTTCCGAGGAAGGCGGGAATGTCGTTGGGGTCGTGCTGCAGGTCGCCGTCCATGGCCAGGATGAACTCGCCGGAGGCGTGGTCGAAGCCGGCGGCGAGCGCCGAGGTCTGGCCGAAGTTGCGGCGCAGCTTGACGACGAGGACACGGCTGTCGACCGCGGCGATCTCCTCGAGAAGTTTGAAGGTGCGGTCCCTGGAGCCGTCGTCAACCAGCACCAACTCAAAGCTGTCTGCCACCAGTTCCATGACTTGTTTCAGACGGGCGTACAGCGCGGTGACGTTTTCTTCCTCATTGTGAAATGGCACGACGATGGAAAATTTCGTCATATTATTCCCTTAGACGCATTTTTGATGAATCAGGACGACGTTTTGTTGCGTAAAAGTTTCGTAAGGATTGCAAATACTTCGCCATTGCATTTACGGTAACTTGCCCCGTACACAATTCGATAGCCATTTCCAATCGAGTGCATGGCGCGCTTAAAAATACGGGACAGCTATTCCAAAAGAGAACTACCTCTACCAGTACTGAACGGTTTCTCGCTCTCTGGGAAGGTTCCTTAACGGTCCAGTTCGTCGAGCATTGCCTGCATCTCACTGAGTGCATGGTTGTTGCCGGTGCGTTGAGCGCAAGCGACGCCGGCTTTGAGGCGCTCGATCGCCTCCGGATTCCGTCCCGCGCTGGCGAGTGTTTGCGCGGCCATGAAGTAGGCGGCGGTGTAGTTGGGGTCGTTCGAGAGCAGGGTGGAGAACTCGGAGAGCGCCGCTTCGATTTCGCCGCAGGCGGCCAGTTCCATGGCCAGGCCGTAACGGGCAAAGCTGTTCCTGGGGTCGAGCGCCAGAATTTCTTTCAGTCCTGCAACTTTGTCCATTTCGCTCCTATCGGGCCGCGTATGCGTGTGCCAGGCCGTGGAGGATTTGCGTAATTGGCGGGGATTGCCGACACTGGAAGTGTGAGCTTGGCCGTATTTTGCCGGCCGGTTTGCCCGCCGCTACATTCCATTGTAGCCGGAGGCCGCAAGTTTGCCCGGAAGGCGAGGCACAGAGTGAACGGAGCGATGGCCGCATGAACGAGACAACAGGCTTGACGGAAACCAGCCCGATAGCGCGGACAGTGGCGAGCACGCAGTCGGAGATGACCGAGATCATCCTGCCCAACGACACCAATGTGTTGGGGAACCTGCTGGGCGGGCGGTTGATGCACTTTATCGACTTGACCGGGGCAATGGCTGCGTTCCGGCATTCGCGGACGCACGTGGTGACGGCGGCGATGGACCACATCGACTTTATCCGGCCGGTGCGGCTGGGCGATTTGCTGACACTGAAGTCGAGCGTGAACCGGGCGTTCACGAGCTCGATGGAAGTGGGCGTGAAGGTGTGGGCGGAAAACACGCGGACCGGCGGCGTGGTGCATGTGGCCAGCGCCTACCTGGTGTTTGTGGCCATCGACGAGCATGGGCGGCTGCAGAGGGTTCCGCAACTGCAGCCCGAGACGCCGGACGAGATCCGGCGCTTTGCCGATGCGCTGCTGCGCCGGAAACACCGCGAGGCGGAGCACAAGCGGCGGCATGAAGAACGGCTGATCACGGCGGCGCAGGAAGAGACCAAAGAGGGCGAGTCCTGACACGAGTTTTTTTGTAAGCGCGCACGACAAATTCAAACAAAAGTTTCAGGAAAAGGAGCAATCGAAAAATTATGGCGCATTCTTCTGCCATGCCTTCGCCGGTGGCTTTGCCCGGTGTTTCAAAGATCGTCGCTATCGGTTCCGGCAAGGGCGGGGTGGGTAAGACCACGATTGCCGTTAACCTGGCCATTGCGCTTTCAAAGCTGGGGCAGCGTGTGGGGCTGATCGACGCCGACATCTACGGGCCGAACGTGCCGCTGATGATGGGCTCGACGCAACAGCCGCGGGTGGGCGAGGGCAACATGATCCAGCCCAACGACACGCACGGGATCAAGACGATTTCAATCGGGTATATCTCTCCGGGCGACAAGCCGCTGGTGATGCGCGGACCGATGCTGCACCAGATTATCCGGCAGTTTTTGCAGCAGGTGGAGTGGGGCGAGCTGGACTATCTGATTGTGGACCTGCCTCCGGGCACGGGCGACGTGGTGATTTCGCTGGTGCAGACCGTGCCGCTGACGGGGGCGGTGGTGGTTTCGACGCCGAGCGACGTGAGCCTGGAGGATGCGCGCAAGGCGCTGGAGATGTTCGCGCAGGTGAACGTTGAGGTGCTGGGGATGGTGGAGAACATGAGCCACTTTACCTGCCCGCATTGCCACCAGGAAATCGACATTTTCTCAAGGGGCGGAGCGGAGCGCACGGCGAAGCAGTTCGGCGTGCCCTTCCTGGGCTCGATCGAGTTGGTGCCGGCCATTCGCGAGGGTGGCGACCGGGGACTACCGGTGGCGCTGGCGGGACCGAAGAGCCCGCAGGCGGCGGAGTTCTACGCGGTGGCGGAGAAGCTGATGGAGCAGGCTGAGAAAGCCGCGGCTTCGGCTACGGATGTGATCGAGATCAGCTAGAGGCTTTTTAGCGGCGGATGCGCCTGGAAGGTTCGAGGCGGGTTTACGTCAGGTGATTCCCAGGTCTCAAAATCGAGACCTGGGGCACCCGAGTTTTTTCGGTGGAATTCTGTTTTACCGCCAGTGGCCTTCCTGCAGAACCCAGCCATCGTGACGGTGAACCCACCTGTGCGCAACCCAATGCTGACCGGGATGTTGCGGACGCTCCCAGCGGCCAGGAACCCAGACGTAGCGGTTGCCATCCCAGTTGTGATAGCCGTCGATCCACACAAATCCGCGCTCCGGCGGTGGAGGACGGCGCTCGACGATAGGGGCCGGCGGGCCAACGCGAACCACAACCTGCGCAAACGACGCCGCAGGTGACAGACAGAGAGCAAGTAATACTGCCATTGCGATTTTTTTCATGGGCAATCTCATCCTCCAGTGTTTGAGCGTTTCCGGAATCGAACCTGGTTCCGGAAGTTGTTGGTATCAACTCGCAAGCGCGGGAAAAGTTGCGTGCGAGCAAGAGGCGCTAAAGCACAAGGCGCAACGAAATTTGATTCGGTTGGGGCGGGGCGGGTTGTCTGGAGGAGCGATCTGGATTCTGCTGCGATTCGACTGAGAAGACTCCGGAGAGTTTTAGTCTCCCACCGGCGTTGCCGACCCACGGGGTATGAAACCTTTGCTTGGCAATGCCGCCGCCAACTCGCTAACTTGCCATGTCCGCGAAGCGGACGCTAACTTGCTGAGTTTATTACCACAAT
>Ga0181520_10001967_pt1 | contig 40148 bp, 37 predicted proteins | sample PEATcosm2014_Bin_29_FD_132451 | JGI IMG/M metagenome (GOLD analysis project Ga0181520, IMG submission 132451) | Peatland microbial communities from MTU Mesocosm Facility, Houghton, MI, USA - PEATcosm2014_Bin02_30_metaG | ecosystem: Environmental > Terrestrial > Soil > Wetlands > Peat | place... | reverse complement strand
GAGAAGGCGCATCCCGACCTGTTCAACATCCTGTTGCAGGTCATGGATCACGGCAAGCTGACCGACCATGCCGGCAAGCAGATCGACTTCCGCAACGTGATCCTGATCATGACGACCAACGCCGGCGCCCAGGACCTCGCCCGCGAGTCGTTCGGCTTCCACAAGTCGAAGCGCGAGGGCGACGACACCGAGGCGATCAACCGGCTGTTCTCGCCGGAGTTCCGCAACCGGCTCGACGCCATCGTGCCGTTCTCGCGGCTGCCGGAGGACGTCATCGCCCAGGTGGTCGACAAGTTCATCCTGCAGCTCGAGGCGCAGCTCGCCGACCGCAACGTGACGATCGAGCTCGCCGACGAAGCGCGCGCCTGGCTGGTCAAGAACGGCTACGACGAGGCGATGGGGGCGCGGCCGATGGCCCGCGTCATCCAGACCCAGATCAAGACGCCGCTTGCCGACGAGGTGCTGTTCGGCCGCCTCAAGGCGGGCGGCGTGGTCAGGGTCGTCGTCGTCGCCGACGACGACGGCGTCAAGAAGCTCAGCTTCGTCTATCCCGACGGCCCGGCGCAGCCGCGGTTGGAGCGCGACCTGATCGTCGCCGGCCGCAAGCGAGCCGAAGGCGCCGCCGAGGCGCGCAAGGGCAGGGGCCGCAAGCGAGCGGAGAGCGAGCCGAGCGAGGAATCGCCGAGCGAGCCGCAGGCGAGCTGAACTTAGAGCGGCGCGCCCGATACAGCGCGCCGCTGCCCGACGCTTGAGAGCAGCACCGCGGCGACGCCGGCGAGAAACACGCCGTCGAACGTTCCCGCGCCGCCGATTGAGGCGACCGGCGCGCCGAGGCTCTGCAGTTTGTCGAGATTGCTGAGGTCGGCGCCGATCAGCACGCCGATCGAGCCGGCGACATAAGCGACCGGCGCGGCGGAGCGACGCGACAGGATCAGCGCCGCGGCCGCCGCGAGGATCGGCGGCCAGAAGAGCGGCACCGAAATGCCGACGCCCGGGATCGGCGTTGCAAGTCCGTGCACGACGACAGCTACGATCGCCGTCGCGACCGCCGCCTCGAAATAGAGGCGGTCGGCGACGACGAGATAGATCGACAGCAGTGTCGGAATGAGCGCGCCGCCGACGTTGACGGCGACGATTGTGCCAGGCCAGTCGACGACCTGCGGGACGAGATAGGACATGCCGAACGCGTCGACGAAGGCGCGGGCGACGACGTGCGCCTCCGGCAGTCGCGCCACCGGGATGTTGAGATAGGAACCGACCAGCGAGGCGAGAAGGACCAGCATCGCTGCGCGCGGCGGCAATCCGAGCCGGCGATAAGCGCTATTGAGGACGCCGATCTCGAGCAGCGTCACCAGGACAAGCAGGAGCCCGCCAGCCAGCAGATAGAGCAGGATCTGCGTTGGCAGGTAATGCAGATGGTTCGAGTACATGGACGGTCCCGGGGCGCGGCGCGGCAGAATCCAGTCGAATCGCGCCTAGCCCTTCAGCGCGGCGCGGATCTTGGCGGCGTGCGCCTCAAGTTGGTCGGCGGGGACGATCGGCCCCCCGGGCGGCCGCAGAGCGACGCCCGGCCAGCAAGGCAAGATATGGAAGTGGAGGTGGAATACAACTTGGCCGCTGGCGCGCTCGTTGAATTGCTGGACGACGATCCCTTCCGCCGCCATGCCCGCCTTGACCGCGCGGGCGATCGTCCGCACCGACGGCATGAAGCGCGCGAGCTCGGCGGCGGAGATGTCGAGCAGGTTGCGCGCGGGCGTCTTGGGAATGACCAGCGTATGCCCCTCGACGCGCGGCATGATGTCCAGGAACGCGAGCGAGACCTCGTCCTCGGCGACGCGTACGCACGGCGCCTCGCCGCGCAGGATCTTGGCGAAGATGTTTTGCGGATCGTAGGACGCGTTCACGTCGGTCTCCTCTGTCATTCGCTTTCCGTTTCATCGCGACGGAAGGGCAGGCGCTCGGCGTATTCCTCGATCGCCTCGGCCACTGCCGGCCGTTCGCGCGCAAGATAGTCGGCGATCGCCCGCTGCATGCGGACATCGGCGAATTCATGCGCCGAGTAGGTGGCCACCGGACGATAGCCGCGCGACAGCTTGTGCTCTCCCTGCGCGCCCGCTTCGACTCGGCCGATGCCGCGTCGGATCGCGAAATCGATGGCTTGATAATAGCAAATCTCGAAATGGAGAAACGGCCGCTCGACGATCGCGCCCCAGTTGCGGCCGTAGAGCGCGTCGTCGCCGAGGAAATTGATGGCTCCGGCGACATAGCGCCGGCCGTGACGCGCCATCACCAGCAGCACGCGCTCGGCGAAGGTCGCGCCGATGCGGTCGAAGAACGCGCGCGTCAAGTAAGGGCGGCCCCATTTGCGCGAGCCGGTGTCCATGTAGAAATCAAAGAATGCGTCCCAATGCTCCGATTTGATGTCGCTTCCCGTGAGAAGGTCGACCTCGATGTCGTCGCCCAAAGCGTTTCGCCGCTCGCGCTTGATCGCCTTGCGCTTGCGCGAGGCGAGGGAGGCGAGGAAGTCGTCGAAGTCGCGATAGCCTTCGTTGATGAAGTGGAATTGTTCGCCCGTCCGCAGGACGAAGCCGGCGCGCTGCAACGTCTCCGCGTCGCTCTTGTCGCAGAAGGTGACGTGGATCGACGACGCGTCGGCCGCCTTGCGCAACGCGCGCCAGCCGGCGACCAGCGCCTGCGCCGCGCCGTTCGGCGCGTCGGCGGCGACCAGAAGGCGGCGACCGGTCACCGGCGTGAACGGCGCGGCGATTTGCAGCTTGGGATAGTACTGGCCGCCGGCGCGCTGATAGGCGTCGGCCCAGGCGTGGTCGAAAACGTATTCGCCTTGGCTGTGCGTCTTGATGTAGGTCGGCGCGGCGGCGACAAGCCGGCTGTCGGCGTCCTCGACGATCACATGGGCTGGCGTCCAGCCCGATCGCCCGCCGACCGACCCGGACTCCTCGAGCGCGCGCAAGAACGCGTGGGCGACGAACGGGTTGAAGCGCTCGCCGGCGCCCCCCGCCGCGATCAGACCGGGCGGGTTGGCGCAGGCGTCCCATGCTTCGGGCGCGATTTCGCCGAGGCTGGCGATGGTGCGGACGGAGAGGGCTGCGGACATGCGCTCTGTCTTATGGGAGGGGGCGCGGCAAGGCGCGGACGCATCATAACGCGCCGGCGCTGTGCGCCAAGGCCGAGCGCTGCGGCGCAGGTTCGGCTAGCATCGACGCGGGTTCGACGCATGCGCGGCTGGGTCCGAGGGGGGCCGGGCGCTTTTGGCGACGACGCCTTACGAGCCAAGCCGCCGGACGCCGCTCTCGCTGTCGTGCGGTCGTTGCCGGCGAAATGTCGGCCGCGGTCAGCGCGCGTCGACGCGATTGCGAAACCAAAGCGCGGTCGCCGGCGCGCCGACCTCGAACGGCGTCGCGTCGCCCCAGAAGCGTGCGGCGAAGCGGCTCGAATCCACCCGGTAAGGGCGATCCCACTGGAACCGCATTTCCGCCATTTCGCGCAGCGGCGGGACGAACAGGCCGAGCGGACCGAGGAGCGCCGTGGGCAGGCCGATCGCCTTCGGCGCGACGCCGATCGCCGCCGCGCCGAGCGTCAGGATTTCTCGCGGCGTACGGGTCGGCGCGCAAGGGACATGCCAGGCCTGGCCGAAGGCGTCGTCGGGCGCGTCGAGCAGACTGACGACGGCGCGCGCGCAATCCGGCACATAGGCGAAGTCGTGCGGCGTATCGGGCGAGCCGATAAAGAGCGCGCGGCCGCCGCGCACAAGGGCGCCGAAAGCCGTGTCGCCGAGATGGGCCTGCGCCGCGCCAGCGCCGTAGAAGTCGGGCGCGCGCAGCGCCGCAACCCGCAGCCGCGCCGCCTCGCTCGCCGCCAGCCAAATGCGAGTCGCCGCGACCCGCGCAGCCGGCTTGACGCCGTAGGGTTGTAGAGGCGTCGTCTCGCTGAGCGGCGCGGTCTGCGGGCCGTACATGTAGAGGTTGTCGAAGAAGACGAGCCGCGCCTGCTCGGCGGCGCAGGCCTCGACGACGTTCGTCATCGTCCGTGGCCACGCCTCGCGCCACACGGCGCCGACATAAGGAAAGCCGATCGCCAGCACGACCTGCGACGCTCCCGCAACCGCCGCGCGCACGCTGTCGGCGTCGAGCGCGTCGCAGCGACGGAAATTGACCCCCGGCGGCAGAATCGCGGGCGCCTGGCGCTGCGCCACGAAGACCGCGCGCCCCGCGGCGGCGAGCCGCTCGACGGTCGCCGCGCCGACCGCGCCGTAGCCGATGACGCCGATTTCGCCGCTCATCTCGCGCTCCCTCTTTGCGCGATGACCTTAAGCCGCGCAGCAGCCGAAGGGAACGCGAGAGGGCGCCGTGGAGGCTCTCGCGCCGCGCGGCCGGCCGCCCCGGCATGGTCTTCGACCAACCGAGGTTGGCGAACCCGTCGTCGGGGGTAGGGCGCCTTTTTCGGGCGCGATGATCTGTTTTCAGAGGCTTGCGCGGAAATCTTCCGCCGCGCCAGCGCAACAAAGGAAGCGAGCGAACGAAATCTGCCGACTCGTATCGCGTTCTCATAAATACATAAGGCGAAAGTGGTTAATTCGCTGCGGAAACGAACGCGCGGGAGGATCGCACTCCGTTTCGCGCCCCCTCAGCGTAGCGATTACACGGTATATTCGCGATCACATTCCGAATGTTGCGGTTTATCGCGAAGTATGTCCCGTTCATACTACGGGCAATCGGCGGCGGGTTCTCCGCTGGCGCGTCCATCCGACATCCGGGGAAACACTTCATGTCCGTCGAGCCATCGGCGTCGATTTCACTTGCCCGCGCGCGCGCCGCCGAGGCCGCGCTTGCGGTCGGCAGTTTTGCCATCGGCACTGGCGAATTCGCCGCCATGGGTTTCCTGCCGAGCGTCGCCGACGGCTTCGCCGTCGCCGTCCCCCAGGCGGGGCAAATCATCAGCGCCTACGCGCTCGGCGTGGTGGTCGGCGCGCCCGTCTTCGCGGTTCTCGGGGCCAAGCTCGCGCGGCGCAATTTCCTGCTGCTGTTGATGGCGATCTTCGGGGTGGGAAACATCGCCAGCGGCTTCGCGACGAGCTTTCCGATGTTAATCGGTCTTCGCTTCCTCAGCGGCTTGCCGCACGGCGCGTTCTTTGGCGTCGCCTCGCTTGTCGCGGCCGGCATGGCGGGGCCCGGCGGGCGGGCCAAGGCCGTCGGCCGCGTGATGCTCGGCCTGACCGTCGCCACGCTGCTCGGCACGCCGCTCGCGACTTGGGCGGGTCAGGTTCTCGGGTGGCGGGCGGCGTTTGCGCTGGTCGGCGCCATCGGCCTGTTGGGCGTCGCCCTGTCGTCCGTGTTTGTGCCGCACGACGAGCCGGAGCAAGGCGCTGGCCCGTTGCGCGAGCTCGGCGCATTGCGCAATCCGCAAGTCTGGCTGACGCTGGGCGTTGGCGCGGTCGGTTTCGGCGGGATGTTTGCGGTCTTCACCTACATTACGCCGACGCTGGTCCACGTCTCAGGCATTCCGCTGGCCTGGGTTCCCGCTGTTCTGGCCTGCTTTGGAGCGGGCATGGTCCTGGGCAACATTGTCGGCCCGCGTTTCGCCGATCGGGGCCTGCTGCCGACGATCGTTGGCGCGATCGCTTGGAACGCGGCGGTTCTGGCGCTCTTCTCGGTCGCGGTCCACTGGGCGTGGAGCGCGGTCCCGTTCGTCCTGCTGATCGGCACCGGTTTCGCCGCCGTGCCGGCGCTGCAAACACGGCTGATGGACGTCGGCCGCGACGCGCAGACTCTCGCTGCGGCGTTGAACCACTCGGCCCTCAACATCGCCAACGCATTCGGCGCGTGGCTCGGCGGCGCCGCGATCAGCGCCGGATACGGCTGGGCCTCGACCGGCTGGGTCGGGGCCTTACTCGCATTGGCGGGGCTGGCGGTCTTCGCCGTTTCGGTGGCGCTCGACAAAAGGCGGGGAAGCGCGACAGCGACAGCGAGCGGCGCCGCCTAGCCGCCGCCGCCGATTTCGCCGGCCGTCGCGGCGAGTTCTTCGACGAACAGCGCCACCTTGCGCGAGCGGCTGCGGCTGACCGGATGAATGGCGAAGAAGCTCGCGGGCTCAGGCTCGAAGGCGTCGAGAACCGTCTTCAGGCGCCCGGCGGCGAGGTGTTCGGCCACTTCCCAGAGCGATTTCTGGGCGAGGCCGAGGCCAGCCAGCGCCCATACGACCGGCAGCTCCGAGCTGGTGGCGGCGAGAACGCCGGTCACCTTCACGCTGCGCGCCGCCGCGCCGCGACCAAAGCGCCATTGCGCCTGAAAATGCGGGTCGGTGTTGAAGACGAGACAGCGATGGGCCGCAAGATCGTCCGGGCTGGAAGGCGCGCCGCGCCGCGCGAGGTAATCCGGGCTGGCGACGACGACGCGGCGGCTGTCGAACAGGCGGCGACCGATCAGGGTCGAATCGACCGCCGGGCCGCCGCGAATGGCGACGTCGAAGCCGCCGCCGACAATGTCGGCGTAGCGATCGTCGAGCGTCAAATGGATAGAAATCTCTGGGTAGCGCTCGGCAAAGCTCGCGACGAACGGCGCGATCCAACGCCGTCCGATCGGCATCGGCGCGGTGACTCTCAGCGCGCCGCGCGGCGAGGCGGCGTCGTCGGCGAGGCGGCTTTCGAGTTCCTCGAGGTCGGCGGCGATGCGACAGGCCTCTTGGTAATAGGTCTCTCCGGCCTCGGTCAGCGAATGGCGACGGGTCGTGCGCGCCAGCAACTGGACGCCGAGGCGGAGTTCGAGGCCGTTGACTCGGTCGGCGACGACGGAAGGCGCGAGTCCAAGACGGCGCGCGGCGGCGGAGAACCCGCCCTGGCGCACCACCTCGATGAAGACCTGCATTTCGGTGACGGCGTGCATCGGCGATCTGAAGCCTGAAGAGATCGCCCCACATCAGGGGAATTGGTCCGCGCCGTCAAACGTCGCCGTCGCATCCAAGCCGACCCGCGCCGGGCGGCGAGACTGCCGACGGCGCCGTCCTCCAGTCGCGATTGTAAATCAGTGAGCCGTCATGGGACCAAAGAGGCGACTTGCTGAGGATGGCGCGGCGCGCCAACCGGCCCGGCCGCGACTCCTTGCACATCCGCGTCGGTTGGCCGGCGCGGCCGCATGAAGTAAGCGGGGACGAGGACGACGAAGAAGCCGAGGGCGATCAGAAGAAAGCTCTCGCGAAAGCCCATGACGCTCGCCTGCGCCTCGATCATGCGGGAAAGGAACTGTTGCGCCTCGGCGGCGCGCGCGCCGACGCGCGGATTGTCCGGCAGGCCGGCGCGGGCGAGCGCGGCGGCGACGCGTCCGAGCGTCTGCGCGGCGGTCGCTCCGCCGGTCTGCGCCGCGTTGAACGCGTTGGCGTAGGTCGTCGTCTCGCGCTCGAGATAGACCGACAGCAGGCCGACCCCGACGGCGCCGCCCAATTGCCGGACGAAGTTGATCGCGCCGGCGCCGTGGCTGACCAACCGGGGATCGAGAACCCTCAGCGCGCCGCTGTTGAGCGCCGGCATGATCAGGCCCATGCCCACGCGGCCGACGACCACCCACGCCGCGAAGGTCCAGAAGGGCGTCGAGGTGTCGGCGTCGGTCATCAGGAAGTTGGAGGCGCCGAAGAACACGATGCCGATCATGATGAGAATGCGAGCGGAGAAGCGGTCGCTCAGCCGCCCGCCCAAGGGCTGGACGAAGCCGAGCACGACGCCCGCCGGGGCAAGCAGGAGACCCGAAGCGGTCGGCGTGTAGCCCTGAACGGTCTGCACGAACAACGGGACGAGATAAGTCGAACTGAACAGTCCGACGCCGAGCATGAACGCCACCGCCGAGGCGGCGACGAACCGCGGGTTGCGATAGACGTCGAGATCGATGACCGGGTCGGCGGTCGAGCGCTCTTGAAGCAGGAAGGCGACAAAGCCGATCGCCGACAGCGAGAACCCGCCGACGACGAATTTCGAGTCCCAGCCGAGCCGTTGGCCGTTGGACAGCCCGGCGAGAAACGAGCCGATCGCGACCGCCACGAGGACGAAACCGAGCCAGTCAAACGGCGGCGGGGACGATTGTCTCCGGGTCGGCAGGAAGATCGGGGCGGGCAGCATGCCAAACAGGCAGAGCGGCAGACAGGCGAGAAACGTGTAGCGCCAGGAGTAGTTGTCGATCAGCACGCCGCCGAGGGTTGGCCCCAGGGCGGGCGCGAGGATCACGCCCAGGCCGTAGATCCCCATCGCCGAGCCGCGCCGGTCGGGCGGAAAGACCTGAAAGATGATCACCATCGACAAAGGCTGGATCACCCCGGCCGCCGCTCCCTGGATCGCCCGGGCGAGGATCAGCTCGCTGGAGTCCAGCGCATAGCCGCCGACGAGGCAGCCGACGCAGAAGATGGCGAGCGACAGCATGAAGCATCGCCGCACCCCGAAAGCGGCGACGCCCCAGGCGGCGGCGAGCATCGACGCCGTCGTGGCGGCGAGAAAGGCGGTCGACACCCACTGGATCTGATCCTGCCCCAGTCCGAACTCGCCCATCATGTCGGGCAACGCAACGTTGGTCATCGTCGAGGACAGGATCGCGGCGATGGTGCCAATCATCACCGTGCAGGTGGCGCACCACTTGTAGAGCGAGCCGAAACGCTGGGCGAGTTGGTCGGCCGCGACCCCCAGGACAGCCGGCTGCGAAGCGGTTTTGGCCGACGCGCTCACCAACCGCCCCCCGACGCGCGGAATAGGCTGACGGCGGCGCGCCCCGCATCGGTTTGGGTGCGCGGCAGATCGTCCTCTGCGGCGAGCAACTGGCGGTCGGCGTCCAGCACGTCGGTCAGCGCAATCAGCCCGCCCTTGTAGGCCTCCTCGGAATCGTCGCGAGCGCGTGTGAGCGCCTTGATCTGCGCGGCGGCGGCGCGAGCGTGCGCCTCGAGTTGGACGAGGTTCATGCACGCGTTCTCGACTTCCTCGGCGGCGCGCAAGACGACGCTGCGATAGTTGAGCAGCGCCTCGCGGCTGGCGGCGTCGGCGCCTTCGACCTCGGCGTCGATGCGGCCAAAGTCGAACAGCCGCCATCGCAGGCCGACCCCGCCGAGCGGCTGGAATGTGCTCGGCGTGATGAGGTGCGAGGTCTCGACGGCTTCGTTGCCGAGGACGCCGTTGAGCGACAGCTTGGGGTAGTACTCGGCGATCGCCGCGCCGATGCGGGCGTTGGCGGCGGCCAGGCGACGCTCGGCGGCGATGACGTCGGGCCGTCGACGCAGATCGGCGGCGGACGCCAGGATGCGCGGAATCGCAGGCAAAGCCGCCGCGTCGTTGAGCTCGGCGGCGTCGGCGCCGGGCTGCGCGCCCATCAGCACGTCGAGCCGGTTCATCTGCGCCTCGAGCGCCGCGCGCAGCAAAGGAACGGCGCCTTCGGCCTGGGCGAGCAGAGCTTCCGCCTGGGCGACCTCGCGATCGGCGCCCATGCCTCTCGCCCTGCGCAATGTGACGAGATCGCGGAGCTGGCGCTCCGTGGCGACTTGCCGTTCGGCGACTTGCAGCCGAGCCTGATCGCCGCGAATCTGCAGATAGGCGTCGGCCGCCTCGGCGGCGACCATAACCCGCGTTCCGAGTTGCGCCGCCTCCGCAGCCTCGGCCTCGGCCTGCGCCGCTTCCTCGCCGCGGCGGAGCCCGCCGAACAGGTCGACCTCCCAAGCGGCGGCGCCGCCGACGTCGTAGAGCGCGCCGTCGCGCTCGAAACCCGGCGAAGCGCGCCCGAGTTCGGCGATCGGATTTTCCAGCGACAAGCGCTCGAAGGTTCCCTGCGCGGTCGCGTCCATCGTCGGTCCAAGCTTCGCTCCGGCCGCCTTGGCCGCCGCGCGCGCTTGGTTGGCGCGCGCCATCGACGCCTGCAGGTTGAGGTTTTCGGCGAAAACGCGTTCGATGACGCGCGTGAGCTCGGGATCCTTGAAGCCGGTCCACCATCGATCGAGCGGCGGCGGCGGTTCTCTGGCGGCGCGCGCCTCGACCGCCTCGGCGTTGTGGAACGGCGCGAACGCGATGACGGGCGGCGAATAGTCAGGGCCGACCTCGCAGCTCGCCAGCGAGAGGCCAGCGGCCAATGCAACAAGGGCCTCGCGCCCGACTTGGCGGCGGCGGCCGGGCGTCGGGTCGGCAAGGCGAAAACGGAGCGGGGCGAAGGTCATGGACTTTTCTGCGGTCGGCAGGGCGCGCCGCCGCAACCGATCGGCTCCTCGTTAGCGGCCAGCGTCGATGTCGACTTCGACCATCATGCCGGGACGCAAGGGATCGTCGTCGGGTTGATGGACCGCGATGCGCACCGGCACGCGTTGGGTGATCTTGGTGAAATTGCCTGACGGGTTGGGGCTGGGCAGCAGGGCGAACTCGCTCGTGGCGGCGGCGCCGATGCGTTCGATGCGGCCGGAGAATTGGCGGTCAGGATAGGCGTCGACGGAAATCTCCACCGGCTGGCCCGGCTTCAGGCTGGTCAGCTTCGTCTCCTTGACGTCCGCGTCGATCCACACCCCCTTGGGATCGTGAACGATGAACAGGCGCTGGCCCGGTATGACGTATTCGCCAGGCTGCACGAATTTCTCGTCGACGACGCCGTCGATCGGGCTGCGCAGCTCACGGTCGTCGAGGTCGATCTCCTTCTGGCGGATCTGCGCCTCGATCTGCGCGGCGTCCTGAGCCAGGCTGTCGACTTCGGCCCGCAGCGCGTCGATGTCGCCGAGCTTGGCTTCGGCGTCCGCCAGCGCGGCGGCGGCGGCGGCGAGCTCGGCGGTCGCCGAGCGTTCGTTCTCTTCCGCTTGGCGAAGCTGCGTCTGACGCTGGTCCCAAAGTTCGCGCGAGACGATGCGGCCGACCACGGCGTCGGCCCGCGCGAAGTCGCGCTGCGCCTCATCGAGGCGGGAGGCGGCCGATTGCTGGTTGGCTTCGACCGCCTCGCGGCGCGCCTTGGCGGCCGCGACCGCGTCCGGCCCGGTGGTCTCGGCCATACGCAATTGCGTGGCGGCGCGCTTCTGCTGCAGGCGCGTCGACTCGAGCTTGGCGCGCAGCTCGGCGAGACGGAGCGCAGCCTCGCGCTGGTCGATCACCACCAGCGATTCGCCGCTATGGATCTTTTCGCCGTCGGTGACCGGACGAGCGGCAACCCAGCCGTCGACCCGGCTGCTGATGGTGATCATGTCGGCGCGTACGCGCGCGTCGTTCTCGGTGACGTGGCTCCACCGCGCGTAAACCCAAACGGCGACGCCGGCGAGGGCGATCGCGACCAGGCCAAGCAGCGCCACAACGCGGCCGCGGCCCAGCCGAGCGCCTGGGGCCGAGAGGCCGTTCGGGGTCGGCGAATTGGCGCCGTCGGCGGTCACGGCTCGACTTTCTGAAGGTTTTGCATGATCCGAGCCAGGACTCGGCGAAAGGTCGCGATATCCTTGTCGGGGACGCCGTCGAGCACTTCGTCGCGCAGCTGTTCGAGGCAGACGCCGATCTCGTTGACCATCGCCCCGGCCTTATCCGTCAGGCGAACAATCTTGCTTCGGCGGTCGGCGTCGCTGTCGCAACGCTTGATCAAACCGTGCCGTTCGAGTTCGTCGAGCACCCTGACGAGACTCGGACCTTCGACGTTCACCTGTTCCGCCAGCTGGTATTGCGGCAGACTTCCGCCGGTCCGCGACAGGTGGCGCAGCGGCGCCCATTTGGCGTGCGACAGGCCAAAACGGGCCAGTCTCTGGTCGGCGCGCGCCCGCCAGCGGCGGGCGGCGTATCCGAGCTCGTAGCCGAGACTGCTGCGATCGCCGCTGCCGCTCATCGACGACTCTGATTTTCGATAGTAAGCTACCAAACCTTGTCGGACGGCATAGTCTGCGTCACGCTCGGCGTCAACAAGTGGGCGCGCAGCGACGTTATCTTATGGGGGACGGACCGGTCGAAATCGATGCGCCGAAGTCCGATTGACGCCTTCGGCCCGACGGCGGCGGCGCGCAACGTCGGATTCGGACCTTCGTCGATTGCCGCGGCGCTAGACGGCGGGAAGGCAGCGCGCGAAAAGGGAAATCGATGAAGACCGGTGGCGTTCTTGTTTTGTCGCTGTCAGGTCGTTGCGGTGACGTCATGTCCGACGCGCCCGACCGCGTCAAGCCAGCGACGCCCGATGACCTCGCCGACGCTCTCGCGTTCGCGCTGAGGTTCGATGGTCGCAGGCGGAAGCGCGACGCCGGGGCGTTTATGGCGAAATTCGTCGCCGAGCGCCTTGTCGAACGCTTGGAGCCGTCCGGGTTCGTCGTCATGAAGCGTCCGCCGAGCGCCGGCGCGGCCGCGCTGGGGCGCGGCTATGAGGGCCAATGAACTCGACCCTGCGCGGGCTCGTTCAATTGTGTCGACCTGCTCACTGAAGCGGCCCCGTCGCGCGGGGCCGTTTCAGTGCGCCGGCTGGAGAATCGAGCGAAAGGCGCTCAAATCCGCAGCGGCGAAATCAAGCGCGCCGACAAACGCGTCTATGGGGCCGCAGTCGTCTTCGCATACTCATCCAACGCCTGAGCCAGACCTTTGAACGAAATGCCCATTGTCACGATTTGTTCCGAGGCGTTGACGTAAACGAGCTTGCCGGCGGGGGCCTGCTCTCGCCATTGGCGAATCGGGTCGTCTGACACCTCGGCGTCGGCGACGCAGCTTCCGGGCAGACATTTTCGCCATATCAAATTCGCGAGGTTCGCGTCGTTCGCCCCGGCAACCAGTCGAGCGTTCGCAATGAAGCTGACATTCGGAGGCAGCAGCGCCGTGACGGTTGTTGCGGCCTTGCCGGCGGGTTTTGTGAACGTCAGTTGGGCAACCGTTCCTCGGCTCGCGACGACGATCGCCTGACTGACCTGGCAGACCCGCTGACCGCCAACGCGGTCGCAGCGCAGCGTCCAATCGCCGTATGTCGCGGTGACGGTCTGAGGCTCGCTCACAATCGACGGCGACGGGGTCGCCGTCGGGAGCGGCGGAGATTGTTGCGCGAGGGCCGCAGAGAAGACGCCGATCAGCGCGCTGCTCGATATGGCGATCTGCATTGACGATCGCTTGAGACTGCGCTTCATCTTCGCACCGCCGGCGTCGCTCGACCCGTCGAAATAAAGGCGCGCGCCCAAGCGCCTTGCGCGGCTCGACGATTCCTTACACGCGCCGCTGCTTGCGATCAATCGAGAGTCTCCGGCAGGACCGGGAGCGATCGGCATCGAGGCTGACGACCATCCTCGCCGCAGCCATGTATCCGCCAAAGCTTGGCGAAGCGAGCTTCGCCCCGGCGCGCGTGATCCGCCGATGGCGTCGCAAACGCTTGGCTGCGTAAAGCAATCGGCGATCGGGAGGGGGCGTAGCGCTCCGACTCGGTAAAAAATTCGTTAAGAATCTCTTTGGCGGCGAAGAATCTTTTCGGGTTTGGCCGAGCCGGGTCGTCTCACAAATGAGGGGGCATGACTGCGGGACTTCAACCGCGGTTTCGTGCGCCCGATTTAGGGGCGACTGCGTTCGTGATATCAATAGCTTCCAGCAATATTGATCGCTCGCTCGTTGGGACGGGACAGCCGCGGCGATGCATTTTCATTGCGATCGGAGCGTTTGCGAGCATGGCTGCGGCGGTCGTGTCGACCGGCGCGGCGGCGCAGACGACGCCGGCGAAGGCGGATGCGGCTCCTCCGGCCAGTTCGGCCAAAGCGCCCCCCGCCACGCCAGCCGCCGTTCAGTATTTTGATATCGACGAATATCGCGTCGACGGCGCCGACAACCTGCAGCAGATCGAGGTCGAAGAAGCCGTCTATCCGTTTCTCGGCCCGCATCGCTCGTCGCAGGACGTCGAGAAGGCGCGCGCCGCGCTGGAAAAGAGCTACCACGACAAGGGATATCAAACGGTCACCGTTTCGGTTCCGGCGCAGAACGTCGACACCCACGTCGTCATCCTCAAAGTGACGGAAGGGAAGGTGGGCGTCTTGCGGGTGAAGAACTCCCGCTATTTCGATCTGGCCAAAATCAAAGAGAAGGCGCCGTCACTCAAAGAGGGGACGCTCCCCAATTTCGACGATGTGAAAAGAGACATCGTGGCGCTCAACCAATGGCCCGATCGGCGCGTCACTCCGGCGTTGCGGGCCGGCGAGACGCCGGGCACCGTCGACGTCGATCTCAACGTCGAGGACACGCTGCCTCTGCATGGCTCCGTCGAGCTCAACAATCGTCAGTCGCCCAACACCACCCCGCTGCGGATCTATTCGACGATCCATTACGACAATCTGTGGCAACTGGGGCATTCCTTCAGCGTCAGCTACCAGATCGCCCCGGACCGGCCCGCGGACGCGCAGGTGTTCTCCGCTTCCTACCTCGCGCGGATTACCGACAATCTGAGCTTCCTGACGTACGGGCTCGATTCAAAGAGCGACGTCGCCACGGTTGGCGGCTTGAACGTCGTCGGCCCGGGCCAAGTCGTCGGCGGTCGCGCCGTGATCACCCTGCCAGGGCTGGGCGACCTCTTTCACACGATTTCGATGGGGGTGGACTACAAGCACTTTGGTCAGACCGTCGGCCTGGGCGCGAGCGCCTTTTCCTCGCCGGTCACTTACTTTCCCGCCGTCGCCAACTACTCGGCGACTTGGCAGCAGCAAGGCGCGCTCACTCAGCTCAATGCAGGCGCCACGTTGAACTTGCGGGGTCCGGGCAGCGGCTTCAGCGAGTTCGACAACAAGCGCGCCTACGCCAATACTAGCTTCATCCACGGCAACGCCGACCTGTCGCGCACCCAAGATCTGCCGATGGGGTTCCAGATCTACGGCAAGGTGCAGGGGCAGCTCGCCGACGGGCCGCTGGTGTCGAGCGAACAGTTCAGCCTGGGCGGACTCGACACCGTGCGCGGCTATCTGGAGTCCGAAACCCTCGGCGACAATGGCGTCGCAGGAAGGCTCGAGCTTCGCAGTCCAGACCTTGCGTCGCTTCAGAAGGCCCAGAACGCGACAGAGGGTCAGCAGCGGCCGAACGTCTTCAACGAATGGCGCATGTTCGGCTTCGCCGACGGCGGAATTGCGGAAATCGACCATCCGCTTCCCCAGCAACAACCGAACTTCTCTCTGGCCAGCTACGGCGTCGGCACGAATTTCAAGGCGGTCGATCATCTCAACGGCTCGGTCGTGCTGGCCTTCCCGCTCGTCAGTCAAACTTACACGCGGGCTAACGAACCGCGCGTGCTCTTCCGCGTCTGGGGTGAATTCTGATGAACATGGGATGGCGTCTTATGCGCAGAGCATCATCGGTCCGCGGACGGCCTTGGCCGGCAAAGTCCGCCGCGCGCCTCTGCTCTGCACTGCTCTTCGCCCTCGTCGCGGGCCTTACGCTGCTGCCGTCGTCGGCGCAGGCGTGGTGGAACGACGAATGGACGCTGCGCAAGAAGATCACGATCGACGCCGGTTCTTCCGGCGCCAACATCACCGATCCGATCGGCGCCACGCCGACGCCGGTTCTGGTCAGGCTGCACGCCGGCAACTTTCGCTTTGCGCAAGCCAAGGACGACGGCGCCGACCTGCGCTTCGTCGCCGCCGACGACAAGACGCCGCTGAAATACCATATCGACAAAATCGATCCGCTGCTCGGCGAGGCGTTGGTCTGGGTGGCGGTGCCCGACCTGAAGCCGGGCGCGAAGACCGAGATTTGGCTCTACTACGACAACAAGAAAGCGCTGGCCGTCGCCGATCCCAAAGGCACCTACGACGCGGACACGGTGCTCGTCTATCACTTCAATGAACGCGGCGCGCCGGCGCAGGATTCGACGGTTTGGGCCAACGGCGCGCAGAGCGTTGGTCAACCCGCCGACGACGCCATCATCGGCGAGGGATTGCGGCTGGACGGCGAGCATTTGGTCACTTTGCCGGCGTCGCCCTCGCTGGCGTTGCCCGACAATGCGCAACTGACCTGGTCGGCGTGGTTCAAACCCGACGCCCTGCAGCGGAACGCGGCGATATACAGCCGCCGAGACGGGGCCAACGCTTTGGTGATCGGTCTCGACGACGGAGCTCCGTTCGTCGAAATCACCAACGCCGGCAATGTCCAGCGCAGCGCGGTGGCGGGTCCTGTCGCGCCGGGGGGCTGGCACCATCTCGCCGTCGCCGCGACCCCGGGGTTGATAACGCTCTATCTCGACGGCAGCGTCTACGCTTCGTTGAGCGCGTCGCTTCCGGCGCTAAACTCCATCGCCTTGATCGGCGGCGACACGCCCGCCGCGCCGGTGGTCGCTCCGGCGGCGCCAGCAACTCCGCAGCCGCAGCCTTCGGCCGACGCTCAAGCTTCGAGCGCGGGGGCTCCCACACCCGCGCCGTCGCCCCCGCTGGCGGCGCCCGTGGCGGCTCCGACTGCGGCCGCGCCGGCGGCGGCGCAAACCCAGCCCGCCGCCGCCGGCGATCAGCCCGCCAACGCAGCGGCTCCGGCCACGGAGACGACGCCTCCGGCCACGGAGACGACGCCGTCCCAGGCTGCGACTCCAGCCCCGGCGGCGGCGATGACGAACTTCGTCGGCGAACTCGACGAACTGGAAATCGCCAAGGTTACGCGGTCGGCGGGTTTCATTCGGTTGGCGGCGATCGACCAGGGCTCCGACCCGAGCAAGCTGATGCTCTTCAGCGTCGACGAAGAGACCGCGAGTTGGCTCTCCGGCTACTTCGCGGTGATTCTCAAGTCCGTGACGCTCGACGGCTGGGTGGTTATCGGCATCCTGATGGTCATGTTGGTCATCAGCGTCGCAGTGATGATCGACAAGGCGATGCTGGTGGGCCGGCAAGCCAAAGCCAACGCCATCTTTCAGGAAACGTTTCGCCACATCGGCGTGGATCTCGCGCTCCTGGGAAGTGGCGACATCGACGCGATCTCGACTTTGAACGGCCGCGTAACGGCCGACAATCGGAAACGCATGGCCGCCTCGTCGCTTTACCGCGTCTATCGGATCGGCGCGGACGAGGTGCATCGGCGCTTCGCGGATCCGAGGCGCGCCAAAATCCTGTCGGCGCAAGCGATCGCGTCGATCCGCGCCGCGCTCGACGGCGGATTGGTGCGCGAGAACCAGCGGCTCAACCGCCTCATGGTCTTGCTGACGATCGCGATTTCCGGCGGGCCGTTTCTCGGTCTGCTCGGCACCGTGGTCGGCGTCATGATCACCTTCGCGGCGATCGCCGAGTCCGGCGACGTCAACGTCAACGCCATTGCGCCGGGCATCGCCGCGGCGCTGGTCGCGACGGTGGCCGGCCTCGCCGTCGCGATCCCGTCGCTGTTCGGCTACAACTACCTGATCTCCCGCATCAAGAATCTGTCGACCGACATGCTGGTGTTCGTCGACGAATTCACCGCGAAAGTCGCGGAAGTCTACGATGCCGGCGCGGCGGAGCCGCCGCAGTCCTTGGCCGCGGAGTAAACGGCCATGCAGCTTCAGTCCGACGGCAAGCCGTACGACGACATCAACATCACGCCGATGCTGGACCTCGCCTATGTGCTGTTGATCATCTTCATCGTGATGACGACGGCGACGATCCAGGGCATGAAAGTCAATCTGCCCAAGGCCTCCGCGGCGCCGTCGCTGGCGCAGCAGACGACAAAGGCGATCACCGTCGCCAACGACGGCAAGATATTCCTCGACACCATTCCGGTGACGCTCGTCGATCTCGAGCAGCGGCTGCAGCAGCAGAAAGCGCTCACTCCGGAATTTCCCGTCGTGCTGCGCGGCGACAGTCAGACCCAATACCAAAACGTGATGGACGTGCTCGACTTGCTGGGGCGTCTCAACATCACGCAAGTCGGTCTGGCCACCAAACCGCTGGTGAAATGAGCGATGCGCCACAAGCAAGGCATGACCATCCGCGAAGCGGAAAGGCTCGTTTCATGAGCGCGTCTTCCTTGCTCGAGAGCGCGCCGGACGCCAGCGTCGAGGAATTCGGGCGGCGTGGGTTTCTACGCGGGCATCGCGGAGCGATAGCCGGCGGCGTGGCGGTGCTGGCGGTGTTTGGCCTCATCGCCGCGCTGTTTTGGCGGCAGGACGAGGCGGCCCCGCCGCATCAGATTCGGGAATTTACGGTCGTCAAGATCGTGCCGCCTCCACCCCCGCCGCCGGCGCCGCCGCCGCCGGAACAGAAAATGATCGAGCAGCCGAAGATGACGGAGCCGGAGATCAAGCCGGAGCCGGACAAGCCGATCGAGAAGCCGAGGGACACGCCGAAGGAGAGCAAGGCCGACGAGCCGCCGCCCGGGCCGTTGGCGCTCGACGCCAAGGCCGAAGGGCCCGGCGATCTCTTCAATTTGGGCGGCAAGCCCGGCGGGAAGGGACTCCTCGGCGGCGACGGCGCAAGCGGCGGCAGTCGGTGGGGCTGGTACGCCGCGATCGTGCAGCAACAGATCGAGACTGCGTTGCGCGCCAATTCCAAGACGCGCAACGCGGTGCTGGAGGTCCAGGTGCGGATGTGGGCCGACGCTACGGGACGCGTCACGCGGGTGGAGCTTGCTCCCTCGACCGGCGATCCGGAAATCGACGCCGTCCTGCGCAACGAGGTTTTGGGCGGCCTGGTCCTGCGCGAGCCGCCGCCCAAAGACATGCCGATGCCGTTGGTGGCGCGGATCACGGAACGCCGGTCGTCGGCCAACGAGACGACGAGCGGCGGCCGGGCGGGGTGAGAATTTCGACGAACGGAACGGCGAGTTGTGAAGAAACTTATGGGGTCGATTTCGATGTTTGAACGTTATGGCTTTGCGCGTCGGCCCGGGGCGCCGTTCGCTGCGTCGCTGTTTGCGCTGATGGTGGCGTGTCCGTCGTTTGTCTGGGCGCAGCAAGACAATGCGCCGCAGGCCGACGGCGCGCCGCAGGAGACTTCGCCGTTGAAGCGGCCGGTCGTGTCGAGCACGAAGCCGACCTCTCCCAACGCCACCGTCAACCTCGTCAACTTGCTGGTTCAGCAGGGGGTGTTGAAGGAAGACCAGGCGCAAGCCCTGATCAAACAGGCCGAGGACGAAGCCTACGTCTCGCGCCAGGCCGCCAAGGACGCGACGCTGAAAGCGGGCGATGCGGCGAAGGCCGCCGACGCGGCGGCCGCCGCAGCCGCGCCTCCTGGATCGAAACACGTCGTCTACGTGCCTGAGGTGGTCAAGAAGCAGCTGCGCGACGAGATCAAAAAGGAGGTGATGGCGGAGGCCAAGGCCGACAATTGGGCGTCGCCGGGCCTATATCCCGAGTGGGCTTCGCGCGTCACCGTGTACGGCGACCTAAGGGGCCGCGAGCAAGAAGAATTCTTTCCGAAAGGCGGGTATAACGCGAAGGGCGGGACTATCAACTTCAATTCCATCAACAGCGGCTCGCCTTACGACATCTCGGGCCTGAATCTGTATGGCCCGCCCGCCTACAATAACAGCCAGAATGCGAGCGTCTTCGGGTTGCGCGCGCGTTTGGGCGTGACCGCCGATCTACCCAACAGCTTCACGGCGGGCTTTCGCATCGGCACCGGCGACTCGGCTTCCCCGGTTTCGACCAGTCAGACGCTCGGCGGCCAGAACGGAGAGTTCTCCAAGTATTCGCTGTGGGTCGATCGCGCCTTCCTCAAATACCAGCCCAATCAAGACTTCGCTCTCACCGGCGGCCGCTTCGACAATCCGTTCTTCGCCGCCACGGACCTCGTCTGGTTTCGCGACCTCGGGTTCGACGGCGCCGCCGTCCAGGCCCAACACGAATTCAGGCCCGGTTTCACTCCGTTTGTCGTCGCTGGCGCATTCCCGATCTTCAACACCAACTTGAACGCGGGAACGACGCAAGGATCGAGCAAGGAGCTGGGGACGACCGTGCCGAGCGAAGACAAATATCTCTTTGGCGGTCAGGTTGGGTTCAAATGGAAGCCGTTCCCAAACTATGAGCTGACCGCGGGCGTCAGCTATTACGACTTCACCAACGTGCGAGGACATCTGTCGGCTCCTTGCGACGTCACGGTCACCACCTTCTGCTCCACGGATGGGTTACGGCCGCTGTTCGCGCAGAAAGGCAACACGTATATGTACCTGCGCGACATCGTGGCGCCGGCGGGCAACACCGGCGGCGCTTTTGCGGAGCCAGAATATTTCGGCCTGGCCAGCGATTTCCGACCCGTCGATGTCAGCGCTCGCCTCGATCTCAGCCATTTCGACCCGATCCACGTCATCTTCGATGGCGAGTACGTGGTCAACACCGGCTTCGATCGCGGCGCCGTATCCGCCCTCGCCGTCAATAACCTCGCGGGAACCTCGAACGGTTCAATCGGCCCGTACAACGGCGGCAACCAAGGCTGGATGGCGCGGATGACCGTCGGCGACACCAAGCTCGCGCGCTTCGGCGACTGGAACGCCAGTCTCGGATACAAATATCTGGAATCCGACGCCGTCATGGACGCCTTCGCCGACTCTGACTTTGGCCTCGGCGGCACGAACCTCAAAGGCTACATCGTCGGCGGCAATTTCGCGTTCAGCTCAAATGTCTGGACGACAGTGCGCTGGCTGAGCGCCGAAAACATCGCTGGTTCTCCCTACGCCGTCGACGTTCTGCAGGTCGACCTCAACGCAAAGTTCTGATCATGAGACATCTCATTCGCCTCATCACGATCATTGTGCTGGCGACGACCCTGTTCGCGGCAGGCGCGCAGGCGCAGTCGGAAACCGATCGGCTGCGCGACGCGCTGCGCACCGCCATCGCTCAGACGCGCGGTCTCGAGGACCAACGCGCCGCGCTACAGGGCAAACTGACCGAAGCCGAACGGAACGCCGCCCTGCTGAAGACGCAGCGCGACGACGCCAAGGCGCAGGCCGTTCAGTTGGACAAGGACTATCGCCAGGCCGTGCAGGACTTCAACGCCCGTTTGGACGAGCGCAACCAGACGCTCGACAAATGGAAGAACGCCTACGAGGAGGCGGCGACGGTCGCCCGGACCAAGGACGCCGAACGGGCAAAATTCGAGAGTGAATCAAAGGCGTACAAGGCGCGCACAGGCGCTTGCGAAGCAAAGAACACGAAGCTGATCAAGGTCGGCGACGAAGTCGTGGAAGGTTACCGCGATTTCACTTTGTCGCAGATGCTCGGAGCGTCGGAACCGCTGATTGGCATCAGCAAGGTCGACCATGAAAACAAGTCGCAAGACTATCTCGACAAGATTCTTGAACAGAGAGTCCAACCCGGAACGGAACCCCATGGCACAGGCGACAAGTAGCAAATCAGGCGAGGGGCGTTCCGCGTTCCATTGCGCCGCCCGCGTGATCCTTGCCAGCTCTATCGTCTGCGCGACAGGTTTCGCCTATGCTCAGACGCCTGCGCCGAATCGCAAGCTTCCGGCGAAACCGCCTGCTGTGGTCGAGCGGCCGGCAGACGCCATCGCTCTCCAACCGACGCCGGCGGCGGAAAACAGCGAGATCGTCGCCAAAGTCGGCGCGAGAAACATCACCGTCGACGAGGTTCGCGCCTTTGTCGCCACGCTCGGCGCGCGGGAACAGGCGGCGATCGCGCATGATCCCGCACTCTTGAGCCAAGCCGTTCGGGCAATGCTCGCCAATCAGCTCGTTCTCAAGGAAGCGCTGGACAAACAATGGGACCAGCAGCCGACGATCGCCGCGCAACTCGAGCAGATCAGGAAGAATGCGATCGTAGAGAGCTATCTGCAGGCGGCGTCGAACCCGCCGGCCGGATTTCCCGACGACGCGACGATCGAGAAGGCCTACGAAGCCAACAAGGAGGCGTTCTTGGCCCCGCGGCAATACAGGATCGCGCAGATTTTCGTCGCGCTGGCCAAGGACGCGGATAAGAGCGCTGAAGATCGAGCGAAGAGAAAACTGAACGAAATAGAGGCCCAGTTGCAACAGCCTGGCGCGGATTACGGCGCTGTGGCGAAAAGCGCTTCGGAGGATAGCGAGAGCGCGGCGCGAGCCGGAGAAATCGGCTGGGTCGCGGAGGGCCAAATCAAGCCCGAGATCAAGACGGTGGTCTTGGGGCTGGCGGTTAACGCCGTGGGCGATCCCATCAGGCTCGACGACGGTTGGCACATCATCAAGCTTCTCGACACGAAGGCCGCCTACACGCGGCCGCTGATGGAAGTGCGCGATACGCTCGTGCAGCGCCTTCGCGAGCAGAGCGCCGAAGCGAACCGACGCGCCTATCTCGCGAAAGTTCTGGAGCAGAACGGGCCGGCGATCAACGAGATCGCGCTCTCGAAGGCGTTTGAAGCAGCGATCCCGACGGGCGCGAAGTAGGGTCATGATCTCGGGCGCGCATCCTCTCCCAGCTCTGCATTTGCCCGCCCTCATGCGGGCGCGCGGTTATGACGTCGCGGCCGCGCCGGCGCCGTCGCGAGGCGACCGCTCCAGCGCCGACGTTTCTCTGACGGCGCAAATCGGGGACCGGGTGACGGCCGCCGACGGCGGCGCGCCCATGGTTGCGATCGACTGCGTCTTGTGCGTCAACGCGAGCGATCCGCCGGCTCAAGCGACGCGATGGAAGGCGGTCAAGGTCTATTCTTCCTCCTCGGATCGTCAACGCGCCGATCTGGCGTTTCGGATTGCCGTGACGGTCGTGGGCGAAGCGACTCCGGAATTCGTGCGCGATCAGGTTCGCCGCAACTTCGGGCAGCTTTGGGTCCTGATCGCGGATGCGCGAGCCGCTCTGGCTGAACTTCCGTTCGTTCGAGAACGGAGGTTGGCGTCGGACCAAGTCGGGCCAGTCGCCGTCATAGAGGCGTCGGTCATCGCCGATCTCCTCATCGGCCGCAGCGGCGTCAGAAAATCGACGTATCCGAGCTTCCTCGCCAGCGAGGTGGCTCCGTGCGCCTTGGCTTGTGACGGCCTGGCGGACGTCATTCTTCCCGACCTCCTGCAAGCCATTTGTGCGATCGTCGAGATGTCGCCGGAGGATCTGTTGTCTGCCAGCGACCGACCGCTCGCCGAGGCGACTCCATCGCATTCCGGCGCGCCTCGACCGGCGAGCGACCTTTCCTCGTCGTGACGAACCGAAAGCAATCCACGTTGGAGCAGGAAGTGTCAGACATTGTCCATAGTCTCACCGCCGACAGTCTGTGCCAGATTATGCAGTCGGCAGGCTTCAAGGCGGAGATTGCCGTCGATCCTGTTGTGGGCGAACCTCTGGTTAAGTCGGCGACGAATGGCGTCGTTTTCGAAATTCACCTCGGCAATAAATTGGGCGACGATCCCAACGCGCGCGCCGACGCTGGCTTCGTGATGATTTTCAAAATTTCCGGCGAGATGCAGTTGTCCGTTGTCAACAAATGGAACAGCACGCACCGTTTTGGCCGGTTGTTGATCGACGATCGCGCGCCCGCGCACAAACTGCTCGTCCTGTGCATGGATTTTGTCGCCGCCGGCGGGGTCGCGCCGTCCCATTTGCGCTCTCAAGTCGAGATCTGGGACCAATTCGTTCGCGAACTCATTGTGTGGCTGCCGGCGGAGCTTTCCGCAGTCCGCGGCGCAGAGGGGGCTGAAGCGCAAGAATCGACGTCGGAGAGGGCGGCGGCGGTCCCGCGCCAGGGCCGCTGGGAGCAGTGACCGGCGAGCGGATAGTCCCCGTCACTGCAGCATAACCTACCGGATAACCAATCGTGAAAGAGAGCATCATGCCCGACAATCGCGCCGCGAAGCTGGGACAGGCGGCAGACCTCCAGCCTGGAGCGGTCGTTACATCGGTTACGGTGGAGACGCTACGTAAGCTCTTGCTGGAGGGGGGGCAGCGCGTGGAGGCGGTGTCCGGTTTGGACGGCGTTCCATTTCTGAGATCGTCGGTCAACGGCGTGGGTTTCGATCTGCGGTTGGGAAATCGCCTCACTGCGGATGCGAACGCCGCTGCAGATTTCGCGTTGGTCGCAGTCGTGAGGGTCGAGGGAGAACTGCCGCTCGCGGCGGTCAACCGGTGGAATCTAACGCGTCGCTTCACCCGCCTCGAAATGGATCGGAGCTTGCTCCGGCTGACCATGGATGTGCTCGTCGCCGGCGGCGTGACCACGAACAATTTGCGCGCGCAAATCGAGATCTGGGCTCGGATCGCGCAGGAGTTGGTGCTCTATCTAAGGGCCGAACTCGCCAAGCCGGCGGCGGTCGAGAAAGTCCCCGAACGCGCCGCCAGCGCTTCCGGGTCGTCGACGCACGTATCGGCGTAAGCCCGACTCGCGCGTTTGGATTGCGATGACAGGGGAGTGAGCAATGTCGCCGCCGGTTCCAGCAGGCGCCGCGCGCCTGAGTCGGATGCTTCGGCCCGCGCCCATTGTCCGCATCCTTGTCCTCCTTGTCCGCTATGCGGGCGCAGCGCTCGGTCTCGGAGCGATGGGAATTGCGCCGGCGCCGGCGCAGAACACGGCCTACCTTCCGTCGCAAGCGGCGCCGGACAGCTGGCGACGCTATGCGCTGCTGGCTCAGCGACAGCTGCGCGATCGACTCGCCGTCGACGACGACATGACGCGGGATGTCAGGAAGCGCTTGCAGCGTTCGGAACCACACTCGACTCCATTGGCGATCGTGGTCAGCCTATGGGTCGCGTCCGATGGGCGCATCGACCGGGTCGAGGCGGACGGCGTCGACGAGGAGGTGCGCCGCGCGCTCGGCCTGATTCTGGCTGGCGAGAGGCTGCTCGCGGCGCCCCCGGCGGACATGTTGCAACCCATGCGCGTCAAACTCTCGTTGGCGGTCGATAACGACGCCGCCGGCCATCGCTAGCGATGCGCGATGCAAGACCGATGACCCTCGCTCCACTTTCGAACATGTTTCGCGCCGGGCGCGTCGTTGTTGCAACGTTCATCGCCGTTGCGTCGGTCGCTTGTCCCGGCGCATCGAGGGCGGAAGAGGCCGCTCCTGTAGCGGCGGGCGCCAACGTTCGAGACGTTTCGGCGATCGCCGAACCGACTTTGTCGCCGCTGGCAAAAGGCGATGCTGGTCAATTTGCGCCGCCGCCGCGAGCGGACGAGTCCCCAGTCCCGTCGAAGGCTTCGCTCCCTTCAGGAGGGCCGCTGGTCTATCGGGCGATGATCGAGCGGGAGGCGAATCTCGTCGGCCTCCCCGCCGAGATCGCCGAAGCCGTCATGGGCGTCGAAAGCGGCTACGATCCCTCGCAAATTGGGACGTCGGGTGAAATTGGCCTGATGCAGGTCTTGCCTTCGACTGCGCGTGGGATGGGGTTTTCCGGCACGCTCGCCGAGCTGGCGGAGCCGGAGACCAACATTCACTACGGTGTGAGCTATCTCGCGGGGGCTTGGCGGCTGGCCAACGAGGATCTCTGCACCGCCGTCATGAAATATCGCGCCGGGCATGGCGAGACGCGCTTTTCCTATCGTTCAGTCGACTATTGCTTGAAGGTGCGCGCAAGACTCGCGGCGCGGGGTTATCCGGTGACGGGCGCGGTGCCGATCGCGACTTTCGGCGAACCTTCCTTCAATGGCGGCGCGTCGGTCGCGTGTCGACGGCGATGCCTCGGCGGTCCGCTGGTCGGTGGCGTCAATCTCGCTGCGCTCAACAGCCAACTCAATTCTCTCGTGACTCAAGTGCGGCGAGATCATTGAAACAGTTCAGTTGAATGCGCCTCAATCACGGGGGTTCGCCAACGATGAGACATCCAATCCCAGGGTCGGCGCTTGCCTCTCGCAAAAAGCAGACGAAGGGGAAGGGCGCCTTGTCTCGAAAAGCGACAATTGTCGCGGCTATCGCCTTGGCGATCGGCGCGACAACGGCGGTCGCCCAGGAGCCGCCCCCTCTCTTTTCGGTTGATGGCGGGGAAGCGTCTGCGCCAGCGGGCGGCGATCATTTGCGCTTGGGAGCTCCGGTCGCAACGAGCGCAGAGCAACAGCGCTGCGTCGACGTGCGCATTGGCGGCGAGGGAGCGTTTTCCTGCCTCAACCAAGAGCTCAGACGACAAGTCGATCAGGTTAATCCAAACCTAGACGTCGCGCCGCTCGACGCCAAATCGCAAGACCTCAAAGTCGGAGTCGCCAATATGCCGGCGGTTCGGCAGCAATACGGGCAAAACTTCGGACGCTCCGTGTTTCCCTATCGACCGCCGCCGCTCGTCTATTCGTCGCCGCTCGGACCTCGCTCTCGGTGACGCGGCGTTCGCCTGGGGTCGATGCGACGGGACCCGCCGACCGACATGGCGGGGGGCGTTGGATATTCTGTCACATAACCAATATAGACAGGTGACGTTCCGTCGCGGGCGATCGGCGTCATTGAGCCCGAGAAACCGGTAGTCGGTGAGATCCTCAGTAAGGTGTATCGTGCAAACGAGACGGCTGAGCGCGGGTCGTCGCGGCCATGGGCGGCGCGAGGCGCCGTTATGACGACGACGGAATCGGACGTCGTCGGTGTTTATCGAGCCGCCGTCGAAATTCGCGATCCTGAACGTCGGCGCTCCTCAAGTCTCCACTGCGCAGGAGAAGTCGACCTTTTCGTCCGGCGCCGCGCAGGACTCGGATTTCTCCCGCCGCGCCGCAACGGTTATCGGAGGCGAAACCTTCTCGCGACGATCTGTGCGGCCGTGGCGATAGCAGGCATTTGCGTCGTTGGCGCCGAAGAACGAAAAGGGGTCGACTCGCTCGGACTGATCGCGTTCAATATTCCAGCGCAACCGCTGGCGAACGCGTTGCAAGCCTATGGGCAGAGAGCGGGCGTTCAGGTCCTCTATGAGAGCGACTCCGCCCTAGGTCGAAGATCGAGCGCGGTCGAGGGCGACTTCACGCCGTACGCCGCTCTCAACGTTTTGCTGACGGGAACGGACTTGAGAGTGTCGTACGTTCGCTCCGATTCCGTCACCCTTGCGCCTTCGTCCGCCGCCGCCGACGACCCGCCTCCGACGACGCTTGCTGCGGCGGACTTGTCGCTGGGCACGCTGCGGGTGCGTGAATCCAGCGAAAGCGACGACCAGGCGCAATTTCATGACTACGGCGAGAGCGTGAAGGCCGATGTTGAAAACGCGCTTCGGAAAGATGCGAGGACTCGCGGCGGGGATTATCGTGCCGTATTGGATCTCTGGATCGGTCCCTCCCACACAATAGGGCGAATCGACCTGCTCCAGTCGACCGGCGATCACGAACGCGATGCGAATCTGGCGGCGGCGCTGCGCGACCTGCCGACCAGCCGGCCGGCGCCGACGAACCTGCCGCAGCCCATCCGGGTTGCGATTGCGGTGAGGTCGTTGCGATGAGCCTCGAGGGCGACGGCCGGCGAAACGATCAACATACGTTGTCGCTGCGGGAAAGTTCGCCCGATTGGGTCGCGTCGGGAGGATGGCTGTCCGACGATTTGCGCCGATTGCTGATTCCGTCGACAGTGGCGACGTTGCTCCTCGTTGGCGGGGTCTGTTGGCTTCGTTTGCAACTACCGGCCGCTTCCGCCGACAAAGGACAGGCGTCCCTCGTGCAGGTTCATCTTCTCCCGCGGCCCGATCCGGCCCCGATCCCGATCGCTGTGGCGCCTCAATCGCTCAAGGGCGAAGTCGCCGCTCATTCTGACGTCCAGGCGGACCAGCCCGAACCGACCACGCCCGGTGAAGCCGTGGCGATCCCGCCTGTGCCCGCTTCGTCGAATGTGGACGCTCCATCACAAAGCGTCAGATCGGCGCCGTTTTTGGCGAGCGCGCCGCCAAACAGCGCCGCCATGAGATTCCAGCAAGCCTTGCTTCGCCACATCGCTCGATATCGGCGCTACCCAAACGCGGCTCGCCTTGAGCGGCTGCGCGGAACGGTTGACACGCTGTTTTCTATGAGCCGAGACGGAACCCTTCTCGACGTGTGGGTGAGGACGAGTTCGGGCGAGGCTGTGCTCGATCAGGAAGCGTTGGAGACGATTCGGCACGCCCAGCCGCTGCCGCCAATTCCGCCTGGGCTCCCCGAGCGGCTGACGATTCAGATTCGGCTCGCCTTCGATCCCTCCTGAAGCGGAAGCAATCGTTCTGCGGCGAAGGGCCCGGAGTTGTCGGGTCCACGGGCGGATTCCGTCGCTGCCGCGCGGCTTCCGCCAAGGGCTGGTCTGTTGTCACGAGTGCGTAATGCAGCGCCGCTATGACCGCTTGAGCGCGATCGCGATCTCACGATACGGGTGGCGTAGGGGGCGTGCCGGGCGTGACGGATGTCAATCAGTTACAGCTACGTGGACATCTCGTACAGAGCTATGGCGAGCTCATCAAGAAACTTACGCGCCGGTTGGGGTCAGCGGATTTCGCCTACGAAGCGTTGCACGAAACCTTCTTGCGATTGGGTCGCGTAACGGATGCGTCGCCGGTTCGCAGTCCGGCCGACTATATCTTCCGCGTCGCCATCAATGTCGCGAAGGATCGGCAGAAGGCGCAGAAGTATCGTGTCAGCGCCTCGGAAATCGACGCGTTGCTGGACATTGGCGACGACGCGCCCGATCCGGCCAGAATTGTCGAGGCGCGCTCGGAAATCGAGGCCTTTAAGCGAGCGCTGGCGGACCTTCCGGAGCGGCCTCGCGAAGTGCTTCGCAGCATTTCGATCGAGGGTTTGCCGGCGCAAGAGGTTGCCGAGCGGCTTCAGGTGAGCGTCCGGACCGTCGAGAGCGACCTGAAACTCGCGCTCAGCCATTGCGCGAACAAGCTGGGTCATAGTTTGCCCGGCCGTCGCGGGGGTCCGCGTCCTCGAATCTGATCCGCTCACGGATCGCACTTCTGCAATTGATCCCGAGCTGGAAAGCGCCGACCCGGCGCCCGCCGGGTGCGGAAGGAAATTCTCATCTCGCCATCGATGTGTTTTTTCGGGATAGCTGAACTCCAGTCGTCTACCAAATAGAGGCCATCGTCGCATGGTCTGTGGGCGGCGCGTGGGGTAAGCCTTGCCGAGCAAGGGCGACGCTGATTAAAGCGGCGTCCGGCGGAAGTTCGCCAATAGGGAGGCCGCCATAACCGCGCCTTGCAGGAATTCCCGGATGCCTCTGATCTTGGACTGCGCGGCGCTGGTCGTCGGTTGCGCTCGCGACGATTCACTGCACGGTCGCACGCCGTCTACGACGTGCGGAGCGGCGCAGTTCGCCGAACAGGGGACAACGGGTGACTCCGCCTGACGACACAGCCGAGCGCGATCCGGTTCTCGACGAAGCCCTCGATTGGGTGGTCCGGCTCAAGACAGGAGCGCCAACGAGAGGCGACATCGACGCTTTGGAGCGATGGCGTCGGCAAAGCCCCGCGCACGAAGAGGCGTTTCGACGCGCCGCGCGACTTTTGCGCGACGCTGGGGTCGCTGCTCAGGAGCTTGCCGATGAGCAGGCCGCCGTCGTTGCGGCGGGTCTTTCGCGGAGACCGAGGCGACTCGTCTTGGCGCGTCGCGCCGTTCTTGGCGGCGCGGTCGCCGCCGCAGCGGCTGGTTACGGGGTCGTCCGTCCGCCTCTGGGACTGTGGCCGTCGCTTGATGAACTGTCCGCCGACTACAGGACGGGAAAAGGCGAACAACGCACGGTTCTCGTCACCCCTGAAATCTCGTTGGAGTTGAACACGCAAACAAGCGTCGCCTTGCGACCGGCGCAAGATGAAACCTTGATCGAGCTCATTTCTGGCGAGGCCTCGGTGATTGTGAAGTCTTCTTCGTCTGGACCGTGCGCAATGCTGGCCGCCGGGGGTCGCATTGCGGCAGAGCAGGCGCATTTTAACGCGCAGCGCCTTGATGGCGTCGTCACCGCGGCATGTTTGAACGGAACCGTCGACGTCGAGCAGGGCGGCAAAGCGGTGCGCCTTCGCGAAGGCGAACAGGTGTCCTATTCCGGCGCCGGACTCGAATCCTCCGTTGCGGCCGATCCCGAGCAAGTTACAGCGTGGCAAGCCGGACTGCTGATCTTTCGCGATCGGCCGCTCGCCGGCGTCGTCGACGAGGTCAACCGGTATCGGTTCGGCAAGATCATCATTGTCAATGCTGTTCTCGGGCGACGCGTGGTGAATGGGACCTTTCAAATCAACAAGCTTGATGGGTTCGTGGCCCAAGTTCAGCGATTGTTCGGCGCCCATGCAACCCCGTTGTTAGGCGGGGTCGTGCTGCTTGGTTGACCATGGGCTCTTTGCCGGCGCCGCAAGGCGTTGACGAGGACAGCAACCCGGCCTTCCGACCGGTTCCGATTAAGATCGTGGCGCATTGCGTGGCGTAGCGGCGGCGGCGTGATCATCTCCATGCTCGTTGGCTCACGCGTCACGGCGACGTCGTCGAGACCGGCAGCGGAGAGCTGACGCCTCAAGGTTCGGGTTTTGAGCGCGTCTGCATGCAGCGCCCTCCGGAAGTCGACGCCGGCCCCGCGACGCAATCCGACCAGCTCCGCCGGGGCGGCTTCGGCGCCTCGGACTGTGACGCCGTCGCCAAAGGAGGGTTCGTCTTCAACGCGAAAACGAGGAGACGGTTCGACGCGATTTGACGGGGGCTGGGCTTGCCCTGCGGCCTTGGCGGCGACGCCGCGCATCTTGCCTTGCCGTTCGAGGCGGCGGCGAAAGCGCTCGACGCCGCGCTTCGCGCCACGCATGCGCGGCGCCGATCTTGTTCATAAACCTGAGCGAGGACCTGGGGCGGATCGAACCGCACAAAGGGTGCTTCCCGCACTAAGGCCCGCTTAACCAATCGCGGTTACAACTTGGTCACGCGGGCGGCCTCCTCCCTCCGCCCTTAAGCTAACGAAACGGCCCGCCGCGGATGTACCGGCGGGCCGCTTTGCTTGAGCGCGCATGTCGGCGGAGCGGCCTGATGCGACGACCAGCGTCTCGCGCTTGGGGAGGTTGTCGGCGCGCAACGTGCGGCCGGCGCGGTCCTGAAGGCTGGCCTCAAGATTGAGGGCGGCAATCCCCAGCGCCGCAAGCCTAGCGGTCGCGTCGCGCAGCACGTTCTTGTGCTGCTTCCCCGTACGCCCGGCGATTTTCTAGCGACGGCATGGTCGGCGGGGCCGCTGCGAGGTCGCGCTCAGCGCCATGGAACCGGGCATTGGTCCCCGCCTGGCCCCACGCGTGTTCCGGCGCAGCCCCGACCGACTTGGCGCGCGTTTTTGATCGCCGCATGTGTGCGTCAATCCGCTGGCGTCTATGCCCGCTGATTGGTCAGATATTGGCCAGAGCTTGGGGGTTCCGGCGCTAAGTTATTGATTTGATGGCGCGCCCAAGGGGAATCGAACCCCTGTTTTCGCCGTGAAAGGGCGACGTCCTGGACCGCTAGACGATGGGCGCGGGTCGGCTTCAGGCCGGCGGAACGTGGCCTGCTATAAGGGCGGACGCGCGGACTGGCAAGACGCGCCGGCGCTTTCTCCGACGCCCTGTAGGACCCAGGCGTGAACAAGGGGATAAGCTGCGTCCGCCCCTTGCCAATTCACATCTCGCCTTGCGCGCCGAGCGGGCGGGGGGGAATCATGGCGCGCGAGTTCGGCGGGGGAGGCCGTGGTTATGCGCGCGATGCGAATCCATCAGATCGGCGCCCCCGACGTCATGCGTCTGGAGGAGGTCGAGTTGCCGCCGCCGCGGCCGGGCGAAGCGCGGATTCGCCACCGCGCGATCGGCGTCAACTACCTCGACGTCTATTATCGCACCGGCTTCTATCCGCCGCCGCCGTACCCGTTCACGCCGGGCAACGAGGGCGCCGGCGAGGTCGTCGCGGTCGGCAAGGGCGTCAAGGGCTTCCGCTCTGGCGACCGCGTCGCCTACGTCTCGACCCTCGGCTCCTACGCCGAGGAGCGCAACGTCGAGGTCAAGCATCTCGTCAAGCTGCCGAAATCGATCTCCTACGCCGCCGGCGCAGCGATGATGATGAAAGGCCTCACCGCCCAATATCTGCTGCGCCAGACCTACAAGGCGAAGAAGGGCGACGTCATGCTCGTCCACGCGGCGGCGGGCGGCGTCGGGCAGATCTTGTGCCAGTGGGGCAAGGCGCTCGGCGCGACGGTGATCGCCACCGTCGGCTCCCAGGAGAAGGCCAAGATCGCCAAGAAGTGCGGGGCGAAGCACGTCATCCTGTACCGCGAGGAAGATTTCGCCGTTCGCGTCGCCGAGATCACCAAGGGGGCGAAATGCCACGTCGTCTATGACGGCGTCGGCAAGGCGACATTCCCTGCGTCCCTCGACTGTCTGCGCCCGTTCGGCCTGTTCGCCAGCTTCGGCTCGGCGTCCGGCGGCGTCGAATCCTTCAATCTCGCGCTGCTGGCGCAGAAGGGTTCGCTGTTTGTCACACGACCGACGCTCTTCACCTTCACTGCCGACCGCGCGCGACTCGAAAAAATGGCGCGCGAGCTGTTCGCCGTCGTCGCATCGGGTAAGGTGAAAATCCCGCCGCCGATCGAGGCGCCGCTCGCCGACGCCGCCCGCGTCCACGCCGCTCTGGAGGCGCGCCAGACGACAGGATCAACCGTTCTTCTGCCATAAGACAGTGAAATTCAGCCGGCGACGGCCTAGCCAGAAGCGACGGCCGAGGTAGATTGCTGCGGCTGCAAGGAGGAGGGGGTGGAACAGGCGACGGAGATCGAGGCAAACGACCCGAGTGGCGCGCCGTTGCTCGCCGCGCGGGCGATCACCAAACGGTTCGGAGACTTTGTCGCCAATGACCGCGTCGACCTCGATCTGGCGCGCGGCGAAATCCACGCCCTGCTCGGCGAGAACGGGGCCGGCAAGTCGACCCTGGTCAAAATCCTCTACGGACTGCTGAGCCCGACCGAGGGCGAAATTCTGTGGCGCGGCAAGCCGGTTGATCTGCCCACCCCCAACGCCGCCCGCGCGCTGGGAATCGGCATGGTCTTCCAACACTTCTCGCTGTTCGACAACCTCACGGTGGCCGAGAACGTCGCGCTGGCGCTGCCGAAGACGGAGCGGCTGGAGACGTTGCCCGACCGCATCGCCGAGATCTCCCGCGCCTACGGCTTCTCGCTTGAACCGAGCCGACCGGTCTATTCGCTGTCGGCCGGCGAGCGTCAGCGCATCGAAATCGCCCGCTGCCTGTTGCAGGACCCGAAGGCGCTGATCCTCGACGAGCCGACGTCGGTGTTGACGCCGCAAGAGGCGGAGCGATTGTTCGAGACCTTGCGGCGGCTGAAGGCCGAGGGCAGGGCGGTGCTTTACATCTCCCATCATCTCGAGGAGGTGCAGCGGTTGTGCGATCGCGCGACGATCCTCAGGCTCGGCAAGGTGGTCGCCTCATGCGATCCTGGCGCCGAAACCGCTCGTTCGCTCGCCGCCTTGATGGTCGGCGCGCAGATCAACGACGTGCGGGCGGACGAGGGGCGCGAACCGGGCGAGCCGCGCCTCGTCGTCGACCGACTGAGCGCGGCTTCGCCCTCGCAGCATGGCGTATCGCTGAAGGACGTCTCACTGACGGTGCGCGCCGGCGAGGTGGTCGGCGTCGCCGGCGTCGCCGGCAACGGCCAGTCCGAGCTGTTCGCCTGTCTGTCGGGCGAATTGATCGCTGACCGACCCGACGCGATCTACATCGACGGCCATGCGGTCGGCGACGTCGGCGTCCACGGTCGCCGCGCGCGGCGCGCCGTCTTCGTGCCCGAGGAGCGCAACGGCCACGCCGCCGCGCCCGATTTCAGCCTGTCGGAGAACGTCGTCCTCACCAGCCACGGCCGTCGCGGGATGACGCGCGGCGGCTTCATCGCCGCCGATCGGGCGCTCGCCAAGGCCGCCGAGGTCGTCGCGTCGTTCGACGTGCGCAAGTCGGGCTTCAACCCGCTGGCCCGGACGCTGTCGGGCGGGAACTTGCAAAAATTCGTCGTCGGTCGCGAGATCCTCACCCATCCCGGCGTCTTCGTCGTCAACCAGCCGACCTGGGGCGTCGACGCGCTCGCGTCCGCCGCGATCCGCCAGGCGCTGCTCGACCTTTCCGCGCGCGGCGTCGCGGTGCTGGTGATCAGCCAGGATCTCGACGAACTGTTTGAGATCTGCGATCGGCTCGTCGTCATTCATGGCGGTCGGCTGTCGGCGCCGCGCGAGACGCGCTCCACGACGCGCGAGGCGATCGGGTTGTTGATGGCGGGGATGGGCGAGGACGCGCATGCGCATGCGGGTTGATCTCATCGCCCGGACGCAGCGCTCGCGCCTGCGTGAAATCCTTGCGCCGGCGGCGGCGATGGCGATTGCGATCGTCGTTGGCGGAATCGTCGTCGCGCTGATGGGACGCTCGCCGCTGACCGCCTTCGACGTCTACTTCGTTCAGCCGCTGACGCAGTCCTATTCGCTGCAGGCGATCGCGGTGAAGGCGACGCCGCTGGTGCTGATTGGCGTCGGCCTCGCCTTCTGCTACCGCGCCAATCTGTGGAACATCGGCGCCGAAGGCCAGTTCATCGCCGGCGGGGCGCTTGGCGGCTGGCTCGGGCTTCTGACCCACAATGGCGCGGGACAGGCGAATTTCGGGTCGTGGTGGATCCTGCCAGCGATGATGACCCTGGGGATCGTCGGCGGCGCGCTCTACGCGCTCATCCCGGCCTTGCTGAAGGTCAGATTGCGCGTCTCGGAAATCCTCACCAGTCTGATGCTGGTCTATGTCGCGCAACTCGCGCTCGATTGGCTGGTGCGCGGACCGTGGAAGGACCCGCAGGGCCACAACCTGCCGGTCTCGGTCGTCTTCGATCCCGAAGCGACGCTGCCGCCGCTCGTCGACGGCGGCTCGCTGCATCTCGGCGTCCTGTTCGCGCCGATCGTCGTCGTCGTCGCCGCAGTGGTCTTTTCAAAGACCTTGTTCGGCTACTCGGTGCGGCTCGCCGGTTCGTCGCCGCGCGCGGCGCGCTTCGGCGGCTTCGACGACCGTCGCATCACCATGGCCGCCTTCCTGATTTCCGGCGGCCTGGCGGGTCTCGCCGGCGTGGTCGAGGTTTCGGGCAAAATCGGCCAGTTGTTGCCGTCGATCTCGCCCGGCTACGGCTTCTCGGCGATCATCGTCGCCTTTCTCGGCCGTCTGTCGCCGGTCGGCATTCTTGTCGCCGGCCTTGTCCTGGCGCTGACCTTCGTCGGCGGCGAGGACGCGCAGATTGCGATGCACCTCCCGGGCGACATGACGCTCGCCTTCCAGGGCGTTCTGCTCATTTGCGTGCTCGCCGCCGACGTTCTGGCGCGCTACCGTCTGACCTTCACCCGGAGCGCGCGGCCATGAACGCCCAGGCGGTCGTCGACATCCTGATGATCGTCGTTTCGGCGGCGACGCCGCTGCTCTTCGCCGCGGTCGGCGAGATCGTCGCCGAGCGCGCCGGCGTGCTCAATCTCGGTCTCGAAGGGATGATGATCGTCGGCGCCTCGACGGGCTTCGCCTTCGCCTACACGACAAATTCGACCATCGTCGGCGTCGTCGCCGCGGCCGTCTGCGGCGCGGCGTTGTCTGCGGTCTTCGCCTTCCTGGTCATCGGCCTCGCCGCCAATCAGGTCGCCGCCGGCCTGGCGATCACCATCGTCGGCCGCGGCCTCGCCAATCTAATCGGCTCGAGCTTCGTCGGGCTGAAGCGGTCGCGCGCGTGGGAGCTGCGCATCCCCGGCCTCACCGATCTTCCCGTGATCGGCAAGCTGTTGTTTGGCCAGGATTTCTTCGTCTATGGGGCGGTCCTGCTGACGGCCGGCGTCGCCTATTGGCTGACCCGCACCCGCGCCGGCCTGACGCTGCGCGCCGTCGGAGAGAACCACACCTCCGCGCACGGACTCGGTCTGCCGGTGCGGGCGATCCGGCTCGGCGCGATCCTGTTCGGCGGCGCCTGCGCCGGGGTCGCCGGCAGCTATCTGTCGCTGGCTTACACCCCGTTCTGGTCGCCCGACATGACCGCCGGTCGCGGCTGGATCGCGTTGGCGCTGGTCGTCTTCGCCTCCTGGCGGCCGTGGCGCGCGCTTGCCGGCGCACTGTTGTTCGGCGGGGTCGCGGTGCTGGCGCTCGCCTTTCAGGGGCTCGGCGTGCCAATTCCCGCCCAGGCGCTCAACGCGGCGCCGTACCTCGTCACTATTCTCGTGCTGGTGTTGCTCTCGGCGCGCGACGCGCGCGGGGTGGTCGCGCCGCAATCGTTGGGAGTCGCGTTCATTCCCGACCGTTGAACGGGCGCACGGCCGGGCCTGCCGCGCATTGCGGCGGGATTTCGCTCGATCGAGTCTTCGGCCGCGACAGCCGAAGCGCTCGCGCTGGGGGTCGTAGGGTCAAGCAGAGGGAGACGTAGACATGCGTGCAATATTGATGGGAGCGGCGGCGGCCGCGCTGGCGATCGCAACGGCGGGCGGCGCGCAAGCGGCCGACAAGGTTAAGGCCTGTTGGGTCTACACTGGGCCGATTGGGGACTTCGGCTATTCGTATCAGCACGATCAGGGCCGTCTCGCCGCCGCCAAGGCGCTCGGCGACAAAGTCGACGCCTCGACCTTCGTCGAGAACGTGCCGGACAGCGACGCCGAACGGGCGATCGAACAGCTGGCGCGCAGCGGCTGCGCCATCGTCTTCACCACCTCGTTCGGCTTCATGGATCCGACGATCAAGGTCGCCAAGAAGTTCCCGAACGTGAAGTTTGAGCACGCGACCGGTTACAAACGCGCGCCCAACGTTTCGACCTACGCCGCCAAATTCTACGAGGGGCGGTACGTGATGGGTCAGATCGCCGGCAAGATGACCAAGTCGAACACGATCGGCTACATCGTCTCGTTCCCGATCCCGGAAGTCGTCTCCGGCATCGACGCGTTCGAGCGCGGGCTGCAGACCACCAATCCCAACGCCAAGATCAAGATCGTCTGGGTCAACACCTGGTTCGACCCTGGCAAGGAAGCCGACGCCGCCAAGGCTTTGATCGCCCAGGGTGCCGACATCCTCACGCAGCACACCGATTCGGCCGCGCCGTTGCAGGAAGCAGAAAAGGCGGGCGTGCTCGGCTTCGGCCAGTCGTCCGACATGGCGCGCTTCGCCCCCAAGGCGCAGCTCACCGCCAACACCGACAGTTGGGGCTCGTATTACACCCAGCGCATCCAGGCGGTGATCGACGGAACCTGGAAGTCGGAGGACACCTGGGACGGGATCGGCAAGGGCATGGTCGTGCTGGCCCCGTTCGCCAACATGCCGGACGACGTTAAGGCGATGGCTGAAAAGACCACCGCGGCCATCGCCTCGGGCGCGCTGCACCCGTTCGCCTGCCCGGTCCTCGACCAGGACGGCAAGGATCGCTGCAAGGCGGGCGACAAGGCGCTGGCCGACGGCGACATCCTGTCAATGAACTGGTACGTCAAAGGGATCGACGACAAAGTGCCGCAATAAGCCTCTGGCGCGCCGCCCCCCGCCCAAACGGGGGGCGGCGGCCCGCCGCAAACGTAAAATTGCCGCGCTCGCGCCTTTTTGTCGTCGGGGCGAACGCTTAGCTGAGTTCCGCCGCTTGGCGCGCCGGAAGCGGGCTTGTATAGGAGGCGCGGGAAGCACCGCGGCCCCAGGCCGTCGACGAGGCTCGAGCGATCCATGAGCGAACCGAACGCCCTCAAACGCCCGATTCCGGCGTCCGCCGGCAAGGCGGCCAAGGAAGAGGGCTGGTGGGAAACCGTCAAGATCGTCGTCGAGGCGCTGATCATCGCGCTTGTCGTGCGCACGCTGCTATTTCAGCCGTTTAACATTCCGTCCGGCTCGCTGACCCCGACGCTATTGATCGGCGACTACCTGTTCGTTTCGAAATACGCCTACGGCTATTCGCACTATTCGCTGCCGGGATTCCTTGATCTCGCGCCGGCGGCGATGCCTGGTCGCATCTTCGCTTCGCCGCCCAAGCGCGGCGACGTCATCGTCTTCAAGCTGCCGCGCGACGGCGAGACCGATTACATCAAGCGGCTGATCGGCCTGCCCGGCGACCGCATTCAGATGAAGGACAACCGGCTGTACATCAACGGCCAGATCGTCGACCGCCAGCCGCTGCCGCCCTATCCGACGTCCGGCCGCTTCGGCGAGCCGGTGGAGGTGCCGCATTATCTCGAGACGCTGCCGGGCGGCGTGAAGCACGAAATCATCCAGCTTGAGGGCGACAATAATCCGATGCCCTATACGGCCAACACCGACGTCTACGTCGTGCCGCCGGACCACTACTTTTTCATGGGCGACAATCGCGACAACTCGAGCGACTCGCGCGTCCCGCCTGATCGCGGCGGCGTCGGTTACGTGCCGTTCGAGAACCTGATCGGCCGCGCCGAAGTGATCTTTTTCTCGGTTGACGGCGCGCCGGCTTGGGAAATTTGGCAATGGCCGTGGACGGTGCGCTGGAGCCGCATGTTCCATGCCGTTCATTGACGCTCGACCAAGCGTCGCAGCAAGGGCGGCTGCGCCCTGAAATGACCAAGAAAGCCAAGATCGAAGTCGCGGCGCTGGAAGGGCGGATCGGCCACACCTTCTTGGATCGCAGCCTGCTGGCGCGCGCGCTCACCCATCTCTCAGCGCCGGCCGCCGGCGGCGCCGACCGCACCCAATCCTATCAGCGACTTGAATTTCTCGGCGATCGGGTGCTCGGCGTCGTCATCGCCGACATGCTCTATCAGGGCTTCCCGCAGGCAAGCGAAGGCGAGTTGTCGATGCGTCTGGCCAAGCTGGTGCGGCGCGAAACCTGCGCCGCCGTCGCCGCCGAATGGGATGTCGGTCCGCATGTGGCGATGGGGCAGGGCGAAGCGCGCGCCGGCGGCCGCAAAAAGGAAGCGATCCTCGCCGACATCTGTGAGGCGATCATCGGCGCGGCCTATCTCGACGCCGGCTTCGCCACGGCGCACGAAGTCGTCGCGCGCTCATGGCGCCCGCGCATGGACGCCGACGTGTCGCCCGAGCGCGACGCCAAGACGGCGGTGCAGGAATGGGCCCAAGCGCGAGCGCTGTCGGCGCCGCGCTATGTCGAATTGACGCGCAGCGGTCCGGCTCACGCGCCACACTTCGTCATGCAGGTGGTGCTCGAAGGATACGAGCCGGAAAGCGGCGAGGCGACCTCCAAGCGCGCCGCCGAGCAAGCCGCCGCACAAGCGTTCCTCGCACGGCGGGGCGGCCCGTGAGTGACACCCGCTGCGGCTTCGTCGCGCTCGTCGGCGCGCCCAACGCCGGCAAATCGACGCTGCTCAATTCGCTGATCGGCGCGAAAGTGTCGATCGTCTCGCGCAAAGCGCAGACGACGCGCGCGACTGTCCGCGGAATCCTGGTCGACGGCGCGACGCAGATGATCTTCGTCGACACGCCCGGCCTGTTCGCGCCGAAACGGCGGCTCGACCGGGCGATGGTCGCTGCAGCCTGGGGCGCGGCGGGCGACGCCGACGCGGTGGCGCTGCTGGTCGACGCGCGCCAGGAGATTGGCGGCGCCGACAAGCGCGAGACGGCCGAGATCGGCGAAGCGACGCAGACCATCATGACGACGTTGCGCGACCACAAGGCGCCGAAATTCCTCGTCATCAACAAGGTCGACCTGGTCGATCGGCCGTTGCTGCTGGCGCTCGCCGAACGGCTCAACGCGGCTTTGCCGTTCGCCGACACGTTCATGACCTCAGCCCTCGCCGGCGATGGGCTCGACCAGCTCAAGGCGCGACTCGCTGCGGCGATGCCCAAGGGGCCGTGGCTCTATCCGGAAGATCAGATCGCCGATGCGCCGCTGCGCTCGCTCGCCGCCGAGATCACCCGCGAGAAACTGTTCGAACGGCTGCACGACGAGTTGCCCTATCAGACCACGGTCGAGACCGAATCGTGGAAGGACCAGCCCGACGGCTCGGCGCGCATCGAACAGACGATCTACGTCACGCGCGACAGCCACAAGAAGATCGTCATCGGCGAAGGCGGGCGCACCATCAAGGCGATCGGCTCGGCGGCGCGCAAGGAGATCGCCGAAGCCCACGAGGCGCCGGTGCATCTCTTCCTGTTCGTGAAAGTGCGCGCCAACTGGCTCGACGATCCTGAGCGCTATCGCGCCATGGGGCTCGAGTTCCCGAAGTCGTGACCGCGAAGCGGCGCGGCTGCGAGCATCGACCGCATTCCGCTGGCCGCGATCCGTGACCTATAACGTCGATCGCCGCCGCAACTTCTCGACGGACTATGTCTTGAGAGCATCGATCCTCGGCGCTTTCGTCGACTTGCGCTCTGCCGCCGCCCAGGTTCGCCAGCATTGTGCGCGAGCCGGCGCCGCTGCGCTGACCACGGGCGCGGATCGCGCCGCACGGGAGACAAAGGCGCATGAAACGCAACATCTTCGTCCT